>Ga0187786_10000050_pt1 | contig 35755 bp, 31 predicted proteins | sample 0815_BV2_10_20_M_FD_132449 | JGI IMG/M metagenome (GOLD analysis project Ga0187786, IMG submission 132449) | Tropical peat soil microbial communities from peatlands in Department of Meta, Colombia - 0815_BV2_10_20_MG | ecosystem: Environmental > Terrestrial > Soil > Wetlands > Peat | place...
GGGCGGAATTGAAGTCGCGCTTCTTGTCGCAGTTTGCCGGCGATGTCATCCGCAAGGAGTACCCGCATCTGGCCGGCAACATGGCCACTCGCACGGCGGTGCTCGACTGGCGCTCGCGCACGCTGGAAGCGATCGACGGCGCCTAGCCAGGGCACGTGCTTTAAGTTCCGCTTAAGTCAAACCGCACTACATTGCTACCTTTCTCACCACGGCCGGCCGATGCGCCTTCTGCTCGTTGAAGATGATCCGATGATCGGTGCCAGTGTCCAGCGCGGCCTCCGCCAGGACGGTTATGCCATCGATTGGACTCAGGATGGTCGGGCGGCCGAACTGGCGCTGGCGAACCAGGCCTACGACCTGTTGCTGCTCGACCTCGGCCTGCCGCGCAAGGACGGCATCACGCTGCTGACGGAGTTGCGGCGCCGTGGCGACCGCGTGCCCGTGCTAATTCTCACGGCCCGGGACGCCGTTCCGGATCGGGTACGCGGGCTGGACGCCGGTGCCGACGATTACCTGGTCAAGCCCTTCGACCTCGACGAACTGTCCGCGCGCGTGCGTGCCCTGCTCCGCCGTAACAGCGGCCGCGCCGAACCGGAGATTCGCCTTGGTCCCTTGCGCCTCGATCCAGTCAGCCACGAAGTCTGGCTCGACGATGTCCCGGTGGCTTTGTCGGCACGCGAATTCGCCCTGTTGCATACGTTGATCGAGCAGCCAGGCAAGCCATTCTCTCGCGCCGCTCTGGAGGAGCGCCTGTACGGCTGGAACGAGGAAATCGAGAGCAATGCCGTTGAGGTCTATATCCATTCCCTGCGCCGCAAGCTGGGCGCCGACTGGATCCGCAATTTGCGCGGCGTCGGCTACCTGGTGCCGAAGCAACCGTGAATTCCATCCGTCGCCAGCTTCTGGCTACCCTGCTTGCCACCATCGCCGCCGCGCTGCTGTTGGCGGCGTACGGTACCTACCGCCTGGCGCGCCAGGAAGTGGACGAGGTGTTCGACTATCACCTGCGACAGCTCGGGCTGTCATTGCGCGACCAGGCTTTCGGCGACAACCGCGGACCGCTGGCGGCGGGCGACGATGAATTCGATTTCATCATTCAGGTCTGGACGCAGGATGGCAACCGCGTCTATTTCTCGCATCCACACGTCGCCATACCCAATCGCGCGCAATTCGGCTTCTCCAATCTGGATACGCGCGAAGGTCGTTGGCGCGTGTTCGCCGCCCAGTTCGGCAATCAGGTGATCCAGGTGGCGCAGCCGATGCGCGTGCGCGAACGCCTGGCTGCGGCCGCTGCGATGCAAACGTTGCTACCCTTCGTCATCCTCCTGCCCGTGCTGGCGGGCCTCATCTGGCTGGTGGTGGGACGCGGGCTGGCACCGCTCGATCGCATCGCCGATTCGGTACGCAGGCGCACCCCCAGTTCTCTCGATCTCCTGCGCCTCAAAGGCGTACCAACAGAGGTTGTGCCGCTGGTGGAGGCATTGAACGACCTGCTTGGCCGCCTGGACCGCGCGCTCGCATCACAACGGGCATTCGTTGCCGACGCCGCCCATGAATTGCGCACGCCGTTGACGGCGCTTCAGCTTCAGGTCCAGTTGACCGAGCGGGCCCAGACCGCGGACGAGCGCGTCGCCGCGCTGGGCGAACTGAAACGTGGCCTGGCCCGCGCCACCCATGTGGTGCAGCAGTTGCTGACGCTGGCCCGGCAGGACCCGGCCGACGCCACGGACCTGCCCCGAACCGCGATTCCGATCGCGGAACTGGCGGCCATGGTCGTTGCCGACCATGCCGCGCTGGCGGCTGCCCGGCAGATCGACCTGGGGCTTGGCGAGGTGCCTGCGCACGCGACGGTGGTAGGGCAGGCCGAGTCGTTGCGTGCGCTGCTGTCCAACCTGGTCGACAACGCCATTCGCTACACGCCTGTCGGCGGCCGGGTCGATGTGTTCGCCGGGATGCAGGATGACCGGCCCTGGATCGAGGTAGCGGACAGCGGACCGGGTATCCCCACCGAAGATCGACAGCACGTTTTCGACCGCTTCTATCGGCGCCTGGACACGCCGGAACCTGGCAGCGGTCTGGGGCTGTCCATCGTCAAGGCCATTGCCGACCGACACGGGGCTCGCATCGAGCTAGGCACATCCGCTTTCGGTGGCCTGTCGGCCCGCGTCCTCTTTTAAGTCTCGCTTAAGTCGCACTCCTTTAGCTTGCAACCATGTTCGCGCACCAGCGCGTATGTGCAAGGAAAGGAGAACCGCATGATCAGCTCGATGAAACGTATCGCACTGCTTGCCGTCGTCATTTCGGCGCTCAGCGCCGCCTATGTACGCTGGGGAATGCCGTCGCTGCCCGCTGCCCACGCCTTGCCGGCTGCCGGCGTGGCGACGAATCCCGTCGCCGTCAACGTGCCGGATTTCAGCGCCATCGTCGAACACTGGGGGCCGGCGGTGGTCAATGTCAGCACCACGGGTACGGTGCGCGCAACGATGCAGCTGGACCCCGACGACCCGATGTTCGAATTCTTCCGTCGCTTCGGCCTGCCCGCGCCAAACGCCGCCGAGCAGCGGGTGCATGGCCTGGGATCCGGCTTCGTCGTCGGCAGCAATGGCCTCATCCTGACCAATGCCCATGTGATCGACGGCAGCAACGAAATCGTCGTACGCCTCAACGACAAGCGCGAATTCAATGCCAAGATTCTGGGCGTCGACAAGCCGACCGATGTCGCGGTCCTCAAGATCGAGGCAACCGGTCTGCCATCCGTAAAGATAGGCAACCCCGACCGCACACGGGTCGGCGAGTGGGTGCTGGCGATCGGTTCGCCCTTCGGCTTCGACAATACCGCGACCGCCGGCATCATCTCGGCCAAGTCGCGCTCGCTGCCGGACGGCAGCTATGTGCCCTTCCTGCAGACCGACGTGGCGGTGAACCCTGGAAATTCCGGCGGCCCGCTGTTCAATACGCAGGGCGAGGTGATCGGCATCACTTCGCAGATATACAGTCGATCGGGTGGCTACCAGGGCCTGTCCTTCGCCATTCCCATCGACGTCGCCACGCAGGTCGAGGAGCAGATCGTGGCCCACGGCAAGGTCACGCGCGGTCGCCTCGGCGTTTCCATTCAGGACGTCAACCAGGCGCTGGCGGAATCGTTCGGCCTGTCGTCGCCACAGGGCGCGCTGGTCAGCGGCGTCGAGCCCAACGGACCGGCGGCGCGCGCCGGTTTGCAGACAGGCGATGTGATCCTGAAGCTGGACGGCCAGGCAATCGGCAATTCCTCGGAATTGCCGCCGCGTATCGGCAAAGTCAAGCCCGGCACCGTGGCGCATCTCGACATCTGGCGCAAGGGCAAGCTGCACACGATTGAAGTGACGATCGGCAGCGCCAACGAACCGGGGCCAATAGCCAGCGTCACTGCCACGCCGCAGCGGCTCGGACTTTCGGTGCGATCGCTTACCGCGGCGGAAAAGGTCCAGACGGGTGAGAATGGCGGCCTCGTGGTCGAGCAGGTCGCCGGTCCGGCTGCCGATGCCGGCATCGAGCCCGGTGATCTGATCCTCTCCGCCAATGGCGTCCATGTCGGCAACGCCGAACAGTTGCGGGCCCTGGTAGCGAACGCCGGCAAGCATGTCGCCCTGCTCGTACGGCGTGGCGACAACCGCTTGTTCATCCCTGTCGATCTGTCCTGAAAGGCGTCCGCACATGCTGCCCACCGACAACCAGCGCATCGGCGTCCCTGCCCGCGATGCACGGGACGGCATCTCGTCGCACATTCTGCCCACGTCGGCGACGATGGTCGGCGCGTGCATGACGGTGCTGTCGATCGGCCGCATCTCCCACGCGGGGCGCCTCGGCGCATTCGTCGACAAAATGCTCGCGGTCGATGCGATCCTGTTCCTCATCAGTGCGGCGCTGTCATTCGTCGCCATGCGCGTCGCCCGCCAGGGCGCGCGCGTGGAAAACTGGGCAGAGGAAGTGTTTCTGCTCGGGCTGACCCTGAGTGCCATCGCCGCCGTCGGCATCGCCATGGCCATCGACCAATAGGCAAATGCCCGCCCACCCTAGTCAGGAGCCACCATGAAATCCATTCCATTTCTCGCCAAGACTGCCACCTTCACAATCGCCGCGACGCTTGCGAGCCAAGCCTTGGCAATGTCCGCCGATGAATTGGCCGCCACCCGCAGCAGCGCAGAGCACGGCAACGCCGCAGCCCAGATGTTGCTCGGCGTGGCCTACCTGGACGGCGATGCAGGCCTTCCGGTCGACCCGAAGGAAGGCGCACGCTGGCTTGAGCAGGCTGCGTTGCAAGGCAACACCTACGCCGCCGATCGGCTCGGCGATCTCCATGCCCACGGAACAGGTGTCGAGAAAAATACCAAGCTGTCCGCCGACTGGCATGAGTGGGCAGCGCGCGGCTACGATGCCGGGAGTGCAAGCGCAAGTATCTGGCAGATGCTGGAACATGCCGGTTACACTCAGGATCGGATGCTGTCGGAGCAGGCATTGCGCAAGCTTGCCGGCGACGGCGACGCTGAAGCCCAGTTTCGGCTCGCCGAGAACTACGAACACGGCCACGGTGGCGAACCGCGAGATATCCAGGCAGCAATTCATTGGCTGCAGCTTGCGGCAGAGCAGAACCACGCGGAAGCGATGGCGAGTTTGGCAAGAATCTACGGCCAAGGGGCGCCAAACGTGGCGATCGACGCCAGAGCGGCGGACTACTGGAGCGAGAGAGCCAGAAGCGCCGCCCGGTAGCAGGCAACAAACAATAGGGAGACAACATGGACCTGATCAAGGAATTCGGCCCCGACTTGGCTGCCGTGACGGCCAGCGCCCTGCTGGTCGGCATCTATTACCTGTTCCTTTGGCGAAAGGTACGCAAGGAACCGACCTACACGATCCACGGCGTCAATGAGATTGCGCGCGCCGTCTGGGTTGCCAACGTCATGGCCAATCCAACGAAAGACATCATGGCGGTACAGACCCTGCGCAATTTCATCATGGGCGCCACGCTCATGGCCTCGACCGCCACGTTTCTCATCGTCGGCACGCTGACCCTGTCCGGGCAAGCGGAAAATATCAGCCGCAGCTGGCATGTACTCAACGCCGTCGGCTCCCACGCGGCCGAGCTGTGGATCATCAAGGTACTGTGCCTGCTGGTGGATTTCATCGTCGCTTTTTTTGCCTTTGCCATGGCCGTACGCCTGGTCAATCATGTGGTCTTCATGATCAACATCCCCGACCGGGACGCTCATCTCGCGCTGACGCCAGCGAACGTGGCACGCCGGCTCAACCGGGCCGGCAACCTGTTCGCCGTCGGCATGCGCGCCTTCTTCTTCGCCGTGCCGCTGGTGTTCTGGCTGTTCGGGCCGGCGCTGCTGGTAATCGCGACCGTGGGTCTGGTGCTGACGCTGCACCGGCTCGACCGCAGCGAGCAGACCGAATAGCGCCCGGCCGGGTACGGTCCGTTCGGTAGCGGAAATAGGGTTCTCATGGGTATTCCGATCCCGCGCCGCTGGTGGTATCGTGGTCAGGAACCTGTAGCTACCGATCCAACGCCTACCGGGAGTTGCCGATGTCGAGCCGCAGCGATCACCTTGCCTTTGCAGGAGCTACCGCTGCGGCAGATGCCGAGCCGCGCTCGACTCTGCTGGCACGCTATCGGCAAATTCGAGCCACGACCGAGGACTTGGCTGCGCCCTTGTCCGCAGAGGATCAGTGTATCCAGTCAATGCCGGAGGCGAGTCCGACCAAGTGGCATCTGGCCCACACGACCTGGTTCTTCGAATCCGTGGTGCTGGCGGCGCTGGTAACCGGCTATCGACCTTGCGACGAACGCTTTCACTATCTGTTCAATTCCTATTACGAGAGCCTGGGACCACGGCAGCCCAGGCCCGGACGCGGGATGATCACACGGCCGGGACTCGACGAGGTCCGTCGCTATCGGGGCCAGGTAGATCAGGCGATGACCAGGTTGATCGCTGGTTGCGACGATGCAACCTGGCCCAGGGTGAATGCGCTGATCACCCTGGGACTGCACCACGAGCAGCAGCACCAGGAACTGATCCTCACCGACATCAAGCATGCGCTGTCCTGCAATCGCTACGATCCGGTCTACAGCGTGGCAATGGCCGCGCCGGCGACGGTTCCATCTCTCTCCTGGTGCGATGTCCGCGGCGGCGAGATCCAGATTGGCCATGACGGAACCGGCTTCGCCTTCGACAACGAGTCACCGCGTCATGCAGTCTTGGTCCAACCCTGCCGTCTGGCCAACCGGCTGACCACCTGCGGCGAGTATCTCGAGTTCATGATCGACGGCGGCTATCGTCGCCCCGAGTTCTGGCTTCATGACGGCTGGAACACCGCCTGCGAGCAGGGCTGGCAGGCGCCGCTCTATTGGCACCACGAGGGCGGCCAGGACTGGAGCCTGTTCACCCTGCACGGACGACGGGCCGTCGACGCGGCAGAACCGGTCTGCCACGTCAGTCTGTACGAGGCGGCGGCATTCGCCGCCTGGGCCGAGGCGCGCCTGCCGACTGAGTTCGAATGGGAGGCCGCCGTCGCCGACCTGCCGGTGTCCGGTCACTTCGCCGATTCGGGCATCCTGCACCCAAGGCCCGCCGGATCGGGAACCGGATTGTTGCAGGCCTATGGCGATGCTTGGGCATGGACCCGCTCGTCCTACGATCCCTACCCCGGCTTCCGGCCGCTCCCCGGCGCGCTCGGTGAATACAACGGCAAGTTCATGGTCGGCCAGCTGGTCCTGCGCGGCGGCAGTTGCGCCTCGCCGCGGGGACATCTGCGCGGCACTTACCGGAATTTCTTCGCACCGGGGGCTCGCTGGCAATTCTCCGGCATCCGCCTGGCGAGGGACGCATGACTGCCCAAGGCAAATTGAGCCTGGTCGCCGAACCGGCGGCACCGGAATTCGGCCGGGATATGCTCGCGTGCCTGCGCCAGTATCCGCACATCATCGGACCGAAGTACTTCTACGACGAAATCGGCTCGGCGCTGTTCGAGCGCATCTGCTCGCTGCCCGAGTACTACCTCACGCGCACGGAAACGGCCATCCTGGCCGATGCGGCTGCCGAGATGGCGGACCTGATCGGACCGGACGCCACCATCGTCGAATTCGGTGCCGGTTCGCTCGTCAAGACACGCCTGCTGCTCGATGCCCTCAACGCGCCGTGCCGATTCGCGCCCGTCGATATCTCCGGCGAGCATCTGACACGTGCCGCGGCCGTGTTGCGAGAGGACTATCCGGGACTCGAGGTGACGCCCGTCGTGGCCGACTTCACCGAACCGGAGCGCCTGCCGGTCTGGCGGCAGGAGGGCCGTCCCTGGGTCGGGTTCTTTCCAGGTTCGACGCTCGGCAACCTGTCCCGAAGCCAGGCGCGCCGCTTTCTCTCGACCACGGCGCGGCTGCTGCGCGGCGGCGGCCTGCTCATCGGCGTGGACCTAGTAAAAGATCCCCTGGTGCTCCATGCCGCCTACAACGATGCCGCAGGCGTTACCGCGGCCTTCAACCGCAACCTGCTCGCCCGGGCCAACCGACAGCTCGGCAGCGACTTCGACGTGGCGGTATGGCAGCACTATGCCTTCTACAACGTGCCCGAGGAACGCATCGAGATGCATCTGGTCGTCCGCGAGCCCCAGAACGTATCGATTCTCGGGCAACGCTTCGTCCTGCGGCGTGGCGAGTCGATCCGGACCGAAATTTCCCAGAAATACACCGTCGAGAGCTTTCGTACCCTGGCCGCGGCCTGCGGTTTCCATCCCCGCGGCCTATGGTGCGATCCGGACAACCTGTTCAGCGTGCACTGGCTGGTCTCGGTCGGCTGACTGACGTCGTCGCGTTGCAGTCGAGGTAAATGGCAGGTTTCACCCCAGCGCCTGTTCAAGATCGGCGATCAGGTCGGCCGTGTCTTCGAGGCCAATCGACAGGCGCAGCATCGCGTCCGATATGCCGCGCCTGGCGCGCTCTCCCGGCGTCAAGCCGTGGTGCGTAGTGGTGCAGGGCTGGGTGACGAGACTCTCGACGCCGCCGAGGCTGGGCGCCAGCGCGAACAGTTTCAGCCGATCGGCGGCGCGCGTGGCGTCGTCGCCCGTGCCCTTGACCTCGATGGTGAGCATGCCGCCGAAGCCGCTCATCTGCTTCTTCGCCAGCGCGTGGCCGGGGAAGTCCGGCAGGCCCGGATAGAGCACTCGACTGACACGCGGATGACGCGCCATCGCCTCGGCCACCGCCTGCGCCGTCGCATTCTGCTGACGCACACGTACCGGCAGCGTGCGGATGCTGCGCGCCAGCAGCGCAGCGATTTCTGGCGCAATAGTCGTGCCGAGGTTTTTGCGCCAGTTCCAAACCGGGGCCAGCAGTTCCTTCGCGCCCATCAGCGCGCCGGCGGTGATGTCCGAATGGCCGCCGAGGTACTTGGTGCAGGAGTGCACGACGAAGTCGGCACCCAGCGCCAGCGGGTTCTGGTTCACCGGCGAGGCGAAGGTGTTGTCGACAGCGACCAGCGCGCTGTGGGCGTGCACCAGCTTGGCGATGGCGTGGATGTCGAAGATTTCCAGCGTCGGGTTGGTCGGGGTTTCGAGGAAGACCAGGCCGGCGCCCTGCGCCAGCAGTTCGTCGAGCTTCGACAGTTCGTGGCCGAGCAGGAAATGGCCCGGAATGCCGAGCAGCGGCAGTTGCGACGAGATCAGTTCCAGCGTGCCGCCGTAGGCGTCGCCCAGGCAGACGATGCCCTTGCGGCCGTGGGTGAGGAAGAGCGCCACCTCGGCCGCCATGCCGGAACAAAAGGCCCAGGCAGCTTCGGTACCTTCGAGCGCGGCGAGCTTTTCTTCCAGGCTGCCAATGGTCGGATTGAGGCCGTAGCGCGTGTAAAGGCTGCCCGGCTTGCGGCCGTCTACCACGTCGAGCAGGTCGGCGGTGGAGGCGAACTTGAAGGTGGTCGTGGTGTATATCGGTGTATGCGGCGAACCGTGGACATCGGCGATTTCGCCGGCATGGACGCAGCGGGTGGACAGGCCACCAGTTCCCTGAGTCATGTTAGGTTTTCTCCTTATGAAGTCAGTCTCGACGGAAGCAGCAGTAGATGAATTTCTGCTCGCCCTGCGCCGGCGTGACGTGCGTTTCGCGCAGCGATTCGACGAGTGTAAAGCCGGAGCCAAGTTCCGCCGCCAATCGTTCCGGGCTGTAGCGGCAGACGGGCAGGTTGCTGCAACGCTCCGGCCCGTCCTCGGCGAATGTGGCGATGATGGCGTGGCTACCACTCGGCAGGGTGCCGGACAGCGTCGAGAGGTAGGCCCGACGGTCTTCCGCGTCGGTCAGGAAGTGAAATACCGCCCGATCGTGCCAGAGACGAAAAAGTTTCTTTGGTTTCAAGCGCGTGACGTCGCCGGCCAGCCAGTGCACAGCACCGGCGCGCGTTCCGAGGCGCTCCTTCACCGCGCTCAGGGCGGAGGCGGAGATATCGAGCACTGTAACGTCAGTAAAGCTCTGGTCGAGGAGATGATCGACCAGGTTGGAGGCTCCCCCACCGACATCAATCACCGCATCGCTCGGCTGCATACCCAGCGTGGCGATCAGACGCAATGAAGTGTCCGGGCGTATCTGGTACCAGCTGACCTCGTGAGTGCGGCGCGTCGCATAGACGTTTTCCCAGTAGCTTGTGCGGTCGGTCATGGTCCGTCACCTAAACAAACGAGAACCTTGCAAGAAAGGCTACTCCGCCGCACACCTGCGCGACGGCGTCGCCAAGTGGGGGCTGGCGCCAGTTCGCGCCGATTAGGCCGGGCCGGTGCCGGTCTGGTTTCCGGCCGTCACGTCGTCGGTGACAGCCATTTCAGAATGGTCTCGAACAAGGCATCGGGATCGATTGGTTTGGCGATGAAATCATTCATCCCCGCTTCGACACACCGCGCCTTGTCGTCCGCGAAGGCATTCGCCGTTACGGCAAGAATCGGAATATTCGCCCCCCATGCCGACTGCCGAATCCGGCGCGTTGCCTCCAGGCCGTCAAGGTTGGGCATCTGCATGTCCATCAGGACCAGGTCGTAGTCATTGGCGCCGGCAAGTTCCACCGCCTTGACGCCGTCTTCGGCGACATCGATGACCAGTCCGACATCGCTCAGGAGTTCCACAACGACCTCGCGGTTGATCGGCTCGTCCTCGGCCAGCAATATCCGCCGACCGCGATAATCCCGCGCCAGCGCAGTCTCGGCCGCGTCTTTCGGCGCTGCCGTCATCGCATCGGCAGCCGATCCCTTCCTGAGCCGGACGGTGAACCAGAAGGTGCTGCCTACGCCGGGAATGCTGACCACGCCGGCGTCGCCGCCCATCAGTTGGGCAAGCTTCCTGGTAATGGCGAGACCGAGACCGGTGCCGCCATACTTGCGGGTAATCGAGTTGTCGGCCTGTTCGAAAGTCGAAAACAGGCGGCCCATCTTTTCAGGAGGGATGCCAATGCCCGTGTCCTGCACTTCGAAGCGCACCAGGACACTATCCGCTGACTCCTCCGCCAGACTGGCGCGCAAAATGACAGTGCCGGCTTCGGTGAACTTGATGGCGTTGGTAGCGTAATTCAGGAGCGCCTGCTGCAGGCGGGTGGCATCGCCCAGCAAATGATGGGGGAACGACTCGGTCTCGCTGATCAGCTTGAGCTTCCTGGCTTGGGCACGCTCGGAAAGCATGGACACCGCATTGGCGGTGATGCTGCCGACGCTGACTTCGGTTTCCTCAAGGACAAACTTGCCGGCCTCGATCTTGGACAAGTCGAGGATGGCGTTGATGATTTCCAGCAGATGCTGCCCGGCAGCGTCGATCTTGCCCAGGCGCTCGGCCTGTTCGCGGCTGACGCCGGCGCGCCGCATCAGGTGCGCCATGCCGGTGATGGCATTGAGCGGTGTGCGTATTTCGTGCGACATGTTGGCAAGGAAGGCACTCTTGGCCACGTTGGCCGCTTCGGCTGCCTCCTTGGCCACGGTCAGCGCGACCGTGCGTTCATCGACCAGCATCTCCAGACGATGGCGGTACGCCTCCAGTTCGGCTTCCTCCTTCTTGCGCTCGGTGATGTCACGAGTCACCCCGAGCAGCGCCCGGATGTTGCCGTCGGGGTCCCGCAAGGGCACGGCATGCGTGGTCAGCCAGCGTCGGGTTCCCTTCAGGCCGACGGTCTCGAACTCCAGTTTCCCCGAGCCACCTTCGAACACCCGTCTGGTCAGTGCCCTGAAGGCCTGCCGGTGTTCGGGGACTATGATGTTGGCGACCTGCTTGCCAGCAACCTGGTCGAATGAATCGGCATCGATCATGGCCAGTCCGGCCCGATTCATTTTCAGCAATGCACCGTCGGCGCCCAGGAGCTTCACACAGTGGGGCTCCGTATCGATGATCGCCTGGAGTTCGAGTTCACTGCGTGCCAGCTGCTCGGAGGCCAGCTTTCGCTCACTGATATCGGCGATGCTGCCGACCATGCGCAAGGCGCGGCCCGAGGCATCCCGCTGCACCACGTCGCCCCGGATCATGGCCCAGATGATTTCGCCGTTTTCACGGCGGAGTCGGCACTCCGACCATAGCGAAGTCTCTCCCTTCAGGCATTCGCGCAAGGCCACGCGATAGGCAACTGCCTCTTCCAAAACCCCATGCCGCCCGAGCTCTTCCGTGCTCAGTTCGGAATGCTGCTTCGCCATTCCCAATATCTCGCAGAATCTGGCGTTGACCCTGACCCGATTGCGACCTATGTCCCAGTCCCAGATTCCTTCCCCGGTGGCATCGAGGATGAAGCGCAGATTCTGTTCGCGTTCATTGACCCGCTGTGCGTTTTCGGTCTCCCGGAATCGGGCGCGTGAAAGACTGAACAGCAAGCCCGTGTAGGCCAGGAAGCCGAGAAACGCCAGCGCGGTCGAGATCAGGGCCTGACGCCGCCAGCCGGCAAGGATGTCCCCGGTAGCGACACCGACGATGAAGTAAAAGGGGTAGTTCGGCACCCGCCGGTACGCGAACAGACGCTCGATGCCATCGGTAACGGCGGTATAGCGAATTGTTCCCTCGGTCCGCCCCTCCTCGATCAGCTTCTGGATCGGGTGTGCTATCGGCTGGTTGACGAGAGTGGGATCATCTGGCTTGCGCAGCACCAACCGGCTGTCGGTGCGGCGAATGGAAATTAGGCCCTGCGGCCCGAGGTCGAGCGAATCGAACAACCTGGCATAGCTGGCCAGGTCGAGTACGGCCGTGGCGGCGCCGAGGAATTTGCCGGCTGGATCGCGGATACCGCGCCCCATGACGACCACTGTCTGGCCTGTGAAGCGCGATTCCTGGACATCAGAAAAAACCAGCCCCGCATTCGGGTTGTCGCGCATTGCCTTGAAGTAGGGGCGATCAGCGAGGTTGGCGAAGCTCTGTACGGGATCCGAGGTGTAGAGAAGGTTCCCCTCGGCATCGATGAAGCGAAATGCCGAAACCTCCGCGAATTTCGTTCGGCGCGCTGCCAGGGATGAATTGATCTGACGCTCGAACTTCAAGCGAACATCGGCGCGGAGCGTGTCTGCCGCAGCAGAGCTGGCGAGATCCTCCAAGGTCGAGTCGGTTCGCCGCAGCGTCGCATCGAGCCGCTGCTGCAACAGCCACGTCAGATTCTCCGCCGCGCTGCGGGCGCCTTGTATCTCCTGGTTGTAGCCGGAAAGAAGCATATAGCCGAAGATGCCCCCCGCCAGGAGGACAGTCATGACATAGGCGGCGACAATCCGTTTGCTACTGAGCATCATTTCGCTCGTGAGATCATGGTGAACGTGATGGCGATGACTATTACTTTCAGCATACCGGATTTTCGTCGCCGGGTTGGAATGTCATAATGGGCTCAAATTCGTGAATAAGGAGCAAGCCCCGTGTTTTCGAATAATCGCCGCGAGAATGGCTCGGAAAGCAGTGCCGTTACAATCATCGGTCCCGGCACCTGCGTCAGGGGCAACATCGCTTTCTCGGGTTACCTGCGCGTTCAGGGCAACATCGTCGGCGACATCGCATGCGACAGCGATTCCCGCGGCACGACTGTCGTGCATGGCGCGGGAAGCGTCACCGGGGCGATCAAGGCCCCAAACATCGTCGTCGGCGGCCTAGTTCATGGTCCCCTGCATGCATCGGATTCGGTCGAAATTCATGAGGGTGCTTCTGTCGTCGGCGATACCTGCTACCGGCAGCTCTCCATTCAGGTCGGGGCAAGCATCGACGGATCGTTGATTCCGACAGCCTCATCGGACAATGATCGCCCCAGGCTGGAGCGTCGCATTGCGGCACCGGACTCGCCGGCGGTAAAGGAGCTCGACGGACCGCACGCACACGACCGACGCTCGACGGACCGATTCCGAAACGGACGCAAGCTCGGCATCGCCGCGGCGCTGGTTGCCGCCTTTGGCGTCGTCGTGTGGATCGGCCGCATGCCGAGGGCAATCGCGCCCGCCGAAGTTGCCGTCGCGCCCAAGCCGGATTCTTCCACGAAGAATGCACCGGTGGCGCCACCGGAGCCCACGAAGGTCGAGGCACCGCCGGTCGCCCCGGCGGCCAGTGCCGCGCCAATACCCCCCGTGGATCAGCGCAATGCGGAATCGAACAAGGTGGTGACGGTGCAAGGGACGGATCCGGACAAGCCGGCAGGCGTCTTCTTTGTGAACACCAAAGAGCCATCCGTCCTGCTCAAGAAGCGGCGCAATGATCCAGCCGATGGCACGCGTATCGATCTGTCGCAAGGGGCAAGAAAACGGATTGCGATTGCAGAAAACGAAATGGTGCAGGTCATCCAGGGGCGGGACGTCGAGATTTTCTACCAGGGCCGCAAAGTGTCCCCAACAAGCATCGAAAGCGGCAACTGGATCAGCTTCATCCCGCTGGCGACCGGCGGGACAACTCAGTAAGAGTCAGCCGTGGCGGTGCGCCGCCATGCAGAACTAGCGGCGCTTGACGGCGGTGAGGATGCCCTGCATCAGCGCCAGAGGGGTCGGCGGGCAGCCGGGCACGCGCACATCGACGGCGACGACGTTCTCGACCGCGCCGCAGGTGGCGTAGTTCTCGCCGAACAACTGGCCGGTCTCGCCGCAGCCACAACCGCAGTCGCCGACGGCGACAACCAGCTTGGGATCGGGCGCGCAATCGTAGGCGATGCGCAGCGCGTTTTCCATGTTCTTGGTCACCGGACCGGTGACCAGCAGCATGTCGGCGTGGCGCGGGCTGGCGACGAACTTGATGCCGCGCCCTTCGAGGTTGTAGTAGGCGTTGTTGAGCGCGTGGATTTCGAGCTCGCAGCCGTTGCAGGAGCCGGCATCGACTTCGCGGATGGTCAGCGCCCGGCCGAGGATGCCGAGGATCTCGTCGTTCAGCCGCTCGATCTCGGGTTGCGGACCGATGTCGGCGACAGTTGGCGGCTCGGTGAGGATGCCGGTGCGGAGGATGCGTTTGAGCAGAGGGATCATAGATCTGCTCCGCTGTAGGAAAGATTGAACGACTTGTTGATGAGCGGGAAGTCGGGGACGATATCCTTCAGCACCGCATGCTCCAGTGCCGGCCAGATCTGCCAGGATGGATCGTGCGGATGGGCGCGGGCGATGCGCCCCTCGCCGTCGAGTTGCAGACCGACGATCACTTCGCCGCGCCAGCCTTCGATGACACCGAGGCCGCTGCCACCCGGTACGGGCGCCAGTTCGGCGCGAATGTCGCCGTCGGGCAAACCAACCGCAATTTCGCGCAGCAAGCGCAGCGATTCGAAGATCTCGTCGAAGCGCACGGCCACGCGCGCCGCCACGTCGCCGCGCTCGTCGGTGGCTGGACGTACGCCCAGTGTCGCGTAGGGCGCCGGCGGCGTGTAGCCCTGCCGGTAGCAACGGCCGTCGAAAATCATGCCCGTGGCTCGCGCCGCCATGCCGGTCAGCGACAGTTCGCGCGCCAGATCGGCGTCGATGATGCCGGTGGTCAGGAAGCGGTCTTGCAGGCCTGGATGTTCGTCGTAGATGGCACGCAGCGCCTTCACCTCGCGGCCGATGACGTCGCACTGTTCGACGATCAGGCGCAGCGCCGGCGGGTCGAGGTCGAGCATGACGCCGCCAGGGACGATGCGGTCCATCATGAAGCGATGGCCGAACAGTTGCGCGTTCAAACGCACCCAGTCTTCCTTGAGCCGGAAGAACTGCGTCAAGCCGAAGCCGAAAGCGGCATCGTTGCCCAGCATGCCGAGATCGCCGAGATGGTTGGCTATCCGCTCCCGCTCGAGCATCAGCGCGCGCAGCAGCAGCGCTCGCGGCGGCGGCGTGACGCCACAGGCCGCTTCGGCGGCCGTGGCATAGGCCCAAGCATAAGCGCAGGTGGAATCGCCGGAAATGCGTCCAGCCAGCTTGCTGCCAACGACCAAATCCTTGCAGATGAAGCGGTGCTCGACACCCTTGTGCTGATAGCCGAGGCGCTGCTCGAGACGCAGCACCTTTTCGCCGATGACGGAAAAGCGGAAATGGCCGGGTTCGATAATGCCGGCGTGGATCGGGCCGACGGGGATCTCGTGCGCACCCTCGCCGCCGACCTGGACGAACTCGTAGTCGCTGGGCAGGTTCGGGAAGCCGACGCCGACACCCACCTCGTGCACCGAATCGTGGCGCAGCGGATACCAGTCCGCCGGCCAGGCGCCGTGGCGCAGCCAGGGCCGCTGATCGCCACCGTCGGTGGCAATGCCGACCATGTCGCGGGTCGCCCGCTGCATGCGGTTGGCGGCGGCAAAGATGCCCGAGAGATCAGGATAGGCCGGATCTTCAGCAGGCAGGTCGAGGCTGACCCAGGCATGGCCCTCATTGAGCCCGAACACGCAATGCAGCCGGTAGCCCGCGCCCGACTGACGGCGATCCTCGCCCCAGATCGCCGCGATGCGGCCATCGTGGCGATGGACCGAAATGGCGAAGCGAAGCAGATCCTCGCCATCCGCCGCGCGGCCGTGCCACACCGGCGCACCCGTACCGGGCTGAGCAGTAAATTCAATCGGTTCAGCGTGGAAGAGCATGATGGTTCAGCCCAGCATGCGCGCGGCCTCGTGGAACCAGCGCGTCAGGTAGGGTGGAATGTAGAGGCCCAGCATCAGCACCAGGGCGAGATGCAGGAACACCGGCGTGATGGCAGGCGCGTGCGGCAACGGCTTCGCGTGCGTCTCGCCAAACACCATCGGCTGCACCTTGCCGAAGATGGAGGCGAAGGCCACGCCGAGTGCCAGCAACAGTACCGGCGTCGCCCATGGGTAATGCTTCATGGCATGGGTAAGGATCATGAACTCGCTGGCGAAGACGCCGAAGGGCGGCATGCCGAGAATGGCCAGCGTGCCGAGCATCAGCCCCCAGCCGATGACCGGGTTGATGCGGATCAGGCCGCGGATGTTCTCCATCAGTTGGGTGCCGGTCTTCTGGGTGGCGTGGCCGACGGCGAAGAAAATGGCCGACTTGGTCAGCGAATGCATGGTCATGTGCAACAGGCCGGCGAAGTTGGCCACCGCACCGCCCATGCCGAAGGCGAAGGTGATCAGGCCCATGTGTTCGATCGACGAGTAGGCGAACATGCGCTTGACATCCTTCTGCCGGCCGAGGAAGAAGGCGGCCATCAGCAGGGTAAGCAGGCCGAAGCCCATCATCAGGTTGCCGGCGAAATCGCTGTGGATAGCGCCGTCGGCCAGCACTTTGCAACGCAGGATGGCGTAGAGGGCGACGTTGAGCAGCAGGCCCGAGAGCACCGCCGAGACGGGTGTCGGCCCTTCGGCGTGGGCGTCGGGGAGCCAGTTGTGCAGCGGCGCCAGGCCAACCTTGGTGCCGTAGCCGACCAGCAGGAAGATAAAGGACAGGGCCATGATGGCCGGCTCCAACTGGCCCTTGACATCAACCAAATGCGTCCACAACAGCGCGTTGCCGGTCTCGCCGAGCACGCGCTCGGCCGCGAAGTAGAGCAGGATGGTGCCGAACAGCGCCTGGGCAATGCCGACGCCGCAGAGGATGAAGTATTTCCAGGCTGCCTCCAGGCTGGCCGGTGTCCGGTAGAGCGAGACCAACAGCACGGTGGTCAGCGTCGCCGCCTCCATCGCCACCCAGAGGATGCCCAGGTTGTTGGTGGTCAGCGCCACCAGCATGGTGAACATGAAGAGCTGGAACATGCTCTTGTAGAGACGCAGGCGCGGCACGCTGAGCCGGCCGTGCTCATGCTCGTTCTTCATGTAGGGGCCGGAGAAAATACTGGTGGTCAAGCCGACGAAAGCTGTCAGCGTCACGAAGAAGACGTTCATCGAATCGATGAAGAACTGATCTCCGAAGGCGAAGCGCGGCCCGCTGGCGACGATCTCGGCGGTCAGCAGGACCGATGCGAGGAAGGTGCCGCCGCTGGCGATGATGTTGAGGTTGGGCGCCCAGGCACGCTCGCCGAACACCGTCAGCAGCGCGCCGCTGACGAGGGGTATGGCAAGCAGGACGACGAACAGGTCGAGATTCATCAGTTGTCTTTCAGCCGTTCCATGTGGTGAATGTCCAGGCTGTCGAACTGGTCGCGGATCTGGAAGAAGAAGACGCCGAGGATGATGACGCCGACCAGTACGTCGAGCGCAATGCCCAGTTCGACCACCATCGGCATGCCGTAGGTGGCGCTGGTGGCGGCGAGGAAGAGGCCGTTTTCCATGGCCAGGAAGCCGACCACCTGCGGAATCGCCTTGGTGCGGGTGATCATCATCAGGAAAGCAAGCATCACCACCGCCAGGGCGATGCCCAGCGTGCCGCGGCTGATGGTGTGGGACAGCAGCGAAATGGGCTGGGCGACGTTGAAGGCGATGATCACCAGCACCACGCCGACCAGCATGGTGGTCGGCACATTGACCAGCGACTCGACGTCCCACTTGACGTAGAGACGCCGCACCAACCGGTGCAGAATCCAGGGCAGCAGCAGGGCCTTGAGCAGCAGCGTCAGGCCGGCCGACCAGTAGAGATGGCTCTGATGAGTGGTCACCGCCACCACCACGGTGGACAGGCAGAGCACCAGCCCCTGAAGGCCGAACAGGTTGATCAGCGGCATTACCCGCCGCTGCGCGAGCATGCCAAAGGCCAGCAGCAGGATCACCGAGGCGCAAAGGTTGATGAGTTGCGCCGACAAGGGCACCGCGGCGCTCATACGCGAGTTTCCAGCAGCAGCCTGACCAGCAGGCCGAGCACCGCCAGCAGGAAGGCGGTGCCGAGGAATTCCGGCGCGCGGAAGATGCGCATCTTGGCGTTGACCGTTTCGATCAGCGCCAGCAGGAAGCCGCCAATGGCCAGTTTCACCAACAGCACGGGAATCGCGCCGACCAGGCCGAGGAAGCTGTCGCCGGCGGCGATACCCCAGGGGAAAAACAGTGCCAGGCCGAGACAGGAATAGGCATAGAGCTTGAGGCTGGCCGCCCATTCGATCAGCGCCAGGTGGCGGCCGGAATATTCGAGGATCATGGCCTCGTGGATCATGGTCAGTTCGAGGTGAGTGGCCGGGTTGTCGACCGGTACCCGGGCGTTCTCGGCCAGCGACACCATCGAGAAGGCGATGCCGGCGAAGGCCAGGCTCGGATAGATCATGGACTCGCGGTGCGCCAGGGTTTCGACGATGGTGGCCACCGAAGTCGACTGCGAAATCATCGCCGTGGTGAAGATCACCATCAGCAGGGCCGGCTCGGCGAGGAAACCAACCAGCATTTCGCGCCGGCCGCCAAGGCTGCCGAACGAGGTGCCGATGTCCATGGCCGCCAGCGAGATGAAGATGCGCGCCAGACCAAAGACGCCGACCAGGGCGATGGTGTCCGCCGCCGGTGCGAACGGCAGGTCGGTAGACAGGCTGGGGATGATGGCGCAGGCGAGCACCATGCAGCCGAACACCACGAAAGGCGCCGCACGGAACAGCGACGAGGCGCCGTCGGCCAGTACCACGTCCTTGTGGAACAGCTTGTGCAGCATGTAATAGGGCTGCAGGAGCGGTGGCGCCGTGCGGCTCTGCAGCCAGGCGCGGCACTGGTTCACCCAGCCGGTCAGCAGCGGCGCCAGCAGCAGCGCAAACAGGATGGCAAACAACTGACCGAGGAGTCCGGCGATGTTCATGGCCTGGCCACCAGCAGCAGGATGATCAGCGTGATGAAACTGTAGAGCAGGTAGATGGCGATGCGGCCGCCCTGCACCCGCACGATCAGGCCGGACAGCCACTCGACCAGCCGCGCCACCGGCAGGTATAGCAAGTGCCAGAAATGATCCTCGACTTTCACCGAGTAATAGGGCTTCTCGTCGCGGATGGTCGGGAAGTGGCGCTCCATGCGGAACATCGGCTCGAAGATGCGGCGGATCGGCTGCGAGAAGCCCTCGGCGGTGTCCTGGGCACGCGGCCCCTGGAAGAAATAGCCGCAATCCCAGGCCGGAGAGCGGCGCACACGGCCGTGATAGAAACGTTTGACCAGCCAGCGCCCCAGCAGCAGCGAAGCGGCGATGATGGCGAGAAATACCAGCGGCTGGTAGCTCGCCCGGTCGGGCGAAATCGGCGCCAGCATCGCCCAGCCGTGTTCGCGCACCTTGTCGGCGAGACCGGCGCCGAGCAACTGGCGCGTGGCGGCATCGATGAAGGAGATCACGGTCGATGGCAGCACGCCGAGCAGCAGCGTAAGCAGGGCCAGCCAGACCAGGCCGACACGTTCCCACGGACCGGCGTCATGGGCGTCTTTGAGGTTGGGCTCGCGCATCTGGCCGAGAAAGATGATGCCGTAGAACTTGACCATGGCGAAGCCGGCCATGGCCGCGACCAGCGCGATCACCGCCGCGGCGACCGGCACCACCATGTTCAGCCAGGAATGAGGCAGCCCGGGCGAGAAAAGAAATGCCTGCAGCAGCAGCCACTCGGAAACGAAGCCCGACAGCGGCGGCAGGCCGGCGCTGGCGATGACGCCGGCAAGGGCAAGCCAGGCCACCCAGGGCATCGGTCCGATCAGGCCGCCGAGTTTGCCGAGGCTACGCTCCCTCGTCGCATGCAGCACGGAGCCGGTGCACAGAAACAGCAGGCTCTTGAAGCCGGCGTGCGCCAGGCAGTGATAAAGCACTGCCGTCATGGCCAGCGCCGCCAGCGCCTCCATGCGGAAGGCGTGGAAGATAAGCGTCAGGCCGATGCCGACCGCCAGCAGGCCGATGTTCTCGATCGACGAGTAGGCCAGCAGTCGCTTCATGTCCGACTGCACGGTCGAGTACAGGACGCCGAACAACGCGGTGGCCAGGCCGACCGTCATCGCCACCACGCCCCACCACCAGAGTGGCGTGCCGATCAGATCGAAGGAGACGCGCAGCAGGCCGTAGATGGCGGTCTTGAGCATGACGCCGCTCATCATTGCCGACACCGGCGACGGCGCCGCCGGGTGCGCCTCCGGCAGCCAGACGTGCACCGGCAGCAGACCGGCCTTGGCGCCAAAGCCGACCAGCGCCAGCAGATAGGCGGCCGAGGCCCAGAAGGGCGACAGATGCTGACCGCGCATGCCGGCGAAAGTGTAGTCGCCGCTGCCTGAAGTCATGACGCCGAAGGACAGCAGAATGCTGATGGCGCCGACGTGGGCGATCAGCAGGTAGAGGTAGCCGGCGCGGCGGATTTCGGCATGCTTGTGATCGGTCGTCACCAGGAAGAAGGACGACAGCGCCATGCTCTCCCAGGCCACCATGAAAGCGTAAGCGTCGTCGGCCAGCAGCACCATGAGCATGCTGGCGAGAAAGATGTGGTATTCGAGGCAGAGCAGCCCGGGTGCCGTACCCTCGCCCTTCCGGAAATAGCCGGCGGCATAGACCGAGATGCCGACGGAGGCAAATCCCAGGAGGAGCGCGAATACGGCCGTCAGGGCATCGAGGCGCAGGTGGAAAGGTAGCGTCGGCAGGCCGATGACGAGAACGGCGGTTTCCGGCGACTGCCCAAGAAAACTCAGTCCCGTCACGCCGACGCCGAAGCCGACCAGCGCTCCGAGTGGAAACAGCACCTTGCTGATGAAGCGCATGTCGCGAGGCACCACCAGGCCGGTCAGGCCGACAGCGAGCCAGGCGCAGGCGGCCATCAGCAGGATATCGATGGGCAACAGGGTCGGCATGGTTGCGGTGGATTAAATGATAGATTTTATCAACCCGGCAGCCGTCGCAGTGCGTCGTCCTCACCGACGTTCTCGGCCCGCGAATAGATGCGTTCCAGCGCCTGCTCGGCGGTGGCGAAGAAGCGCCGCTCGCCGATCACCGCGCGCAAGCCGGTGGCCTGCATGACGTCGATCACCTGCTTCTTCAAACCGGCGAACAGCATGACGACACCAATGCTGTTGAGACGCTCGACCAGGTGGTGGATCACCTCCTCGCCGGAAGCGTCGAGTTCGTTGATGCCGTCGCCCACCACCAGCAGGTAAGGCGCCTGGGGATTGTTCGACACCGCCTCGAGAATGGCATCCTCGAAATAGGACACATTGGCGAAGTAGAGGCGGCCGTCGAAGCGCACGGCAGTGATGATCTCCGATGCCGGCAGATTGTTCACCTTGGCGTCGCGCAGCGTGCCGTCGTGGAAGCGACCGAGGATGGCTACTCGCGGTGACATGGTCCGATAGAGGTAGAGGCCGACAGCCAGGCCGCCGCCGACCATGATGCCGTTGTCGAGGTGGGGGGCGAAGGCCAGCGTGGCGACGAAGGTGACGATGGCGGCGATGCCGTCGTGCCTGTTGGCATGCCAGGCGTGCTTGATGGCCTGGAAGTTGATCAGGCCGATCACCGCCATGATGATCACCGCCGCCAGCACGGCCTGCGGCAGATGGTAGAGCAGCGGCGTCAGGAACAGCAGGGTGAGCAGCACGAACAGGCCGGTGAACACCGAGGACATGCCTGTCACGGCGCCGGCATTGATATTCACCGCCGAGCGCGAGAATGAACCTGACACCGGAAATGCCTTGGTCATGGCGCCAACGAGATTCGCCAGGCCCTGGCCGATCAGTTCCTGGTTGGGATCGATCCGTTGTTTGGTGCGGGCGGCGATCGCCTTGGCGATCGAAATCGCTTCCATGAACCCGACCAGGGAAATGACGATGGCGGCGGAGATCAGGCTGCCGATCATGTCCCAGGAAATCTTCGGCATGCCCACGGAGGGCAGGCCCTCGGGCACTATGCCGACGACCTCGCCGCCGCCGGTCAGCTTGCTGGTCGCACCGGCGCGGGTGATGCGCCAGCGGTTGCCGTCGGCCTGCTTGCCTGCCGGCACCTTGCCTTCGGCGAAGAACTGCGGCGTGCCGCCATCACTGACTTCCACCCGTTCGAAGACGACACTGCGGATGGCGCGATTGCGGCGGCGGTTCTCGTCCTCCCGGTCCTTGAGCTGGAGCTTGAGCAGTTCGACCTCGTAATTGAAAGTGACCGCCTCGCGGCCATGCTCGCCGTGCTGCTTCTGCAAGGCCTGCAGCTCGACCGTCTTGGCGGCGACCTGTTCGTTGATTTCCTTGATGCGCGTCTCGGTGCGGACAAACTCGGTCAGCAATGCCTTCGCCTCCGGCTCGGCGATCTCTTCGATGGTCGCCGTGGCATTGCGCTCGAAGCCCATCAGCCAGGAAGCCATCGTCGTCACCAGCACGGCCACCAGCACACCGGGCAGCCTGGGCATCAGCTTCTTGATTCCCCACATGATGGCGATGGCCACCACGCCCATGATCAGCGTCGGCAGGTGGGTGTCGCCGACCTGCTTGGCCACGCCCCAGATGTCCTGGATGAAATGCTCCGAGCGGCCGATGGGCACGCCTATCAGCTTGTTGATCTGTGACAGGCCGATGATCATCGCTGCCGCGTTGGTGAAGCCGACGATGACCGGGTGCGACAGAAAGTTTACGATGACGCCGAGTTTGAAGACGCCTAGTACGAGCTGAAAGATACCCACCATCAGCGCCAGCATGATCGCCAGGGTGACGAAGTGCTCCGAACCAGGCGCCGCCAGGGGCGCCAGACTGGAAGCCGTCAGCAGCGAGGCCACGGCCACCGGGCCGGTGCCGAGCTGGTTCGACGAGCCCCAAAGGGCCGCCACCATCACGGGCAGGAAGGAAGCGTAAAGACCGTAGTACGGGGGCAGGCCGGCCAGCTGCGCATAAGCCATGGACTGCGGCACCAGCACCAGCGCCACGGTCAGGCCGGCGATGAAATCGGCGCGAAAGAAAGTACCCGAATATGGAAACCAGCGCAGGAAGGGCAGGAAGCGCTGCAAGAAGGATGAAGAGATCATGATCGGGCCGAGCCGGTGCAAGCCATCGCCCATAACTGACGGTGTTCCATTGCCGGCTTTACGAAATTTTGACGACGCTCCCAATATTAGCAGCCGGTATCCCTGCCTGCGGCATAGGTTTCTTATTGTCGAATCAGGCGACCGTATCTTGCGTCGCAGCAAACGCTGGGGCACGGCGCGAACCGCCTCCGCCAGACGCTGCGCAGCTATGCGAAGCTCGTAGTTGGCCGACCTGAATAGCCTAGGCCGACTCTCGAAGCCGTCTGGGCGAGACTGTGCCGGCAAACGGCCGTCACGCGACTTGCCAGATCAGCGGTTCCACTACCGATGTCGGTGCAGGATTTAGTCGACTGCCAAGCAGGTCTTCGAGTGCGGCACGATCCGTTGGATAAATATTGCCGGCGCCGATGGCTCGCGTCAGCGCGGTGCGCTCCATGACGTCGGCCACCTGCCTCTTGACCCCGCTGAAGACGAGCGTGATGCCGCTGGCCTTGAAACGGGCAATCACGTTCGCCAGCATTTCGACGCCGGACGCATCGAGATCGTTGATGCCGCTGGCTTTGATCAGCACGTGAGTCATGCGCGGATTCTCGCGTTCCAGGCGCAGCAGCGCGTCCTCGAAAAAGGCGACGTTCACGAAGCGCAAGGCGCCATCGAAACGCAGCGCGCCCAGTTGCGGATGCAGTTCCGGCAGGTGGTGACGTTCGCTGTCGCGCAAGGTTGAATCGCTATGCAAGCCCAGCAGCGCGATGCGTGGCCGCATCATCCGGTAAAGCAGCAATACGAGCGACAGCATGATGCCGGTGACGATGCCATTCTGGATGTTGGGCGCGAACGCCAGAGTCGCCACAAAGGTGACGACGGCCGCAATGCCGTCGTCACGCTTGGCCCGCCATGCCTTGGCCAATGCCTTGAGGTTGATGAGGCCGAACACCGCCATCATGATAATCGCCGCCAGCACCGGCTTCGGCAGATGGTAGAGCAGCGGGGTCAGGAATAGCAACGTCAGCAGCACGAAGGCGGCCGAAATCAGCGACGACAGGGGCGTCTTGGCCTCTGCAGCGAGGTTGAGCGCCGAACGCGAGAACGAGCCGCTGACCGGCATGGAATGACTGAAGGCAGCGGCGACCTTGGCCAGTCCCTGGGCGATCAATTCCTTGTTCTCGTCCCATGGCTGCCTGGTCTTGATGGCGATGACCTTCGAGCTTGACATCGCCTCCATGAAGCTGATGAGGGCGATCACGAAACCGGCCGGCAGCAGCGACACGGTCGCACGCCAATCGAGCGGTGGCACGCTGAAGTCGGGAAACCCCTGGGGGATGTCGCCGATGACCTTGCCGCCCATGCCGGCGAAATGCAGGAAGAAACTGGCCACCGTGAATAGCGCAACCGTGATCAGCACGCCGGGCAGCTTCGGTGCGAAGCGCTTGAACACCAACAGCAACAGCAGTGCGCCGACGCCGAACGCCAGCGACATCTCATGCAAGGTATCGATGTGCGACAGTACGTTCCAGACGTCGAGCATGAAGTGCTCGGAGTTGCGTGCAGAAATGCCAATCAACGCAGGCAACTGCGACAGGCCAATGATGAGGGCGGCCGCGTTGATGAAGCCCATCAACACGGGATGCGACAGAAAGTTCAGCAGGACGCCGACGCGCAGCACACCGAACGCCACCTGGAACAGGCCGGAAATCAACGCCAACAGAACCACGTAAGCATAGAAGGTCTCGGTACCGGAAGCCGCCAGCGGCGCAACGCTTGCCGCTGTTAACAGCGACGTCATAGCCACCGGCCCCGTCGATAGCTGCGCCGACGAGCCGAACAGTGCGCCGATCACCGTGGGCAGCAGCGCGGCATAGAGCCCATAATAGGCCGGCACACCGGCGAGTTGCGCATACGCCAGCGATTGCGGAATCGCCACTAGCGAAACCGTAATACCGGCGAGGACGTCGAAGCGCAACGTGTCGCGATTGCCGAGCCGGCGCCATATAGTCAGCAACGCCAGCAGACGCACAGACGGCGATGGCGACTCAGTAATGGCAAGCCCCATGTCTTGTCTCCCTCTTCTTATCGTTGTCGAGAAAGACTCAACGCGTGACCGGCATGACGAGATGCACCGGGGTCACCCAACCGTTGCTGCCGCCCTGGACACCCCGAGACGATGGCACATCCTTCGATGCGACGACTTGATCGTCGCCGTCATGGGCGGCAACATCCTGACGCAAAATGGCGTCTTCGCGCGCACGATCTTCCATCAGGTGAATGGCTTGGCCCAAGTTGTCGGCCTCGTTGGCGAAGACGGCTGCACGCGAAAAACGCTTTAGGAAATCGGTGATTAATGACATGTCGCAATACCAGATAAACGTAATGGATAACTGCCAATAAGCACGCTCCATGCCAACATCCTATCTGCTTGTTTTAATAACATTACTTAGAACCTTCTTGCGATGAACAGACTTTGTTAGACGCAAATTGCATCACACCAAAACAAGACCAAGTCACCAGAAGATAATATATCTATATGTTTTTATTGTATTTTCTATGGATGTTGCAATACGCATCGCTATTGATGCAAAATACGACATATTGATTACAGGCAATCAGATGAAGCTGTTCGGCGTAGTCCCCTCCTTGCGGCGCAAGATTGGCGTCGCCTACATCGCCATTGCCCTCATCGCCTTGGCGCTGTCAGCCTTTGCCGTCGGGGAATTGCGTCTGCTCGAAGAGAAGATCCTGCTTGGCGAACGGGTCGCCGAATTCTTCGATACAGCCCTGGAGATCCGCCGCTTCGAGCGCAATTATTTCCTGCACGGCCAAGCGGCCGACTTAGTCGAGAACGCACACCAATGCGAGCAAATGGTCGCATTGCTCGATCGCCAATCCACCGGCGTCGGCACGCTCCAGGCACAGGTCACTCTGCGCGACGAACTTTCTGCCTACCGACGCCTGATCGATGCCTACGCCGGCGCTGCCTCGAACGATCAAGAGGCACTCGAACCACAAGTGCGCGCCGCCGGGCAACGTCTGGTTGCTGGTGCAGAGACCATCGTCGAGGCGGAGCGCCAGTACGTGCGATCTTCGCTAGCCTCCTTTCGAGCCATCCTGATCGGCGCCGTCATTGCCGTCGCACTGCTGACGATTGCGGTCGGTCAAGCGCTGGCGCGGCGCGTCGTCAGGCCCTTGCAGACCCTGGAGCGAAGCGTCAATACCTTGGGTAACGGAGGGCAGGCCGCTCTCGCGAAACCCAGCGACGACCGGGAAATCGTCGCGATCGTCAACGCCTTCAACGCACTGCTACACGACCTGGAGTTACGGCAGAAGCATCTGCTGCGCTCGGAAAAGCTGGCCGCCATGGGCACCATGGTCTCGGGTGTCGCGCATGAATTGAACAACCCGATTTCCAATATCTGGTCGTCGTGCCAGATCCTGCTGGAAGATCCGATGGTCCCCGAAAGCGAACGCGGCATGCTGCGGCAGATCGACGAGCAAAGCATCCGGGCGCGCAACATCGTGCGCTCGCTGCTCGACTTTGCGCGCGACCGGCCATTCGCAGGCGAAACCATCGCCCTGCGCGACCTCGTGCAACAAACGCTGCGCTTTCTCAAGTCGAACCTGCCGCCGACCCTGGTCGTGGACATCGATATTGCCGAGGAACTGCGCGTGCACGCCGACCGCCAGCGGCTACAGCAAGCCCTGCTCAACCTGATCGCCAACGCCATCCAAGCCAGCGATCCAAACGGGCGCATCAGTATCGCCGCTGCACACCACGCAGTAGAAGCAGTACAGCCAGCCGATCCGGCGCTATTGCCGTGTCACGGCATGCCCTACGTCGAGATCGTCGTGGTCGACGCAGGCCACGGCATTCCTGCCGATGTGCTGCCACGCATATTCGATCCCTTCTTCACTACAAAAGACATCGGTAAGGGCATGGGCCTCGGCCTGTACATCGTCTATCGCATCGTCGACGAACATGGTGGCTGCATCAGCCTGACGAGCCGGCCCGGTGAAGGCACGCGCGTTGTCATCCGCCTGCCCTTACGAATGGCTCTGGGACATTGACCATGGCTGCCAGTACACGCATTCTGGTCGTCGACGACGAGGAAATCGCCGCCCGCAATCTTGCCCACGTCATGACCCGAGCAGGCTATGACGTATCGGTCGCATTCTCCGGTCCAGAAGGACTGGCGATGATCGACAAGCAGTCCTTCGATCTGCTCCTCACGGACTTGCGCATGGAACGCATCGACGGCATGGCGCTGCTAAAGGCCGCCAAGGCGCGGCAGCCAGAAACGGAAGTGATCGTCATCACCGGCTTTGCGACTACGGAAGGCGCCGTGGACGCGATGAAGAATGGCGCGTTCCATTACGTGGCCAAGCCCTTCCATTTCGACGAGGTGCGCAAGGTGGTCGCCGAAGCGGTGGAGAAGGTGGCGCTGCGACGCGAGAACCGGCGCCTGCGCGAGGAGATCGCCAGTTACCGCGGCCAGGTGCGTATCGTCACCCAGGACGCCGCCACGCAGCGCGTGCTCGATCTGGCCCGCCAGGTCGCGCCGACCGACAGCAACGTGCTGGTCACCGGCGAGAGCGGCACGGGCAAGGAACTGCTGGTGGCCTACCTGCACGAGCACAGCAACCGCCGCAAGGGGCCGCTGATCGCCGTCAATTGCGGTGCCTTCAACAAGGAACTGTTCGCCAACGAACTATTCGGCCACGAACGCGAAGCCTTCACCGGCGCCAGCTCGGCGCGCAAAGGCCTGATCGAGGCCGCTTCCGGCGGCACGCTGTTCCTCGACGAAATTACCGAGATGCCGCCAGAGATGCAGGTCAAGCTGCTGCGCGTGATCCAGGAGCGCGAAGTCCTGCGGCTCGGCGCGACGACGCCGGTCAAGATCGACGTCCGCTTCGTCGCGGCCACCAACCGCGACGTGCTGAAAGCCGTCGCCAACGGCATGCTGCGCCAGGACCTCTACTTCCGCCTCAACGTCATCTCCCTGCACATTCCGCCGCTGGCCCAACGGCCCGACGACATTCCGCTGCTGGTGCAGCACTTCCTGCGCAAGCATGCGCTGGAAACGGGTGCGAGTCTCACGGTGGCACCGGCGGTGCTGGAGCGCCTGCGGCACCACATCTTCCCCGGAAACGTGCGCGAATTGGAAAACATCATCGAACGCGGCATCGCGGTGGCGCGCGGTAACGTGCTCGAACTCGAAGACCTGCCCGCGCATTTCGCGGCCAGCGACTTCCCGGCGCCGGCTCTCAAGGAAGGCCGCATGCCGACGCTGGAAGAGCACGGGGCCGCCTACATCTGGTGGGTGCTGGATCAGGTCGGCGGCAACCAAAGCGCGGCGGCGCAGGTACTCGGCATCAACCGCAGTTCGCTATGGCGCAAGTTGAAAATACTAGCTCCCCATCGGTGAAGCCGCCATCGGGATACCGCAACGCAACACGCATGGCGCTTGCGTTGCGTCAAGGCACTTGCGAGAATCGTTTCGTCTGTCACGCAGGCCGAAGAAAAATAATCACGCAGCCTGCGATCTTTTTGTTCCACGCAGCATACCTTGAGGAGGATGTATGAGCGTCGCGGATGATGCCGGCTTCTTCGGCAAACTACCCAAAGCACTACCCGGCCTGATCCTGTTGATCGGCACCATGGTCGTGATCCGGCTCTGGATCGAGCCCTGGATGAAGAGCGCCGTGGTCTTCGGGGAAAAGGGCTGGCTGGTCAACGCCACCCACCTGAACTACATCCTGCTCGGCATCATCGCGGGCCTGCTTTATCGCAACGTCCTGTTCGGCGGCAAGCTGCCGGCGATGTTCGAGGACGGCTTCAAGCTGTCGCGCCTGTTCATCAAGACCGGCATCATCCTGCTCGGTTCTCTGTACACGGTGCAGGCCATCATCAAGCTGGGCGCCATGGCCGTCTTCCTGATCGGCGGTTTCGTCGTGCTCTCGATCATCATGGTGCTGTGGCTGGGCAAGGTGTTTCGCATGGAGCGCTCGATGACTGGGGTCATGGCCAACGCCTGCTCGATCTGCGGCGTCTCCGCCGCGGTGGCGACATCGCCGGCGGTGGAAGCCAAACCGGCGCACGTTGCCTACGCCATCGCCACCATCCTCGGCTTCGGCATCCTGACCATGTTCATCAGTCCGTTCATCGGCCACGCGCTGGGCTTGAACGACCTCCAGTACGGCGCCTGGGTCGGCACCGGCATCCTCAATTCCGGCCAGGTGCTTGCGGCCTGCCTCGCCTTCAACCCGACCGTGGCGCCCGGCACTGCCGTATCGGTGGGCGAGATATGGAACATCATGCGCGTGATCTCGATCCCGTTCGCGGTATTCGCGGTCACCATCTGGTACTGGGCCGGCCACGAGCAGCCGCAGGGCCAGCAGAAGTCGCTCGGCACCCTGCTGGTAGAGAAATTTCCGGTCTTCGTGCTCGGCTTCCTCGGCATGGTGCTGCTGACCAGCATCGGCGCCTTCGGCGACGCTGGCATCAAGGGCGGCCCGCCGGCCTCGGCGACCATCAAGATGATCCGAGACTGGATGCAGTGGATCTTCGGCATCGGTCTCGTGGGCATGGGAGGCTACATCGACTTCCGCGAACTGCGGCAGGCCGGCGGCACACCACTGAAGGTGGGACTGATCGTCGGCGCTACCAAGTACATCCTGGCGCTGGTCCTGGTGCTGTTGATCCGCGACCATCTCGTCGAAATCTGAGCAAGGGGGAAGAGACATCATGGCTGAAGAAAAGATCGGTTCGGAAACCGTTGCCAGCGCCGCGAAGGGCAAGATGACGCTGTTTCGCGACGACCGGCAGGAGGATTGGGGGGCAATTCTTTTCTCCGTCCTCATCATCGCCATCATCGTCGTGATGACAATGAAATGAGGTTCACGACCGTCGCCGTTGCCGTCGACGGTTCGCCGGCCAGCGATGCGGCGCTCGCCCATGCGCGGGACTCCGCACGCCGCCGGGACGCGCTGCTGAAGGGTATTTTCGTTCTCGACACCGGCTGGGCCGATTTCATCGGCAACGACTGGCAGTCGGCAACGGGTGCGCGGCAGGGCTTCCTCGACTACATCCGCGGCCAACTGGAAGCCCAGGCAGAACTCGCGCGAAAGCAGTTTGTCGCCGCAACGACCGGCTTGCCGGGAGCAGAGTTCGAGGTGATTCCCGGCGATCCGCTCGAAGTGCTGGCAGACATGATGGCAGCCGGCCAAGCAGAAATGCTGGTGGCCGGCCGGGAAGTGTTTCAGGTTTGTGGCCGCCCCAGCGTCAAGCGGCTGGCCAAGGACTTGCTACACAGGATCAGTCAGCCCGTCATCATCATTTGAAGATTGTTATGTCCGTCGCATGATGAGGCCTACGCCTTCGAACAGGAAGTAGATGGCAGAGCCCCACCAGATGGTATAGAGGACGTAGAACACCAGCAGCGTGCCCATGGTGCCGGCCATTTCACCGACGGTACGGGCGTCGATGCCATGGTAGTTGTAGGCTGGTTCGATCGCTTTTTTCATGACCTCGTGAGCGGCCTTCGCTTCTGCCAGTCGATGCTCCTGCTTGAGCACTTTGTCGATCGCGTGCAATAGATACCACCAAGTCGCCAAGACCTCTCGGGCCGCCATTCCATGGCGCTCCTGAAGGGTGGCGTTGTCGTTTCGGTAGCCGGCATCGGCATCATCCAGCGCCAGGCGCAGCAATTGTCCAAGATCGCCTGCCACCAGCAGCCGGGTTCGGTCATCCTGCACGGCCATGCCCGCCGCTGCCAGCAAGGTTTTCGAGCGCTGCGCCTGATCCTGCGACGCCAATCGGATCTCAACATTGACGTGCCGGCCGATCATGCCTTCGCCGGTTCTTGCAAGCTTGGGTATGAAGTACGAGGATCCCTTCGACAGCTTATTAAACACATCGTCCGCATATTCGAGGCCGTTCATGCCCTGACCAAACAAGGGGGAAAAGATCACGATCAGCGCCACAAGAAAACCCAAGGTAAGCATGCTGCCGATGGCGAAGGCCTTGCGGTTGACAATCAGCATGGCCTGGAATCCTTTAGCGAGTTCCTCGCGCCCGAGACGAATTGCGCGAACACCCAGATGGCAAAGATGCCGATGACGATCCAGAACAATACGTTGCCGAGGAATTCGATGCCGACAACCAGTGACATGGGCAGGTCGAGATATTCGAGCTCGACGAGCTTCCTGGGAAGCGTCACGGCACGGTTGATGAAGCCGGCGACGATGGTAATGGCGTAGAAGCCCCTAATCTGGTGGCAGTCGACCACTTTGGTCGTAAAGGCGCCGACCTGGATGCCGATCAAGGAACCCACCAGCATGCCCATGGCAAGGGTGTAGAAAACATAGCCGTTGATCGCATACTGCGTGATGGCGGCGATGCCAGCAGTAAAGACGATCTGCAGGATGTCCGTACCTACCGTGGTGGCGCCGGAAACGCCGAACACGAAGACGAACATCGGAAAGGTGATGAAGCCGCCGCCCACTCCAAGAATTGATGCCAGCACACCGACGACAAGGCCGCCGAGTGCGACGAACACGCCGGAAATTCTCCGGCCACCATTGCCATTCCCATCTTCGTCGAAATGGATCATCGGCGGCAAGTGAATGCTTTGCAGCCACGTGGCGCGGCCTTTCTCGCATACTGGCACACAAACCTCGCTCTGGTCGCGAACGCGGCTGCGTCGCTCGCGCAGATGATCGGCAACCGAATAGTAGCCAAGAAAACCAAGCAGCACAGCATAGACGAGGCTGATGAATAGCTCGCTCAGCAACGGATCGGCGTCGTAGAGTACCCTGTTGACGCCGCCACCGATGAAGGTGCCAACAGACGACCCGATCAGGAAAGCCATCGCCAACCTGGCTGAAACATTGCCGAGCCGGCGATGCACAGCGGTACCCATGATGGCCTTGGCAAAGATGTGGAAGACATCGGTGCCGACCGCCATGATGCCCTTGACCCCTACCGCCATCAGCGCAGGTGTGATGATGAAGCCGCCTCCCGCCCCAATCGTGCCCGTGATCAAACCCGCTGCCAGCCCGATGGCAATCGAGACAAGAAAGATGCCGGTCGAGTAGAAGGACGGGGCGTAGGCTGATTTGCCGCCGAGCATCGGCATCCCGGCTGCTTCGGCCACGGCGACGAACAAGATCGGAGCAAGCATCACCAGCAGGAGCAGGAGACGTCTGCGGTTGCGGATGATATCCATCGACACCTGATAGTCCCAGTTCGCGTAGGCGACGGAACCCGCCATCAGGAATTCGTAAAGCCTTCTGCCTACCCCCGGACTACCCGCTGAGACTGTCTGGCCGATATGGCCATGGGCTGCCATTTTCTTCACTTCCTGTGCGACACTTGCATCCTTGCAAGCGGCCCGTAGTGTAGAACTACGCCACGCCGTTATCTATACGCAATTTGACTTACCCACTGCATGGGTCATCGCCTCTCGAAAATCGTCACCCGCACCGGCGACGCAGGCACTACCGGCCTTGGCGACGGCTCGCGCGTCGCCAAGGATTCGCTGCGCATAGCCGCCTTGGGCGACGTGGACGAACTCAACTCGCTGCTCGGCGTCATCCTCTGCGAGAGTCTGCCCGATGAAGCGCGCGACCTGATCGTCGGCGTTCAGCACGATCTGTTCGATCTCGGTGGCGAGCTGGCGGTGCCCGGCGGTGCCTTTCTCAAGCCCGGCCAGCCGGATCGCCTGGAAATGGCCGTTGAGCGCTACAACGGCGAACTGACGCCACTGAAGGAATTCATCCTGCCCGGTGGCACGCAGGCGGCGGCTCTAATGCATCTGGCGCGTACCGTCTGCCGCCGCGCCGAGCGATCGGTGGTGGCGCTGGGCACGACCGAGACGGTTTCCGATACCACGCGCAAATACCTGAACCGCCTGTCCGACCTGCTGTTCGTTCTCGGCCGCTGGCTGAACAAGGAGAACGGTTGCGGCGACGTGCTCTGGCATAAGGGCAGGAGCGCTTGAAACCACTGGCCTATTTGTTCGCCGGCCGCTTTCGCCTGGTCGGCGTGGTGCTGGTTGCTTATCTCATCCTCAACGCACTGGTGAGGCTGGGGCTGCTGGCCTTCAACGGCGACTGGTCGCTGCTTGTTCCACCTTATCTGCTGCCGATCCTGGCCATCGGCTTCCTGTTCGATCTCGCCGCCGCCTGCTGGTGGCTGCCGCCATTCGCCCTGATTGCCGCCCTCTGGCCCGATGGACCGCGCTCGCGCAAAGTGCTGCTGGCCACGCTCGGCGTGTTGTCAGCAATGACTTTCGGCGTCTGGGCTTTCGTCGGCGTCTCCGAATTCGTCTTCTGGAACGAGTTCGCATCCCGCTTCAATTTCATCGCTGTCGATTACCTCGTCTATACCCGCGAGGTCATTGGCAACATCCGCGAGTCCTACGACCTGCGACCGCTGTTCGCCGGTATTGGCGTCGTCGCCCTCGCCATGATGGCCCTGAGCTGGCGCGGGCTCAAACAAGCCTGCGAACCGGCCGGCATGGGCTGGCGCGGCCGGCTCGGCCGGCTGGCGATCTTCCTGATCCTGCCCGCCGTCTCGTTCTTCGCCATCGATGCCCGCTACAAGGAATTCACCGACCAGGCCCAGGCGACCCAACTGGCCGGCAACGGCCACTATGAGTTCTGGCATGCCTTCCGCACCAACGAGATCGACTACGCCCAGTTCTACCGCACAGAGCGGATGGAACGCGTCTACAAGGTGCTGCGGTCCGAGTTCGAACGCATCGGCCCGCAGCGCTTTCCCGGTCAACCGCCGCTGGCCGTCGAGCGCGACGTCGCCGGCCATGGCCCGGAGAAACGCCTCAACGTTGTGCTGATTTCCGTGGAAAGTCTGTCGGCGGAGTTTCTCGGCGCCTTCGGCAACAAGGCGCAACTGACGCCGCATCTGGACAAACTTGCCACCGAAGGCATGCTGTTCACTCGGCTCTACGCCACCGGCACCCGTACGGTGCGCGGGCTGGAAGCGCTGACACTGTCGATCCCGCCCACGCCAGGCAATTCCATCGTCAAACGGCCAAACAACGATCATCTGTACACAATTGGCGAAATCTTCGCCGAGCGCGGCTACGAGCCGCTTTACATCTACGGCGGCTACGGTTACTTCGACAACATGAGCGCCTTCTTCGGCGGCAATGGCTACACGGTGATCGACCGCACCGCCATCCCGAAGGATGCGATCCACATGGAGAACATCTGGGGTGTCGCCGACGAGGACCTGTTCACCCTCGCGCTGAACGAACTGGACCAGCGCCAGGCGGCCGGCAAGCCCTTCTTCGCCCACATCATGACGACATCCAACCACCGGCCGTTCACCTACCCTGACGGCCACATCGACATTCCCTCCGGCACCGGCCGGGAAGGCGCGGTGAAATATACCGACTGGGCGATCGGTGACTTCATGGAGCGCGCCCGCGCCAAACCGTGGTTCGCCAACACCGTGTTCGTCATCGTCGCCGACCACACGGCCTCGGGCCGTGGCAAAACCGACCTGCCGGTCGAGCAGTTCCTGATCCCGCTAATCATCTACGCCCCCGGCCACGTCGCGCCCGCGCGCATCGATACGCTGGCGTCGCAGATCGACGTGGCGCCGACACTGCTGGCCCTGCTCAACTTCAGCTATCGGTCACATTTCTTCGGTCACGACATTGTCTCGGAAGGACCGAAGCACCAGCGCGCCTTCCTCGCCAACTACCAGACCGTCGGCTACCTTGAAGACGGCATTCTGGTCGAGCTGCGCCCGCAGCGGCGCTGGCGGCTGGTCGATCCGGTCAGCGGCAACCCACTGCCCGCCGACGAAAAGGGCAAGCAACTGCTCGACGAGGCGATCAGCTACTACCAGGCGGCCTCGGAAGCCTATCACTCAGGAATACTGCGCCGCCCCTAATTAAGCTGCGCTTAAGTCGGTGCTAAGAATTCCCTAAGTTTGGTGCTTCAAACTCCGGCTCCATGTTCATCGCAACAAGGAGCCGGATCGTGGAGAGACTCTTCCCCCTATTGCTGCTGGTAGCCTGCGGCCTCGCGGGCGCCGAAACGCCGCGGCAGATCGCCGATCGCTACGCTATCGGCGGCTCGGCGCAGCGCGGTGCCGAATTCTATGGGCGCAAGTTCGGCATCTCCGAGAAGATGCCGTCCTGCGCCGCGTGCCATACCGACAAGCCCGCCCAGCCCGGACAGCATGTCGTGACCCACAAGGACATCAAGCCGCTGGCCCCCTCGGCCAACGCCGAACGTTTTACCGATCCGGCCAAGGTCGAGAAGTGGTTCCGGCGCAACTGCAAGGAAGTGGTCGGCCGCGAATGCTCGGCCGGCGAGAAGGCCGACTTCATCGCCTTCGTGATGGAGGCGCTCTGACATGAAAGCGAGCGTCTTCGCCCTGGCGGCCCTGATCAGCCTACCCGCGCTGGCCGATCGCATGCCCATCCCGGCCAATGCGCCGCCCGCCTTCAAGGCCGAATGCGGCAGCTGCCA
>Ga0187786_10000051_pt1 | contig 35612 bp, 37 predicted proteins | sample 0815_BV2_10_20_M_FD_132449 | JGI IMG/M metagenome (GOLD analysis project Ga0187786, IMG submission 132449) | Tropical peat soil microbial communities from peatlands in Department of Meta, Colombia - 0815_BV2_10_20_MG | ecosystem: Environmental > Terrestrial > Soil > Wetlands > Peat | place...
GCCTATTCAGGTCTGCAAATACCCTCGAAAAGAGGCTGCCAGCAGGAACTATTTATGGTACGGCTCCCCCCGGCTGATCCGGAAGGCACGGTATATCTGCTCGATAATAAGCAACCTGGCCATAGGATGAGTAAAGGTCATGGGAGACAGCGAGAGCCTGACAGTACTCCGGGCCCGGACTGCAGGCGAGATCCCGATATCCCCCCCGATAACAAATACTGGCATAATCCCGGAGAGCTCCCATTCTCTGAGGGTGGCCGCGAGTTTTTCACTCGACCATGACTGGCCGCTTACTTCCAGAAGGATCATCGGCGAACCAGAAGGAATCGCCGCAAGGATTCTCTCTCCTTCCTTTTCGATGGCAATTGACTCCACTGCCGGTGAAGAAATCTTCGGACGTTTTTCGTCTGCAATCTCGATGACCTGCAGTTTCACGTACGGCTCAAGACGTTTCAGGTATTCTGCAAGACCTTCCTGTAGGAATTTTTCCTTGATCTTTCCAACTGCGATGATCCGGATCCTCATAGGTAACTTTTGGTATGGGGATGATGGTTCAATAACGTCCGCTAGAATAGTTAAAGAGGTGAACGGTGGAAGTATGTTACCTATGGATTACTTTTGCTATCCTTTGCATCGATTTTTTCGTGCGATAACACATCCAGGAGCACTTCTTTCATCATTTTTTTCATGAGTTCCCGTCCCTCATCAGAGGACATGTAGTCCCTGAAGAGGTCTTTGAACTGCCCCATATCGTGGTGATTATCGACGAAGGCTAATAAAGCTTGCGTGATACAATCCGAGACCGTAGAGAACTTTTTTTCCTCGTACACGAGTTTATTGACCTTTTCATAGATATTGGGGGGCATTTTGTAGGATATTGCAACCCGCTCCCCGCGACTCCCGGGTCCTCTTTCAGCCATTCCCTAAAAAGTAGGGTAAAATACTATAAATAGGCTGTTAATTGCCTGGAATGTTCCATAAGTATTTCGAATTTTTTATTTGTAATTCTTATGTAATCTTTAAGGAGTACTATTTATAGCGCGGGAGGTAACAGGATATCATTGTGAGGTGAAACGAGATGAATGAATTATTCCTGCTACTCCTCGGTATCGTTGGCCTCTTTGCGGTTGGCTGCAGCATCGCGCTTCTGGCCCTCGGGAGGATGATCGATCGTTACCCCGCCGGCGACGAAACCCGGCGAACCAGGAGCATTTCCAGCCCCATCGAAACCACACAGATCTCCGTTGGCCTGTTCTGGGTACTGTTCCTTGCTGGTGGCTGGTCTGTCCTGCAGGAGACCCGCATGCTGCTCATCCTCGGCATTACGATACTCTTTGCCATCTGCCTCTTCATGTTCACGGCATTGGCATTCTCTTTTGCCGTTCTCAGTACTTTACGAGGGCGGAGGAAACAGACATCATTCATTCAGCCCGATCCGGTTTCCCTTACAGATACTGTGCCAAAACCCGCACAGGCTGCCGATATCGTGATCCGGAAGCGGTATCATAACCCGATCTCGGACTTCATGCTCAATGCACTCTTAAAAAAGGATTAAGGATTATCCGAATATCTTTTTTGATTGTTCCAGAGCATCTACTGCAGGCAGGATCTTGCCAGTCAGGAATTCGATACAGGCTCCGCCTCCCGTAGAGATGTGGGTGAAACTCTGGTCGAGGCCCATCTTCTCTATCACCGCAGCGGTATGCCCGCCTCCCACCACAGAAAACTCAACCCGCGATGCGGCTTTAAGCAGTTCATAGGTTCCCGTAGCGAAATCCGGATCCTCGAAGACTCCTGCAGGACCGTTAAAGACCACGGTTCCGGATTTTTTGAGAGTCTGGACCATGGAAGCAAGGGAGTCCATGCCCAGGTCAAGGACCGGGGCATCCTGCGGTATTTTCGTGACCGGGTACTCAGCACGACGATTGTGTTCCCGGACCGCTACTGACTCCGGCATGACAACTCGGTCACGGTACAGGGTAAGAATCTCCCGTGCTTTGTCGATCTCGGCCTGGTACTTTAACTGGGTGATGAGTTGCAGGGAGGGTTTTCCGATATCGTACCCTGCAGCGGTAAGAAAGACATTGGCTACGACGCCAATCACGATTACCGTATCTGCAATCCCCTTGTCAAGCACATGACGGGCGACATCGATGGAATCGTCAACTTTGGTTCCCCCGAGCACCATGCAGACCGGGCGGGGGGCACCTGAGAAGACCCGCGAGAGGGTAGATACTTCCTTTTCCATGAGAAGCCCTGCGGCCGATCGCATGACCATGGGAAGCCCAACGACTGTCGGCTGCGAACGATGAGCAGTCCCAAAAGCGTCATTGACAAAGACGTCCGCCATCGAAGAAAGTTTCCTGACAAGGTGGGTTTTTTTCGCGTCTTCAGGTTTCAGGGTTAGGTTTTCTTCGGCATTGAAGCGGACATTCTCCAGCATCACCACGTCACCGCTCTTCATGGTTTGCACTGCCTCCCGGGCGTGTCGGCCGAAAATACTGTCCACGTAGGTGACCTGCTTATCAAGGAGCTGTCCCAGCTTTTCAGCATGGGCTTCGAGCGTCGTGAAATCCTTTTTTCCCGGCCTGCTCTGGTGGGTAACTATGACTACGCGGCTCTTTTCGAGTGCCCTGATAGTCGGGAGATGTTCGCGGAAGCGCTTATCATCAAGAATAAGATTGGAGGTAGGATCGATGGGGGAATTGAGATCGAGCCGGAGGAGAACCGTTTTTCCCTCGGCTCCCAGTTCCCTGATAGTTCCAATCGGCATCCGGATCACCTCGCGACTACGAAATGTTCCGGGACTTGATCTTCTTCATCCGGAAGAGTTCTTCCCGTTCCATTTCATCGAGCCGCATTTTGATGAAATCCCGTGCTTCGGTAAGCTCCGGGATAACTTTAAACTCAAGAGCATTGACACGCCGTTTGGTCTTCTCAATCTCATCCAGCAGGCGTTTCATCGTGGTCTCGATCTCTGCGCTTTCGATAATAGACTCAACAAGTTCTTCGAAAGCGGAGGCCGTTTCATCGATGACGGTGGAAGTGCCAAGCACGCCGTACCCACGGTCCACGAGGCTCTTTCTGACCTTCGATGAGTCGATCTGGGGAACAACGACACCCATGATGTTCTTGCTCTTGAGGGTTATCTCGGGAACTTCCTTGACGGAGAATGCTGCTGATTTGACCCCGATGGCGCCTTCGACAGTGTTGGCGAGCGCCATCATCTCGACCGCATGCTGGTACCTGTTCAGCAGTTCCCCACGGGTGTCCTTCGCGTTCCCCAGTATCTTGAAAAATTCCAGGATAAGTCCATCGCGCTTCATCTTAAGGATCTTATAGCCTCGTTCGGAGAGCTGGATCTTCCTCTTGAGGTTGATCAGTTCCGACCGGGTTGGCTTGATATCGCGCAGGGCCATGGACTTGTTACACCTTCTTTGAGCCGGTCTTGAATTTCGGGTGGTACTTGTTGATCAGGTCACGGTCGATACGGGTAAGTTGTTCCACTGGCAGTGTTGACAGGAGGTCCCAGCCGTTGTTCAGGGTATCATCGATAGTGCGGTCCTCGTCATATCCCTGACGGACAAAGCGGTTCTCGAAGAGATCGGCAAACTCGAGTAACAGGCGGTCACGCTCGGAAAGCGCATCCTTACCGACAATAGCTACCAGGCCACGGAGATCGTTGCCTTCCGCATACCCGGCGTACATCTGGTCAGAGACTTTCTTATGGTCCTCCCGGGTGTGTCCCTTGCCGATACCGAGGTTCATCAAACGGGATAAGGATGGCAGTACGTTAATCGGCGGGTAGATGCCTTTGCGGTGCAACTCACGGTTGACCACGATTTGGCCTTCCGTGATATAACCGGTCAGGTCGGGGATCGGGTGCGTGATATCGTCACCGGGCATCGTCAGGATCGGGATCTGGGTGACCGACCCTTTGAGGCCCTTGATCATACCGGCGCGTTCGTACAGCGATGCGAGATCAGTATACATGTACCCGGGATAACCCCGTCGTCCGGGGACTTCCTCACGGGCTGCACCGATCTGACGGAGCGCTTCACAGTAGTTGGTCATATCCGTCAGGATAACCAGCACGTGCATACCCAGCTCGAAGGCGAGGTACTCTGCAGTGGTAAGGGCAAGCCTCGGCGTAATGATACGTTCGACGGCAGGGTCATCCGCAAGGTTGAGGAAGACAACAGCCCTTTCGAGAGCGCCAGTTCGCTCGAAGTCCTGCATGAAGTAGTTTGCCTCTTCCTTGGTGATACCCATGGCAGCGAAGACCACGGCGAAGCTCTCAGTAGAACCCGGCACCTTTGCCTGTCGTGCGATTTGCAGTGCAACATTGTTATGGGGGAGGCCTGCACCGGAGAAGATCGGGAGTTTCTGGCCACGGACGAGGGTGTTGGTCCCGTCGATAGTCGAGATCCCGGTCTGGATGAAGTCCGCCGGCATGCCCCGGGCATACGGGTTGATCGCTGCGCCGGTGATGTCAAGGCGTTTTTCCGGAACGATCTCAGGGCCGCCATCAATCGGTTTGCCGCCACCGGAGAGGATACGGCCAAGCATCTCTCTGCCTACAGGCATTTTGATAGTCTCACCGGTGAAGCGGACCCCACTGTCCCTGCCGATACCGGCAGTTGTCTCAAAGATCTGGACAACGACCAGTTCATCACTCGTATCGAGCACCTGACCGCGCTTTGTTGAGCCATCGGCAAGAATGATGTTCACGAGTTCCCCGTAAGCGATCGGCTCAGTCTTCTCGACGAAAACGAGGGGACCGGCAATCTTGCTAATCGTCCTGTATTCCTTCATGCTGCCGACCTCAGTGTGTTGAACTCTGCATCCATCTGCTTCTCGATCTTGGCTAGTTCAGGCTTGTAGTCCTTGATGAACTTGATCTGGGGCAGTTCGTTCTTGGATTTGACACCATTGATCTGCGCCGGGCTGACTCCCGCGAGCTGTGCAGCGTAGGACAGGTCGGCAAAGAGCTTGATCGCCTTCATCATATCGTACTGCTTGGTCATGTCACAGAAGGTGTCGACGGAGTCGTATGCGTTCTGCTGGAGGAAGATCTCACGGATCATACGGGCTACTTCAATAGTTACCTGTTCTGATTCGGGCAGGGCGTCGGAACCGACGAGCTGCACAATCTCCTGGAGTTCTGCCTCTTTCTGGAGTACTTCCATGGCCCACGATCGGAGCTTGTTCCACTCCGGGGAGACTTCCTTGTCATAATGATCATGGAGGGCTTCAAGGTAGAGCGAGTAGGAGTTAAGCCAGTTGATGGCGGGGAAGTGCCGGCGCTGGGAGAGCTTGGCGTCCAGTGCCCAGAATACCTTGACGATACGCAGGGTGTTCTGGGTAACCGGCTCTGAAAAGTCTCCACCGGGGGGTGATACAGCGCCGATGACAGAGACGGACCCGCGGGCGCCGTTGAGGGTCTTGACCAGTCCTGCACGCTCGTAGAATTCCGAGAGTCGGGCCGCAAGGTAAGCGGGATAGCCTTCTTCACCAGGCATTTCTTCAAGACGACTGGAGATCTCACGCATGGCTTCTGCCCAGCGGGATGTCGAGTCTGCCATAAGAGAGACGTCATACCCCATGTCACGGAAATATTCCGCAATGGTGATGCCCGTATAAACGGATGCTTCACGGGCCGCCACCGGCATATTGGACGTGTTGGCGATGAGCACGGTCCGCTCCATAAGGGGTTTGCCACTCTTCGGGTCTTCGAGATGCGGGAATTCTGTCAGAACTTCCGTCATTTCATTGCCTCGTTCACCGCAGCCGATATAGACCACGATCTCTGCATCGGACCACTTCGCCAGCTGCTGCTGGGTAACGGTCTTACCGCTGCCGAACGGGCCGGGAATTGCCGCAGTACCACCTTTGGCGATCGGGAAGAGACCGTCGAGAATCCGCTGACCGGTGATCAGGGGGATTGTCGGGTTCATCTTCTCTTTCACGGGACGGGGTACACGGACGGGCCACCGCTGGATCATCGGGAACTCGCGGCCGTCTTCAAGAACACAAATCGTTTCATCGACAGTGAAGTCCCCGCTCTTGATCATCTTTACCTTCCCTGCTTTCGCATTCGGGGGCAGCATGACTTTGTGAACGATATTTGTCTCCTGGACTTCCCCGAGAATTGCGCCGGGTTCAACGCTGTCACCGGACTTGACAATGGGTTTGAAGGTCCATTTTTTGGTATGCGAGAGCCCGGGTGCAGAGACACCACGCTGGATGAAGTTGCCCATCTTGTCCACGAGTACCGCGAGCGGACGCTGGATTCCGTCATAGATGCTCGTCAGAAGGCCGGGCCCCAGTTCAACTGCGAGCGAGAGCCCGGTATTTTCTACCGGTTCGCCCGGGCGGATGCCCGATGTGTCCTCGTAGACCTGGATGATGATGTTATCACCCTGAATCTTGATGACCTCTCCCATAAGCGCTTCTTTCCCGACCTTCACCACATCATACATGTGGGCGTCAAGGTTGACTGCCGTCACGACAGGGCCGGCGATCCTTTTGAGAACCCCTTGTTTTGTCTCTTTAGCTTGTTTGTCTTTTACTTCCACAGATCAACACCCACCGATCTCTTGATTCTGTCTCGCATGGAAAGTCCCCCTTCCTCGCCCCCGAGAGCGATGACTGTCGGCTTCACGGAATTTTCGAGGGTTGCGCGAAGCTTTCTGGGGATACGTTCCATGTCACTGCTGTTAAGGACCAGAATACCTACGTCTCCGTCCTGCAGCACGCTGGTGATTTGCTCGTTCAGTCTCTCGTCGCTTTCCGCCGCGTAGGTCTTTCGGATACCTGCAAGGCGGAAGCCAAGGATGAACTCACTGTTGCCGATTACTGCGATCTCCATTTACATCACCAGATAATCAATGATTTTTTCCGAGGGGAGACGCGATTCCTTACCCCGTGCAAGCGCCCGGAGGTTGTAAACCTCGTGTTTCTTCTTCTCAAGGTAAACAAGGACAGGATGAATGGAGAAGGGGTTTCGTTTGCTCATCTTCTCCATCTGCTCCAGCTGAACGCGGCTGAGCCGCGCCTCGATATCATGGACGCCTTTCTTTGTTTTCAGCTCGTCGAGAAGAGCGTGAAGGGTGTCGTTCATGATATTTGCCTTGAGCATGTCGATGAATTCATTCTGGTCCTTGACTGCGTTGAGGCTGGCAAAATCTCCCGCTGTCAGGGTTCCGCCCGGAATAAACATGTCGCGGGCATCCTCGTCCTTCTGGTCTGCACGGAGGCGGAAGAGGGTCTTGACATTCTTGATATCGATCTCAAGCCGGATGTACGAAAGGAACGATGCCCCTCCCTTTACACCGGTTTTTGCATCGTTGATGATATTGGCATAGAGATGCTTGTAGAGTTCGTTCTCCATGCGGGAGAATGACCCGGACTCCTTTGCTGCAGGGTATTCGCCCGCAAGGACCGGGTACATCCGGTGACCTTTAAGCATCTCGATGATCCGGTCTGCACTCTCCTCAGAAAGCATGCGATCGAGCATTCCCCTGTCGAGACTCCCTGCAGGAACAAGTACTTCCTTGATCTTGCCGCTCTTTTCTCCCTGGGTCTTCCCCCGCAGGATGGTGAGGACGTTCTGGATGTCCCAGCGCCGGAGATAGACCTGGGTGAACTGCTTCAGCGAACCCGGTGTGATCTCCTGGATCTTCTGGTACTCCTTGGCAAGGTTCCAGCTCAGGGCAACCTCGATCAGGTCGATTCCCCTGAAGGTTGTCCCGAGTTCGTCGATCTCCTGTTTGTATTCAGTTTCGCCAATGACGCGGGTGATTTCGGATACACTCATGTTGAGCATCCGCATGTACTCCTCTTTGGGGAGGAGTTTTGCTTTTCTCATCCGCATCCTGGTACACACGTAAATGTACGGTGCTGAAATGTTCACACCCATACATGTTCCCCCTCAGCCAAACAGGATATCTGACGCATCCTTCAACCCTGATTCCCACACTCGTGCCAGGAACGTACGGTAACTGTAATCAATCTGCAACGCTCCCCCCTCACCTTCAATGAGGATTCCCCCGTCGATATCGACGGGATTGCCGACCTTGAACCCGGAGAAATCCGCATGCTCAGCGATTACGGCCCTGAGGGCTGCGATATCGCGGGCATTGCTGAAGATTGTCCCGCTGGGGATCTCCTTTTTTGCCTCGGTGAGGAGTTTCTTGATGGCTTCACGATGGAAGCTGTCAGGGAGGCTTGCGATCTCTTTTCGCGTGGACTCGTACACCTGGTCAAGAAGGGCCTTCTGCGTATTGAGGAGCTCACGCTTAACGAGAAGGTTAGCTGCGGAGACGTCCTGGCTGACGAGATGAGCCGACTGCCGTGTGACTTCATCCTCCGCCATGAGCTTGATCGACTCGGACCGCTTCGTGGCGGCTGCGATGATCTGGCTGGTTTCCTCTTTTGATTCCTGGTGTATTTTATCCGCTTCGGATCTGCCTTTTACCCTGATCTCTTCGACAACTGCTTCCAGTCCCATTGTCCGCTCCGGTTAGAACAACAGCAGGAGACCGACGACAAGGCCGAAGATGACAATCGTCTCCGGGATAACCGTGAAGAGAAGACCGAGACCGAAGAAATCCTTGTTCTCAGCGATAGCTCCGACTGCTGCCGCACCGATACCCATTTCGGCAACACCGGTGCCCACGCCAGTAAGACCTACGGCGAGTCCTGCACCGATTGCCTTCATTCCCATCTGCGATGCCTGAATTGATGCAAGATCTGTTGCTGCTACTGCTACTGCTTCTGCTGCCATAATTTATTCCTCTGTAAACCTTCTTTTCATTCCGAACGGAACGTACTTTTTGCCTCCACCTTTGTAGAACTTGGTGAAGAATTCAACATAATGCAAACGAATCGAGTGGAGCCCGCCACCGAGGATTCCCAGCGCAGTATTGAGTGCATGCCCGAGAAGGAACACGACAATACCGACGAGGATCATTACTACCCCGACGATCGAGAGATTTTTCAGGGCGGGTCCTATGAACATCCCGATGGACATGTAATTGACGACCATCGCGATAGCCACCGACGAGAGCCCGACTGCTACGAGACGAGCGTACGAGAGGACGTGAGATATGATGGTGGGCAATTCCACAACTTCGAGAACCGAGTCCCGTGCGATGCACAGGACACCGATCAGTATCAATGCACCCCCGGTGAAGGTCCCGGCATTAAATCCAGCCGCGATGACCGGGAGCCCGGTGAGGTTGGGCATATAGGGCATCGCTACATTGGACCAGATGGCAAAGACGAGCCCCCACATGACTGCAAGCCATCCGAAGTTTGCCATTACCGCTTTGGTGCGGTGATCGCCATGGTCCTGCACGGCATGGTTGTACATTCCCAGTACCCTGCCAAGCGTTATGTGAAGAAGACCGATCCAGATGGACATGATCATCAGTGCCGGGATCGCCGGACCTGCGCCCTCACCACCACCGATCAACAGGTGCCTGCTGAAGATTATCGGGTTCCATGGTAATTCGAACCCTAAAAATTCCGAAAACAACAACCCGAAGATGATGCTGGATATACTCGCGTTCCGGAGTACGGTCAGGAACATCTGACCGTCCTCTCCTTTCATCATTCTCCCGAGGGCAAAAACCATCACGAGGAGAATAAGCCCGTAACCGACATCCCCGAGGATCAACCCGAAGAAAAGCGGGAAGACGATCGCGAGCATCAGGGTCGGATCTACTTCCGTATATTTGGGACGGGAATAGACATCCATGAGCATCTGTGCAGGTTTTGCAAAGTCCGGATTGTTGTATTCCACCGGGACCGTATCATGTTCTAGGTCTGTCGGTAATACCGTAACATAGATCTTCCCGTCAGTTGCCCTGACAAGGGAATCCATGACGGTATTGACCTTTTCCGAAGGGACCCAGCCGTCTGCTACGAAGGTCTGTTTCGTGGTAGCAAACCGGAGGGGGGCCTCGGACTGATCGACTTCGGCTTTCAGGAACTCTTCGCATGCGGCCAGGAAATCCGTGTGCTTCTGCCGTACGGCGTCGAGGTTCTTTGAGATCTCTGCGATCTCTCCGCTGAGAGTCGTAATCTGGCCCCGGTAATACGTGATGCGTTCCTGCGGACTCCCCGACTCATCCGGCACCGGAACCGACTGGAACCCGGCTTCCTGGAGGACCCGTTCGACCTCCCCCCGTTTTTCGGAAGGAACAATTGCTACAAGGAAATTTTTCTCTTTCCCCGGGGAAAAATACATCTCGTGAGGAACCGGAATGGTCACTTCACGGGAGATGGTTCCTGCAAATGTGGTAAACCTCCTGTACCCATGATACAGGTCGAGGTCGACCGGGACACTGGTGAACGGAAGTATCTCCACGATTTTTTGCTCGTACTCCTTGACCCGGGTATCAAGTTTTGAGCGTCGGGTGGTCAGATCCTCTACCTCATGTTCCAGGACCGGAAGTTCCCGTTCAATCCGTGCCTTCAGTTCAGAACCCTTGCCGGGTTTTTTTGTTTCTGCGTCATCAGTATTGGCTGAAATGGCGCTGGTGATGGCACGGATCTTGATCAGATCCGCTGACTTTTCGCTGGCACCCGGCAGCGGCGACCCAATCTTAAAGCCTTCGTATCCTTCAGCACCTGCATCGACATACTCTTCGATATGAAAAAGATTGTGACGGTACAGTTCCGCAATTACGGGGGCCATCCTGTCCCGTGAAGCGGCGATGAGAAGCCGGCTCATCTGCTTAGGCTTTAACATGAAGCTGCTCCTTAAACCGCAAAACCAGCAGCTGCACCGCTTTGGAAAGGTTCTGTTCCCCTTTCTGTTTCAATGCTGCTGCGCGCTGATTGCCACTTTTAATGATTTCAGCGTGCTTAAGTGCCGCCTGGTGCCGTGCTTCTTCCAGTCTCAGCTTTTTGTATTGTTCTGCATTGCTCTGCGCTTTCGATACCAGATTATCGGCTTCGAGCTCAGCCTGGGAATGCTTGTGTTTCTTCTCTTCCTGGGCCTTGCTGATCATCGATTGGTACTCTTCTTCAGCTTTTTTGATGTCTTTTAGGACCTCAGTCTTCATCCAACCCTCCTCTCACGGCAATACAATAGTTGGGAAAAAAACGCATATATGTATTGTTATTTCATTCAGACAATTCAGTCTATAAGAGAAATTACGGGGAAAACAGATGAATTTCGGGTAGTTCCGTGGTTATCCGGCATTTCACAGCCCGGATGGAGGCAGACAATGGCAGCCCTGAAATCTCGATCCCTTCGACTGTCCCTTTCAGCATCATGCCTGCCAGTTCATCGCTCGAACAGACCAGGTGCTGCTCAGGATGGGTTCCCCTCCTGATGGAACAACTGGTGAAAATTTCCGGGGCCACGGATACTACCCGCGATATCCTGCGCGAACCCGGGTGATCTTTCGGCAGGACCAGAAGAGGTGTCTGGTAGGACCGGACCAGATCCACCAGCATCATCGCAGGCTCCAGCGGGCCTCCTTCAGGAGCCGAAACAACAATCAGATCGGTTGGTTCAACTCCCTGGCAAATTTCTTCCGTGGATGTTTCTATGCAAAGACAGAATGGCCTGCCTGCCTTTGCGACAAGCAGGAACGATTTATTCCCCCGGATGAGCAGGACCTCATCGGCGAGGGGATACTTCATACAGCAGCCACGTCTTCCGACTGGCAGCTGGGACAAACGGGTTTTTTTCCGATACCTTTGAACCGTTCGCCGCATTCGTTGCACCGGTAATCCTTCCCTTTGACCCTGTCGGGGGGAAGGTCAATATCCACCGGTCCGCCTACTGTGCACATAGTTTGGTACCTCACTACGACTTCTTCATTGCACTCATTTAATTCTATCTGAATGCCATCTCATTCAGGAAGTGTCCCGGGATTATCCGATAAGGATAAAATTGAACGTTATCAGGGAGATGAGAAGAAGAATGCAGGAATGCTTTACCCCTGCGGCAAGCGATGACTCCCCCATCTGGCCGGCTATCAGCCCGGAAAAGAGTGCCTGGACAAGACAGGCGTGATAGAGGAGCCGGTTAAAGGTGATGACCGGGATCGACCCTATACCGGAAAGAGCTCCGCCTGCCGGCAGTCCTGTTGTTGTTATATGTGCCAGGACCGGCAGAAACTGCGTAGTCAGGACTCCCACAACGAAGAGGAAGACAAAAAAAGACAGGTAAACAATTGCGGTATAAATGAACATCTCTCCTTTCCGTTCTTTTTTAAGTATTTCTGTCATCTTCGCATCGCTGGAGGCGATCGAGAGGACCTCGCCTATCTGGCCGCTCATCTCGCTCGCCTTGGTGATCAGGGTCACCGTCCGTGCTATGGAGGGCGTACTGACCCGTTCTTCGAACCGCATCAGTGCCTCCGTAAAGTTGGCTCCCCATTCCATATCACGTTTGATCCTTCGTATCTCGTAACTGAGGAGGCCGAGATTCGTATTGACCATGATTGCAATCGCCTGGGCGATGGTCAGGCCAACCTGATTTATTCCGGCCATGCGTTCCAGGAAATCCGGGATCAGCGACTGGATACCGAGTACCTTCCGGGACCAGATCTCGTAAAAGATGGCATAGGGAATGAGAATGATGAGAAGGGCAATGACAATGTGATCGTCAACCACGTTGATGTAGGTCTCAATATCGGTATAGTGGGGCGTATTCAGGAGCACAACGATCACGTAGATGCAGGCAACGGGAACCGTGATGAAAAGCGTATGGTTAACATTGCTGACGAAACTCTCGAGGGGATGTTTCAGATGATGGATGAAATTTCGCAGCTGATCGTACTTTTTCAGCTGCTCGAAAAGGGAGGCTTCCCCTTCCTTTCTGACAATTACGACATCGGAATAAGTATGGAGCCACTTTGTCCTGACGAACCGTTCAGTCTTTTCAGCCTTGATAGAAATGAGATCGATGATCAGGATAAAGACAACGGAGCCTATAGGCATGATAGCGTAGGTAACAAGTGCCAGCTGGAGAACAGCGGAGCCTCCCATCATTCCCATGACAACCATGATGATAATGAGGAACAGGGGACCTGCGACAAACAGCGTGACATAGGATTCGGCCACGATCGAAAGGACATTCAGAAATTGTTTCTGTTCAAACCGGGCTTCTTCCTGATACAACCGGACCCTCATCGACAGGAATTCGGACATATCGCCGCCGCTCTCGATGACCGAGAGGAGATCCTCGAGGAAGTCCTTGAGTTTTTCCGACGGGGTCGTCTCTGCGAGGTGGCGGATAGCAGAGACTACATCGTACCCGAAAATATCGGCGTCACGGACAATCTGTCGGAACTCCAGTGCAACTTCCCCGTAAATATTCGCCCGGTCCGAAAGCGAGCGGAAGATTGTCATCATCTGGGCCCCGCCGCGCCGCATGGCATACATGTAAGCGACTGCGTTGTGAAGCGTCAGATTGATCTTGATCTTCCGGTTATTTTTCTCAATCCCCGGCAATTGCAGGATAAGTGAATAGCCTATAACACTGCCAATAAGGAATGAAACGGCGACAGCGATAGCCTGCATATACTCCGCGGGGTAAACCGCATTGAATATGACGGGAAACTGGATATTGAGCACATTGTGAATGCCTGCCCTCCCGGTCAGTATCTGGAGGCTGAAGTATGTACTGATGAAGTAACCGAGAACTGCAAAGAGTGATCCGACCGCCAGCGATAATTTTACCGATCTCCAGAGGTACTGTTCGAGGGTCATTCCCACCCGTGCAGAGATCATGTCAGCATGGAGGCTGTGGTAACGGAGTGGATCGCGCTGTATCCAGGCCCAGAGAAAATCCCTGCCGATCATTGGATTACCTTGCGGAGATCCGTGAGATGGCCAAGGACATTGCCGGGATCGATGTTATACGCATGGAAGAGTGTAGCAACGGTGATGTAATCCCGGATCCCCTGGTTTTTCATCTCTTCAAGGAGGTTCTTCCTGACCAGGATCTCCGATTCGAGCTGTTCCCGTGTCCAGCCCCGTTTCTCGGCAATATCGGAATAGATCTGGGACCGGCCGGTAAAGATGAAACGGTCGCGAACCGGATCGTATACAAAAACATTGTTGACCCGCAGGTTCCCTGTCGAAGGATCGATCCCGGCGATCTCGACAATCTCCTGAACCCTCCGGACACGTTCCGTGCCGTGATAGACGAGGGCCTGGACGCTGATGATGTTCAGTGCCTGCACCATGTTTCTCGGAACGTTAAGGGGCTCACTTTCCAGCCGGTGGATTGCCGCGTCGACACTCCCTGCATGCATGGTGGAGAACGTCGTGTGGCCGGTGTTCATCGCCTGAAAGAGGGTCTGTGCTTCGACACCCCGGACTTCGCCGACGAGAATAAATTCCGGTCGCTGGCGCATCGCCGCCTTGAGCAGGTCGAACATGCTGATTGCATTCCCTCCCTCAGCGATCGCCTCGCGGGTGACGCTTGCGATCCAGTTGTCATGGTATAACGTGATTTCCCGGGTGTCTTCGATACTTACGACCTTGGCAACGGGAGGGATGAACAACGATACGGCGTTCAACGAGGTCGTTTTTCCCGAGGCAGTGCCGCCGATAAAGAGCAGGCTCTTGTTGTTCTCGATGGCGAGCCAGAAATAGGCAAGCGACTCTGCATTGAAGGTGCCGATTTCCATCAGTTCAATGGGGGAGAAAGGTTCTTCGCGGAATTTCCGGATGGTGAACGATGTCCCCCGCGTGGTCACTTCTGTCCCAAGCGTCAGCTGGAGCCGCGAGCCTTCGGGAAGGGTCGCATCGATCATAGGCGACCCGGTAGAGATGTGCTTGCCTGACCGCTGGGCAAGCGTAATGGCAAGCGAGTTCAGGACTTCCGATTCGAAAGCGATGTTTGTCTTGATGTTCCGGTATTTCCGGTGGTACAGGAAGAGCGGGATCTTATTGCCATCGCAGGAGATATCCTCGAGGTTCGTATCCTTCATCAGCGGGTCAATGCGTGACCAGCCGATGAAATTCCGGATCAGGAAATACTGGAGTTTATAGAGGGTTGCCGCTTCCAGTGTCAGCCCGTAATCATCGATGAGGCTGTGCATCTTTTCCAGGAGGACCCTTTTTCGATCTTTCCTGGTTTCTTCCGACGTCAGGATGAGAACATCACGCAAATCTTCATACAGCCGTTCGAGGAGTTCGTATTCAAAGTCAGATAATGAAGGCTCGAAGAGAAGGTACTCTTTCTGGTTGGTCTTTTTATTAAGGGCGATAACCACCAGGGAACGACCTTCCTCGATCCAGTACTGGTCAAGAGGCTCATAGTTTTTCGGGATCTGGGCCTGCACGAGAGTTCCATCACGGTCAAAATCATACTCGATGATTGGTGATCGTTCGGATCCTTTGAGCAGGTGAAAATAATGGCGATAGGATCCGTCTGGCTGAATCGACGGTGACAGTTTCCGGGAACTGCTGCCGGGGTCGGTCATACCGGCATTTTTCGTGCCTGATGGAACGAGGGACATGTTGCCAGGATCTTTTTTTATGACGCTGCCGAAAACTTCAGGTATCCGCATGGTGCCAGGCACCCCCGACGGGTATCTTTCCCGTAAATAGCATTCTCAGGATCATTCTATATAACTATGTATCATTCCCTGAATATTTGAGATTTCACGATTTTCCTTCTTTTACGCCAAGATTATGCCGAAGGATCAGATATATTTATCAGTGCGATATTGAGAATTCTTTTTAGAATTTTTTATTTCGGCCGTATTTGAGGGAGATTGATGCAGGAACAGAAAAACCAGAGAATGCCAACCGGAATCGAGTCGCTGGATCCCATACTTGACGGGGGGGTTCCTCCGGGGTCCGTGGTTCTTCTCCTCGGGGATCTGGGGGCGGGTAACTATGAGTTCGTGTACAGCTCGATCGTAAGCCTTCTGGATCGTTCGAAAGCCGATACTTCCGCTCCGCAATCAGGGCCAAAGGAGATCTGTTATATTACCTTCACCCGGGTGAAGGAAGATGTCCGTCAGGAAATTCTCCACTCATTCAATGTTGACCGCCTCAACCAGCTGGTAGATACGATCCGCTTTGAGGATCTCTCAGAACTCTATTTTGACAGCAGTGTCGTCCCCGATGAATGGTACAGTCACAGCGACATCATGACCCGGCTGCAGAAACGATCCGGTCACGAGAATATTTTTGTCCAGTTATCGAACCTGATCAATACGTTTTTACCGGGGAGCCTGATTATCCTCGACTCGATCACCGATATTGCAGTGCAGTCAAAGGACCCCGCTTCGTGGGGAAACCTCACCGGTTTTTTACGGGGGCTCCAGCGGGTTTCGAAACAGAGATCCATTACGAGTTACCTCCTGCTCAGCAAAGGGATTCTGGATACTTCGCAGGAGCGGGAGCTGGCGGATATCGCAGACGCTGTCCTGCTCTTCAACTGGGAAGAGACACAGGGTGCCCGACGGCAGCGGGTCATGTACTTCGAAAAGTTCCGTGGCGTGATGACGCACCTGGAGGAGCGGGACCTTGTTAAATTTGCGGTCAGGATATCAACAACGAATGGGTTTGAAGTGAGCAATATCCGGGTGATCATATGAGTCCGGAGAGGGTAAAGGTCGGTATCGTCGGTCTTGATGATATGCTTGGCGGAGGACTCATTCCCGGGAGCATTAGCTCGATCATCGGTACGTTCGGTACGGGCAAGACAACCTTCTCCCTCGAATTTGTCTGGGAAGGGCTGAAACGGGATGAGAAGATCATCTATATCAGTCTTGAAGAGCGTGAGGAACGTATTGTTTCTTACATGAGACTGAAGGGCTGGGACGTCGAGCCGTACCTGAATAAGGCCCTTTTTGTCATCAAGCTCGATCCTACAGACTTTAATCTTGCCAATAACCGCATCAAAAACGAACTCCCCCGGCTCATCGAGCAGGTTGGTGCAACACGAGTGGTTATCGATCCCATTTCTCTCTTCGAGGACCTGTTTACTACCGACTCTGAGCGGCGGCGGGAGATGTACCGCTTTATCGAAGGGTTGCGGGATAAAAAATGTACGATTATGCTGACCTCGGAGACCGACCGTGACAATGCATTTTCAAGCCGCCACGGGCTCATAGAGTACCTTTCCGATACTGTCATCCTCCTGAGGTATGTGCGACCTTCAGATCTCACCGATGTTCATCTCGCCCTTGAAGTGGTGAAGATGCGGATGTCTTCCCATTCCCGGGAGATCAAGCCGTACGAGCTGATGCAGGACCAGGTACTAGTTTATTCTGAGGCCAATGTATTCTAAAAGGAAGCCGCAGCAGATCCATTCGGGAAGGAAAGTCCTTGAATTTTTTGGTTTTTTATAGAGTGATGCCCAGAATGTTGAGGAGGATGAGGATGCAAACTCCCGGTATACCACCAATCGCCGATATGAGAATCGTGGCAAGCCCATAGCCAAGATCCGGTTTTCCCATCAGGGGAAGGATATGGAAAAAATTGAGGAGAACCAGAAAAACCAGTCCAAGAATTGCATTGACAAGGAGAACCATGAACTTTTTAATAAGGTAGTACCCGATGAGGAGGATGGCTGCCACCAGCAGTATCGTTATAAGGGCAGTACTCATGGGATACCGTTTCCTTCATTTACCAATGATACGCTGGTTATTTATCTTTATCGACGGCAGGATAAACGACCCGATTGCCCGTGTCTCCCTGCTCAGGCCGCCGATTTCCTTGTGAAAGTCAAAAACATTGCCTGAGAACATCGCACTGCGGATTGGGGCCTGCAGCGCTCCGTCTTCCATCCAGAAAGCATTAGAGATCTCAACTGAAAAGTCACCGCTCATAGGGTTTGCCGTATGGGCCCCGACGATGTTGTGGATATACATGACTCTTTCGTCGGCGAGATCGTCTCTTTCCCCGTCCACGATGAAATTGTGGTGGCCGATCGCCGGCAGGCCCCCGAATCCACCCCGGACAGCTGATCCGGTACTTGTTTTCCCGTACCGGTAGGCAGTCTTGAGATCGTACGCAAAGGTTTCGAGGACTCCCCCTGTGACGAAATCAACCCGGCGGGTCGGCGTCCCTTCGGCATCCCACCTGACGCTGCCGCTCGCCCGGGGGATCAGGGGATCATCAAACATCGTGATGCCGGGATCGGCTATCGTCTCCCCCAGTGAGGTTGCCAGGCGGGACCTGCCGGAATGGACATTGCGCCCGCTGAGTGCCGGGATGAAAACACTGCCAAGCAGTTCCGCGTATGCGAGTGGCGAAAGGAGAAGAGGGTACGAGCCGGTGGGGATATCCCGCCCGTTATCGGATTCGCGGGCAAAGAAGGTCGCCCGTTCACCCACGTGACGGGGATCGACATCATGCAGGAAGCTGGAGTGGTCGAACTCGTACCCGGTAGACTGCCGGTAAATCGCTTCGAGGGAAAGGGAAACCCCGGTATGATGATCGACGTACCGGATGCCATGACTGTTTGCGAGGGTCACGGAAGTGACCGAGAGGGAGGCCGAACCACCAGTAATATCGGCGGAGTGTTCAGCAGCACCCTCCAGCATCTCCTCCACCAGCCGGCGGGCAACCCCCGGCTCGCATGTGAGAGAGGGGTCAAATGAGAGGCTGGAGCCTGACAGCGGAGCCGGTTCCGGAAGCCCTTCCCAGTTCTGGGGCGTCGCAAGTTTCCCGCTTGCAATTGCTGCTTTCAGGCAGTCACGCCAACCGGCGGGGTTGTTGGTGCTTGAAGATCCGATCTTTCCCTGGTGAATGGTGCGGATCCCGAGTCCGCGGTCCTCTGAGGTCGTTGCCAGATTCACCTTATCCCGCTTGAGATCGGCTGAAACCGATACTCCGTCAATGAAAAAGACCTCAACCTCGTCAACCGATTTCTCAGCTTCCCGTATGAGTTCTTCAATCCACGCCACTGCCACCCACCACCGCGTCGAGAAGAAGAATGTGAGGTGCCCCGTCGCTGACCGGAACACTCTGGCCACCTTTACCGCAATATCCCGGGCTCATTTTCCGGTCGTTCCCGCAGAGGGAGATTTCGTGGAGGGTTGAAAGGATCTCGCCAGAAAGTGAGACATCACGTACCATTTTCGTACATTCCCCATTCTCCACCAGGTACCCGTATTCGGCGTTGAACTGGAAGATCCCCCGGCCCGGATCCACCTGGCCGCCCCGGGAACCTTTAAGGAAGATCCCATCCCTGCATTCCGCAAAAATCTCCGCTTCCGTTGCATCACCATTTTCAATGAATGTATTACTCATCCGGACAAGCGGGGGTTCCCCGGGCATTGCCCTTGCATGGCCGGCTTTGCCATTCCCTACTGCAGCGAGCGATTCCCGGTTATGAAGAAATGCAGCGATGATCCCATTCCTGATAATCCCGGTCCGGCACACCGCACTTCCCTCCGCGTCAACCGGGTCGAACCCGAACTCGTGGATGCCGGGATCATCGACAATCGTCAGGTTCTCGTTGCCAATCTTTTCACCGATCCTTCCTTTCAGCACGGAATTGCCCTCCTGGATGAGGTCTCCCTCGCTGGCATGGCCGACGGCTTCATGGGCAAAGACGCCGGCAAGTTCGGGGTCAAGGACAGCATGCATCTTGCCGCCTTTTACAGCGCCCGCGTCCAGTAACGCGAGTGCGACCCCCGCCGCTTTTTTTCCCGACTCCTGCCGGTGCCTCAGATCGAACCCATGGATGGAGTGTTCCCGTTCGTAACCCATCTGGACGTTTCCGTTCCGGGAAGCGACGGCAAGAATATTAAAACCGGATCGGCAGATCTCGTATGCATACTCGTTGGCGGAACTGTCGGTAAACCGGACCTGTTCGATCCGTTCGATATAATTCGCCCGCCGGTTCACCACTCCGGGCAGCCGGGCGGCCTCCTCGATCTCCGCGAGAAGAGCAGATTTCTCCTCGATACTGACATCACGGGGATCTTCCCGCATGGGGGGCACCGGAAGGACGCCGTGGGGGACATCTCCCAGTACGACCGCCTCTTCCGTGATATCCGATAGTTTTCTTGCCTCCTGAAGGAGGTCATCGAATTTTTTCCCTTTGCTCGGTGTGTAATTGTCTATCTGGACAATTCCCCAGCCGGTTTTATGGAGGACCCGGAGCACGGCTTTATTAAAAAAAGATGTGCCTGCTGACTCCACGACGCCGTTGTCTATGTCGATGTGGGTCACCTGGCCGGTTACGTGCCGGAGGTCATAATAGGATATTTCAGCCATCAGCTCAGGCCGTCGTCTGGTTGATCACGGGTACTTCCGGAATCATCGCGGTAGAGCGGAGCGCCATTTTCTTGAGCTTGATGAGGAACCCGTCGGTGTTTTCCGGGACGAGCGCATACTTGAGGACATCGTCGATCGTGTCGACCGGGATTACGGTGACGAGAGGTTTGAACCGCTCTTCGATCAGCACATCGCCGACGTTCATGCGGGGGATGAGTACTGTCTTGATTCCCGCCTTGGCCGCTGCCTCTATTTTATAGGTAACCCCGCCAACGGGAAGGACATCTCCCCGCACGGAGAGTGAGCCGGTCATGGCAATATCCTGTCTGACAGGAATTCCCTCGATAGCGCTCACCACGGCCGTTGCGACACTGACCGAGGCAGAGTCCCCTTCGACTCCCATGTAGGTTCCGATGAACTGGATGTGGATGTCAATGTTTTTCACATCCCGGCCGGTGAATTTTTTCAGGATGGCACTGACATTCTTGATCGATTCCTGCGCAATCTCCTTGAGCATCCCGGTCGCTATGACCTCTCCTCCCTCTTTTCCGATAGAGGGGGTCACCTCTGCCATGATCGGCAGAACCGAGCCAGCATCGCTGCCGGTGACTGCAAGGCCGTTGACCCGTCCGATACGCGTTCCTTCCACGACCGTCATCTCGTATTCCCTGAGGTGGCGGGTGATCTCGTCGGACACCTGGTCCTCGATGGATCGTGCAGTCTTTTTAGCGGTGATCACATGGGCCGCTGTTGTCAGCTCTGCCTTCTCCTGCCGGGCAATATCGCCGGCAACGCGGATCAGCCCTCCCATATCACGGAGTTTTAAGGTGAGATGCCCCTTACGGTTCGAGCGGCGGCGGGCTTCCCGGATGATCTCTTCGATCGCGCTCTGGTCAAAATGCGGAATCTTGCCGTCATTTTTCACTTCCTGGGCAATAAACCGGATATATTTCTGGCGGTTCTCCGCCGTGTCTTCCATGCTCTCTGCCATGTAGACTTCATACCCGTACCCGCGGATTCGGGACCGTAATGCGGGATGCATCCCCTGGATTGCATCAAGATTCCCGGCGGCGACCATGACAAACTTGCAGGGAACGGGTTCAGTACGGACCATAGCCCCGCTCGATCGTTCGCTCTGGCCGGTGATCGGGAATTCTCCTTCCTGGAGGGCTGTTAGGAGGTTCTGCTGTGAGTGTGGGTCCAGGGTGTTGATCTCGTCGATAAAAAGGACCCCGCCATTAGAACGGTGAATTGCTCCGGCTTCCACCCGGTCATGAGCAGGCGTTTCCAGGCCCCCGCTCTGGAACGGGTCGTGACGGACATCCCCCAGAAGTGCCCCTGCATGGGACCCGGTCCCGTCAATAAAGGGTGCAACATTCTTGGTATCGTTGGAGACCAGCAGTTTCGGGACCATCGCTTCTTCTCTCGGAGTCCCATACCGCAGTGCCATAAAAACAAACGCCCCCGCGATCAGACCCATCAGTAACTGCATGGTTATGATCGCATAGCCGGCAATTCCCAGGAGGAGGAGCATAAGCAGGGTATTCCTGAACTGGCTCTTTTTCTTCGCCTCTGCCTTGTGGGCAGAAACAATCTGTTTCCCCCGGCCACCAGCAACGGTTCTGATGATTGGGTTGTTGGAATCATCTGAGTTTGGGTAGACCAGGATATCCAGCAATTCCTCCTTGGGAAGCAGCTCAGCCATCGCTTTTGCCAGCATCGACTTTCCCGTGCCCGGGCTCCCGATCATCATCACGTGGCGCCGCTGGATTGCCGCCTTCCTGATGACTTCAACGGCATGTTCCTGTCCGATGACCTGGTCGATCAGTTTTGCCGGGACCTCAATCTGGGATGATGTTGCAACCGCTCCACCCGCAGGTATGACTTCATTATAGCTGACTTCGGGCGTTACAGCATCCGTTTGCGGTGACAACTGTTCAGAATTTTCCATTGCAGAATTGACCTCTTCTTCAACCGTAGGGTTTTCATATAATTTGTCTCATGATAGTTTAAGTACTTTCAGCTGATCACACCGACTGGCGTAAAGACAGGATAATGATCCTGAAATCCGGGTCGGGTGCTGCGGATAAACTACAATACCTTCAATGGCACAATACTCCCTAGAAGATGCGATCGACCGATGCTCCCGGGTTCGGAAGGATATCATGAAAGTAATCAGTACGGAAAGATCTCAGGTCCTTGCGACCCAGCTGGCAAAGGTGTTAAAAACGAGTATTGTCGATGTCCGTTTCTCACGTTTCCCGGACGGAGAGCTCTTCCTCGAAGCAGGGAGTCTTGACGAGCAGATGATCATCGTTGGAAGCGTTGTCGACAACGATGCACTCGTCCAGCTGGTTCTGCTTATCGATGCCTGCGAGGGTTCAGAAAACCGCCTTGTCCTTCCTTATATGGCATATGCCCGGCAGGATAAAAAATTCCGGCCGGGAGAACCCGTCAGCGCCCGGGCAATCGCCGCCATGCTGAGCCGGGGCGTCTCCGATGTTACCACGGTAAACATTCATGATACGGATGTACTCCGCCACTTTTCTGTGCCGGCACGGAATATCTCCCTTGCAACCGACCTCGGTTCCTGCATTAAAACATTCGACCTGGATAATCCCCTCATTCTTGCCCCTGATGACGGGGCCCTGGCATTTGCCCGTGACGTGGCATCGTCGGGCAACTGGGACTGCGATCATCTTGAAAAGACACGCCTGAGCGGGGAGAAGGTTACCATGGAGCCAAAACAGTTGTGCGCCGCATCCCGCCCGGTCGTCATTGTCGATGATATCATATCAACCGGAGGAACGATCGCGACAGCGGCAGGGATGCTCTACTCCCAGGGGGCCACTGACGTGTACGCCGCTTGCGTTCACGGGGTGTTGACCGGGGGAGCGTATGTCAGGCTGATTGCGGGAGGGGTCCGGGACGTAATCTGCAGTAACACGATCGAACGCGGCTGCAGCAGGATATCGGCCGCAGAGCGGATTGCACTATCCCTCGGGAAATGATAACCCAACCATGTCAGCCCCCGATCACCCGAAGGTTCCCCGGAAAGCTGTTCTTGATGCAAGTTTTTTTTTCGGAGAGTACCCTGCAGAGGGTGCAATCTACACTACTCCATCTGTTATCGATGAACTGAAGGACATCCGATCAAAAGGGAACTTTGAGAAATGGTCGGCCCGGGGACTTGTGGTGCTGCCTCCTGGCGAAGAAAACAGCAGGAAGGTGGCCGCAGCAGCGAAAATGACAAAAGACTCCCCCGTGATCTCGGGAACCGATCGTGACCTGATCGCTCTTGCGCTTGATCTTGATGCATCCCTGCATACCGACGATTTTGCCATCCAGAATATTGCTTTTGATCTTGGGATACCGACCGTCCCCCTCGGCCAGAGGAAGGCCCGGAGGATTCGCTGGAAATTCCGGTGCAGCGGGTGCGGCAGGTACTCTGATACTGACGGTGATTGTCCGGTCTGCGGGGCAGCAATTAAAAGAAAACTTAAATAGATTCCGGCGAATCTTTTTTCATGTCTTCCCTTGACGATCTGATCAGCCGGGCAAAACTGCTTCTCTCTGAGGGGCACAGCCCGGGTCAGATTGCTGATGAGCTCTCCCTTTCCATGGAGACTGTTACATGGCTGCTCACCCAGGCCAAAGGTACCGCTGCACCCAAGGACGTCCATATTGACTGGACGGCAGTATCGAGCCAGGGGCCGCTCCTTGAAGAAACCGCCCAGATGCTGATGAGCCGCTATTACCTATCCCGGCCTGCCGACCAGGGCGCATCCCCGGCAGCCGACGTCATCGTGGGCGTCGCCATTTCTGGTATTCCTCTTGCAACGATCATCGCTGTGCAGGAAGCTGCCCAGATCGCCATCTATCACCCCGCAAAACAGAACACGAGCGATCGGCCGACCGGATCCATCAGCGGAAACTTTGCACCAATCAGCGGCCAGCGGTGTATTATCGTCGATGATACCATCACGTCCGGCAATACCATGAAGGAAGTGGTGAAATACCTCAAGAAACACTCTGCAGTTCCGGTTGCCATCTGGGTCATGTTCGATAAGCGCGGGATCAAGGATGTGGACGGGGTTCCGGTCTATTCCCTCTTCAAAATCTCCCGGATCGATTAACACCTGTCTTTTTTTCAGATAAGACAACATAATTTATATAGAAGTTCAATTCCACCTTTTACAACATCAGAGGATCAATTATGCAGTCTGGACAACCCATTATCATCTTAAAAGAAAATGTAGAGCGTAATTACGGGAAAGAGGCCCAGCGCTCGAATATTGCGGCAGCAAAAGCCATAGCGGGCGCTGTCAAGTCAACCCTCGGGCCCCGGGGAATGGATAAGATGCTTGTCGATTCCACCGGCGATATTGTCATCACGAACGACGGTGCGACAATACTGAGCGAGATCGCGGTTCAGCACCCCGGTGCAAAGATGGTTATCGAGGTCGCGCGGACACAGGACGACGAAGTCGGTGACGGAACCACGACCGCTGTGATCCTTGTTGGTGCGCTGATGGAACAGGCCGAGAGCATGCTCGAACAGGGAATCCACCCGACCGTTATTGCACAGGGATACCGGATGGGCATGGCAAAGGCACTTGATATCGTCAACGATCTCGCTCTCAAGGTGGACCCGGCCGACCGGAAGACACTCCTCAAGATCGCAGATACTGCAATCACCGGCAAATCCATCGAGCAGGTGAAGGGAAAACTTGACGGCATTATCGTCGATGCGGTCATGACCGTAGCAGAGAAGGCCAACGGTAAATTATCGGTCGATGAAGAGGACGTGATGATCAAGAAGCAGAAAGGCCAGTCCATGGATGACGCCGAGCTGATCCGCGGGGTTGTCATCGACAAGGTCCGCGTTCATGAAGGCATGCCCCGTAAGATCGTAAAGGCAAAGGTCGCACTGGTCGCGATGCCCCTTGAGATCACCAAGACTCAGGTAAAAGCAAAGATCAAGATCTCCAACGCCGAGCAAATCAATGCTTTCTCCGAGCAGGAGCGCGAAGCACTCAGAAAACTCGCCGACGCAGTTATCGACAGCGGGGCCAATGTCCTCCTCTGCCAGAAAGGCATCTCGGACGCAGCACAGTTCTTCCTTGCCAAGAGCGGGATCCTTTCGATTGAGGATGTTCCTGAAAAGGACATGAAATACGCCGCACGGGCACTTCATGCGAACATTGTCAACAAGCCCGAATCGCTGACGGCAAAGGATCTGGGCACAGCAGAGCTCGTTGAAGAGGATACCGAGGGAAAAGTCACGAAGATTTCCGGGTGCAAGAACCCCAAGACGACGACGATCCTTCTCCGTGGTACCAGCGACTACCTCCTCGACGAACTCGAACGTGCAGTGGTTGATGGAACCCGCGTGGTTATGGATGCCATGGAGGATGGAACCTATGTCGTTGGCGGAGGTGCTGTCGAGACCGAGCTCCTCATGAAGATCCGGGATTACGCAGCAAGCGTTGGCGGGAGAGTCCAGCTCGCTATCGAGTCCTATGCCACCGCGTTCGAATCAATCCCCCGGGCCCTTGCAGAAAACTCAGGGTTTAACCCCATCGATAAACTCGTGGAGCTCAAGAATGTCCATTCAAAAGGCAAAAAGAACGCCGGCCTGAATGTCTATGAAGGCAAGGTCACCGACATGCTTGCAGAGGGTGTTATTGAGCCCCTGAGATCCAAGCGCCAGTCAATCCAGAGCGCATCCGAGACCGCAGTCATGCTCATCCGTGTCGATGACATGATGATCACCCAGTCAAAATCCCCGTCTCCTGCAGGAGCAGCTCCCCCGGCATTCTGAACGTTCCTTAAGTTCAGGGTTGCCAGGGACCTTCCCTGTCCATTTTTAAAAAGCACAATCTTCTTCGAGGGAGGGAGAGTCTTTTTAACCTGCCTGATCACGCATCAGATAACTATTAGTGGAATCGATGAAAAAAATAACAGAACCGGTGCCGAGGTAGTCTAGCCCGGGAAGGCGGTAGCCTCGAAAGCTGCTGGCGCTCCGCGCCTCGGGAGTTCAAATCTCCCCCTCGGCGTATTTTTTCTCATGTATTCACTGGGTAATGGAATTAAGCATCAAAATTTACCGATCTTTCCGGGAAAGGAACGCGCATTCATTCCGTAATGCTGTTAAACCGAAAAATTGTATAGATTTTCTTAAAAAAACAGATTAAATGGTGTTTTTTAAGAGTTTCATTTTTCAGAAAAATTAAATATGTCCTGTTCCTATTATATGGTTACATAAGAGCTGCCCTCAGAAAGTCTGCAATAGCCCGCGACGAAGGGGATCTGTGAATGTCAATGGTGCGGATAAAACAGAATAAACCGGCAATTTCACCCGAAGCCAGGTCTTTTCGTGCTGTACGGAGACTGAATCTTAACCGGACGTACATGCCTCTGAAAATCGGTGCCATTGCAGGGTATATTCTCCTTGGCATGCTCTCAGCATCGACCTCAATGTTCGGAATCCTGGTCGGCGCTATGCTCCGGATGATTGGATTGTAGCTAGACCTTTTCCTTCCCATTTTACTTCATTTTTTCATACCGGGAATTTCCCGAACCGTTGTTTTCGGAAAAACAGCTGTCGCGGTGAATTCCTGTCTGATTTATGTAAGAAGAGAATTGTTTTTGGGACACGGAACAGGAAAAACCCTGAAGCCCTAAGCACACATGCGCAATCAGTGTTCCTAGAAATATGCGAGAATTCCCATTGCCCCGTGGATAAGTGCGAGGCAGACTGCAGCGGCTGCAAACCATGGATGCCACCGGAACGGGATCGCGTGGAACCCCCGCTTGTTCATCAGCGGGATCGAGACGGTCAGCAGGACCAAAAGAAGGGTAAGAATCCCCAGGTAGGCAATCAGCGGTTTTCCCAGGAGCGGCAGGTAGGTAACTGATTCAAACATCGTTCATTCCACCGTAACCGTACCCTGCATATCCTTGTGAACAATGTCAGTATAGGTAAATACTCCTGTTGATCGGAATATCAGGCTCCAGCTCTGTGCCGGGGAGAGGACAGGGCTGGTTGTTTTATCAGCATCAGCAAACTGGATCCGGTGCGTAGGATTATACAGGGCAGGGTCCTCGGTTGAGTCTCCATTAACCCAGCGTACGGTTGCGCCTGCCTTCACGGTAATATTGACGGGATCGAATGTCCGCCGGATCGTAATGGTATTATCCGATACGGAGGGGGTTTTTGTCTGCACAGGCGAAGAAGTAATAACCGGAACCAGTTGTTCTGCAGTAGAGGTAACGGCGGGAGCGACCGGAGGTAATGACGTGGCCGGCTGGGAGCACCCGCACCCCAGCAATGAGATAAGGATCAGGCCCAGCAGGATGAAAACCGGTTTCATAGAGTTAGGTCGAGAGTTTCTGTATATGAACATGATGGTGCAGATCCGTTCGGGAATTAATCCCCCGGTTTTTCTTCGTGCGCCGCACCGGTCATTGAAACGGGGAGGACCCCAAGGTTTCTTCTGAATTCCTCAACATGAAAATGATCAGAGATGACCATATCGCGATATAATTCTCCCGGGAGGACTCCGGCAAACTTCCAGGAATCGCCGGGAGGCAGGGGGAGAAGGGCCCCGATCTCGTCCCGGGTCATCCCCGAAATCCTTCCGATTGCATCAGCAATCCGGAAAACAGAGGGTTCTTTTCCGAAACGGCTGACCTTGACAAGGAGATCGTTGTACCGTACCTGCACCCTGCCACCGAGATGGTGGCGGAGAAGGATGGCGAAGAGGTGGTTGAACCTTTGGCCCTGCATGGAAGCAATGATGAAGCCCCCTTTCTCCTGCGGATCTTCGCTGATGTGTATCCCCTCCGGTCCTACTCCTGCAGGAAGGTGTGCCAGTGCAAGGGACAGGATCCTGCATTCCGGATCCCGGAGGGGCAGGTGCGTCCCGTCACGTGCCTTGATCCGTTGTACCTGCCGGCAGATGATCCGGGAAAATCCCCCGGAATCCGTGCCCGTCCAGAAAACACGGGAGGTGGGGGAGCTGCCGGGAACGACAACGACGAGGTTGTGGCCTTCATCGCCCTTGATCAGAGACCAGACCTGCCCACCAAGCGAGATCTCACCGCTGGCACTCCTGACAGCCCGTGCATCCAGGTTTCCCACAAGATCCCCATCCGGGGTAACGGCACGGCACTCCCCTCCACCTTGGATCACTGAATACAGGTCTTTTCCATTCGACCGGAAAAATTCCCGTTCCATGTTCGGGCCAGGCATAACCATCTCCCCGTCCTGTACCAGGTAGCTCGCAAGCATGAGATGATTGCGAACCCTTTCTATGGTGCCGGAATCAATAGTCCGGAACACCGGTGCTCCCAGGGATTCAGAAACCAGATCCCGCCACGTCATCCGGCCATGGGTGTAGAGTGCGAGGAAGATCTGCTGGATGAGAACATTGTAGGGTTTTTTTATGGGAACCAGTTCTTCGACCTGCCGGCCGACAGCACATTCGATTACCGCGAGACTGAAAAGAAACTCGGAGGGGCTGCTGAGGACCCAGGCGACCGAGGCTGCCTTTTCCCGTCGCCCGCCTCGTCCCATCCGCTGGAGGAACGAAGAGACTGAATTCGGCGGGCCAACCTGAACAACAACGTCAAGGTCCCCGATATCGATTCCCAGTTCCAGCGTGCTGGTACAGATGATACAGGCCCCTTCCTCCGAGAGAAACGCTTCTTCCGCCTTTTTCCTGGTAGCGGGTGAGAGTGAGGAATGATGGATGTGAAGGTTCAACACGCGTCCGGAGCAGGCCTGCATCAGCTGCTCGGCATTTCCGCGACTGTTGACAAAGACCAGAGCCTTATGACCCCTGACAAGGCGGATAAGGGCATCGGTTCTCCTGCTCTCTTCAGGCTCGATGATAAAAACAAACTGCTTCTCCCGTGGCTCAGCCGGGACCGTTACGACCCGGGAATCTCCCCTGGCATCGGCGAGCCAGTTCAGAATCTCTTCGGGGTTCCCGGCTGTGGCGGAAAGTCCGATACGCTGGACCTTCCGTGTTGTGATCCGGTCCATCCTGTCAAGGAGCACCCTGAGATGGGCCCCGCGATCCGATTCAACAAAGGCATGTAGTTCATCGACTACGATGAAACGCACTTCTGCAAGAGCGGTGGCAAGGTTCTTTTCCCTGGTAAGCACTTCAAGGGATTCCGGCGTGATCATAAGGATATGCGGCGGATCGGCTTCATCCCACGAGCGTTCTCCCCGACCAACATCGCCGTGCCACTTCATAACCGAGAGGGAAAGCGGTGTACAGAAAGACCGGAACCGTTCTTCCTGATCATTGATCAATGCCTTTAAAGGAGAGAGATAGATGCAGGCGATTCCCGGCAGACCCCCCTTGAGAATGGAGTCCACGACAGGGATCAGAGCGGCCTCAGACTTCCCACCTGCCGTCGGTGCGATGATAAGGCTGTCGTTTCCCGCATGGATTGCATGATAGGCCTTTTCCTGAACCTCCCGCAATTCCTCCCAGTTGAACCGCTGTGTGAGTACCTGCCGGAGGGATTCGTGCAGCGAGGAAAACACGGAGGACACGGTTACCCGATAAAGTTGTATCCTCTCCTGTTATGGGCTTTGTGCTTTTTCATGCACAGGGTAGAGATTTCAGAACTATCTGCCAGGGATCCCGCGCAATTCCCTCACAGATTTTTTTGATATCATCTGGCAGGGCGCTGGATGAGGTAAAATCTGATTCTGCTGGAGAATTTCAACGGTGACGGGTAGGCGGAAAACGGGGGAAAAGAGATTCGGGAGTGGACCGGGCACCCGGCTCCGCGTTATCAGAAACGCTGCCCTAATCACCGGGAGAAACTTTTTTTGTTTTACGGGTTCCAGAACATAATCATGGAACTCGCGGAACAAAAATGCACAACGTACAGGGCTGGATCTCCCCCCCTGACACGAAAAGAGGTGATGGAGCTCCTGGTCCAGGTACCCGGCTGGTTGCTCGATAACGGGCACCTCACCAGGCAGTTCGGTCCCGGGAACACCAGCCAGTGCATCGAGTTTTTCAATGCGGTTATGGCCATCGCAGTGCAGGAAGGCCAGATACCCGATGTCACGCTGAAAGAAGCCAGGTACGTAACCCTCTCGTTCTATACCTATCCTGCCGGCGGGCTCACACTCAATGATTTTGTCATGGCAGCCAAAATTAATGTCCTCGTCTCTGCCCGGTAACTGGTTTCATCCGGGTTCCGCCAAAAAAAAATCCATGTGATGAATAATTCCCCCGGCTTGTCCCCGGTCCGAATTGAGAATCCGGCCGAAAGGAGATGATGTTTGATCTTCAGGAATTCTTTTATGGTTTTTCATCGATCACCGGATGGGAAACTTACGGAGAATTTTCTCCCGGATAGCCTCCTTCGGATACGCCCCGATGATACGCTCGACCAGCTGGCCCTGCGAGAACAGCATGATAGCAGGGATTGCGGATATATTGAACTGGGTAGCCAGGCGCCGGTTATCGTCGGTATTACACTTGGCAAAGGTGACTTTCCCGGCAAACTCCCGGGAAAGCTCCTCCATGACAGGGGCGATGCGACGGCAGGGTCCGCACCATTCTGCCCAGAAATCCACGACCACAAACGGGTGAGTGCTGATGAATTCCTGGAAGTGCATCTCTTCTACATTGATGACGGTTGCCGCTTTATCGGTGTTCTTCATAGTTGCTGCCAACTCCTGTTTTCTTCGCTCGCGGATCCGGGTAAGATCATCATCCATGATGCTCTAGTATCCGGCCTCTTCAATTTAATAATAGCGAATACGCCATCCCTTCCCGGCAGGCGAAGTGAGTAACCTTTATCAACGCTCCCCGACTATATTATACCCCTGATTAAGGAAGCGAGGTAGGGTAGTCAGGATATCCCGACGGGCTCATAACCCGTAGATCGATGGTTCAAATCCATCCCTCGCTACTCTTTTCGTTTTTGCCAGGAAGAGCAGGGTTTCCCCAATATCTTTTCCGCTGCGTTTTTTACGGGAGATCGTTCCGGGTCCGACGGAGTGACCTGTTCTTTCTGATTCCCGAAAAGAGCCATGTTCTTACCCGATCCGGTATGATGGAGTTCATTGGTGAAATACGATTATAACAATCCCCGCTCCCGCATACTCAGGTGACCACCGGTAGTCACAATAAGGTGATCTATCAGGTTGATGCCGAGGAGAGCCCCGGCCTCTTTCAATTGGGCAGTGATGGCAATATCCTGCTGGCTCGGTTCCAGGGAGCCGGAAGGATGGTTATGAACACAGATGATCGAAGCGGCCCGGTCAGTAATTGCATCCGCAAAAACTTCCCGGGGGTGGACAAGGCTGTGGTTGAGGAGACCAACCGTGATAATTCGGTTTCCCAGAACAGCTCCGGCGCCATTAAGGGTAATTGCGATAAAATGTTCCTGCCGCTTTCCCCTGAGAGACGAAACGAGCGGAAGAATATCCTCGGGCCGGGTTATTTTGACGTCAGTACCTTCCTTCCCGCAGTACCGCCGTCCCAGTTCGAAACATGCCGCGATCTGTGATGCTTTCGTCGGTCCTATCCCTTCAAGGGTCTCCAGTTCCTGGTAACGGACCTCGTGCCGGTGTTCCTGGATGAGCCCGCATATCTCCTTCGAAAGCGCCCGGACATCCTTTCCTTTTGTTCCCCTTCCGATGATCGCTTCTATCAGCTCCGAATCCGAGAGAGCCGCGACGCCCTTGCGGGCAATTTTTTCCCGTGGCCTGTCCTGTATGGGAAGATCCTTCATTTTTTTCATAACAGCAATTCACGAAGAAGAACACGACGATCCCGCCCATCCGGCGGTACGGCTTTCTGCGGCCTCTTTACTTATGTTTCCTATTATTATATTAAAAAAATATGCATGTCGATTCCGGAACTGTCATAGGGAGGTACTTGTTTAAGGGTGGAATTTTACGTTAAATACTGGGGTAAAACGACACCGTTCCATTACTGCCCCATGAAGAAACTTTAAAATGTCCGCTTGCCAAACCATCCCTCATGCCAACCATAGAAAATGCAAAAGAGGCATTTGCCGGGGAATCCCAGGCGAACCGTAAGTACCAGGCTTTCTCGGAAAAAGCTGCCGAGGAAGGGTTCCGGGGTGTTGCAACCCTTTACAAGGCAGCATCCGAGGCAGAAGCAATCCATGCGAAGAAACTTCTCAAGGTTCTCATGGCAGTGGACTCCACGGCCAAAAACCTGGAAGCGAGTATTGCAGGTGAGACCCATGAGTACACTTCGATGTATCCGGGGTTTGTCCAGGCAGCCGAAGCTGAGAAGAGGTCCGATGCAGTGCTGGCCTTCACGCACGCAATGAAGGCGGAAGAGGTTCATGCAGGACTTTACAAAAAGGCACTGGCAGCAGTAAAATCCGGGTCGGATATGGGCCGCGAGAAAGTATTTCTCTGCCCGGTATGCGGCAATATCGAGCTGGGAAAAGCACCGGACAAATGCCCTATCTGCGGTGTCTTCGGCAAACAGTTCCGGGAAATTACCCTCTGATAATTTTTTTCCTCTCTTCTCCAAAAATACCGGACATCAGGGATTTCTCCGCCTGTGCAGCCACACGATGACCACGATCAGTGCAATCAGTGTCGCCCATGATGCCGAGTAAATAACAATAATAGGGTTGTTCATCAGGCTCTGGGAGATCGAAGGCTCCTGCCGCGGTGGCGGGGGGTGGCTCTCGAAGTGGAGGACAACGTGGGCCGGGAACCTCTCGGGTCCATCGAAATACCGGACCAGGACCGTAGCATTGCCGGAAGGCAGAATACTTTCGAGCGGGGCATTATTCCGGTTGGGAAATGCAATGGTGCGTCCGAGTCTTTTGTTCTCGTCGCTCACTTCGAGATACCACGCATCGGGATAGGTCTTCGAATAGCGATCAAACGCACTGATACTGAGGATCGACCCCGGCTCCAGGGAGACCTTCCAGGTACCATTTACGGACTTGTTCGCAAACGAGAGAACCCTCTCGATTACCTGGTCACGCGACAGACGAATCGATCCTGAATTGACCTCGCACGTATCAGACGATACGGCGAGTGCCGGATCCTCTGCCGGAACACTGATCGCCGGGGTACAGCTGAAACGGTCATCCATGACATCGCCGTAGGGGAGGGCAACGGGGTAGATCCTGACTTCATCGAGTCCGCCATGGAAAAAGTGAGGGCACGAAGGGTCCGGCTGGTCATAGGCTCCCCCCTCGGCACCCAGAATTACGTAGTTGTTCTCCTGGTAATGGATCAACCCTGACGCATCGATCTGGTTCCTGAGGACACCGTCGAGATATACCTTCGAAGTTTTCCCATCATAGGTGCCGGTTATGTAGTGCCACTGATGCGGGGAAATGCTCTCTTTGAGGACCGGGACGGAGACATCCCCTGTACCTTCGAGACTCACGGTCCACCATAAGTCCCCGCCGTCATCAAAAGCTATCCGATACCCACCTTCGTGGTAGCTTGAGATCAGGATCTGCGGCTGAAAATTGTCCACGTAGAACCATGACGAAACCGTAATCTCCTTAGCAGGATGGTTCAGGGAGCGGTAGGGGATTGCAACATACCCCCCGGAACGGGTGAAAGAAAGCTCCTGGCCACACATCCCGTTCTGCTGCCGGGAAACATTGTAGATAGTCCCCCCGTTTCCCTGGCCGGAACTGTCCAGGGCAGAGTTCCCGCTCCCCTCGTTAAAATTAAGGTAGACAGCAGGACCCGGAGATCCATCAGCTGACTGTGCATGTACACCACCGACGAATACGGTGAAAGACAGGACAATAACCAGCATGAAAAAAAACCAGGGATACCTGACTTGCGGGACGTTTGTCATGAGCGGGATCAAAGGTAATTTGGGTCTCGTCCGAAAAGAAGATTGCGATGTACCGGTTATCCCTGAATCGCTTGTCACAGGCCAAATCTTTTTATTTTACCAGATCCTTTCCGTCTTGATGAGCAAAGTCACCGTCTATTCGACCCAGCACTGCCAGTACTGCAGGATGGCGAAGGCGTTCCTGGATAAACACGGCGTGCCATATGAGAGCATTGATGTAGGAGAGGACGAGCGCGCTGCAGAGAAGATGATTGCGTTATCCGGCCAGCGCGGCGTGCCGGTTATCGTTGTAGACGATGAAGTGATTGTCGGGTTTGACTCCCAGCGCCTGAATGAACTGTTCGGGGACACAACGACCGGTGACACGTATGACGTACTCATTGTCGGGGCCGGCCCAGCCGGACTTACCGCCGGCGTCTATTGCGGCAGAAAGATGCTGAGGACCGTCATTATCAGTGAAAATATCGGGGGGCAGGCACTCGAATCCTGGGCTATTGAGAATTACATGGGATTCCGGATCATTCCGGGCGAAGACCTGATGAAAAAGTTCGAGGAGCAGGTCCGCACCCTGAACATCCGGCTCGAGCTCGACAGGGTGACCGGCATTGTAAAGGATGGGGATCTGTTCGCTGCAAAAACAATCTCTGACCAGGTTTTCAAGGCAAGGGCAGTCATCTTTGCACAGGGGAATAAACCGAAGAAACTCGGCGTGGCAAATGAAGAACAGTATCTTGGCCGGGGTTTGTCGATCTGTTCAACCTGCGACGGGCCGCTCTATAAGGGGAAGAAGGTTGCAGTGGTCGGCGGGGGGAATTCCGCACTCCAGACCGCAGTTGAGATGAGCCAGATTGCCAGGGAGGTCAGCCTTATCGTTCGGCATGAGATACGGGCAGATCCTGTGTATGTGGATCTGCTCAAGACCAAAAAGAACATCACCGTCTTTCCGAACGCTCAGATCACCTCTCTTGAAGGAGAGAAGTTCCTCTCATCCATCACATTCAGAGGTGACAGCGGAAAGGATCAGAAGCTCCAGCTCGACGGTTTGTTCATCGAGATAGGCTGGCTTCCCAATACGGATATCCTCGATGGTTTTGTCGCGTTAAATGAAAAGAAGGAGATCGCCGTCGACTGCAATGGGCATACCAGTGTGCCGGGGGTTTTTGCTGCAGGAGATGTAACTTCGGTCAAGAGCAAGCAGATCATTATTGCAGCGGGTGATGGGGCGAAAGTTGCGCTCGAGACATTCGAATATCTTGTGGCAAGCGGCAAGGATTAATATTTTCTTCTGAAAACCGATCAAGAAATTGTTTCCCGCAGGAAAAAAGACCCGCAAAGTGAAAAGGAATTTCTCCCTGACTAAAAAAAACACTTCATTTCTTCCCGGCTTTCCGGTCCTTCTCCCGGTACCCATCCAGCAAAACCGTGGCAATATTCTTCACCGGCTTGTGGGTGTGCCCGGCAATATGGAACTCGCAGAACGGGCAGGAAGTAATGACAATTTCAGCTCCGGTCTGCTTAATCGCGAGTCCCCGC
>Ga0187786_10000052_pt1 | contig 35494 bp, 37 predicted proteins | sample 0815_BV2_10_20_M_FD_132449 | JGI IMG/M metagenome (GOLD analysis project Ga0187786, IMG submission 132449) | Tropical peat soil microbial communities from peatlands in Department of Meta, Colombia - 0815_BV2_10_20_MG | ecosystem: Environmental > Terrestrial > Soil > Wetlands > Peat | place...
CCCACTCCTCGGCGAAATGGCGGCCATCGCGGGCGAGACGGGCCAACTGGAGCTGGTTGCCGGCCAATTCTGCCAAGCCTTGGCCGAAGGCCGCCGGATCGTCCCGGGCGGCGACCGCTCCGTGTTGCGGCTCGACGATGCTTTTCGTGCCCATGCAGGGCAGGGCATAGACGGGCAGGCCAGCGGCCATGGCTTCGAGCAGTACAAGCCCCTGTGTTTCGGTGCGGGAGGCGAAGGCGAAGACAGTGGCCGCGGCGTAGCAGTCAGGCAGTTCCTGGCGCCGGTCAAGGTAGCCGACGAACCGGACATGGTTATCAAGGCGCAGCGCCTCGACCTGCCGTTGCAGGAAAGTCAGTGCCGGCCCCTCGCCGGCAATGGCCAGCAGAAGTTCCGGGCAATGCCGGACGGCATGCGTCATCGCATCCAGCAGGAAGCCGATGTTCTTCTCGTGAGCGACGCGGCCGACAAAAAGGGCCATGGGGCGATCCGCAGGAATGGCGTGGCGGGCGCGGAAACGGCTGCCATCGCCGTGCGAAAAGTGGCTGACGGGAATGCCGGTCGGCAACACGTGCATTTGCGCCTTGACCCCATACTCGAGCAAGGTGTCGCGCATGGCTGGCGAGGGAACGATGACAGCGTCAAGATCGTCGCACTGGTGGCGGGCAATGCCTCGGGCAAAGGCCTTGAGGGTTTGTCGGGGCAGCAGTGGCAGATAATGCTGGATGTACTCCTCGAAGTGGGTGTGGTAGGTCGTGATGACCGGCACATTGAAACGGCGGGCCATCTTGACGCCGGCGTAGTGGGCGGCGAAGGGCGTTTGCACGTGAACCAGATCCACCCCGGTCCCGGCGGCTTGAATGGCCGTGTCGATGAGTGGCCTCCATCGCATCAACCGGTCCTCGGGGTCGAAGGGCAGACGCCGCGAGGGCACGCGCCAGGTATCGGCCGTCTCGTGCGGCGTCGGATAGGCCGGCGCCACCAGCTTGATCCTGACGCCTTCGCGCGCCAAGTCGGCGCGAAAGGTTTCAATCGATGTCGATACCCCGTTGATGCGCGGAAAATATACGTCCGTCAGCATCAGGACATTCAGGGCTGAATCTGTCATCGGCTTGATCATGGCAGGGCCAGATTGCAGCCGTATGACAAGTCAGGATAGAACCCCTGCCCCCTATGTTGCGACGTGTAACGTGAGTGTCACATTGACTTGCTAACGTGGCGGTCGTTCGACTCATCACTCAGGAGAATATCGATGCTCAAGTCATTGAAATGGATGGCTACCCCGTTCGCTGTTGCTGCGCTGATTGCCGATGCTCCCGCTGCATTCGCTGCTGACGTCACCGGCGCCGGCGCCACGTTCCCCGCGCCGATCTACGCGAAGTGGGCGGACGGCTATCAGAAGGCAACCAGCAACAAGATCAACTACCAGTCGATCGGCTCGGGTGGCGGCATCAAGCAGATCACGGCCAAGACCGTCGACTTCGGTGCCTCCGACATGCCGCTCAAGCCGGAGGATATGGAAAAGCAGGGCCTGATGCAATTTCCCACCGTAATTGGCGGCGTCGTGCCGGTGATGAACCTGCCCGATGTGAAGCCAGGCCAGATGAAGCTGACAGGCGCCGTGCTGGCCGACATCTATATGGGCAAGATCGCCAAGTGGAACGACAAGCCGATCGCCGACCTCAACCCGGGCGTCAAGTTGCCCGACCAGGCCATTGCCGTGGTACGCCGTGCCGATGGCTCCGGCACGACTTTCATTTTCACCAACTACCTGTCCAAGGTCAGCGACGAGTGGAAAACCAAGGTCGGTGAGGGCACGGCGGTGCAGTGGCCTGTGGGCCTCGGCGGCAAGGGCAACGAGGGTGTTGCCGCGTTCGTTCAGCGCATGCCGGGCTCGATCGGCTATGTCGAATATGCCTATGCCAAGCAGAACAAGATGACGCACGCCATGATGCAGAATTCCAGCGGCGCCTTCGTCGGCCCGGATGACGTGACCTTCAAGGCTGCTGCCGCAGGCGCAGACTGGGCCAAGTCGGCCTTCTATCAGATCCTCACGAACCAGCCGGGCAAGGACAGCTGGCCGATCACCGGCGCCACCTTCATCCTGATGCACAAGGTGCAGGACAAGCCGGCTCAAGCTGTGGAAGCACTGAAGTTCTTCGAGTGGAGTTACAAGAACGGCGGCAAGATGGCCGACGACCTCGATTATGTGCCGATGCCCGACAGTGTCGTGAAGCTGATCGCTGGCGCCTGGGGGCAGATCAAGGACACTACCGGAAAGTCTGTTTGGGCGGCAAAATAACAGCCGCGCACCGTGACATGTCGCCGGCTTGTCGGCGACATGTTCGTTCCCACCAAGGTCAAGCCCGAACATGAATCCTCCAACACGCGCATCCAGTCATCAATTTGGCGACTGGTTGTTCTCCAACCTGACACGGTTGTTTGCCGTGCTCACGTTGGCGATGTTGGTGGGGATCATCGTTTCGCTCTTCTACGGTGCCTGGCCGGCGATCGAACGCTTCGGTTTCGGTTTTCTGACCTCGGGCGAGTGGAACCCGCCCATGGATCGTTTCGGTGCGCTGATTCCGGTGTACGGCACGCTCATTACTTCCTTGGTCGCCCTGGTCATTGCCGTGCCAGTGAGTTTCGGTATCGCCTTGTTTCTCACCGAACTCGCGCCGCCGTGGTTGCGTCGGCCGCTAGGTACAGCCATTGAACTGCTGGCGGCGATTCCGTCGATCGTCTATGGCATGTGGGGACTATTGGTATTCGCGCCGATATTTTCCAAGTACGTGCAGCCGGCCCTCGCGGCCACGTTGGGCAAGGTTCCGCTGTTGGGCAGATTGTTTGATGGGCCACCATTGGGCATCGGTATCCTGTCGGCAAGCGTCATCCTTGCAATCATGATCATTCCCTTCATCGCGTCGGTGATGCGCGATGTATTCGAGGTGACGCCCGACATGCTCAAGGAGTCGGCCTACGGCTTGGGCGCCACCACTTGGGAAGTGGTCTGGCATGTGGTCTGGCCCTATACCAAGGTTGGCGTGGTCGGTGGCATCATGCTCGGTCTTGGGCGCGCGCTGGGCGAAACCATGGCTGTGACGTTCCTGATCGGCAACATGAATGTATTTACCGGCTTCTCGCTTTTCCTGCCCGGCAACAGCATTGCGTCGGCGCTGGCGAACGAGTTCGCCGAGGCGGAGTCGCCCATTTATACCGCTTCGCTGATCGAGCTCGGCCTGATCCTGTTCCTGATCACTTTCGTCGTCCTGAGCCTGTCCAAGTTGTTGCTGATGCGTTTGACGCGGCAGGAAGGTACCAGGAGCTGACATGGACCCTATGGCGAAACGTAGGCTGGTCAATCAGATTGCCCTCGGGCTTTCGATGGCGGCAATGGCCTTCGGTCTGTTCTGGTTGGCCTGGATTCTGTTCACTGTTCTCGATCTTGGCCTGTCCGGGCTGTCGTTACAACTATTTACGGCGATGACGCCACCGCCGGGATCCTCCGAAGGCGGGCTGCTTAATGCCATCGTCGGCAGCCTGATCATGGTCTGCCTGGCGACGCTGATCGGCACTCCGGTTGGCATCATGGCCGGCATCTATTTGGCTGAGTATGGCCAGCGCGGCTGGCTGGGCAGTGTTACCCGTTTTATCAACGACATCCTGCTGTCGGCCCCGTCGATCATCGTCGGCCTGTTCGTCTATGCCGTCTATGTCGCGAAAATGGGCAAGTTCTCAGGTTTTGCCGGCGTTCTCGCCCTTGCCCTGATCGTGGTGCCCGTGGTTGTGCGAACGACGGAGAATATGTTGCAGTTGGTGCCGAACAGCCTGCGCGAAGCGGCGTTCGCACTCGGAGCGCCGAAGTGGGCAGTCATTTCCCGCGTTTCGCTGCGGGCCTCGGCGGCCGGCGTGTTGACGGGCATCTTGCTGGCAGTAGCCCGCATTTCCGGCGAAACGGCTCCCCTCCTGTTTACCGCGCTGTCGAACCAGTTCTGGAGTGTCAGCCTCAATGAGCCCATGGCCAACTTGCCGGTGACGATCTTCAAGTTTGCGATGAGCCCCTTCAAGGATTGGCAGGAACTGGCCTGGGCCGGTGTATTCCTGATCACTCTAGGCGTACTTGGCCTCAACATCGTTACCCGAATTCTTTTCCGCGAGAAGCACAAACTGTGATCCAGGGCGAGTGTGCATGAACATGAACGATTCAACCGAAGCCATCCAGGCCACCCTCGAAGGGCCGCTGGAAACACAAATCGAGTTCCGTAACTTCGACTTCTACTATGGCAAGTTCCATGCCCTGAAGAACGTCAATCTATCGATCTACAAGAAGCACGTGACCGCTTTCATCGGGCCGTCGGGATGCGGAAAGTCCACCCTGCTGCGCACGATGAACCGCATGTACGATCTCTATCCGGAACAAAAGGCGACGGGCGAACTTCTGCTGGATGGCACGAACATGCTGGGCAAGGATGTTGATCTCAACACCTTGCGCGCCAAGGTCGGCATGGTGTTTCAGAAGCCGACGCCTTTCCCGATGTCCATTTTCGAGAACATCGCTTTCGGTATCAGACTGCACGAGCGCCTGTCGAAGGGGGAACTGGAAGATCGTGTCGAGTGGGCCCTGCGCAAGGCTGCGCTATGGGACGAAGTGAAGCACATCCTCACGCGCAGCGGCATGAGCCTTTCCGGAGGCCAGCAGCAGCGTTTGTGCATCGCGCGGGCTGTGGCGGTCAAGCCGGAGGTGCTGTTGCTCGACGAGCCAACCTCCGCGCTCGACCCGATTTCCACCATGCGAATCGAGGAACTGATCGACGAGCTCAAGGGTGAGTTCACCATCGCCATCGTCACGCACAACATGCAGCAGGCGGCACGAATTTCCGACTACACGGCCTACATGTATCTCGGCGAGATGATCGAGTTCGGTGTTACCGATCAGATCTTCATCAAGCCGCAGAAGAAGCAAACAGAGGACTATATTACCGGGCGCTTTGGCTGAACACGCCCTTTCGGTTGCCGGCGGCCAGGGCGGACGGTATAATCCGTGGCTGACCGAGAACAGCGAACCGAGAACAGTAAATAATGTCCCGCACCAAATTTGTCGCCGGCAACTGGAAGATGCATGGCAGCCTGGCTGCCAATCTCTCTCTTCTGACTGCCGTGCGGACCGGCGCTGCCGGTCTCAAGGCGCAAGTCGCCGTCTGTGTTCCCTATCCTTATCTGGCCCAGGTGCAGTCGGTACTGGCGGGCAGCAATGTCGCTTGGGGTGCGCAGGATGTTTCCGAGCATGTCCAGGGGGCCTACACCGGCGAGGTGAGCGCGGCCATGCTCAATGATTTCGGTTGCCGCTACGTCATCATCGGCCATTCCGAGCGCCGCTCTTACTACGGTGACACGGATGCGCTGGTTGCGGCGAAGTTCGCCGCCGTCCAGAAGGCCGGCCTGATGCCGATACTCTGCGTCGGCGAGACGCTGGCAGAGCGGGAAGCCAATGTCACCGCCGAAGTCGTGACACGGCAACTTAATGCCGTTATCGCCAGTTCCGGCGTTGCGGCCCTGGCGAAGGCCGTGGTGGCCTATGAGCCGGTCTGGGCCATCGGCACGGGCAAGACGGCGACACCGGCTCAGGCGCAGGAAGTCCATGCGCTGATCCGCAGCCGCGTTGCTGCCGAAAATGCCGCAGTCGCTGGCGGCCTGCAAATTCTCTATGGCGGTAGCGTCAAGGCGGGCAACGCCAAGGAGTTGTTCGGTCAGTCCGATATCGATGGTGGTCTGATCGGTGGCGCCTCTCTGGTGGCGGAAGATTTTCTCGGCATCTGCGCCGCAGGTTGATCTGGAAGGGTTTATTGAATGGAAATGCTGTTTCCACTGCTGCTGACAGTCCATATTCTGGTCGGCTTGAGTGTTATCGGGCTGGTGCTCATCCAGCACGGCAAGGGCGCCGACATGGGCGCCGCCTTTGGCAGTGGTGCGTCCGGCAGCCTGTTCGGCGCGTCCGGATCGGCGAACTTCCTGTCGCGGACGACCGGGATGCTGGCAGCTGTGTTTTTTCTGACCAGTCTGGGGTTGACCTACATGGCCAGCGCCAAGCCGAAGACGTCCGGCAGTGTCATGGATGCGGTCAAAACGGAGCAGGTAGTTCCCGCTCCTGTTGAGGCGCCCAGTACGCCGGCGGCCCCGATTGATTCGAAAGCGAAGGACATTCCGAAATAGATGAATCAGTTTTTCTTGTGGAGCATAAGTCTTATCGTGCTCTGCATTGCCGTTGGTGTGCAAGACTGCGCCGAGGCAAACTCGAAGCCGACGTGGTGAAATTGGTAGACACGCTATCTTGAGGGGGTAGTGGCGAAAGCCGTGCGAGTTCGAGTCTCGCCGTCGGCACCAGAATTAACAGCGGCAACCGCCGATCGCGGGGGCCGATAACGTGGCGGGGCCCACAGCTTATGTTGGAAAATTATTTTCCTGTCCTCGTCTTTGTACTCGTAGGCTTGGCCTTCGGGTGCGCGCCCATTCTGCTTGGCTGGCTGGTGGCGCCGAATCGCCCCGATAGCGAGAAACTGTCGGCTTTCGAGTGCGGCTTCGAGCCTTTCGAGGATGCGCGCATGAAGTTCGATGTGCGTTACTACCTGATCGCCATCCTCTTCATCATCTTCGATCTGGAAATCGCCTTCCTCTTCCCTTGGGCGACGATCTTCAAGGAAATCGTCGGTACGCCCGAAGTGAAGCTGTTCGGTTTTGCCGAAATGCTGGTCTTTCTCGCCATCCTGGTGGTTGGATACATCTATGCCTGGGTCAAGGGGGCCCTCGACTGGGAATGAGTATCGAAGGCGTTATGCAGGAAGGTTTCGTCACCACCTCCCTGGACAAGTTGTTCAACTGGACCCGCACCGGCTCCATGTGGCCGATGACTTTCGGCCTGGCCTGTTGCGCCGTGGAAATGATCCACGCCGGCTGCTCCCGCTACGATCTGGACCGCTTTGGCGTGGTTTTCCGCGCCAGCCCGCGCCAGTCGGACGTGATGATCGTCGCCGGCACGCTGACCAACAAGATGGCGCCGGCCTTGCGCAAGGTGTATGACCAGATGGCCGAGCCGCGCTGGGTGATTTCCATGGGTTCCTGCGCCAACGGTGGCGGCTATTACCATTATTCGTATTCCGTGGTGCGCGGTTGCGATCGCATCGTGCCGGTGGATGTCTATGTGCCGGGCTGCCCGCCAACCGCCGAAGCGCTCCTGTACGGCATCATCCAGTTGCAGAACAAGATCAAGCGCACCTATACCATCGCCCGCTGATTCGGACCCGACTCAATCATGAGTGCCAAGCTGGAACGTTTGTGTGAAAAACTGAAGGAAGTGCTGGGCGACCGCATTGGCGAGCCGGTGCTGCGCTTGGGCGAGGTCACCGTCGATGTGCCGGCTGCCAACTATCATGACGTCGCCCGCACGTTGCGCGATCACGCCGAACTGAAGTTCGAGCAACTGATCGATCTTTCGGGTATCGACTATTCGACGTTTGCGGGGCGAGAATCCGGGCTGCGCTTCGCCGCCGTCTGTCATTTGACCTCGGTCAGCCTCAACTGGCGCCTGCGTCTGCGCGCTTATGCCCCGGACGATACCTCGCCGGTGCTGCCGACCGTCACCAATATCTGGCATGGCGCGAATTGGTATGAGCGCGAGGCATTCGATCTGTACGGCATCGTTTTCGAGGGCCATCCGGACCTGCGGCGCATTCTCAGTGACTATGGTTTCGTCGGCTATCCGTTCCGCAAGGATTTCCCGATTTCCGGCTATGTCGAGATGCGTTACGACCCGGAAAAACAACGCGTGGTCTATCAGCCGGTTACCATCGAGCCACGCGAAGTGACGCCGCGCATCGTGCGCGAGGACGAGTACGGGAAGGTGGGTGGCCGTGGCTGAGATCAAGAATTACTCCCTCAACTTCGGTCCCCAGCACCCCGCCGCCCATGGGGTGCTGCGCCTGATTCTGGAGCTCGACGGCGAAGTCGTGGTGCGTGCCGATCCGCACATCGGCCTGCTGCACCGGGCAACGGAGAAACTTGCCGAGACGCGTACCTGGATTCAGTCCGTGCCCTACATGGACCGGCTCGACTACGTCTCGATGATGTGCAACGAGCACGCCTACTGCCTGGCCATCGAGCGCCTGCTCGGCGTCGAGGTGCCGATCCGTGCCCAGTACATCCGGGTGATGATGGACGAGGTGACGCGCATCCTCAACCACTTGCTCAACATCGGCACTCACGCGCTCGACATCGGCGCCATGACGATGGTGCTGTACACGTTCCGTGAGCGCGAAGACCTGATGGATGTCTACGAAGCGGTGTCTGGCGCGCGTCTGCATGCGGCTTATTATCGGCCTGGCGGCGTCTATCGCGACCTGCCCGATCAGATGCCAAAGTACCAGGTGAACCGGTTCAAGGACGAGGCTACGGTCAAACGCGTCAACGAGAGCCGTCAGGGCAGCTTGCTCGATTTCCTCGAGGACTTTACCAACCGCTTCCCCAAGTATGTCGACGAATATCACACGCTGCTGACCGACAATCGTATCTGGAAGCAGCGTACCGTCGGCGTTGGCGTCGTCTCGCCCGAACAGGCACTGCAGATGAGCTTCACTGGCGCGATGCTGCGTGGCTCCGGGATTGCCTGGGACGTGCGCAAGAAGCAGCCCTACGAGGTCTATGATCGCGTCGACTTCGATATCCCGATTGGCACCAACGGCGACTGTTACGACCGTTATCTGGTACGCATGGAGGAATTTCGCCAGTCGAACCGCATCATCAAGCAGTGCATCGACTGGCTGCGCAAGAATCCGGGGCCGGTGATCAGCGATAACCATAAGGTGGCACCGCCCGCGCGCGAAGCGATGAAGGGCAGCATGGAAGAGTTGATCCATCATTTCAAGCTCTTCACCGAGGGCATGCACGTACCGGCGGGCGAAGTGTATGCGGCGATCGAGCACCCGAAGGGCGAATTCGGTGTCTGGGCCGTGTCGGACGGCGCCAACATGCCGTACCGGATCAAATTGCGCTCACCCGGCTTCCCGCATCTGGCGGCGCTGACCGAGATGTGCAAGGGACACATGATCGCCGACGTGACAGCCATCATCGGCACCATCGACCTGGTGCTGGGCGATACGGATAGGTAAGGAAGATGCTGAGCCAGGATTCACTCAAGAAAATCGACCGCGAGATCGCCAAATATCCGGCTGACCAGAAACAGTCGGCGGCAATGGCCGCGCTGGTCATCGCCCAGGACGAAAAGGGCTGGCTTGCCAATGAGGTTATCGAGTTTGTTGCCGGCTACCTCGGCATGCCGGCGATCGCCGTCTTCGAGGTGGCCAGTTTCTACAACATGTACAACCTGCAACCGGTCGGCAGGTACAAGCTGACGGTGTGTACCAATCTGCCCTGCGCATTGTCCGGTGGCGTCCATGCGGCGGACTACCTTAAGCAGAAGCTGGGCATCGACTTCAACGAGACAACAGCAGACGGCAAGTTCACCCTCAAGGAAGGTGAGTGCATGGGCGCTTGCGGCGATGCGCCGGTGATGCTGCTCAACAACAAGCACATGTGCTGTTTCATGACGCCCGAGGAAATCGAAAAATTGCTGGCGGAGTGCAAATAAGATGGCCCTGATCGAAGCGATCAACCCGCTGCTGTCCGCCGGCTGGACCAAGGGCGATGCCGGCTGGGGCATCAAGGATTACGAGGCGCGCGGCGGCTACCAGGCCTTGAAGCGTATCCTCGGTGAAAAGCTGACCCAGGACCAGGTCATCGCCGAGGTCAAGGCTTCCGTATTGCGCGGCCGAGGTGGTGCCGGCTTCCCGACCGGCCTCAAGTGGAGCTTCATGCCCAAGACCACGATCGACAAGTATGTGGTCTGCAACACAGACGAAGGCGAGCCGGGCACCTTCAAGGATCGTGACATCCTGCGCTACGACCCGCATTCGGTGATCGAGGGCATGATCATCGCCGGCTACGCGGTCGGTGCTGCGCGCGGTTACAACTACATCCACGGCGAGATCTTCGAGATCTACGAGCGCTTCGAGGCAGCACTGGCCGAGGCCCGTGCCGCCGGCTATCTTGGCCAGAACGTCCTTGGCTCGGGCTTCGCCTTCGATCTCTTCGCCCACCACGGCTGGGGTGCCTACATCTGCGGCGAGGAGTCGGCGCTGCTCGAATCCATCGAAGGCAAGAAGGGCCAGCCGCGCTTCAAACCGCCGTTCCCGGCCAGCTTCGGTCTCTACGGCAAGCCGACGACGATCAACAATACCGAGACGTTTGCCGCGATTCCGTTCATCCTGCGCATGGGCGGCGAGGCGTATCTGAATCTGGGCAAGCCCAACAACGGCGGTACCAAGCTGTTCTCGGTTTCCGGTCACGTGAACAAGCCGGGTAACTACGAAGTGCCCATGGGCACGCCCTTCGCCAAGCTGCTGGAAATGGCCGGTGGCATGCGCGGCGGCCGGAAATTGAAAGCCGTCATTCCCGGCGGCTCCTCGGCACCGGTTCTCTCTGCCGACCTGATCATGGACTGCACCCTCGACTACGATTCGATCGCCAAGGCGGGCTCCATGCTCGGCTCCGGCGCGGTCATCGTCATGGACGAGTCGGTGTGCATGGTCAAGGCGCTCGAACGCCTCTCCTGGTTCTACTACGAGGAGTCCTGCGGACAATGCACGCCCTGCCGCGAAGGCACGGGCTGGTTGTACAAGATCATCCACCGCATCGAGCATAGCCAAGGCCGGCCCGAAGATCTGGACCTGCTGCTCGACCTTGGCGGCAACATTGCCGGGCGTACCATCTGCGCGCTCGGCGATGCCGCCGTTTTGCCGGTGCAGGGCATGCTCAAGCATTTCCGCTCCGAATTCGAGTATCACATCGAACACAAGAAATGTCTGGTGCCTCCCGAAGTCCAGCAACTCGGCAGCACCTTCTACACCCGGATGATGGCAGGGGCGCCATGCTAGAACTCGAAATCGACGGCAAGGCCCTCCAGGTCCAGGAAGGCAGCATGCTCATCGATGCGGCCCACCAGGCCGGCATCTACATCCCGCATTTCTGCTACCACAAGAAGCTGTCCATCGCCGCCAACTGCCGGATGTGCCTGGTGCAGGTGGAAAAGGCGCCCAAGCCGCTGCCTGCCTGCGCGACGCCGGTGACCAAGGGCATGAAGGTATTCACGCATTCCGACTTGGCTGTCAAAGCGCAGAAGGGCGTGATGGAATTCCTCCTCATCAACCACCCGCTCGACTGTCCGATCTGCGACCAGGGCGGCGAATGCCAGCTCCAGGATCTGGCGGTCGGCTACGGCGCTTCGGCCTCCCGCTACCGGGAAGAGAAGCGGGTAGTGATGGACAAGAATCTCGGCCCGCTGGTCAGCACCGACATGACCCGGTGCATCAACTGCACCCGTTGTGTGCGCTTCACCCAGGAAATAGCCGGCCTGATGGAACTCGGCCAGGCGTTCCGTGGCGACCGCGCCGAGATCATGCCCTTCGTCGAAAAGACAGTGGACACGGAATTGTCGGGCAATATCATCGATCTCTGTCCGGTCGGTGCGCTGACTTCCAAGCCGTTCCGCTTTTCCGCCCGCACCTGGGAACTGGCCCGGCGCAAGTCGGTCAGCCCGCATGACGGCCTCGGCAGCAACCTTATCGTCCAGACCAAGCACGACCGCGCATTGCGCGTGCTGCCGATGGAAAACGAAGACATCAACGAATGCTGGCTGTCCGACAAGGATCGTTTCTCCTACGAGGGCTTGAACTCCGCCGAGCGCCTCACCAAGCCCATGGTCAAGCAGGGTGGCCAGTGGAAGGAAGTCGAATGGAACCAGGCGCTCGACTATGCGGCGCATGCCTTGCGTGACGTCGCGAAGGCGCATGGTCCGGCGGCTGTCGGAGCAATAGTCAGTCCTCACGACACGCTGGAGGAAATGTTCCTGGCCGGCAAGCTGATGCGCGGAATCGGGTCCGACAACATCGACTTCCGCCTGCGCCAGACCGACTTTTCTGCCGATGGTACGCGTGCCGGCACGCCGTGGCTGGGTATGAGGGTCGCCGAGATCAGCAAGTTGGACCGGGTGCTGGTGGTTGGCTCCTTCCTGCGCAAGGATCAGCCGTTGATTGCTCAGCGTCTGCGCCAAGCGGCCAAGAAGGGCACGCAAGTATCAGTGATTCATTCCGCCGATGACGACCTGCTGATGAAACTGGCGGGCAAGCTGATCGCCGCGCCCTCGCTGCTGCCGGAACGTCTGGCCCAGGTCGTCAAGGCAGTCGCCGAACTCAAGGGTGCTGCCTGCGACCTATCCGCAACCGTGACGCCCGAGGCGAAGAAGATTGCCGAAAGCCTGATCGGCGGTAACAACACCGCCGTGCTACTCGGCAACTTTGCCCAACAGCATGCCCGCGCTGCCACGCTGACTGCGTTGGCTCAGCAACTGGCCGGCTACCTCGGTGGCAAGTTCGGCTTTCTCGGAGAGGCGGCCAATTCCGTTGGCGGTTACGTCGCCAGGGCGCTTCCTGCCGGCGATGGCCTCAATGCCGGGCAGATGCTGGCGCAGCCGCGCAAGGCCTATTTGGTGGTCGGCGCCGAACCGGAGTTGGATTGCGCCGATGGCCGTCAAGCCCTGGTGGCCATGAGCCAGGCCGACACCGTCATCGTGCTGTCTCCGTTCAAGTCGGCAGCGGCGCTCGAATACGCCGACGCCATTCTGCCGGTGTCGCCCTTTACCGAAACCTCGGGGACTTTCGTCAATGCCGAGGGCAAGGTGCAGAGTTTCAACGCAGTCGCCAAGCCGCTCGGCGAAACCCGACCGGCCTGGAAGGTGCTGCGAGTGCTCGGCAACCTGCTCAACGTCGACGGCTTCGATTACGACAGTAGCGAGGCAGTGCGCGACGAAGCGCTGGCCGGCAAACCGGAATTCGTCGGCGGTCTCGACAATGCGCTGACCGGTGGCCGCGTCGATCTTGCCGCGGGATCCGGCCTGGAACGCGTCGCTGATGTGCCGATCTATTTCGCCGATCCATTGGTGCGTCGCGCTGCCAGCCTGCAGAAGACTAAGGACGCTGCCGCGCCGACCGCCCGCATGAATGCCGCGACCCTGGCCAAGCTGGGCGTGGCGGCAGGCAGTCTGGTGAAAGTCAGTGCTGGCGGTACGCCGAGTGTTCTGGCCACTGCGCTGGACGCAGGCTTGGCCGACAATTGCGTGCGCGTGGCGGCTGCCCATGCGTCGACCGCCAACCTCGGCGCCCCGTGTGGCGCCATCACCGTGGAGCGCGCCTGATGGAAGCGTCGGTGCTGCACTTCTTTGAATGGCTCTGGGGACCCTACTGGGCGCCTCTGTGGGTATGGTTCAAGCCGGTCTGGCCGTTGATCTGGGTGATCATCAAGATCGTGGTCATCCTGGTGCCCTTGCTGCTTGGTGTTGCCTATCTCACCTTCTGGGAACGCAAGATCATCGGCTGGATGCAGGTGCGCATTGGCCCCAACCGGGTCGGCCCGTGGGGCTTGTTGCAGCCGATAGCCGATGGCATGAAGCTCTTCTTCAAGGAAGTATTGCTGCCTGCCAAGGCCGATCCCAGTTTGTTCTTCCTGGGGCCCGTGCTGGCCATGGCGCCGGCCGTGGCGGTATGGTCGGTGGTTCCCTTCTTCGAGGGCGGTGCGCTGGCCAACATCGACGCCGGCGTGCTCTACCTGATGGCCATTTCCTCCGTCGGCGTTTACGGCATCATCATCGCCGGCTGGGCATCGAACTCGAAGTACCCCTTGCTCGGCGCCATGCGCTCGGCCGCACAGATGGTGTCGTATGAGATATCCATGGGCATGGCGCTCGTCTGCATCCTCATGGTGTCGAACAGCCTGAATCTTTCTGACATCGTCCGCGCGCAGGGGCAGGGCACGTTCGCTGGTTGGGGCCTCGGTTTCCTGTCCTGGAACTGGCTGCCGCTGCTGCCGATGTTCCTGGTCTATATGATCTCTGGTATCGCCGAGCTCAACCGGGCGCCGTTCGACGTCGTGGAAGGCGAATCCGAAATCGTCGCTGGCCACATGGTCGAGTACTCGGGCATGGCCTTCGCGATGTTCTTCCTCGCCGAGTACGCCAACATGATTCTGGTTTCGGCCATGGTCTCGGTCTTCTTCCTCGGTGGCTGGCTGTCGCCGGTCGGCTTCCTGCCTGGTGGCATCCTGTGGCTGTTCGCCAAGATGTCAGTGGTGTTGTTTTCCTTCCTCTGGCTGCGCGCCACCTTCCCGCGGTATCGCTACGACCAGATCATGCGTCTGGGCTGGAAGGTGTTCGTGCCGCTGTGCCTGTTGTGGATTCCCGTGGTCGGCATCTGGATGATGTCGCCACTCAACATCTGGAAGTGATCTGACCATGGGCGCCCGTGACCTGATCAAAACCTTCTCCCTCGGCGAACTGCGCCAGGGCCTGGCCGTGACGCTGCGCTACATGTTTGCGCCGAAGATCACGATCATTTATCCGGAAGAGAAGACGCCAGCGTCGAACCGCTTCCGCGGCCTGCACGCCCTGCGCCGCTACCCGAACGGCGAGGAACGCTGCATCGCCTGCAAGCTCTGCGAAGCCGTCTGCCCGGCCATGGCGATCACCATCGAGTCGGCCGAGCGCGAGGACGGCAGCCGTCGCACCACGCGCTACGACATCGATCTAACCAAGTGCATCTTCTGCGGCTTCTGCGAGGAAGCCTGTCCGGTGGATGCCATCGTCGAGACGCACATCTTCGAATACCACGGCGAGACGCGCGGCGATCTCTACTACACCAAGCAGATGCTGCTGGCCAACGGTGACCGCTACGAATCGGAAATTGCCAAAGCCCGCGAGCAGGACGCCAAATACCGATAGATGCCATGGAACTGAAAACCGTCGTTTTTTACGTTCTCGCCGCACTGATGATCTTCGCGGCGCTGCGCGTCATCACTGCCCGCAACCCGGTGCACGCCGTGCTGTATCTGGTGCTGGCCTTCTTCAACGCCGGTGGCCTTTGGCTGACCCTCCAGGCCGAGTTTCTCGCCATCGCCCTGATCATGGTGTACGTTGGTGCGGTGATGGTGTTGTTCCTCTTCGTGGTCATGATGCTGGACATCGACATCAAGCGCCTGCGCCAAGGTTTCTGGAGCAACATGCCGCTGGCCGCAACCCTGGGTCTGCTGATGGTTGGCGAGATGGTGCTGGTGCTGTCCACCGATTACTTCGGCACCGTCTCGTTCCCCGACAAGGCGATGCCCGCCGACTACAGCAACACCAAGGAGCTCGGACGGCTGCTCTTCACAGACTACGTCTATCCGTTTGAACTGGCCTCCATCATCCTGCTGGTGGCGATCATCGCCGCCGTGATGCTGACGTTGCGCCGCCGTCAGGACGTCAAGCATCTCGATCCCGCCAGGCAGATCGCCGTCAAGGCCACCGACCGGCTGCGCGTGCTGCAGATGCCGGCCGAGAAGGAGGCGGAATGATCGCCCTGTCCCACTACCTGGTACTTGCCGCCATCCTGTTTGCGATCGGCGTGGTTGGCATCTTCCTCAACCGGAAGAATTTGATCGTGCTGCTGATGGCCATCGAAGTGATGCTGCTGGCGGTGAACATGAACTTCGTCGCCTTCTCCCATTACCTCAACGATGCGGCCGGGCAACTATTCGTCTTTTTCATCCTGACGGTGGCGGCAGCCGAGTCGGCCATCGGCCTGGCCATCCTGGTGGTGCTGTTCCGCAATCTCTCCACGATCGACGTGGATGATCTCGACAGCCTGAAGGGCTAATGGCATGAAGACTCTCTACCTGATCATTCCCTTCGCTCCGCTGATCGGCGCCGTCGTCGCCGGGCTGTTCGGCCGCGCTATCGGCCGCGCTGGCGCGCATTGGGTGACCATCCTCGGCGTCGCGGTGTCCTTCGTCTGCTCGGTGCTGGTGCTGCAGGACGTGCTGGCCGGCCAGAGCTTCAACGGCACGCTCTACACATGGATGGAGGCGGGCGGCCTGAAGATGGAACTGGGCTTCCTGATCGACCGCCTGACTGCGGTGATGATGGTCGTGGTGACCTTCGTCTCCCTGATGGTGCATATCTACACCATCGGCTACATGGCCGAAGATCCCGGCTATCAGCGCTTCTTCAGCTACATTTCGCTATTCACCTTCTCGATGCTGATGCTGGTGATGAGCAACAATTTCCTGCAGCTGTTCTTCGGCTGGGAAGCCGTGGGTCTCGTCTCTTACCTGCTGATCGGTTTCTGGTACACCCGGCCGACAGCCATTTACGCCAATCTCAAGGCATTCCTGGTCAACCGCGTCGGCGACTTCGGCTTCCTGCTCGGTATCGGCCTGATCGCCGCCTACGCCGGTAGCCTCGATTACGTCACCGTCTTTGCCAAGGGCAAGGATTTGGCGACGATGACCGAGGCCGTCACTGGCTGGCCGTTGATCACCGCCATCTGTATCGGATTGTTCATCGGCGCCATGGGCAAGTCGGCGCAGTTCCCGCTGCACGTGTGGCTGCCGGACTCGATGGAAGGCCCGACACCGATCTCGGCGCTGATCCACGCTGCTACCATGGTGACAGCGGGCATCTTCATGGTGTCGCGCATGTCGCCGCTGTTCGAACTGTCCGAGACGGCGCTTTCCTTCGTCATCGTCATCGGTGCCATCACCGCGCTGTTCATGGCCCTGATTGCCATCGTCCAGACCGACATCAAGCGCGTCGTCGCCTACTCGACCCTGTCGCAACTCGGCTACATGACCGCTGCACTCGGTGCCTCGGCTTACTCGGCGGCCATCTTCCACCTGATGACCCATGCTTTCTTCAAGGCAGTGCTGTTCCTGGGTGCCGGCTCGGTGATCATTGCCATGCACCATGAGCAGGACATGCGTCGCATGGGCGGCCTGCGCAAGTACATGCCGATCACCTATGCCACGGTGCTGATCGGCGCCATCGCCAACGCTGGCCTACCGCCCTTCGCGGGCTTCTTCTCCAAGGATTCGATCATCGAGGCGGTGCAACTGGCCCAGGTGCCGGGCGCCACTTTCGCGTATCTGGCACTGCTGGCCGGCGTTTTCGTCGGCGGCTTCTATTCCTTCCGCCTAGTCTTTTTCGCCTTTCACGGCGAGGAGCGTTTCCGCCACGCCGGCGGCCACCACGGCGATCATGGTGAGCACGGCCACGGCCATCATGCCGAACCGCACGAGACGCCTTGGGTGGTCACTCTGCCGCTTATCCTGCTGGCCATCCCCGCCATTAGCGCCGGCTGGCTGATCGGCCCGATGCTGTTCGGCAACTATTTCGGCGACTCGATTTTCATCTCTCACGATCACCACGGCATGGCGCACATGGCCGAGGAATTCCACGGCGTGGTGCCGATGATCCTCCATGGCCTGACTTCCATTCCGTTCTGGCTGGCGACGGCGGGCGCTGTCACCGCCTGGTTCCTCTACATCAAGCGACCGGAACTGCCGGCAGTGATTCGCCAGAAGTTCGGCATGGTCACGTTCATTTTGGAAAAGAAATACGGTTTCGACGAGTTCAACGACTGGTTCTTTGCCGGCGGCGCGCGCGGGCTCGGTCGTGGCCTGTGGAAGGCGGGCGACCAGGTATTGATCGACGGTATTGCCGTCAATGGTTCGGCCCGCATGGTCGGACGTTTCGCCGGCGTGGTGCGTCTGCTGCAAAGCGGCCATATTTACCAGTATGCCTTCTTCATGCTCCTCGGTGTCTTCGTTCTGCTGACGCTGTGGTTGGGCCGTAGCTGACAGGAAACGAAGCGAATGAATTCCTACCTCCTGAGCCTCGCGATCTGGGTGCCCATCATCGGCGGGCTTCTCATCCTCGCCCTCGGCTCCGAGCGGCGCGATCTTGTCCGCCGGCTGTCCCTCGCCGTCGCAATCGCCGCCTTCCTGGTCACGCTGCCGCTTTACACGGGCTTCGACAGGCAGTTCGTCGGCATGCAGTTCGTCGAGATCGCGCCGTGGATTCCACGTTTCAACGTCCAGTACTTCCTCGGTATCGATGGCATATCGGTGCTGTTCATCCTGCTCAACAGCTTTGTCACCGTACTGGTAGTGCTGGCCGGGTGGGAAGTGATTGAGCAAAAGACGGCGCAGTACATGGCGGCCTTCCTGATCATGTCCGGGCTGATGAACGGCATCTTCGCCAGTCTCGATGCCGTCCTGTTCTACGTCTTCTTCGAGGCCAGCCTGATTCCGATGTACATCATCATCGGTGTCTGGGGCGGACCGAACCGGGTGTACGCGGCCTTCAAGTTCTTCCTCTACACGTTGCTCGGCTCGCTGTTGATGCTGGTTTCCCTGCTCTACCTGTTCCTGGAGGCCGGAGGCAGTTTCAATCTCCTGGAATGGCATCAGTTGCGCCTGAGCATGGCGCCACAGATCCTGGTCTTCATCGCTTTCCTGGTAGCGTTTGCCGTCAAGGTGCCGATGTGGCCGGTACATACTTGGCTACCCGATGCCCACGTCGAGGCACCGACTGGCGGTTCGGTGGTGCTGGCGGCCATCATGCTGAAGCTCGGTGCCTACGGCTTCGTACGGTTCTCGCTGCCCATCCTGCCCGATGCCAGCCATTACCTGGCGCCGATGATGATCGCGCTGTCGCTGATTGCAGTCGTCTATATCGGCTTCGTCGCCCTGGTGCAGACGGACATGAAGAAGCTGATCGCCTATTCGTCGATTTCGCACATGGGCTTCGTCACGCTCGGCTTCTTCATCTTCAACCAGATCGGCGTCGAAGGTGCCTTGGTGCAGATGATTTCGCATGGTTTTGTTTCCGCCGCCATGTTCCTTTGCGTTGGCGTCATGTACGACCGCATGCACTCGCGGCAGATCGCCGACTACGGTGGCGTGGTGAATACCATGCCCAAGTTCGCGGCCTTCTTCATGCTCTTTGCGATGGCCAATTCCGGCCTGCCGGCCACCTCCGGTTTCGTCGGCGAATTCATGGTCATCCTCGGCGCAATCAAGTACAACTTCTGGGTTGGTTTCGCGGCTGCGACGACGCTGATCCTCGGTGCCGCCTATACCCTCTGGATGTACAAGCGGGTGGCATTCGGCGCCGTTGCCAACGACCACGTGGCCAAGCTGAGCGACATCGGTGCCCGTGAATTCATGGTACTTGCCCTGCTGGCGGCCGCAGTGCTGGCCATGGGCATCTATCCCTTCCCCTTCACCGACGTCATGCATGTTTCAGTGGATAACCTGCTGAAGCATGTCGCGGTGAGCAAGCTGTAACCCGGCGCGAGAGCAACGATGCTGAACACCTTCGTCATGCCCGACTTCTATCCGGCCGCGTCGGAGCTTTTCCTGGCCGCCATGGCCTGCGTCATTCTGGTCGTCGATGCTTTCGCCGGCCCGGCGCGCCGCTGGCTAACCGCCATCCTGACCATGCTGACGCTGGTCGGCTGCATGGTCATCACCTACCTGACCTTCGACGGCAGTTCGGCGCTGACGTTCGGCAACATGTTCGTCGACGATCCGGTGGCCGACTTCCTGAAATTGCTGGTGTACATCGCCGTCATCGTCGTTCTGATTTATGGCCGCGACTACATGGCCGCGCGCAACCTCGACAAAGGTGAGTATTACCTGCTGGTGCTTTTTGCCACGCTGGGCATGATGGTGATGATCTCGGCGTACAACTTTCTGACCCTGTACCTGGGGCTGGAAATGATGTCGCTGTCCCTGTATGCCATGGTCGCCATCGACCGCGATTCGGCACGGGCAACCGAGGCGGCGATGAAATATTTCGTGCTCGGCGCGCTTGCCTCCGGCCTGCTGCTCTATGGCATGTCGATGATCTATGGCGCCACCGGAACGCTCGAATTGGGTGTCGTTGCCCAAGCGATTCACGAGGGCACCACCAACCGGACCATCCTCGTCTTCGGCCTGGTGTTCATGGTTGCCGGTATCGCCTTCAAGCTCGGCGTCGTGCCCTTCCACATGTGGATTCCGGACGTCTATCACGGCGCGCCGACGGCAGTGACGCTGTTCATCAGTTCGGCTCCGAAGCTGGCAGCCTTCGCCATGGCGTTGCGCCTCCTGGTATCCGGCCTGTTCGGCCTGGCCGAGCAGTGGCAGACCATGCTGATGATCATGGCCGTGGCATCCATCGGCCTTGGTAACCTCGCTGCCATTGCCCAGACCAATATCAAGCGCATGCTGGCCTACTCGGCGATTTCACACATGGGCTTCATGCTGCTGGCGCTGATGAGCGGTGTCGCGGGCGCCCAGCTCGACCCGATGGCCCTGATCAACGCCTACAGTTCGGCCATGTATTACAGCGTCGCCTACGTGTTGATGTCGCTGGGTACGTTCGGCATGGTCCTGCTGCTGTCCCGGGCCGGCTACGAGGCCGAAAACCTGGAGGACTTCAAGGGCCTCAACCAGCGCAGCCCCTGGTTTGCGCTGATGATGGCGATACTGATGTTCTCCATGGCCGGCATCCCGTTCTTCGTCGGCTTTTTCGCCAAGTTTTCCGTGCTGCTCGCCGCCATCGCCGCCGGGCATGTGGCCGTCGTCATCATCGCCGTCATGTTCTCCCTGGTCGGCGCCTACTACTATCTGCGCGTGGTCAAGCTGATGTACTTCGACAAGCCGGTGGACGGCGCGCCCATTCAGGCCGGTCTCGACATGCGTCTGCTTCTCTCCGCCAACGGCTTGGCAGTGGCCCTCTTCGGGATCTTCCCCGATTCGCTGATGATGCTGTGCACGGCGACGCTGGTGCGTTCGCTCTGACTCAGGCTGCCTGCGCGTAGCGTTCCTTGGCGGCCCGCGCGGCCGCAGCCTCTGCCGGCGTGTAGGCCTTGCCCGACCAGAGCATGCGATAGGCCACTTCTTCGTTGCCGTTTTCGCAGAGTTCAAGCACCTGCTTGAAAAGCGGCTGGAAGGTGGCACTGCGGTGGGAAAGCTCGTGCTCCTCGAATGATCGCCAGCAGGTGATGATCAGGGCTTCACGATCCTTCAGCGGATTGTCAACGGCCTGTCCCAGCGTGCTGCCCTCGTTCGAGATCATGCCGCTGTTGAGCACCACCATGCCACCGATGAAGCCGGTGTCGGAGTGATATGTCTTGACGTTCTCGCACAGCAGGGCGACGCGCTCCTCCAAGTCTTCCACGGAGTAGGTGGGCTTGAGCAAAACGCGGTTGACGGTGACGACGCCGTCGGCGTCGAAGCCAGGGATGAATCCGGACATGGCGGCCTCCTGTAACAGTGGTTTGGTCGGATACGGCCCTAATGAGATAACATCTCTTTCCAGGAGTTCAAGTCAAATCAATACCCTATGAGCGTGATGGATGATTCGCGATTCGAAGAGGAAACGCTTGAAAGCGAAAAGGTCTTCGCCGGCAAGCTCCTGCACGTGCATAGCGACAAGGTGCGGCTGCCGGACGGGCACGAGAGCATCAGGGAGTGGATTGCCCATCCAGGTGCCGTGGTTGTCGTGGCCGTGCTCGACAACGGCAAGCTGCTGTTCGAACGCCAGTACCGCTACCCGCTGCGGCGCGTGTTCCTCGAACTGCCGGCGGGGAAGATCGATGCGGGCGAACATATCCTCGACACCGCCCGCCGGGAACTGCGCGAGGAGACCGGTTACAAGGCGAAGGTCTGGCGACACCTGGGCACCATGCATCCCTGCATTGGCTATTCCGACGAACGTATCGAAATCTTTCTGGCGCAGGGGCTTGCCTATGTGGGCCATGCGCTCGACGACGGCGAGATCCTCGAAGTCATCGAACTTAGCGTTCACGACGCGCTGCTGTCAGTGCGCGACGGCGAGGTTACCGACGCCAAGACAGTGACAGCGCTGCTCTGGGCGGAGAAGATACTGTCGGGGGCGTGGCCGCTTCCAGCGTAAAATTTATATTTTTAGCCAAGGAAACGGATAGCCATGGATGCCGCCGGCGCGCCGCGTCCCACAGGCCTCGAGTTCGAGGTCGACGACACCACCAAGCTTCAGGCCCTCAGCATCATTTCCGAAGTCTCGGCGAGTCTGGCCGATGAGGATGATGTCGAGGAAATGCTTGGTCGTTTTCTCGGCACCATGCTGCGCCTCGCTCATGCCAGCGCCGGTGCAGTCAGGGTGCTGACCACCGACGGTCGCCACCTGCGCCTGGTCGGCGCGCGCGGTCTGCCGGCAGAAGTGGTCGAACGCGAGCGGCTGGTGCCAGTCGATTGTGGCCAATGCGGCCTTGCCGTGCGCGACAACCGGGCGCATTACGAAATCGATCTTCACGACTGTGCCGTCCGTACCGGCCACGCATACTTCGATCGCGATTGCCAGGCCATGGTCGTCGTGCCGCTGCAGCATGGTGGCCGCCTACTTGGAACCTACAACTTGTTCCTGCCGGAACAGTTCGAATTGCCAGAGGAGGTTGTCGTTCTGTTCCGGTCGATCGGCGAGCACCTGGGCATGGCACTCGAAAATGCCCGCCTCAAGCGGGAGAACCTGCGCATCGCGTTGATGAACGAGCGGCAGATGATGGCCGCCGAGATTCACGATTCGCTCGCCCAGACGCTGGCCTACCTGAAGATGCGCGTTGCCCTGCTGCAGGACGCGCTCGGCGATGGCGAGGCGGAACGCGCCGGCAAGTATTCCGGCGACGTTGCCCAGGCGCTCGACATGGCCTACGGGCAGTTGCGCGAGTTGCTGACCCAGTTCCGCAATCGCATGGATCCGTTGGGACTGGTCCATGCCCTGCACGAAATGACGTCCGGTTTCCAGGATCGTACCGGCATCGCCCTCGATTTCGACAACCGGGTTTCCGATCTTCGCCTGTCGGTGGACCAGGAGGCACAGGTGTTCTTCATCATCCAGGAGGCCCTGGCGAACGTGGTACGCCATTCCGGCGCCACCACGGCGAGACTGTCTCTAGAGGGAGCCGGCGACTACTACGTGGCGATAGTGGAGGACAACGGCCGTGGCGGCCAGGGCTTCTTCGCCATTGCCAACCGCACCAGCGGTTTCGAGGAGCATCCCCGTCTGCGCGATCACTTCGGCCTGGCCATCATGCGCGAGCGGGCGCGCAAGATCGGCGGTCGCATCGAAGTTGCCAACCTGCCGCAAGGCGGCTTCCGTGTTCGCCTGACTTTCCCCGTCATGCCTCTAAGGTCTGCGGCATGACAGACAAGCAAGTCCGAGTCCTGCTGGTCGATGACCATACCCTGTTCCGCAAGGGCTTGGCCGAATTGCTCGAACAGCGCGGCGAGATCCATGTTGCCGGTATGGCTGCCAACGGCGATGCCGCGCTGAGCTTGCTGGCCGAGGTGCAGCCCGATGTCGTGATCACTGATCTCAACATGCCGCCGCAGGGCGGCGTGGCGTTGCTGCGGCGCATTCGGGCGGAGAACTGGCGCGGTCCGGTGCTGATCCTGACCGTGTCCGATGCGGAGGAAGACCTGGCCAATGCGATGCGGGCCGGCGCCCAGGGCTACCTGCTCAAGGACATGGAGCCGGACGACGTGGTCGACGCCGTGCAACGCGCGGTACGTGGCGAAACGGTGGTGGCGCCGACCATGACCATGAAGCTGGTGCATCTGCTGCAAGGTGGTGCGCCGGCGACGCAGAAGGTCGATGCGCTGAAGAGCCTGACAGCGCGCGAGCGGGAAATTCTCGATTACCTGGCGCAGGGCCTGTCGAACAAGGCGATCGCACGGGCGCTGGATATCAGCCACGACACCGTGAAACTGCACGTCCGCCACATCCTCGCCAAACTCAACCTGACGTCGCGAGTCGAGGCGGCGGTGTTCGCCGTCGAACACAAGTCGGTCAAGCGGGAACATTAAGCGCAGCTCGCCGCCCGGTTGCCCGGGCGGGTGCTAATCAGTGGGCTTCCGGGTGCCAGTTGAGCTTGTCGTGCAGTTTGACCACCTCGCCGACGATGATCAGTGTCGGCGCTTGCAGGTGGGCTGCTGCAGCCAGGCCGGGCAGGGTTGCCAGGGTGCCGGTGACGGTGCGCTGTCGGGGCGTGGTGCCCTGCTGGACAATCGCGGCGGGCCACTCGGGCGGCAGGCCATGCTCGATCAGCTTCTCGCACAGCACCGGCAGTCCATGCAGGCCCATGTAGATGACCACAGTCTGGCGCCGGCGGGCAAGTCCCGGCCAGTCGAGGTTCATGGTGCCGTCTTTGAGGTGGCCGGTGACGAAGACGCATGCCTGAGCGTAGTTGCGATGGGTCAGCGGGATGCCGGCGTAGGCGGCGACGCCGGCCGCGGCGGTGATGCCCGGGACGACCTCGAAGGGGATGCCGTGTTCGACCAGAGTCTCGACTTCCTCGCCGCCACGGCCGAAGGTGTACGGGTCGCCGCCCTTCAGACGCAGGACGCGCTTGCTCTGCTGCGCCAGGCGAACCAGCAGGACGTTCAGTTCTTCCTGCGGCAGGGCGTGTTTACCGCGTTCCTTGCCGGCGTAGATTTTCTCGACGTCCGGCCGCGCCAGCATGGCGAGGATCTCCGTCGATACCAGATTGTCATAGACGATGACGTCGGCCTCGCCGAGCAATTGCGCGGCACGCAAAGTCAGTAGTGACGGATCGCCGGGGCCGGCGCCGATCAGATAAACGGTGCCCGGCCGGGCAGGCAGGGCGGTCCTGACAGTCATCAGGCGCAGCCTCCGCCACAGGAGCCGCAACCGCTGGCGCGCTCGCGGCCGGCGCAGGCGCCGTCCTTCGGATTGATGAAAATGAACTGGAATTCGCCCGGCTTCAGTTCGACGAAGTCGAGTGTCGCGTCGTCGAGCAGTTCATTGCTGCGCGGGGAAATCAGCAGATGGACGCCTTCACACTCGACGACGACATCGTTTTCGCGCTCTTCGTCAAAGCCCATGCCGTAGGAAATCTCGCCGTCGTCGTCGACTTTGGCGGCTACCCGCAGGGCGGGGCTGTCGTCTTGCGCATCGGCGGCATGCAGGATCTGTTCCGCCGCTGAAGGGGTCACTTTGAACATCGTTGGCTCTCCGGGGTATTCCTGACCTGCTGACACTGCCGTGCGAAGCGAACGAAGCGCAAGGGCCAGTCGCAGCCGGCGGTGGCGCGCAGGTGTGTGTAGGACGCAAGCAGGTTTTTGTAGACGATGCCGTCGCGTTCGCCGTCGACGCCGTGGCCGCGCTTGACGGCATAGGCGTATCGGGTTTCGGTGGGCAGATTGTCGAGACTCGAGTAATGGAACTCGTGGGCCCTCAGGGTCGGCATATCCCCTGGCGGGGTCGGCCAAGGGTGCTCGGCGGTGGGTGACAGCATCACGTAGCCGCGACCAACGGGTTTTTCGTGCATGGTGACGTCGCCGGCGATGGCGCCGACCATGCGGCGCGTCTGGCCGCGCCACGAAATTGTCCGCGCCAGGTACATGAGTCCGCCGCATTCGGCATAGGTCGGCAGTCCTGCCTCGATGGCGTTAAGGATGTCGGTGCGTAGCGTGGCGTTGGCTTCCAGACTGTCGAGAAAGCATTCGGGGAAGCCGCCACCGATGAACAGCGCATCGCAGGGTGGCAGATGCGGGTCGCGCAACGCGTTGAAGGCCACCAGTTCTGCGCCGGCGGCTGCCAGGGCCTCAAGGTCGTCGGCATAATAGAAGCCGAAGGCATCGTCGCGGGCGATGGCGACGCGTAGCGGCGCCTCCTGGCTTGGCCTCACTGGTAGGGGCTGTGCCAGCGGCGTGTCGGCACGGCTGACTTTGAGCAGCCATTCGAGATCCACCTGGGCGGCGACGAGGCCGGCGATTTCGGCGACGTGGCGCTCTGCTGCACGCGTCTCGTTGGCCGGCATCAGGCCGAGATGACGCTCGACCAGTGCCAGTCGGGCATCTTCGTGGATGGCGCCGAGTACCGGCACGTCCGTGTAATGCTCGATGACGGCACGCAGCTTCGATTCGTGGCGGCTGCCTCCGAGGCGGTTGAGAATGACGCCGGCGATGTTGATGTCGCGATCGAAGGCTTGGTAGCCGAGAATCAGCGGGGCGATGCCGCGGGTCATGCCGCGCGCGTCGAGCACCAGTACCACGGGCAGGTTCAACAGGCGGGCCAGGGCGGCGTTACTGTTGGCGCCGTCGAGCGCCAGCCCGTCGTAGAGTCCCTTGTTGCCTTCGACCAGACAGACATCGGCGTCGAAGCCGGCGCGGGCAAACTGGGCGCGGATCTCGTCATCGGGGGAGAGGAAGAAGTCGAGGTTGCGGCAGCTACGCCCCGCAGCCACGCCGAGCCAGAGAGGATCGATGTAGTCCGGCCCCTTCTTGAACGGCTGGACGGTCAGGCCGCGCGCCTTCAGGGCAGCGGCAAGGCCGATGCTGACCGTGGTCTTGCCGGATGATTTGTGGGCGGCCGAAACGAGAAAGCGGTGCATGGGCCGGAGTGGCGGGCCGGCCCGACGGTGGTCGTCGGAACCGGCAGTTACCTTAATCGCCCTGGTGAGCTGCCGCCTCGTCCAGCTGGGCAAGGTCGTCTTCAGGGAGGAAGTTGAGCGCGCGTATCCCGATTACGGTGATTACGAACGCAACCGCGATGCCGCCGATGCCGAGCAGGACTTCCGGCAGGCTCGGCGCATAGGTGCCCACCTGGCCGTCGAAGTAGCTGCTGGTGACGGTCATGCCGGGGAAAATCTCCAGCGGGAATGCCTGGCCACCGATGATGAAGACATAGAGCGTAATGAAGGCACCGATGACGATCAATATGGCGGCGCTGAGCACGGCGCCGCAACGCATGCCCAGAGTAGGATGGTAGAGCAGGGCCAGAGGCACGATGCTGCCGAGGAACACCTGGCCGATCCAGAACAGGGGCGCGAAGCCACTGTCGACCAGCAGGAATTTCTCGAAGGCCATTTGCTTCGCGAAGTACAGGTTGGTCAGGTGATAGACCGCAACGAAGTAAAGGGCAGCGGCAACGAACAGGCCGAGCAGGTTCTTCATTCGCTTCAGTACCGACGGATGCAGGGCCATGCTGTTCCAGCGGAACATCATGGCCTGAACGATGATGAACACTGCCAGGCCCCAGGCGAAGGACATGATGATGAACATCGGCGCCAGCACGGCGGATTGATAGGCCTGGCGCGCCACCAGGAAACCGAAGATGGAACCGGTACCGGTCGTCAGGATCAGGCGCCAGATGAAGGCACTGAGGCCGACCGCGTGCGACCACGGATTCATGCGTCGTTCCATCAGCGTCCAGAGATAGACCGCGACGATGCCGAACATGCCCGAATACAGAAAGACGTTCCAGGCGAAGACGGAGGTGAAGTTGTACTGCGTCGCTGCGACCATGACCCGGTCGGCGCGGCCCAGATCCAGCATCAGCACGAACAGGCCGCCTGAGAGCATGGCGAGGGTCAACAGGCCCGAAAGCGGCGCCCGTTTCTTATATACCTTCTTGCCGAATACCGATCCGATCGAGGCGACGTTGAGGACGCCCGAGGCGGCGACAATGAGAAAAATCGCGAACACATGCGGGATTCCCCAGACCACCTGGTTGTTCATGCCCGTTACCACATGGCCGCTGTGTTCCATGTATAGCGCGGCAGCCAGGCCGATGGCGACGACCAGCCCGCCCAGGGCAGCGAGGGCATAGAAGAACTTTTCCTCGGTGCGGGAGTAGGGTACCAGGTTCATGGTGTCAGATTCCTTGGTAGCGAACGCCGGTGTTCAGCTTCAGATCGGCGCGCACCTGGGTGGTGGCCGTCTGGGCGATGCGGCGGGAGATGTCGCTGTTCGGATCCTCGAGATCGCCGAAAACCATGGCGCCCTCGGGACAGGCTTCGACGCAGGCTGGTTTCTGACCCTTGTCCACGCGATGGACACAAAAGGTACAAGCCTCGACACAGCCTATGCCGCGCGGCACTTCCGGGTTCTGCTCCGTCAGCGGCTGATGTACGAAGGAGCGGGCCTTGTAGGGACACGCCATCATGCAGTAGCGGCAGCCGATGCAGATGTGGCGATCGACCAGGACGATGCCGTCGGCGCGCTTCATCGACGCGCCGGTCGGGCAGACGTCCACGCACGGCGGTTCGGCACAGTGCTGGCACATCATGGGCAGCGAATGCTGTCGACCGTTCTTCGGGTCCTTGAGGTCGATCTTGCGGATCCATTGCGAGCGCTGGGCCGGATTATCCAACTTCTCGTTGATGCCGTTCTCGGTGGCGCAGGCGGAGACACAGGCATTACAGCCAGAGGCGCACTTGGTCGTATCGACCAGCATGCCCCAGCGCTGCAGCTTGGACGCGGGTTCACCAGCCGGCCGCGCCTGCGATACCTGGATCAGGTGGATGCCCGGAGCTATGGCGACCAAGCCCAGACCCGCTGCCGATGCGGCCAGGAAGCCGCGGCGATCGTTGTTGCTCATGGCTTGGCTCCCGTCGCCTTGTAACCCGCCTTCGGCTGGTGGCAATCCCAGCAATCCAGCTTCACGGCGGCGTAGCTGTGGCAACTCTGGCAGAAATTATCGTCGTGGCCGATTACCGAGCCGGTCTTCTTGCTGGCGTGGCACTCGATGCAGCCGTTAAGGCTGACCTTGGCACCCCGGACGCCTTCCCTTAGCGTCTTGTCGCGCTGATGCTTGAGCATCTCCATGTGATTGCGCCGCATCTCATCCGTCGGCGCGATGCACTTGCCCTCGGCTTCGATCTTGATGGCGGGTTTCGGCACACCGTCGCCCGCCCAGGCCTCGAAAGTCAGCCATGGCAGGACGCCGAACAGGAGCAGGGTTGCCGCGCGTCGCATGGTGGGATCCTTATTCGCCGAGACCCATCTGGATGTAGCCGGTCGGGCAGACATCGTGGCAGATGTGGCAGCCGATGCACTTGTCGTAGTCGGTTGCGACGTAGCGTCCGGTCGTCGCTTCTGTCTTCTTGACGCGATAAACCGCCGTCTGCGGACAATAGACCACACAGTTGTCGCACTCGAAGCACAGGCCGCAGCTCATGCAGCGCTTTGCCTCCGCCACCGCCTGCTTGTCGTCCAGCGGATCCAGGCGCTCCTCGAAATTGCCCAGCGCGCTTTCCTTGGTCAGGTGAGTGATGATGCGCTTGTTGCGTGGCGTGTATTGGAAGTGGCCGAGGAACAGTTCGTCGTGGGGGATAACGTAGCGGTCGGAGCGGTTATCGAAGTTGTGGATGGCGCCCTTGGTGCCGTCAGTGCCGCGGATCGGCTCCTTGATTTCCTCGAAGCCGATGCCCTTCTCGACATACTTGCGCATCAGGTCGAAGGTGTGCACGTCGATCTTGGGTCGCCGACCGACGGGCTCACCGGACAAGTACTGATCGATCCCGTCGGCAGCGATCGCGCCGTGGCCGACGGCCGTGGTCAGCAGATGCGGACGGATGACGTCACCACCGGCATAGACTCCCGGCTTGTTCTGTACCTGGTAATTCTTGTCGGCGCTCAGACCGCCCTTGCCGTTGTTGAATTCTTCCAGACCGGTGAAATCGACGCCCTGGCCGATGGCCGAGACGATCAGGTCGGCCGGCAGATCTTTCTCGCTGCCTTCGACCTTCTTGATCTCCAGGCGACCGCCAGCCATTTTTGCCTCGCACTGGCAGACGCGCAGTGCAGTGGCGCGGCCATCGGCGCCCTTGACGACGCCGATCGGCATCCAGCCGCCCATGATCTCGATGCCTTCGGCCTGCGCATGCTCGATCTCGGGCTTGCTGGCCATCATCTTGTCGGTGGTGAACACCGAGGTCAGCACGACGTCGGCACCCTGACGATTCGAAATATCGGCCACGTCCTGGGCCATCTGGCCGGCGATGGCGCCTTCCCAGTCGGTTGGCTTGGCGTTGGTGATGTGACCGAGGCGGCGGGCGACCGTGGCAACGTCCATCGAGGTATCGCCGCCGCCAACCACTACGACACGCTTGCCGACATGGCGCAGGCGGCCGTCGTTGAAGGCCTTGAGGAAGGCGGTAGCGGTAACGACGTTGGGGGCGTTGGTATCGCCCTCCACCGGCAGGGCACGACCGGCCTGGGCACCGAGGCCGAGGAACACGGCGTCGAAGTCCTTGCGGATCTGCTCCATGGTGATGTCGGTGCCGATGCGGGTCTTCAGCTTGGCCGTCACGCCGAGGTTGAGGATGCGCTGGATCTCGGCATCGAGCACATCGCGCGGCGTCCGGTAACCCGGGATGCCATAGCGCATCATGCCGCCAAGGAATTCATGCTCGTCGAAAATGGTAACCGCGTGGCCCTTGAGAGCCAGCTGGTAGGCGACGGAGAGGCCGGCGGGGCCGCCCCCGATGACCGCAACCTTCTTGCCGGTCCGCTTGGCGGGCTTGTTGAATTGCAGGTTGTTCTTGATCGCGTATTCGCCGAGGAAGTGCTCGACGGAATTGATGCCGACGTGGTCCTCGACCTGGTTGCGGTTGCAGCCGGTTTCGCACGGAGCCGGGCAGACGCGGCCCATCACGGCCGGCAGCGGGTTGGCTTCGGTCAGGCGGCGCCAGGCATATTCCTGCCAAGGCATGACCGGCTTGCCGTCGGCGCCAACCGGGGGCTTCTCGACACCACGGACGATGTTCAGGTAACCCCGGATGTCCTCGCCGGAGGGGCAGGAGCCCTGGCAGGGCGGCGTGGACTGGATGTAGGTCGGGCACTTGTGCGACCAGCTGGCCTGGAAAATGTTGTCCTGCCACCGTTTGACCTTGGTATCGCCTTCCTGGTAGCGGCGGAACGACAGCTTGGTGTCTTGGGTTTCAGTCGTCGCTGACATAGCTTTTGTCTCCGGGGTGTTGTTGTGCTACTGCTCGTTGCCGAGTTGAATGGCCGTGCTCACCAACTGATGCACGCCGCCAACCAGGCGCATGTTGAAACCGTAATAGGGCAGGACCTTGGTGAACTGGGCCTTGCAGATGGCGCAGATCGTCGCCATGAAATTGACGCCATGATCGTCCACCACCCGCTTGAGGGCTTCCATGCGCGGCAGGGCGCCCTTGACCCGAATGTCGATCAGTTCGTCGGTCAGCAGGCCGCCGCCACCGCCGCAGCAGAATGTCTTCTCGCGGGTCGTATCGGAGCTCATTTCGAAATAGTTGTTCGCCACCGCCTTGATGATGTTGCGCGGGATGTCGAACTGACCGCCGGGGTAATCACCCATACGCGACGCGCGGGCTACGTTACAGGAGTCGTGGAACGTGATGATGCGGTGATCGTTGGCCGACTTGTCGAACTTCAGGCGACCCTGCTGGATGAGATCCCAGGTCACTTCGCAGATGTGCGAGGGCTGCTTGTAGTTCGGATCGAGCTGCTTCTGCAGTTCGACGGCGAAGGGGTCGTTGGCTCCGGCGCCAATACCGGTCAGGGTGTTCCAGAAGGCGTAGGCAACGCGCCAGGCATGGCCGCATTCGCCGACCACGATGCGCTTGACGCCGAGCTCCAGAGCCGCTTCGCGCACGCGCAGGGCGATCTTGCGCAACTGGTCGTAGTTGCCGATGAACATGCCGAAGTTACCGGCTTCCGAGGCCTTGGTGGACAGCGTCCAGGAGATGCCGGCGGCGTGAAAGACCTTGCCGTAGCCGATCAGGCTTTCGATGTGCGGTTCGGCAAAAAAGTCGGCCGACGGTGTGACCAGCAGCACTTCCGCGCCCTGGACATCAAGCGGATACAGGACGTCGACGCCGGTGTCTTCCTTGACGTCCTCCTGCAATCCTTCCAGTGTGTTCTCAAGCGCCGGGCCGGGCAGACCGAGGTTATTGCCGATCTTGTGGACCTTGCCGATGATTTCGTTCGAGTACTTCTGGCCGTAGCCGACGGCATCCAGGATTTCGCGACCGGCCATGGTGATTTCAGCGGTGTCGATGCCGTAGGGGCAGAACACCGAGCAGCGCCGGCATTCCGAGCACTGCCAGAAGTAGGTGTACCACTCGTCGAGAACTTCCCTGGTCAGGTCACGCGCGCCGACCAGGTTCGGGAACAGCTTGCCGGCTGGCGTGAAGTAGCGCCGATAGACGCTGCGCATCAGCTCTTGACGAGCGACTGGCATGTTCTTCGGATCGTTGGTGCCGATGAAGTAATGGCACTTGTCGGTGCAGGAGCCGCAATGTACGCAGGCGTCCATGTACACCTTGAGCGAGCGGTAGTTCTCCAGCAATTCGCCCATGCGGCCAATGGCCTTGTCGTGGGTTTCCTTCCAGTTGTCGGCCAGCTTGCCAGGGAAGCCGATGGCTTCCTGAATCTTGTCGCTGGCGACATAGGAGCGGACATCTTCCGTGGCCCCGGCCAGCATGGCCGGCACGGTCGGGAATTCGCGGAAGGCCGGAGTTTCGGTCTTGGCTTTGGTGTCGGGTGCGGCCATGTCAGTTCTTCTCCAGCTTGGCCGCCCAGGGCGCCAGGTGGCGTGTCTCGCGCGGATTGTCGGCCTGATTGCGCGAGGGACTGAAGAATATGCCCGGCGCGTGCAAGAGCTTGCTGAATGGGAAAACGATCATCAGCGCGGCGACCAGGAACAGATGCAGATACAGGCCCGGATGATCCGGTAGCGGCTGGATGTCAAAGCGCATCAGGCCGAGGAAGAAAGCTTTGACGCTGACGATGTCGACGTGCATCAGGAACTTCATACCTAGACCGGTTACCCCTATCAGCAACAGCAGGGCAAGCATCAGGTGGTCGGAAGTGGTCGAGATATAACGAATGCGTTCGACCAGGAAACGGCGCGCCCATAGACCGCCAAGTCCGGCGACCATGGCGAAGCCGGCGTACATGCCGAAGGGCTGGGCAAAGGCGACCCAGAACCAGACCGGCTCGATGAAGTAGCGCAGATGCCGCACCACGACCAATGCCAGGCCAAAGTGGAAAAGGGCGGCGAAAATCCAGATCCAGAGATTGCCCTTGAACAGGCTCTCAAAGAAGACGACCTCGCGGAACATCCGGAAGACGACTCCACCCTGCGTGGTCGGCGCGGGCGTAGTCGGAATCGACAACGGCGCAGGCGTCCGGGCGAAATCGAGAATCTTGTACGCCAGGCCGACGACAAATACCGCCGTGGCGACGTAAAAGAGGATCGCGAAAAATGTGGTCATGTGCGTACGCTCACGGGCATGCGTTCATGTGCGGCCAGCCACGCTGGCCGCCGACAGCCGACTGCTTCAGTTCAGAGTAGCAGTCGGCGCCGTTGGTCTACCGAAGGTGTCGGTCAAACGCAGCCGGTGGGCTTCGGCAGGCCGGCGATCTTGCAGGCTTGCTTGGCCGGGCCGTAGGGGAACAGCTCATACAGATATTGGCTGTTGCCCTTTTCCGGGCCAAGCTTCTTGCCGATGGCCTTGGTCAGCACTCGAACCGCCGGGGCGATCTGGAACTCGTTGTAGTAGTCGCGCAGGAAATTGATGACTTCCCAGTGCTGGTCGGTCATTGTTACACCTTCCTGCTGGGCCAGGAAATTGCCAACTTCCTCGTTCCATTCGCCGAGGTTGATCAGGTAGCCTTCTTCGTCAACTTCGTAGGACTTGCCATTAACTTCGATAGCCATTTCGATTGTCTCCTAAGTGAGTGATCTGTTGATGCTCGTTCGCGGCGCGATCAGAGCCACGACTGACTGGATTTGTGTTCGGCGACCAGGTCGACAAAGCCGCCGTAGTCCACCATGGTGACGCCGTCCATGGCACGATCAGCGATGCCACGAGCTTCCATGTCCGGAGCCAGCGCATAGACCTTGAACTTGCTGCTGGCTGCCTTGAGTTTTGCCTCGCCGGCACTGCCCTTGGTGGCCGCGTAGACACCGTCCTCGATCAGCAATATGGCGCCACCTTCGGCGGACTGCAGGCAGGTATCCAGGGAACCGCGGTCCAGGGGGGATTTGTTGATGATGTTCAGCATGTGTTTTCCCTTAGAACGACAGGAGTACGTCCTGCTCTTCCATCAGCTTGCCGATGGCAGCACGGCTCATCACTTCCACTGGCACGCAAAGATCGTCAGCGTTCAGGCCGCGGGCGGCGAGAGACTCTTCATCGACGTAAAGCTTGGTGACGTCGTAGTCCTCAAGGGCGCCGTAGGTCTTCTCGAAGCCCTTCATCTCGATGCCCTTGGTCTGATGGCCTTTCTTCAGCTGATAGACGCCATCGTCGAGGAAAGCCAGCGATACGTCCTGCTCGAAGGCGGCGGCGATCAGCACCACCTCCAGCGATTCCAGCGCATAGACGGTGCCGTAGGGAGCCTTGCGGTTGACCATCATGAATTTTTTCGTCGTCATGAGGTTCCCCTTAGTCGCCGAACGTGACCATACGGTCGGACTGGATGCCGGCTTCGATCAACTGACCGAGGCCGGAGATGCGGAAGCCAGGGGCCAGGTTAGTGGCGTCCTTGCCATTTCGCTTGGCTTCGCCTTCATCGACGATGCCGCGGCGCTGGGCTGCAGCAACGCAGACCACCATGTCCAACTTGTGCTCTTCGGCCAGCTTCGACCAGCGATTGACGATGTTGCGATCGTCCTGCGGCGGCGTCGTCAGGCGCGTCGCGTTGTTGACGCCGTCATGGTAGAAGAAGATGCGGAAGATTTCGTGGCCCTTGGCCAGGACGGACTTGGCGAACTGATACGCCGTGTCCGAAGCCTGATGGGTGTAGGGGCCTTCGTTGATAAGGATGGAAAACTTCATCGTTATCCCTAGTTCAGAAGCGAACGTGCGCAGAGGCGTTCAGGTTGTAACGGCTGCCGCGCCAGTCGTCGATCATGTACTTGGTGAAGGGCAGTCCAGTCTTCTCGAAGAAGCGCGGCCAGCCGATGCGGTCGATCCAGTCAGCCATGCGTTCCCACGGACGGGCGTCGGCCTTGTAGGTCATCAGGATGTTCTTGACCACGGCATTAACTTCCGGCCAGCGCGGCGCGTTGTTGGGCAGGCCGGACGCGACCATCTTGTGGAAGGTCGGCTTCGAACGGGCATTGGAGTTCTTGCCGCCGACCCAGATCGCGAGCTTGGAGTGCTCAGGATCGTTGATCTGCATGGGCGGGCAGGGAGGATAGCAGGCACCGCAGCAGATGCACTTCTTCTCATCGACTTCGAGCGAGGGCTTGCCATTGACGAGCGCCGGGCGGATGGCCGCAACCGGGCAGCGGGCAACGACGGTCGGACGCTCGCAGACGTTGGCGACGAGGTCGTGGTTGATCTTCGGCGGCTTGGTGTGCTGGATGACGACGGCGATGTCGGCCTGGCCGCCGCAGTTGATCTCGCAGCAGGAGGTGGACAGACGCACGCGGTTCGGCATCTGCTCGTTCTTGAACTCGTCGTAGAGCTCGTCCATCATCGACTTGACGACGCCGGAGGCGTCGGTGCCGGGGATGTCGCAGTGCAGCCAGCCCTGCGTGTGGGCGATCATCGACACCGAGTTGCCGGTGCCGCCGACCGGAAAGCCGCTGCCCGTCAGCGCGTCGACCAGCGGCTCGACCTTCGCCGGGTCCGACACCATGAACTCGATGTTGCTGCGGATCGTGAACCGCACGTGCCCTTCGGCGTAGGTGTCGGCGATGTCGCACAGCTTGCGCACCGTATGGACGTCCATCTGGCGCTGGGTGCCGGCG
>Ga0187786_10000053_pt1 | contig 35339 bp, 25 predicted proteins | sample 0815_BV2_10_20_M_FD_132449 | JGI IMG/M metagenome (GOLD analysis project Ga0187786, IMG submission 132449) | Tropical peat soil microbial communities from peatlands in Department of Meta, Colombia - 0815_BV2_10_20_MG | ecosystem: Environmental > Terrestrial > Soil > Wetlands > Peat | place...
CGGCACTCTGAAAACGGCTCGTTCTTCTTTTTCAACGCCGAACATTTTTAGGATTCCCACACCGCCCTCCTTTCATATCTTAGCGAATAGGTGCACTTCGCCCCTCTTTTTGCCGGGATTCATAAGCCATATCTCCCCGCCGGCCGGGGTGGAGGCGAAACAGTTCCGGGACGTCTCTAACTAGCGGCAATGTCACGAATAACATTGAACGATTGTGAGCTCCTTGCGCTTGTTATGAATGCAGTCTCAGGGCCGGCGCCGCGGGAGAGGGCGTACGGTTCACGCCGCCGGCTGCGGGAGTCTCGTCCGTCCGAACAACGCCGAGCTGTTCCAGCACGTTGAAGAGAATATCGACGCCGACAGGTTTTTCAAGATAGATGGCAGCGCCGAGATTACGGACTTCCTGCTGGACTTCGGCGTTGCCGTTGCCCGTCATGATGACAACCCGGGTCGCGGTTTTTTTCTCGCGGATGTGCCGGAGGATCGCCAGGCCTTCTTCGCTGCCTTCTCCCGTAAGCCGGAGATCGGCAATTACCGCAGCATACGAGCCGGCATCGATCATCGTCAGGGCTTTTTCGAGCGTGTCGCATTCGTCGATGATGAGGGGCTGACGCTTGAACAGCATGCGCAGCGCGAAAAGAATGGCCGGCTCGTCGTCAACTATGAGGATCCGCTTCTTTGCGGTAGTGTCAGTCATGAGAATCCCTTTATTATTTCCTGCCTTCTCCACACTGCCTGCCCCGCTGGCTGCAGGGGAGACAATGCACGGCTGCCAGTGTATTGCCTCCCCCTGCAATCAGATTCATGCTTGGGAGCAAGCGAGAGCCCGCTTTCCCGCTTGTTGCTTCTTATCAGCTTTTGCTGTTCTCCTTGTCGGTCAACATACGCAGCGACATCTGGAGACTGGCCCTCATCCGGTCGAACGAGCGGATCAGCATGCCGATTTCATCCGTGCGGGCGGTGGTCAGCTTCTTGTCGACTTTTCCCATGCTGATCTGGACGGCTTGTTCAGACAGGTCGATCATGGGAGATATAATGGCCCCCTTCAGATAGCGGTAGATGATCAGCGAGGAAACTCCCAGCAGGACAAGCGATGCAACCAGGAGGTAAAAAATCGTCGATTTCGCGTTCGTGACATGCGAGGCCAGTGCGGTCACATCGCTTAAGACCATGACTACTCCAACCTGCTTATTGGCCGCATCCGTGAGCGGAAATGCCCCCTTCATGAAGACCTGATCGCCGCGTTTCACTGTTCCGAGATACGCCGGTTCAGAGATCCAGGTCAGTTCATCCACTTTCAGAACCTTTGACAGGAAAAATTCCCGGTCTCCGAATGTTTCACTGACGACGACGTAATCATGAATGTCGTTCCAGTCATCCCGCTTATTCGTATTCTGGCGTGTTGTACGGTATCCTTTTTCATCGAGAAAGCGCTTGCTGACCAGCACGACGACGTCGCTGCCCGTCTCTTTTTTTACCAGCTGGTCAAAATGATCGATTTCCTCGCCGAATTCGACGAAGCCGATTCTTGTGCCGTGATAGAAGTAGGGCGAAACGACACGCAGAGCGAAGGCTGTCTGGCCGAGTTCAATGCCGCTGGCGGTCTTATTCGTCTCCTTCGCCCGCTGGTAGGTCACGCGTTTGATCTGGTCGTCGGCCAGTTCGGGCTTGTGCATGCGCAGAAAGCACGTCCCGTCTTCCCGGATGTAATAGAAGTGCGTGATGCCGTACCGGCTGCGGTTATTCGAAAAAAGTTCCTTGCCCGCCTCGTACAGCTTCGTACGGTCCTGTTTCGTGAACAGCTGCTTGTAGGCTTCATTGGTCGTGAAGGAGTCAAGCGCGGCGGAAAGCATTTTCGTGTCGTTCGTCAGAACACTGTCGTACATCCCGTGAATATTATTCACGGTCTGCAGCGACGTGATCCTGAGGTTTTTCTGGAACGACAAGATCACGATTGCCATGAACACCAGCGTGAGAACAATACCAACGATGAAAATGATACGGACGATCTTGCTTTTAATGCCCCCTCTGATTACTTCGGTTTCCATTGTTTCCTCCTCGTTCAGGATAGTATGTTTTCTGCGTCCTGCTGGAACTCGCGTTTGCCTTCGTCATCAATGATCTTTTCCCTGATAAGCTCCACGAACTGCATGAGCTGCTGTTTCGTAGGGGCTGCGGGCGGATGCCACGCGGTGTACACCTGGTTGAACACCATGTCCCCCAGGGGGCCCACCTGTCGTATGAAAGCTGTCTTTAATTTATCCAACGACGAGGAGGCATCGGCCGCTGCGGGTCCGGGCTGGACGGTCCCGATGCGCTTGCGTGTTTTATCGGCGCGTTTCAGACGCTGGATGACGGAGGCCGTGTCCAGGGTTGGTATATCATTGACCGGCAGTTTTATTCCGGGCGCGAACAGGCAATCGACGACCTCCAGCGTGTCGACTGTTTTCAGACATCCCTCATCCCTGAGCGCCCCGAAGATCATGCGATAGAGGTTGCCTTCCAGAAAGTACATCTTAAAGTGCGTCTGGAGATCCTTCACGAAGAGAGATAACAGCCCGGTTTCTTTTTTCTGCGTGATATGGTCTATATTGTCGTCGAAAATTGTTGTCATGCGAATTCCCTCCGGCTCAGTCAAGCATTAGATCTTATGTTTCAGGAACAGGCCGAGCGCCCGATCCGAATACTTTATGTGATTGATCAACCAGTCAACGACAAGGTCTTTCGTGTCGGCAGCCAGTTGCTCATTGATGCCTTCCATGAGCAGGCGGTCCTTCAATTTCAGGAAGGACTTTACGAACTGCTCGTGCTGGGATTTGTGCGCCGATATGCTTGAATAGCCGTATTTCGCCATCTGTTTTTCTTCCGTACCGAAATGATATACGACGTACTCGGTGAGATATTGAACGATCTTGGCAACTTCCTGGCGTGCAATAGTTCCTTTGGTAAAGGCGCCCAGAAGGCTGTTTACACGGGTAATCAGCTCCTTGTGCTGGCTGTCGATTTCATCTGAACCCGATGCAAGGTTGTCGCTCCATTGTAGGCTCATTCGAGTAGCTCCTTTTCCTTATCCCCGGTTCCGTGGTTTTATGTTTTTTTATCGGATATGCAGTTGCTGCTGGGCTTATTTCAAATGGAATGCCAGAAGTGCGGATAAAATAAATCGTTAAAAAACAAATAGATATGTTTTTAAATGCAGCGACAGAAGTCTCATATTGAGACGATAGTCGCAACATGAGACAGAGGTAATGAAAGAGGGAAGGTTTCTAGATGCCCTGCTTCAGGTTAAGCTGCTTGATTTTGCGGTACAGTGTAGCGCGGGAGATTTTAAGATGAGCCGCTGCCTTGGTTACGTCATTATCGAACTTCCTGAGCGCAGCCTGTATGTGCGCGTCTTCGATCGCTTCCAGCGTGTCAGGTTCGTGATTGGAGCGGGCTTGCACGGCAGACTGCAGGCCGGAAAAGTGTTCGGGTGCGAGAACGCTCCCGCGCGCGAGAAGCAGGGCGCGCTCCAGTACATTCCGCAGTTCACGGATATTGCCCGGCCAGGAGTAGGTCTCCAGAAACGCGGCGGTATCGTCGGCGAGTTTTGCCTCGCCCGCGCCGAGATCGACGAGCAAATGCCTGATAAGTCCCGCCAGGTCGGACAGCCGTTCACGCAGCGGGGGCAGGTGAATCGTAAGCAGGTTGATGCGGAAGAAAAGGTCCTGCCGGAAACCGCCCGCCTCGATTTCCGCGGATAGATTTTTATTCGTGGCGCTGATGAGGCGGAAATCGCTCGCCCTCGTCTTCACATCACCCAGTCGGCGGTACTTTTTTTCTTCGAGGATCTTGAGGAAGGAGGCCTGAAGACCCGTATCCATTTCACCGATTTCATCGAGAAAGAGCGTGCCTTTGTCAGCAATATCGAGAAGGCCCTGCCGGTCCTGATCGGCTGATGTAAAAGCGCCGCGCAGGTTCCCGAAGAGTTCACGCGCCAGCAGCTCTCCCCGCAGTGCGGAGCAGTTTACATCGACAAATTCGGATTTTGACCGTTTGCTCTGGCCGTGGATCCATTTGGCAATCATTCCTTTGCCCGTGCCCGTCTCCCCGGAGATAAGGAGGGGAGTGTCGCTCTCCGCAGCGATGCGCGCAAGATCAAGAATAGCCTGCATGGCCGGGCTTTCTCCGAAATAGATCGCTTCCTTCTTGGCAAGACGCTGCCGGGATGCCGATATTTTTTTAAGAGATCCGATCTCGACGGTTTTCTTCAAAAACACTTCAAGGCTTGCCATGTCCACGGGCTTGGTGAGGAAGTTGTCCGCGCCGCGCCGCATCGCCTCAACCGCGAGCGGGATGTCGCCTGCACCGGTGACGACGATGACGGGGAGACCGGGGGAGACGCTTCGCACCGTGTCAAGTACCTCAAACCCGCTGCCGTCGGGAAGATTAAGGTCGAGTATGAGCGCTTCAAAATTCTGGGCTGCCAGGCAGTTTCGCGCCCCGGCGATGTCTTCTGCTTCGGTTATTTCGTATCCGGCTTTTGACAGATATTTCACGAATCCGAAACGCGCTGCACTTTCATCATCTACAAGCAGAACGCGAGGTTTCATCTGCAGCCTCCGCAATGAATCAACACCGAATCTTTCCGTTCATACAGTCCTGTATCTGACTCGTGTGATCTTACTCTGAACAGCATCAGCTATTGTCCAATAAACGATTCCAGATGTCAAACGCATTTAGTCCGGGTAGTGGCTCAGATTTGGAGAAATAGTATAAAGGAACATACCGCTTTGTCGACAACAATGTAACCAGTTTGGCGAAAAATGGTACCTGTACCGGTCTTTTTTCAGGTGTCAACTAAGGTCGCAGTAATTTTTGCAAAAAAATATCTTTTTTGTTATATTAATCATTATATATTATCAGCCCCAGCAAAATTTAAATTAACTTTATTAGATTTTAAATTTAGAAACTTCATTGACCGGAAAATGTACATCATGGTAGATGATCGCATGAGAAGATCCGTCTTAGCTCTTTTGCTGCTGATCTTTGCTGTAATAGTAACGGCATCGCATGCCGAACCGCTTGCTTCGCAAAAGAACCTGCTCATCATCAATTCTTATCATCGGGGCTTTGCCTGGTCCGATGCCGAGGAAACCGGTTTTCTCGAACGGCTCACGCAGGTATATCCTGCGGCAAATGTATCCATTGAATTCCTCGATGCGAAACGATATCCCGATAAAAAGAATGTGATCCGCATGAAAAATTTTTTAATGGGGAAGTATCGGGGAAGAAAATTCGACCTGATCGTCGCTTTTGACAACCCGGCGCTGGATATGCTCGCGCAATTCCGCGACAAACTGTTTCCCGGAAGCCCTATCGTTTTTGCAGGTGTCAGCGATTTTGATCAATCGCTTCTGAGGGGAAGAAAAGAGGTAACAGGCGTTGTTGAGCTGCAGGCTGTAAAAAATACACTGACATTGGCACTGGAGCTGCATCCGAGGACAAGTCAAGTTCTGATCGTCGACGATACTACTGTCAGCGGCGTTTCCCTGCGCCGGGAAGTGAAAGCGCTGGAACCTCAATTTGCCGACCGTGTAAAATTTCGTTTCCTGCCACCAAGCGCGTTTGATGAAATTCTGGCTGAAATCGCGTCGCTTCCTCCGGACTCAATTGTTCTGATAACATCATTTGCCACCGATCGCACGGGGAGAACATTCGCGCTATCCGAAAGCACCAGGCTGATCACCGCTGCTGCGAAAGTGCCAGTGTACGGAATGCATGAGACGCGTCTCGGGTATGGCATTGTCGGCGGCGTACTGCTTGGCGGTGTGGGGCATGGCCGCAGGGCGGCGGATCTTGCTGTGAGAATCCTGGCTGGTGAGTCGCCTTCAACAATCTCCGTTGATTCCGGAGGTACCTCACGACCGATGTTCGACGACATACAGCTTCAGCGATTTGAGATTGATCGTGGAGATCTTCCCATAGACAGCATTATCATAAATAAACCTGATTCTATCATGGTAACCTACAAGAGATGGGTTTTTGCAGCAGCGTTTATCATCATAGTGCTTGGTGCCATGGTGGTTTTTTTGGCGATGTCCATTTCTCGGCGGAAGCGTTCTGAGAAAGCCCTGTCTGAAAGCGAACAGCGGTTCAGGACCATTGCAGATGCCTCCTTTGAGGGAATCGCCTTGTCGGAAAACGGAATTTTGCAGGACGTCAATGACCAACTGGCGGCCATGCTGGGTTATGAGCGTAGCGAACTCATCGGTCAGCCCGTGATGAAAGTTGTCGCGCCTGAAAGCCGGGCATTAGTCACAGATGCAATCGCCTCAGGCCAGCTGGCGCCGTATGAAAATCTTCTCATACGAAAAAACGGAGACGTCTTCCTTGTTGAAAGCCGTGCCAGGACCGCACAGATAGGTATACGACAGGTGCGACTCACTGCTATCCGTGACATAACAGCACGAAAGCGGGCTGACCAGGCATTGCGATTCACGCAGTTTGCAACAGACAGAATGATGGACCAGGCTTTTTGGATGACGAATGCTGGAAAATTCGTCTATGTCAATGATGCCGCCTGCAGTTGTCTTGAGTATTCGCGTGAAGAACTGCTGTCGATGTCGATTCAGGACATAGATCCGAACTGCCCCCCGGAAATGTTCGCGAGGTACTGGGGGAGTCTTAAGGAGAACGGCTCCGACATATTCGAAACGTACCATCGAACCAAAAGCGGCCAGACCTACCCCGTAGAAGTTCACAGTAACTACTTTGTCTTTGACGGGAAGGAATATAATTGCGCAATCGTTGCAAATATTACGAAGCGTAGAGAGACCGAACAGCGTATTCATTATCTCGCGTTCTACGACACATTGACCGGCCTTCCTAATCGTACATTTTATAAAGAGCTTTTGGGCCAGGCCCTCGAGCGAGCGCGCCGCGATAAATCAATAATGGCTGTTTTGTTCCTTGATCTGGACAACTTCAAACGCATCAATGATTTACTCGGTCACGAGGCCGGCGACCGTGTTCTGCGGGATGTGTCTCAAGCCCTCTCCCGCTGTGTGCGAAAAAGCGATTTAGTAGCATATTCCGAAGAAAAAAACGAACGTAACATCGTCTCCCGGCTGGGTGGCGACGAGTTTATCATTCTGCTGAGCGAAGTTTCCAACCCTATTGATGTTGCAAGAATAGCGCAACGTATTCTTGAAGAACTTGCGCATCCCCGGAGCCTCTCTCCCGGAAATCAGGAGGTCATCGTCACGGCGAGCATCGGAATCGCACTGTTCCCGGAGGACGGACAGGATGCGGAGACCCTGCTGAAAAACGCCGATGTCGCAATGTACAACGCTAAGACCGCGGGGAGAAAGAATTTCCTGTTCTATACTGCTTCTATGAATGCGCGATTACTCGAGCGCATGCAGATCGAGAACAAGCTGCATAACGCACTTGAGCGGCGGGAATTTGAGCTCCTGTTCCAGCCCATGGTCAGTACGCGACTCAAATCCGTTATAGGCATTGAAGCGCTGGTTCGCTGGCATCCCCGCGATTGCAGCGCGCTGGCACAGAATGAGTTTATCGCACTTGCCGAAGAGACAGGTCTCATCATGCCGATCGGTCAATGGGTTTTGAACAGGGCATGTTCGCAAAACCGCGCTTGGCAAAAGTCGGGTATCGGCCCTTTTAGAATTGCCGTAAACCTTTCAAGCCGTCAGTTCGACCATCAGAACATCATCAAGATGGTCTGCCAGGCGTTGCATACTTCCGACCTCGATGCCCACTATCTTGAGCTGGAAATTACCGAGAGTGCGATCATGCAGAATCCCGAGAAAGCAGCTGTCACGCTTAGCCAGCTGAAGAACATGGGGATCAGCATCGCTCTTGATGATTTCGGGACCGGATATTCGTCCCTCGCCCACCTGCGGCGGTTCCCCCTGGACAGTCTGAAAATCGATCGTGCGTTCATTACGAATATTTCGGCAAATGAGGATGATGTCGCCATCGTGAAGGCCATTATTGCCATGGCGCATGGACTGAAGCTTCGCGTCGTCGCTGAAGGCGTCGAATCGAAAAACCAGCTCAAGCTCCTGAAGGAACTTGGGTGTGATGAATTTCAGGGATTTCTCTTCAGTCAGCCGCTTGCTGCAGAAAATTCCGTTGTACTAGCCGGAGAAAGGCAATGCTCCGCCGGTGCGGCAACGGGCGGAGCAGTGGGTGGGGATAAGCACTACGTTGAATCTGTCATAACACAGATTGAGGGATTCCAAGAGTATTGGGAATACCTGCTGGATAGCACAGTTGAACTGCAGAAAGACTAACCCATGGGCTGGCCGGACTCGCCGGAGCAGCCTGCTGGCGGTATTTTCCTCGTTTTGAGTTGCTGTAATGTTCTCTCCGTGTTACTATCGTTCCCATCTGGAGCTACTCACTTTTTCATACGTTGATATATTACATTCGGGAGGCCTCTTATGCGCATTGACGGCAGGAAAGCGGACGAACTCCGTAGAGTAAAGATCACCCGGGATTACATCAAGACAGCGGAAGGTTCGGTCCTTATCGAGATGGGCGACACCAAGGTTATCTGCACGGCGACGTTCGAGAATGCCGTGCCCCCGTTCCTGAAAGGGAAGGGCACGGGCTGGGTCACGGCGGAATACGCCATGCTGCCGCGCTCCTCGGCCCAGCGGATTCAGCGGGAGCGGGGAAAAGTGGGCGGCAGAACCTATGAAATCCAGCGGCTCATCGGCAGATCGCTCCGGTCCGTTGTCGACCTGGACGCCCTGGGCGAGCGGAGTGTGCTGATCGACTGCGACGTGATCCAGGCGGACGGCGGCACGCGCACGGCATCGATCACCGGTTCGTTCGTTGCCCTGATGGATGCGCTCACCCGGGCGCGGAAAGAGCGGCTGATTGATTCAATCCCCGTCACCGACCATCTCGCTGCGGTGAGCGTGGGGATTGTGAACGGAAAACCGCTGCTCGATCTGTGTTACACGGAGGATTCCACTGCGGAAGTTGACATGAATCTCGTCATGACAGGAACGGGCGCGCTCGTGGAAGTGCAGGGGACGGCCGAGGGCAAGCCTTTTTCGAAAGCGGATCTCGCACGGCTGCTCTCGCTGGGAGAAAAAGGCATCAAAACGCTCGTTGCCAGGCAGAAAGCGGTCCTGCGGTGACGGCGTTTCTTACGGCCCTCGTTGTCGTCTTTCTGGCTGAGATGGGGGACAAGACGCAGCTCCTGGCACTTGCTTTTGCCGCCCGGATCAGATGGCAGACCGTGCTGCTCGGCATATTCGCAGCCACGGCTGTGAACCACCTGCTTGCCGTGTATGTCGGTAACTTCCTGACCTATCTTGTCCCGCTCCGCGCGGTCAAGATTGCAGCCGCCGCGTCCTTCATTCTCTTCGGACTCTGGACATTGCGGGGCGATAAGCTGGAGAATGAGGACAAACGATTTCAATACAGCCCCTTCTGGACCGTTTGCATTGCATTCTTTCTCGCGGAAATGGGTGACAAGACACAGCTTGCCACCGTCGCCCTTGCTGCAGATTATGCTGTGGTCATCCCTGTCTGGGCAGGCACGACTGCAGGCATGCTGACCGCTGACGCCCTGGCCATAATCGCCGGCATCATGCTGCACAAGAGAATGCCGGAAAAACAGATAAAGTGGGCTGCTGCTTCTTTGTTCATTTGTTTTGGCATTTGGGGATTGTACCAATCACTGGCACTGCAATAATTACCGCTTCAGGATTCCCATCCACCCGGCCAAGTAAAATTAGAATTTTATTTCCCTTGACAAAAGTTCTTTGCCGTTTTAATATTAAACGCTTGTTTTAAAACGCTGGAGGAGTATGTGTTTTACCGTCGCTTCATGCAGATAGTCACCGTAGCTCTTCTCTTTTATTCATCCTCGGCTTCAGCACAATTTCCAATAATCGATCATACGCAACTGAAATCCTGGATAACAGGCAAGTCGAAAGCTGTTCTTATAGATTCCAGGACTCGTGAAGAATACGTGCAGGCGCACATCCCCGGTGCCATCAACATTCCAGCCGGCCAGTTGGAGGCGCATACAACCGCTCTCCCGAAGAATAAAAACATACCGTTGATCTTCTACTGCCGCGGCCTTGGATGCACCTTGAGTAAAATGGCGGCAAATGAAGCGGTATCCTTGGGCTTTACCTATCTTATGATCTACCAGGCCGGCATGCCTGACTGGCTGCTGCAGGGCAACCCTGTACAAAAAGGGGAAAAGCCGGGATCGTTGAACACCAAATCCGTTCAGTGAGGGCTGTCATGGTTATGAAGCGAGAAAAAGCAAATTATACGATTCAGTCCGTTTCCCACGCGCTTGATATCCTGGAATCCTTCACCAAAAACGAAGACGAACTCGGCGTGACCGAATTGGCAAAGCGCCTGGGTCTTCATAAGAACAACGTGTTCCGTCTGCTTGCCACGCTCGAGCACCGCGGTTACATCGAGCAGAACAAATCATCGGAAAACTACCGGCTCGGCCCCAAAACGCTTCAAATCGGTTCCATCTTTATCGAACAGCGCGAATGCCGGCGCCAGGCACGCCCCCTTCTGGACAGCCTCGCTGCTGCATCCGGGGAAACTGCAGTCGTCGCCGTGCTGCGCGGAAACAAAGTCATCTATATGGACAGCGTGGACACAGACAAACCCGTCCGCGCCATGTCGCGCGTAGGCGCCATGTATCCCGCCCACTGCACCGCCGTGGGCAAAGCGCATCTCGCCACCTTCTCTCCGGCGGAACTGGAGCGGTTGTATGCCGAGCCGGCTCTCGCCGGCCTCACGGATAAAAGCATCAAGTCGCGCGATGCGCTCATGGCTGAACTGAAGAACATTTCGGAAAAAGGGTATGCCGTGGAGAGCGAGGAAGCCGACATCGAGGTGCGCGGCCTCGCGGTGGCAGTCCGTGATTTTTCAAACAAAGTAGTCGCGGCGATCGGTGTTGTCGCGCCTGCATCCAGGCTCACCGATGAGCGGATCGAAGCGAGCGGCATTATCGGTCTGATCCAGGAATCGGGCAAAGCCCTCTCCACGAAGCTCGGGTTTATGCCGGCGAATATGAGAAAGTAGTCCGGCATCGCCCCCTTTCAGGTACCTTCCCCCTGCCCCTGTGCACCGTCCGTGCGCCCGGCCGTGAACCGGTCACTTAGTCAAACAGAGCAATCAACGCACGGCAATCCGTCCTATCTCTTCTGTCTAGGCATGCAGTCTCTGTCCTCCCGCGTCGAATCAGGGTTAACGGGGGAATGCGCAGTTCTTCGCACAGCACGCCGAGACCGATTCGGACCTGTCTCCCCCGCAACACCGCGGCCCCGAAGGAGTTTATTGACACCGAAGTTTCCGCTGTGTTATTATCGCACGGATGGCGATAGAACATAAATGGGAGCAGCTGAAATCACTGCTTCGGGGCATGCAACGCGCGGTGCTCGCCTACTCCGGCGGCGTGGACAGCTCGCTGTTGCTCGCAGCAGCGGCTGAAGCCATGGGGACAGGGCTCATTGCCGTGACAGCGGTTTCCGAAACATATCCCGCAAGCGAACTTCTCGCCGCGCAGGAATTCGCCCGTTCCTGCAAGACACGGCTCGAAGTCATTCGCACGGCGGAACTCGAGAATGAATCCTATGCGCGCAATACGCCGGACCGCTGCTATTACTGCAAGACAGAGCTGTTCACCAAGCTCCGCGCGATTGCCGATGCTGAGGGAATGAGCTTCATTATTGAAGGCTCCAACACTGATGACCTGAAGGACTACCGGCCCGGACGAAAAGCCGTTGGAGAATTCGGCGTCCGGAGCCCGCTCGTCGAGGTGGGGCTGTCAAAAGCGGAAATCCGGGAACTGGCGCGCCGCTTCAGCCTCGCTGTATGGGATAAACCCTCTCTCGCCTGCCTCTCATCAAGAATTCCCTACGGAACGCGGATCACCGCGGATATATTGCGCACGGTGCATGCGGCCGAAAACCGTTTGCGCGTGCTCGGTTTCGGGCAGGTGCGCGTGCGGCACCATGGTGAAACGGCAAGGATCGAAATCAGCAGCAGGGAGTTCGGCAGGCTGCTCCGGGACGATACAGCCGGCCGCATTGCCGCGGAGCTCAGGGAACTGGGGTACACCTATGTGTGCCTTGATCTCGATGGCTATCGGACGGGAAGCATGAATGAGGGAATGCGGAAAGAGCGGACTCAAAGGAGTAGGACATGAAAGTGCTCGTTGTTGGCGGCGGAGGCAGGGAGCATGCTCTGGTCTGGAAAATAGCGCAGAGCCGGAAGGTCGCGAAGATCTACGCAGCGCCGGGCAATGCGGGCATCGCGCAACTGGCGGAGTGCGTCCCGATCAAGGCCGAGGATATGGCTGGTCTTGCGGCGTTCGCGAAATCGAAGGCCGTTGACCTGACAGTCGTGGGGCCGGAGGGGCCTCTTTCCCAGGGAATTGTGGATGCGTTCGCGGCACAGGGCCTGCGCGCCTTCGGTCCAAGCGGCAAGGCTGCGGAAATCGAAGCGAGCAAGCGCTTTGCGAAGGACCTGATGAAGAAGTACAACATCCCCACGGCCGAGTACGGCGTGTTCACGGACAAGGCTTCCGCGGAGAGCTATGTGCGACAGAAGGGCGCGCCCATCGTGGTGAAGGCCGACGGCCTTGCTGCCGGCAAAGGGGTTGTCGTAGCTGAAACCGTCGACGAAGCGCTCAAGGCGCTGGACCTCATCATGGGGGACAAGGCCTTCGGCGCGGCGGGCGACCGTGTCGTGATTGAGGAATGCCTGCTGGGCGAGGAAGCTTCCTTCATGGCCTTTTCGGACGGAACGACGGTCGTGCCCATGGCGTCGTCGCAGGACCATAAGCGCGTCTTCGATGCGGACAAGGGGCCGAATACAGGCGGCATGGGCGCATATTCGCCGGCGCCCGTGGTCACGAAGAAGCTGGAACGAAAGGTCATGGACACGATCATGATCCCCACGATCCAGGCCATGGAAAAGGAAGGGCGGCTGTTCAAGGGAGTGCTGTATGCCGGGCTCATGATCAGCGGCGGCGATGCCAAGGTGCTCGAATTCAACGCGCGCTTCGGCGATCCCGAAACACAGCCGATCATGGCCCGTCTCGATACGGACCTTGTTGAGATCATCGAGGCGATTCTCTCCGGCACGCTCGCCAAAGTCGAGATCAGGTGGAAGCCCGACTCGGCTGTCTGCGTGGTTATGGCATCGGGCGGGTACCCCGGCGGCTATGCAAAGGGAAAAGTCATCACCGGCCTCGAGAAAGCCGCGCAGCAGAGCGGGGTAGTCGTATTCCATGCGGGAACGGCGTTCGCCAACGGTTCGGTCGTGACGGACGGCGGACGCGTACTCGGCGTGACAGGGCTCGGACCCACCGTGGCTGCGGCAATCGACACTGCCTATGCAGGTGTTCGGGAGATATCCTTCGACGGCGCGCATTTCCGCAGGGACATTGGCGCGCGGGCGCTCGAAACGGGCAATTGACGCCCTCATTTCCGCGCCTTTCAGCCACAGAGTCATCAGCATTGCAGCTTATCCACAGCAGGGAAAAACGTTCGGCACGGATGCCGTCCGAAAGGGCGACGCGAAACGGTTGTATCGGGGGGCATTTTCGTTCTGCATGCCTCTGATGATATACCTGCATCCGGGTTGTCCGGCGGAAAGACGCGACATGCACAAAGCCACGATCCAGAATATCACGCGGTTTTTGAACACAACCCTCCGGGTCCGGGCGATCAAGGATGCTTCCGTGAACGGCCTGCAGGTGAAATCCCGAAGGGGCGGAGAAATTGCGACGGTCGGTTTTGCCGTGGACGCATGCATCTCCACCTTTGAACTTGCGAAAAAGAAGGGTGTGGAACTGCTTGTCGTACATCACGGCATCAAGTGGCGGCCCCAAAAAGACGTTCACCTGGCGCGGCTGAGGGAAACCTACCTGAAGAAAAACAACATCGCCCTGTACGCGGCCCATCTGCCCCTGGATCTTCACGAGGAATTCGGAAACAATGCCCAGATCGCACGGCTACTCGGCGCCGCGACAATCGTCAAATTCGGCAGGTACCACGGCATCAAAATCGGATATGCGGGGATGTTCAGAAAATCCGTGCGCCTCTCCGGTATCGCAGCGCTGCTCTCGGCGCGGCTGAAGACAACCTGCCGTATCATGCCGTTCGGCAGCAGGCGCATACGCTCACTCGGCATCGTATCCGGCGGAGGAGGGAGCATTGCTCCCGAGGCCGCCGCCACGGGGCTCGACTGCTTTCTTACCGGCGAGGCGGACCTTGCCCTGTTCAATGCGGCGCGCGATCACCGCTTGAGCGTCATTGCCGCGGGACACTACGCTACGGAAACGCCGGGCGTGCGCGCTCTGATGCGGCCGGTGCGGGAAGCATTCGGGGTGTCAACGATATTTCTGGACGACAGGAAAGATCTTTAAAATATTTTATGAGCGTTTATCAAGAAGGGAGTGTCCATGTCCAAACCGGTTGTAGGTATTCTCATGGGCAGCGATTCGGACCTGCCGATCATGCAGGAATCCGCTGCCATGCTCCAGGAGTTCGGTATTGAATACGAAATCACCATTGCATCGGCCCATCGGACGCCGAAGCGGGTGATCGAGTACAGCCAGAGCGCGGAAAAGAAGGGAATCAAGGTGATCATCGCAGGCGCCGGATGGGCAGCCCATCTCGCAGGTGTTGTCGCCGCGCACACGACGCTGCCCGTCATCGGCGTGCCCATCGATTCGTCGCCGCTCAAGGGCCTTGACGCCCTGCTTGCGACGGTGCAGATGCCGGGCGGCATCCCCGTGGCAACCATGTCGCTGGGCAAGGGAGGCGCCAAGAACGCGGGGATTTTCGCAGCGCAGATCATCGCGTCCGGCGATGTGCGCATCGCGAACAGACTGAAGGTCTTTCGCGTCGAGATGGAGCGTGAAGTCGAGGAAAAAGCGAAGCGTTTGATCGCCATTACCGCCGTGCCGCAGGCGCAGGAAATCCCGCACCCCGAAGCCCCGGTGCAGATCAAGAAGAAAACGCGGCGCAGGCGATGGAAGAAAAAATCCGGCACGGGGTCCTCGGGCCCGGGGCCGCAGGCGTGACACCGCGCTGCAGGGGGCGGCTGCGCCGAATCACGAAGTGAACGGGGAATGCCCTCCATGGCGATGAAAACCGAATTGAGGTGCCTGCCCTGCTTTTTCGGCCAGGTGTCGCGCTCGCTGCATCACGCGGGCGTGAACGGCGACCGGGGACGCGCAATCATGCGCATGGCGGAGGCTATCATCGAACGGGCGGCGCTGGACGACGTTCCCGCACGGACCACAACCCTGATCCACAGGATGGTGCGCGGGCAAACGGGTAGCGATCCCTATGCCGCAGTCAAGCGCGAGTACAACCGCGTCGCGCTCGCCCTCCTGCCTGCGCTGCAGGCCATGGCACAAGAGAGCAACGACCGGCTGGAAGCCGGGGTGCGCGTCGCCATTGCCGGCAACGTGATCGATTTCGGGATCTACGATACCGTCGACCTCGACCGCTCCGTGGAGGATTCGTTCCGGCTTCCCCTTGTTCCCGACGTGTTCCGCCTTTTCTCCGACAAAATCCGCGCTTCCCGGCGCATCCTGTATCTCTGCGACAATGCCGGCGAGATCGTGTTCGACCGCGTACTTCTCGATATTCTGCGGGCGATGGGCAAGGACACGCTCGCCGTGGTCAAGGGCGCGCCGGTCATCAATGACGCGACGCTCGACGACGCCCGCGACGCCGGCCTGGTGCAGAGTTCAGCGATCATGGACAACGGCAGCGACGGTATCGGCACGCTTCTTGAAACCTGTTCCCCGGCCTTTCTCGATGCATACCGGAATGCGGATGTGATCATCAGCAAAGGCCAGGCGAACTACGAAACCCTGGCCGGGGAATGCGATGAACGGACTTTTTTCCTGTTCAAAGTAAAATGCCCTGTTGTCGCAGAGCACCTCGGCAGGCCGACCGGCGACATCGTGCTCCTGTCCCGCGCCACTGCTCAGGGGTGAACCGTGGCGGGGCGCTCGCATACCATAACCATCGATCCAGCGCGTCCGGACAAGGCCTTTTCCCGCTGCAGGGAGGTCCTGGCCGCCGGCGGCGTGATCGCTTATCCCACGGACACTTTTTATGCGCTCGGCGCGGATCCACAGAACGAACTCGCAGTGCGCAAGTTGTTCGGGCTTAAAGGCAGGGCGCCGGATCAGCCCATCCTGTTGCTGATCGCCGAGGCGGGCGTTGTCGAGCAGTGGGCGGCGGAGGTCCCGCCGCAGGCGGCTGTGCTGATGCGGCGCTTCTGGCCCGGCCCGCTCACGATTGTATTCAAGGCGCGGCCGCTGACGCTTTCTCTTCTCACGGCCGGCACTGATTCGATCGGGCTCCGCGTCCCCGGAGCACCCCTGGTGCGCGACATGCTGCGATTTCTCGGCCATGCGCTGACGGGAACGAGCGCAAACCGTACCGGCGAGCCGGACAATCGTTCGGCACGCGGCGTTGCCGCCGCATTCGGAGACCGGCTCGATCTTATCCTCGATGCCGGTGAAACGGCGGGGGGAAAGCCGTCGACCATCGTCGATGTTCGCGACGGCACCGTGCACGTGCTTCGTGACGGCGCTATCCCCGCGCAGGAACTTGCCGGCTGAGACGGACCCCGTCAGGGGCGGAAAATTCAAACGACGAGGGAAGGACGAATGACAAAAAAAATTTTTGTACTCGACACCAACGTTCTGCTCCACGATCCCCGCGCCATGTTCAATTTCCAGGAAAATGACGTGACGATCCCGATCGTCGTCATCGAGGAACTGGATAAGTTCAAGAAGGGAATCGACGAGATGGGACGGAATGCGCGCCAGGTCTCGCGCATTCTCGACGAATACCGGCAGAAGGGAAAACTTTCGCAGGGCGTCACGCTCGAAGGCGGCGGCTGCCTGCGGGTTGAGCTGAATCATCAATCCCCGCAGCACCTTCCTCCGGAACTCCTCTCGTCGAAGGGCGACAACCGGATTCTTGCAACGGCACTGAACCTGAAGCACGACGACCTTCCTGTGGTGCTCGTGACCAAGGACACAAACCTCCGGATCAAGGCGGATGCACTGGGGCTGCGCGCCGAGGACTACGAGACGGACATGATCACGCTCGACGAACTGTATTCCGGGGAGCGGGAAATAGCCGTGGAACCGGGCGCGATCGACGCATTTTTTGCTCAGGGCGAATGGCCGCTGCCGTCCGGGGATGCCAAGCCATTCCCCAACCAGTTTGTGCTGCTCAAGAACACCGCCAACCCGTCGCAGACGGCGCTTGCCCGGTACCAGCAGCAGCGCAACGCGCTCATCCCGATCGTGAACGCAAAACACGGCGTGTGGGGCATCAATGCCAGGAACAAGCAGCAGCAGTTCGCCCTCGATCTGCTGCTGAACGATGAGATACGCCTTGTGACGCTCGTGGGCAAAGCGGGAACGGGCAAGACGCTCCTGGCGCTCGCCGCAGGCCTGGAAAAGACCATCGAGGCGCGGACGTTCCAGAGGCTGGTGGTCTCGCGCCCCGTATTCCCGCTCGGCAAGGACATCGGATTCCTGCCCGGCGACATCGATGAGAAGCTCCGGCCATGGATGCAGCCGATCCGCGATAATCTCGATTTCCTCATGGGCGCGTCCGCGGTCGCGGGCAGGGCCAAGGGGAAGAAGGACCTGCAGAGCCTCTTCGACCTCGGCATGATCGAGGTGGAGCCGCTCACGTATATCCGCGGGAGGAGCATGCCGAACCAGTATCTTATCGTGGATGAGGCGCAGAACCTTACGCCGCATGAAATCAAGACCATCATCACGCGCGCAGGCGAGGGGACCAAGATCGTGCTGACGGGCGATCCGTACCAGATCGACAACCCGTACATCGATTCATCGAGCAACGGTCTCAGCTTTGTGGTGGAACGCTTCAAGGAGGAAACCATCGCAGGGCATATTACGCTCGTGAAGGGCGAGCGTTCGGACCTGGCCGAGCTTGCGGCTACGCTGTTGTAGCCGCTGCGGACCGCCGGACAAAAAGGAGACACACAAACTCTCATGCAAACCAGGAAATCGCGGTTTGATGCGTCATTTCTCATTGCCGCATTGCTTGCATCGCTTTTTGTTGCTACGGAAATCATCCTGAACTCGTTCGGGAAGAGCCTCTGCTTTTCCGAAGGCTGCGCCCTTACCGTGCAGTCGGTGCGCTACGGCGACATCTCGATATTCCTTGCCGGCCTGGGTGCGTTTCTGCTGCTCGGCGTACTCGTTCTGATCAACCGCACCCGCCGGAATCCCGGGCTCGACCGGTTTATCAATCTCGTCCTCGTTCTTGCGCTTGCATCCGAAGGCTTCCTGATGGGGTATCTTGCGTTCCGGCTGCATGCGATCTGCCTGTTCTGCATCATGATCTGCAGCTTCATGGTCCTGCTCGGGCTCATCAGGCTCCTCTCGGGTGAACGGGACCTGATTGCCGGTTTTGCGGCGTTTGCTGCAATGTTTCTGATCCAGTATGTTATTCTGCCTGCGGGGGTGCCCGTGGACCTGCCCGCCGGCGAGCGGCTCATCCTGTTTTACAGCAAGGACTGCAAGCACTGCACGGAGATCATCAAGGAATTCGATGAACGGAACATCCATGCGCTTCACAAGCCCGTGAGCGGCTATGCAGGGTTCCTGAAGAATATGGGCATCGAACATGTGCCGACGCTCCTGGTAAACGATCCTTACCAGAAAGTATTTCTCACGGGAAAAGACGCAATTTTGCGCTATCTGGTTTCCTGTTCGCCGGCGAAACAGCCTGAGCGGCAACAGAACGGCAAAAAGCAGGTGAGACAGCATACCGTTCCCGCGGCGAGCGGCCTTTCCGTTGATATTTTTCAACAGCCCTCGCTGCTTACTACGCCGAGCCCTTCGGCGTCAGAGGCGGGCATGTGCAAGGAAGAGGAAGCATGCAAGTAGCCGGGATCACCGTCGCATGTCCAGCATGGTGCACGATTCCTGCAGCGGCCATTTCGCTGTGGAAAAATTCTCTGTTTCTGTGGTACTATAACAGGTTGTGTGAAGTTTCCCCGGAATGGTAGGGAGGGAAGCACCGCGCCCTGTTTATACGCAGAACAGGCGCCATCCAAACAGCTTGACACTTCTCAGGGTGTTGTGTTAAGGTAACAGACTGTTTTTGAGGGGGGGACCGTTGGAAAACCAAAAAGGCATTATTGAACGCGCAGCGGACCGGGTTTGGAAGTTCTTCTCATCCGTAAAGCTGGCAGTCATTCTCCTGATCATTCTGGCTATCCTGTCGATCATCGGGACGGTGATCCAGCAGAATGAATCTCCGGAACTCTACCTCCGCGAATACAGCCAATCCACGGTCGACTTGTTCGAGATGCTTGGATTCTTCGACATGTATCATACCTGGTGGTATGTGCTGCTCCTGTTTCTTTTCACCGCGAATTTGACCGTCTGTACTCTCGACCGGTTCCCCACAGCCTGGAAAATCATGAGGGCGCCACTCAAACCCCTCGAGGATGATGCCGTTAAAGCGCTTCCGTTCAGGAAAGAAATCGTCTTCAAGGGGGACCTTGCCAAGGCGAGTGAACGGGTGAAAGCCGCGCTTCATGCGCACGGATATCGCACGACGCAATTCAGCAGCGGGGAGTCACACCAGCTGGCATCCCAGAAGGGTGCATATTCGCGCATGGGTGTGTATATCACCCACGTGAGCATTCTCCTGATTTTCATCGGCGCGCTTATTGGCGCCTTCTTCGGCTTCAAAGCGTTTCTGAACCTTCCCGAAGGCAAGGCGTCCGATGTCGTCTACCTCAGAAACGAACCGTTGTGGGACCGGATCATGAGCGCGCTCCATATATTGAAAAGCCCCGTCATCAATGATCCCCAGGCCGGTGTACCGGCCATGCCCCTGGGATATTATGTGTATTGCGACAGCTTTGATGTCGACTACTATGTGAGTCCGAACGGCATGCCGACGGGCATGCCGTCTGAATACCACAGCACGCTCAGTATTTACGACCTCAACAGGACAAAAGTCCTCGAAAAGCGCATCCGGGTGAACGACCCGCTCACGCAGAACGGTGTCACCTTTTATCAATCAAGCTACGGACCTGTGCCGGGCGCCGAGGGCAGGATCGTCCTGAACATCCGCAAAAAATCGGACCCAACCGCAGGCCAGGATATCTATTTCGAACCGGGCGTCTCCGTGTTTGTTCCCTCCATCGACCGCTCCATCAAGGTCCTTGGATTTGCGCCCTATGCAATGCGGATGCGCGACTCGGGCCAGGTGCAGTTTTTCCGCACGGACAACCAGGAATATATCAATCCTGCCGTTGAACTCGAAGTGTTCCAGGGCAAGAAGTCCTTGTACAAGACCCTTGTCCTGAAAGCAGATCCGGGCAAACCGTATATGCCCGAGGACTACGTGATCTCGTACCGCTCCTTCTGGGGAACGCGGTATACGGGGCTCCAGGTCACCAAGGACCCCGGGGTATGGATCGTCTATGCGGGATTCATCATGCTGTGCATCGGTCCGTTTATCGCCTTTTTCGGATCACATAGGAAAATGTGGGTGCGCTTCAAGGAGAGCAAAGGCGAGACGGCTGTTCTTGTTGCCGGTTCATCGAACCGGAACCGGTTCGCGTTCGAGCGCGCTTTCAACAAAATTACGGCTGATATCTCCCGCTAGGGCGGCTGCCTTCGATCATCCGGGGCGCCGGAGCCGGTTGTGCAACGTTTATTCAGGAGGACGTGATGACGAATACCCTGCTCTTTACCATTGCTACCCTGCTGTATCTGGGGGCAATGGTGCTTTATATCAGCTATCTTGCATTCCGGAAGAACGGAATCGGCGTGACGGCGACGGCGGTGACGGTACTCGGGTTCGCCGTGCAGACGGCAGCCTTGCTCCTCCGCTGGTACGAATCCTACCAGATGGACATCGGCCGGGTCCCCTTGACGAATCTCTATGAATCGCTGGTGTTCTTCTCGTGGAGCTGCATTCTGATCTATCTTATTGTCGAGTTTAAGTACGGGACGAAAGTGTTCGGCGCATTTGTTCTGCCGATAGCTTTTCTTTCGCTCGCGTTCATCAACGTGGCGGGCATCAGCAACGATATTACGCCGCTCGTACCTGCGCTCAAGAGCAACTGGCTGTTCTACCACGTCCTGATCAGTTTCCTGGGATATGCGGCATTCGGAGTCGCTTTCGCAGTATATGTGATCTTCCTCTTGAACGATATCGAGGAACGGGGATCGTTCGCATACCTTGCTGTCGCGCTCGCTGTTCTCGCCGTCATCACGCCGCTCGGCTATTTCATGGCCGATGCCGGCCCCTCGCTGAAAAGAATTTTCTGGTACGGGCTCGCCGTGCTTTTTCTTGCGTGGGTCATTTACCTGATCGTCGCGGGTTCCCGGAACAAAAAGCAGGTGTACCTGTTCTGGACGCTCTGCGTGACGCTCACCGTGGGCCTGCTCGCGGCCATGGGGACGGATTTCATGCTGTTCAAGAAGGTGGGCACGGACGAGAGCTTCCGGAAGCATATGTTCGAATCCACGTTCCTGAGTTCCTCGCCTCTTGTTCTTGTCCTGTGCTGGGGAGCGGTGGCGGCGTTGTTCGCCGTTGTCTGGACGCTGGGCGTCAGGCTGAAGCGGGTATTCTCCCTGTACAGCATATCCGGCGATATGCTTGAGGAAATCAGCTATAAGGTAATTGCCGTGGGGTGGCCGCTTCTGGGCGCAGGCATCATCACGGGGGCGGTCTGGGCGAACAGCGCATGGGGCACATACTGGAGCTGGGATCCGAAGGAGACCTGGTCGCTGATCACATGGTTCATCTACGCCATTTATCTGCATGCCAGATATGTGCGGGGCTGGAAGGGAACGCAGATGGCGGTGATCGCATGTTTCGGATTTCTGTCCGTGATTTTCACCTATCTGGGCGTAAACCTCGTTTTGTCCGGGCTGCACTCCTATGGAGGAATGAACTAGGGCAGTAACAAAAAAATCACGCACTACCTCTTCGCGCCGGTTCCCGTTGAACCGGCGTTTTATATTTCTCATCCGGAAAAACCCCCGCTGAGAACACAGGACGGATTTTGGACACTCCGAATCCCCGGTGTTTTACCCTCGACTCTGCAATGATGTGAACCCCGGCAGAAAAGCAACAATTTCAAGCGCATGCATCGTGGTATGTTTTATGCTCAGCCCATGATGAATGAACATCCACGTTAATGCAAATACGTATGAAAAAAGTCTTGGTGCGAAAGTAACATCAGGCGCCCTCCATCGGAATGCTTCCGGTCCGGCCGGCGCAGCGGCTCCCCGGCATCGAACGTATTTCCGGGAGTTCCTCTGCGCGGCGATTATTGTGTTCGCGACGAATGCCTTTGGCGCTGATCTAGCCGTCTACCCGGGGCTGCTCAATCTCCATGCATACGGCAGCGGATTTTCTACGGCCGGAGCGTCACCCGTTCCCGAAGCAACGCCCGCACGGCGCCTGGCGACGCTTGCCACGCTGCAACTTGCTGATGTGCTCCAGACCCTGCAGTTTCTCGCAGTCACGGAAACGCGGCACTATTCGGTCCTCTCTTCATCGACGACCGTCGTAAATTTGGGCAATGTTCTCGAGGATGGCCGTGTTGATGACTCAAGATTCAACGGCAACAATTCGTGCAGCGTGGACGGATCAGGCAACGCATTTTGTCTGGAAAAAACATGGCGGTTCTCGCAGCGCAGCTATACGACGCATAAATATTATGAAACCAATCCCCTGCTCGGCGAGAGGCCGGACGCTCTCCGGCTCGTTGGATTCAGTGTCATCAGTTTCGGCGCAGTAGCGGCCCTGACACATTATTTGCCCCCCCGGTGGTCCTCGATCGTGTCTGAGTCGATTGTAAGCAGCATGGCAATGAACGTTGAAGGAAACACGGCGCTGATCAATCCGTGCATGATCACCTCATGGAAGCGCGGGCCGATCCCGATTGTCATCTCCTCGAGGTGGTAGGCAGACTATCGCCAGAGATTACCGTTCCATCTCAACCAGAACGATGCTGTCGGTTTCGTCGCGCGTCATTGAGATGTTGTGCTCGGTGAAACCGGCATTCTTCGCAATGGCCATCATGTCATCTTCATTCCGGTAGACGAGCCACCAGTCAAGCAGCCATTCCATGAGCGGCACGGCTGCGTGGCCGGGCCGATAGTTGCTGGTGAATATCCGCGTTCCCGGCCGGCTGCCGGCGTGAAGTGCCGCATAGATGGCGGTCGCTGCATCTGCTTCGAGATATTCAATGAGCCCCATACAAATGCATATATCCGCACGCTCGGCCGAACTGCGAATCGCACCGAGTCCTTCCGGGGAAACGAGGTTCACCTGACGAGTATCGAGATGAACACGGGGATCATCCAGCTTTTGCGTCGCAAAGCGGAGGGCCCGTTCATCGAAGTCGAGCCCCTGAACGGCGAGTTTCACGTCAGGCGTTGCCTGTTCAAGAATTGATTTTTCTATGCACATCGGGCCGCACCCCAGATCCAGGATCGACAGCAGCCCCGAGGGGTTCATTCTCCCTATCACATCCAAAATGCGATCAATGACCCACCGGGACCGTCGGCGAACGGCTTCGGTGCCCGGATAGGTCTGAAAATAGCGGTCAACATGGTAGCCGAGACCGCGGGACGGTATCGTTCCATGAAACATCATATCCAACAGCACGTGGTCGCCCGGATAACCGAACGGTTTCACGAGTGCACGCCGGAAAACGACGGAGTCGGAATAGATACGAGTCATATCATCATACATTTTCCTTTGTTTTCGCTTTACGCTGTCCGGCGAAAGCTTTTTTTCGTAACTTCTCATCGTTTCCATGAATGATGACACTTTTTCGGAGTAGCGTTTGAAATGCTCTTCCGTACGCTCGTCCGCGGGATCGTTTCTGACGATCGGACGGAGATTTTCCGATCCTTCGAGGAGCCCTGCCAGCGCATGATCGATGATTTTTTCCGCATCATGAAAAGACGAACCGCTTTGAACGCTCTGCGGGTTTTCCCGATCGTCTCCGGATACCATCGGTTGATGCGAGGGTGCGCCCAGTGCCGCCGTCACCGCCAGAGTGATTGCCGACCGTGTTTTATTCTCGACAACGGCCCCGATAAATCGGGTTTCGCCGAGAAGCCCTTTGCCGGTAAGGTCGATCCAGGCATCCCTGCGGGAGATCTCGGAATCCGGCAGTACCCGCTCCAGCACGTTTGCCTTCTTGCCTGCTTCTATGATGGTCCAGACACGGGTTGCCGCGGCATCAAATGTTTCATGACTGACGGTTGCGATTCTGCGGGCGAGAGCATATCCATCATCCCCGAGAAGGGCCTGCCACATTTCGCAGGTTCGGTTTTCCACGAGTTCGATATCAATGCCGATGCGAAATCGGCTCACCAGGGCAACAGCGATCTCCCCGCTGTCCGAGAGACTGATTTCAACATTCTCGAATGCCTGTGCCAGCGACTGCGCATTGAAAGCGAGCGCGGGTTTCCCCGTTCCATCCGGCCGAAGGTGAACATGAAGCGGCGGGAGATCGATGGATAAATATTTCCTTGCATACGCGACAGCGGCTTTTCTGACAGCAGCCAGCTCCGCGACAGCTGCAGCCCGACGCGGCTGCGATACGGTGGAATGGATTTTGGTGATATCATCGGCCGTTATTTCAGGGAACCGCGTACCGCGGTCGTCATCGATGTCCACGGCAGCGACTGCGAGCGGCCTGTTTCCGGAAATGGTTTGCAGGCCCTTTTCTATGTCAGGCAACGACGCAGGTGAAGCGGGGGGCCTGTAGCCTTCGGGTTCCGTGCGGGGCGCTTCAAGGAGGACACCCTTGATCGTTTCAAGGAGTCCGCCGCCACCGCTGAATACTGCGATGTCGGCTTCATATTTGCCGTCTCCCAGCTTCCTGCCCCTCGCGTGGCATACCACCGCAGCTCCTGGAATGAGCGGTCTGTGGAACCTGACTTCACCGATGCCAACAGGAAGATACCCGGACGGAAGAATCAACGCCCCCGTCTGGAAGAATGCGTCTCGTACAGCAGGCGAACTGAGCGGCTGCGATCCGGCGAATTCGCCATTAAAGTATCGTTCGCCGTCAGGCACAACGACTTCCGTCAGGCTTTCGCGCCCTTCCTCCCGCAGAAATACTCTGCTGATCCGCCTGAAGAACTTTCCCTGGAAAAGCGGAGCAGGGTTGAAGCATTCAGGGTCGATCGCGAGCGGCTCCCGAACCGCGGGAGGATCAGGCGTCCAGCTCGCGCCGCGTCTCTTCGTTTCAAACACGCAGAAACCTTCGAAGTGGTTCGACGCGAAATTGTCCATATCGGATCTGATGACCACGCTGACGACCGATTCGGATGGTGTTGCCGTATCCATGACCGCTATCGTCCGCATGACGATAGAGCTGCCGTCGGGAATGATCAACGGACGGAGAAACCGGATGTCGCGAAAAACCGGCGGTTGGCTGCTTCCGGTGCAGACGATGGCGGCCTGGCCCATGGCTTCCATGGCCATGACACCGGGGAATACCTGCGTTCCGTGAAACACGTGCTCGGCTATATATCGATCTGACGCGGCTGAGATCACGGCATCGGCCACCACTTCTCCGCCGGGAATCCACCTGCGTACCTTCTCCAGGAACCTGCCATGGCCGGTGTGAATCCGGGCAAAAAGGTCGGTTTCGAGTTCGGGAGTCATCCTGCCGAGTATGACGACCGTCGGTACTGAAGGATGATCCAGCAAGCTGAGATAAGCGTTTACACCGTCCTCGGTGCTGATGGTTGTTATGCCTTGAGCGGCAAGCGAACCCACGACGCCGAGTTTCTTTCCTAAACCGGTCTCCGCCCAGACGGAATAGCCGAGGGACAGGCAATGGATCCGGGGGCGGGTCCGGTGCACGATCGTTACTGCCGCGTCGAGCCACGCGTTTGCGAACGTGTAGTCCGCCTGGCCTTTCATCCCCGTTTTTCCGAGAACAGAAGAGAGAACATGCAGCATCTTGAGCCGGTCGGTGTCGACCGCGCGCATCATGTTGTACAAGCCGCGGATTTTAACCCGGATCACTTTGAGAAAAGCATGCAGGTCCATTTCGAGAAACAGCTTGAGCCGGCTTATACCGGCGCCGTGGAAAATACCGGTGATGGGGCCAAGGTCCTGTTCCGCGTGCTTCACAGCCCGGAGTACGGCATCGAGGTCCGTAATATCGGCCTGATAATAGCGGTACTCGATACCCGCCCGTTTATACCGGTCAAGGCTCTGCTGAACCTCCGGCGGCTCCGTTCCGGTCGTCTGCACGAGCGGAGTCGAACCGAGGATCGCAAGTTTGACGCCGGTTTTACGTGCAAGGTTGAATGCCAGTTCGTGTGTGATCCCCTTTGCGCCGCCGCTCACGAGTACTACATCTTCATGGCTCATGTTGAACGGGGTTTCGTCCTGGTTCGTTTTTGCAAAGGCTGCTTCCGTGGAGCGCGTCCCGTCAGCAGCGTAGGAATAGGATATCTTGCGACCCGCCGTCTGCATTTCGTTGAGCGCCACCGCAGCACAACGCGAAGCCGGCCACTCGCGAGGCACGGTTATCCACTTCAGGAGAGCGCCGGGGTGCTCCAGCGAAACTGTCTTCAGCAAACCGCTCATTGCGTCATAGTCCGCTCCCTTGTCGGGAGAGACCGCCGGCCTGAGCACGATGAGCCTCGGAGCGGAGCCGGTCTCGACGCCACGCCTGATCATGCCGCGCACCAGCTGAAAGAATGTCGTTGCAAAATATTCCGTACGATGCGTGAAAGAATCGGAAGGACATTCAAAAAACGTCTTGTCCTCTTCAGGAAGAACGACAATGATGCCGGCGTGTTCAGGGAGATCGTCTCCCGTGAACCCGGGATATGCTTCATAGAGCTGAGGTGTGAATCCCCCTCCCGAGATTGCGCTGACGATCGCATCCGCCGGCGGAGCCTCGGGGGCTGCACACACAAGGATTCTGCTGAGCGCGGGGAGCGGGCGCGCCGGCTCTTCGCTCAATGGCGCCGGCATCGGGGCTATGCAGAATGTCCGAACAGGGGCCGGCATCCCTTCGTCGAGAGATAGAGGCGCGTTCTGAAGCGATGCCTGCTTGCCGGTATCGCCGGTCGTAGGGATCTGCAGGGCTTCGACAATTTCGGCAATGGTCGCATTTGCCAGTGACGAGGAATCGGTGCTGAAAACACCGTTGAACTTTCTGCTCAGGCTGATCGTGAGCTCTCCGGCCTTGATCGAATCGAGATTGAGATCCTGCCTGAGCTTCATTGCAGGCTTGATGGAACCAGCGGGGAACCCGGTCCGTTTTGCGATCCAGGCGATGGCATACTCCATGACATCCCCCGTAGTGCGTGCCACGGGGGAAGCCGCGACAGCTGCCTGCGGGCTCACGATGTGCATCGGAACTGCGGCGGAAGGGGATCCGAGCACCGGCGCATCCGCGCGTTTGCCGACCGTGTGCCGGAAATCAACTGCGATGAAGTCCTTCAGAAAATCCTTGCGCATGGCAAGATAGTTTGCGAACAGGTCGGCTGGCACGCCGTCCGGTGCCAGCGTTGAGGCCGTGGACGGAGCGAAGGCAGCAGGGGCTGCGTTCGCTTCCGCGACGGGCCGTTCACAGGGATTCGTGATGAATTTCGGGTCGTAGGAATCGAGTGAGAAGGGCCGATGGAAGCGATACGCAAACAAACGATCGCGCCGGACCGGAAAGCCGATCACGAACGCCACGGCGAGGACTGCATTGAGCAGGCGGGAAGCGTCATCATGGGCAATATCCGTCGGCAGGACCGCACTGTTTTTGTCCCGCAGTATGCTTCGCAGCAGGGATGATAATACCCCGCCGGGGCCGACTTCGAGCCACAGATCGGGTTTTTTCTCCGACGCGCTCCGAACCGCTTCGATGAATCGAACCGGTGCGACTATCTGCTCGCTGAGACGATCGGGAACGCAGTCATTGGCGTTGATCTCGCGGCCGGTGACGGTGGTTATCATGCAGCACTGCGGTCTGCTGAAGCTGAAATTCCTAATATTTTTCAAGAAAAGCCTGGATGCAGGAGCAACCAGGGGAGAATGGAAAGCATGCGATACAGGAAGCTTGATCGAGCGGATTCCCTTCTTTTTGCATTCTTCGAGAAAAGCATCGACAGCATCGGTGCCGCCTGAGACAACTGTCTGCTTCGGCGAGTTGTAGTTCGAAATCGTGACGTCCAGGCCGCAGGAGCGTATCAGCTGCTCCACGGCCGCGGCATCGATGCCGATGGCCGCCATGCCGCCGGCATCGTTTCCTGAGAGCGAAGCCATTGCCTGGCCGCGCAGGGCTGCGATGCGGACGGCGGATGCGTCATCAATGCAGCCGGCCGCGTGATACGCGACAACCTCGCCCAGACTGTGGCCGAGGACGACATCCGGCTTCAGCCCCATGAAATCGAGCACCTTGAGCATGGAAACCGACGACATCGCGATGGCGGGCTGCGTATTTTTCGTGTCCTGGAGGCAGCGTTCGAATCGTCTGCATGCTTCGTCGGTGCGGGTGAAATTCTCCCATTGAATGAAGCGCGAGATCCCCCTCGGCAGAATATCGTGGAGGCTCTCGTCGGTCCGGCGCACGAAATCACGGACAAAGGGGAAGTTGCGCCGCGGCCCTTCACCCATGTTCACAAACTGCGAACCCTGGCCCGGAAACAACATGGCAAGCACGGGGTGCTCCTTCGCACGCCGCGCAAAAATGCCGGTATCGGGATCGCTGATGTGATCGAGCGGCACGTCATGCTTCAGTTGTTCTTCGACCGAACGGAGCGCCGTGGCCAATGTCCACGGCGCATCAGCGACAAGTGCAAGCCTCAAATCGCCGGACAGGGGTTCTTCTGCCAGCGCTGCCGACAGGTCCGTAAATTCCGCACGCGAAATACGCTCCGACAAGACACGGAGTTTTTGTACGCGCTCGTGCATTCTCTCCGGGGTGGGGGCGGACAGGACGAACAATTCGCTGTCCCTGCTGCTTCCGAGAATGGCAAGGTCTTCCGCGGAGGCCTCGGTCCCGGGATTGGCCTCTTCAAGCGCAAGGTGCGCGTTCGCGCCGCCGAATCCCATGGCGCTGACCGACGCGCGTCGGGGATACACTCCCCGCTCCCAGGCAGCGCCTTCGACCAGGGGAATAAGCCTGCTCATGGGCTTTCCAAACACGGGGCTGGGGCGGCGGCAGTTGCCCGTTGGCGGCATGATCTTTCGCTTCAAGGCCATGACCGCCTTTACAAGGCCGGCCGAGCCGGCTGCCGCCTTGCAGTGTCCGATGTTCCCCTTGATGCTGCCGATATAAGCCGGTTCGACGCTTCCGGCCTCTTCAAGGAGCTTGTGAATTGCTGTTATTTCGACCTTGTCTCCCAGCGCCGTTCCGGTGCCGTGCCCCTCAAACAGCCTGACCGCTGCAATCGGATATCCCGCGCACTCGTACGCTTTCCTGAGCGCCCGCATCTGGCCTTCAACGCCCGGCGCCGTTATCGCACCGGCCCCGTCAGCGGAATAACCCCAGCCGCGTATGAGCGCATGGATTCTCAGTTCCTGCGCTTGCGCGTCCTCCTCGCGCATGAGGACGAACATGCCGCACCCTTCGCCCGGGAGCATGCCGGCTGCGCGTTCGTCGTACGGCCTCGTATCGTCTATTGCCAGGGCCCGCGCCTTGGCAAAACCGACTAGCTCGAAGGGATCGAGACTGATGTCAACCCCGCCGGAAAGGACGATGTCCATCTCCCCCTTTATAAGCGCGTTACAGGCGTGGGCAATTGCCAGGAGAGACGATGAGCATGCACCATCCACGGTAAATCCGGCTCCGCCGAGGTCGAAATAATTGCAGATACGGCCGGCGATTGTGTTCGACATGTTGCCGGCCAGCGAATCTTCGGTAATGTCAGGAAGCGGGGAATTGTAATAATAGGATACGCTTTCGATAAGGGCTTCAGCCTGGCTGTCGGCAATGCCGCTTTTTTCCAAGGCCCGCCGGACCGCCCTCTGTACATACGGCCACCGAAGCCTCAAGTTAATGGACCGGGAAAACTCGCCGGTCAGGGTATTCCCGAGAATAATCCCGGTCCGGCTGCGGTCCTGCTTCGTCAGGTCAATGCCGGAATCCCGGATGGCAGCGTGTGTCGTGGCAAGGGCGATCCAGTGGGCAATGTCCGACGCCTCGACAGTTACCGGCGGAACCCTGAACGCCACGGGGTCGAAAGACCAGCCCGTGATGACCGCCATAAAATCGCTGTATGTTTTGGCAGGCGCATCGAGATCTGCATCGTAATAATCCTTTCGCGGCAGTCGCTCATCGGGAAATTTCCTGAAATATCTTCGTTCGGCAAGGGCGTTTTGCCAGAGTTCCTCCGGGGAATGCGCGCCGGGGAATACACATGCCATGCCGACAACGGCAATTGAATTGTTTTTGTCCGTGTTTTGGTCAAACATAGATTTACACCCTCTTGAGCATTGGAGTAGCGACAGGAATAATACTTTCGTATATTCTTTTGTCGGCGCAAGCATAGCGCCGTGTGCCCATCGATATTAAACAAAGACACGAAGAGAGGCAATAGGGTTTTAGATGAGAACAAAAGTTTGCATATTCATTCGGGGTATTCATGAAATTATTTTAAACATGTAAGATTGACGCGCTCGCCATAAGTCGCCAGCCCTGCGACAGCATGCAACCATGAATCGACAGCTGCCCGCCATACATGGATCCACGTTTGCTCGGAAATGGCGGCTCCGACGATGTGTGAAATTTATGCGAGGCCAGGCAGAGAAACGGATTCGAAAAAAGTTTCTTTGATCACAGAGAACACGGAGGATTTGCTGCGAGGTCATCAAGATACGAACAGGGAGAGAGCGGGATGATTGGGAGTAATAACCCGATCTGCCAGCAGGTCGCCGATACTGTCGCGCGCATGTACTGCAGTTGACGTTCTCTCAGCATGCCTGCACAGCAGCGGCGAGGCCAATACAAGAACATCTGCCCTGTAGTTCTAGCGCTTGAGCCGCACGTCCACTTTTTTCTCAATAGAGTAAATCGGATAGATCCTGAAATCCTTCACCCACGGCTGAACGACATAGTAGTCCGCGCGGTGCCACATGAACACCCAGGGTGCGTTCTGAATCACCCGATCCTCGGCCTGCCGGTAGAGGCGGTAGCGCATGTTTTCTCCCATGGTATGCTGCGCCTGTTCGATCAAACGGTCGAGCTCCGGGTCCACGCACCGCGTGCGGTTGCCTGCGCTGCCCACGCTGGCCGAGTGAAAGAGGGGATACAGGAAGTTCTCCGGATCAGGATAATCGGCCCACCACGAGAGCCAGAAGGCATCGGGCTCGCCCTCGTTCACGGCATGCTTGAGCGCGCTCCAGTCGAGCTGCGTGATCTTCGCGTTGAGCCCTGCCTGCGCCAGATACTGCTGGACGACTTCAACAATGTCGAGCACCTCGGGGTCGGCATTGATGTAGATGTTCACCGAAGCTCCCGCGGCGCCAGCCTCCTTGATAAGCGACTTAGCTTTCTGCGGGTCGTAGGCATACCCCTTGAGCGCCTGCGGAAAGGCCCGGTTCTTCCAGAGGCCGGGCGGAATGGGGCCTGCAGCGAGAACTCCCCGTTTCTCGAAAACCGTATTCAGAATATGCGACCGGTCGATGGCATAATTCACGGCATGCCGCACGCGGATGTCGTTGAAGGGAGGGCGGGAGCAGTTGAGCCCTAAATAGTAGCTGTTGAGCCCCGGCATGCCGTACACGTGATCACGCCACGCCGGGTCCGTGGTATAGCGTTGATACTGGGAGGAAGGAATGAGCAGCACATCGAGTTTGCCTGTTTCGAATTCGACAACGGCGGTCAGATCTTCGGGAATAACACGGAAAAAGATACCCTTGGTCCGCGCCCTTCCTTCAAAATAGTCCTCGCGCCCCGCCAGCGCCAGCGACTGGCCGTGCTTCCACTCCTGGAGGATATAGGGACCGCTGCCCACGGGGTGCGTGCCGAAGTCCTGGCCGAGCCGCTCGGCAACCTCCTCGGGAACGATGTAGGCTGTGGTCATAGCGAGGAGCGACAAGAAGGGGCCGAAGGGCTGGTCGAGCCTGATGGAGAGCGTGCGGTCGTCCTTCACAACCACGCCGGCCAGATGCTCCGTAGTCCCCCGTATCACGTCCTTTGCACCCGCGATCTTGTCTAGCACCCAGGTGAGCGGAGCCTTGGTGCGGGGCCGGAGCACGCGTTCAAAGGAGTATTTGACATCGCGGGCCGTGACCGCCCGGCCGTTGCTGAACGTGACATCAGGCCGCAGGCGGAAGGTATAGGTCAGCTGGTCCGGCGAAAGCTTCCAGGATGCAGCCACGTCCGGTACGATATCCAGATTTTCGTTGAAGCGGACGAGCCCGTTGAAAAGTTTGGCCGCGATGCCGCCGCCCTGGACATCGGTGATAAGTGCGGGATCGAGCGTGGTGGGGTTGTTGTTCAGGCGGAGATAGAGGTATCCCGGGATGCGGCCGTCATCGGCCGTGCGGCAACTGGCGGAAAACAGCGAAAGGAGTGCTGCGAGAGGGATAACCAGCAGCCTGCATGCTGCCGGGAAGCGGCGCAGCCGGTTATTTTTTCGCCGCGGCGATGAAAGCACTGAATAGTTTCTTTGTGTATCGGTCATGGCGTGTCTTTTCCGGATGCCACTGGACCGCGATCAGAAAATGATCGGATCTCGGTTCGAGCGCCTCGACGACCCGGTCGCTCGCCGCAGCAGACAGATGCAGCCCGCGGCCGGGATTTTTGATGCTTTGATGATGCGCGCTCCGCACGCGGATGCGGGAAGCGCCCAGAATCGAGGCGAGCCGTGTGCCCTCGAGAATGTCGACCGGATGAAATACTTTTTGTCCGCTGATCCGCGGCCCGTGCTCGATCGGGTGGGATATCTGCGAGCCGATGTCCTGATACAGGGAGCCCCCCAGGGCGACATTGACGAGCTGGGCGCCGTGGCATACCGCGAGTACGGGTTTGCGCGCTTTTGCCGCGGCGCGGAACAGCTTGATCTCGAATCGCGTCCGTTCATCGGGAGACAGGGTCGTTCGCGAGCGGTCGAGCATGGTTTCCCGGTAAAACCGCGGATGAATGTCATCGCCCCCTGTAAACAGAAAACCGTCAAGACGCCTGGCCAGTTCGGGGATGGACTCCTCGATGCCAAGAATGGGCACCGGGATGCCGCCAGCCTGCAGGATTGCCTTACCATAGTCCTGATCCAGGATGTTCATGTTCCTTGTTGCCTGGACATCAAGCTGCATGGTGATCCCGATGAACGGCTTCATATCGTGCCCTCCCGCGGAAAATGTGGATGCGTGTGCTGGCTTTATAACATATTCGCGGGAGATTGTCAGTGTGACATTCTAATTTGAGATTTATTGACTGCGGAAAAACAGGGGCTCGCCGGGGGCATCCTCGTCATACTCTGCTGCTGTTAATGTTTCCCCTCTGTTTCAATCGGTTAAGGCGTTTCTTTACCGCAGCAACATTTCCAGAACAGCCTTCTGCGTGTGCAGGCGGTTGCCTGCCTGGTCGAAGACAACGGACTGCGGCCCGTCAATCACCTCTGCGGCGATTTCCTCGCCCCGGTGCGCGGGCAGGCAGTGGAGCACGATGGCCTTCGGATCAGCCGCTTTCATGAGTTTGGCGCTCACCTGGTATCCTTCGAACGCTTTTTCGCGCATGGCTTTTTCCGCTTCCTGGCCCATGCTGGCCCATACGTCCGTATACACTGCGTCGGCTTTCCGCACCGCCTTCTCGGGATCGTTCACAATCAGGACTTCCGATCCCGTTTTCGAAGCCGCAATCGCGGCCTCGCGCATGACCCCGGCATCAGGTTCGTATCCGTGGGGGCAGGCAACGGAGATGTGCATGCCTGTTTTTACGCATGCCTCGATGAGCGAGTTCGCGACATTGTTCCCGTCGCCCACATAGGCGAGTTTGAGCCCCTTGAGCCTGCCCTTGTGCTCCTTGATGGTCAAGAGGTCCGCGAGCGCCTGGCAGGGATGGTGGAGATCCGACAGCCCGTTGATCACCGGGATGGTTGCCTCCCGCGCCAACTCCTCGACGGTTGCCTGCGCAAAGGTCCGGATCATGATGCCGTCCAGATAGTGCGAGAGGGTGCGGGCCGTATCGCTGACGGGTTCGCCGCGGCCGATCTGCAGGTCCGCCGAGGACAGGAACAGCGCCTGTCCGCCGAGCTGGTACATGCCGACTTCGAAGGAAACGCGCGTGCGCGTGGAAGACTTCTCGAAGATCATGCCGAGGGATTTCCCCTTCAGACTCTGATGCCGCCTGCCACCGCGCAGCTCCCTCTTCAGCACAACGGAACGTTTGAGGATGTTCTCGATGTCCCGGGTGGAATAATCAGCAAGGGTGAGCAGATCTCTTTTCATACGCGGTCTCCTGAAAAAAACACCGCCCCTGGTCCACGTCCGGAGAAACGGGCCAGCGGGCGGTTGTTATCGTTTCTCGAAAATCCCGTCGAGTACGCCGAGGAGCGAGCTGATTTCCTCTTCCGTGATGATGAGCGGCGGCATGAACCTGAGCACCGTGTCCATGGTGCAGTTGATCAGCATCCCCTCCTTGATGCACGCGGTCACGACGTCCCTGCCGGGGGTGTCGAGCTCCAGGCCGAGCAGCAGGCCCAGCCCCCGCGCCTCCTTGATGAAAGCGTATTTGTCCTTGAGCTTGTTCAGGCCGTCGAGAAAGAACATGCCGAGCTGCGCAGCCGCGGGGATGATGATGTCGTCCTCCATCAGTGTTTCGAATGAGGCGATCGCCGCTGCGCAGGCAAGGGGGTTGCCGCCGAATGTCGAGCCGTGTGTGCCGGGTGGAAGCGCCTCCGCCGCCTTGTCAGTCGCCAGCAGCGCGCCGATGGGCATTCCCGCGCCGAGTCCCTTGGCGAGCATCATCACGTCGGGGGTGATGCCTGCGTGCTCGTAGGCAAAAAGCTTCCCGGTCCTTCCCATGCCGGTCTGGATTTCATCGAACATGAGCAGGATGCCGTGCCTGTCGCACAAGGCCCTGAGTCCTTTAAGATATCCCTCGGAAGGGATGTTCACGCCGCCCTCGCCCTGCACCGGTTCGACGAGGATGGCGCAGGTCCGTTCGCCCACCGCCTTCTCAACTGCAGCAAGATCGTTGAAGGGGACGTACAGGAACCCCTGCGGCAGGGGCTCGAACCCCTTGTGGAATTTCTCCTGGGCTGTCGCTGTCAGCGCGCCCATGGTCCTGCCATGGAAGGA
>Ga0187786_10000054_pt1 | contig 35275 bp, 34 predicted proteins | sample 0815_BV2_10_20_M_FD_132449 | JGI IMG/M metagenome (GOLD analysis project Ga0187786, IMG submission 132449) | Tropical peat soil microbial communities from peatlands in Department of Meta, Colombia - 0815_BV2_10_20_MG | ecosystem: Environmental > Terrestrial > Soil > Wetlands > Peat | place...
ATGGGACTGCACCTTGGAATGAGATTTGAAGCGGCCCCCAAAGGAGGTAGTGACAGCAATGCGTCATAAAGTAGCAGGACGGCTGTTCAGCAGGACGGCCAATCAGAGAAAAGCACTTCTGAGAGGGTTGGTTTCCTCTCTTTTCGAGCACCAGAGGATAGAGACCACTGTTGCGAAGGCCAAAGCAATAAAGGGCATCGCTGAAAAACTCGTTACCTTCGGCAAAAGGGGCGATCTTCACTCAAAGAGGATGGTCATGTCTTACATACCCAACAGGACGGTTATGTCCAAGCTTTTTTCGGACATCGCTCCCCGCTTTGCAGACCGCAACGGCGGCTATCTCAGGATAGTTCAGACTCGCCAGAGGGTCAATGATCGTGCGTCGATGGCGATAATAGAGTTTATCGATTATGAAGACGTTGTTATGAAGGAGCCCGGCAAGGAAGCGGACAAAGAGAAAGAAAAGAAGTCTGAGAAGAAACCTGCAAAGGCTAAGAAGTCCACTCCGAAAGCCTAGGCATGAACTGATAACAGCGTATGATTGTAAATTAGCAGTGCATGATCTTAAAGGCAGTCTGATAAGGGGTTCTTGGGAATCCCTTATTTTTTGTTTAGAGCGCATGGACCGACGCCGAATAATCAGCGCGGCATTACATACTAAATTGACAAAACAACAATTTGACTCATAAACTGAATACTGATAATCGATCGCAATTATAATATTAGGAGGGTGCCTTGCTTAAGTCCTGTGAAGAAATATCATCGACCAAGAAACGTCTTACTATAGAAATACCTGCCGACGTGCTGGAGACCGAGGTCAAAAAAGGTCTTCAGAACGCGCAGCGGAAGGCTAACCTGCCGGGATTCAGGTCAGGCAAGGCTCCGATGTCCATAATTGAGAAGCGTTACGGCAAAGGGGTCGAGTCCGAGGTCCTGGAGAAGCTGGTGCCGGAGTATTATATGGAAGCCGTAAAAGAGGCTGATATAAGGCCTGTAGCTAAGCCCGAAATGGAAGAGGGCATTGATTTCAAGAGAAACGCACCTGTTGTTACGACCTTTACGGTTGAAGTCAGGCCGAAGGTCGAGGGCTTGAATTATGAAAATATAGCTGTCAAGGACATTCCCATCGAGATAAAAGACGAAGAGGTCGATGCTATTCTAAAGAGTGTAGCTGAAGAAAAAGGGACATTCGAGGCGACGGACGAAGCTACTGCATCGGGCGACCTTGTAACCCTGGACTATACAACCGACGATGGTGTTGAGATGAAAGACGCTGTTATAAAAATTGGAAGCGGACCTTATCCCAAGGAATTTTTCGATGCGGTAATAGGAAAGAAGAAGGGGGAGGAATGCTCGGCCGTAGTCTCATTCCCTGAGGATTCATCTACGCAATTCGCCGGCAAGTCTCCCAGGTTTACGATGGTGATCAAGGATATCAAGAGAAAGAATATCCCGGCTATCGATGATGAACTGGCAAAGGATCTTGGAATGGAAAGCCTCCAAAGTCTTCGAGACAGGGTCAGAGAAGACCTGAGCGAATCCAAGACCGCTGAGGCCGACAGGAAGAAGCAGGTTGAAATCATCGAAAAATTGTTGTCCTCTTACCCATTCGATGCGCCGGAGGGCATGGTTAACTTCGAGCTTGAAAGGATGCTGGGAGAAATCAGGGCGGCAGGGAAACAGACCGGAACGGACGAAGAGCTGGCAATAGAATACAGACCTAAGGCGGTTAAAAGCGCGAAGGTTTCGATACTTCTGGATATAATAGGAGAAGGAGAGGGCATCTCGGTTTCGGAGGATGAGCTGAAGGAAGAAATAATGAACTTCTCGAAGCGGTATTACGTCACCCCCGAAAACGTAATCAAGTATTACGTCGCGAGGGACGGCTCTCTTGACGGTATCAAGAATGCCATTTATGAAAAGAAGGCCATGAAGGCCCTTCTTGCAAAAGCCAGGATAGAGAAGGAGTAATATATGAGCATCGTGCCGATAGTAATAGAGCAGACCGGAAGGACCGAGCGCGCTTACGACATTTATTCGAGACTTCTCAAGGACAGGATTATCTTCATAGGCACCCCAATCGATGACAACATAGCCAACGTGGTTATCGCCCAGCTGCTTTTTCTGCAGACCGAAGATCCTGATAAGGACATACATGTGTATGTGAACTCGCCGGGCGGATCTGTGTCGGCAGGGCTGGCGATATACGACACAATGCAATACGTCAAACCTAATATCTGCACCTATTGCATCGGACAGGCTGCAAGCATGGGTGCGCTGCTTTTATGCGCCGGATCTGCCGGGAAGAGGTTTGCGCTTCCGAACTCGCGCATCATGATTCATCAGCCTATAGGCGGATTTTATGGACAGGCTACCGATGTTGAGATACATGCGCGCGAGATATTGAAAATGAAGGATGTACTGAACAACATTCTGGCTAAGCATACAGGACAGGACATCGAGAAGATAAAGATAGATACGGAGCGGGATTACTTCATGTCGGGCGATGATGCCAAGCAGTACGGCCTTGTTGACGAGGTCATCTTTTCACTCAAGGATGTAAAGAAATAACCTGTCTGCCGAAACGTGACAGCTTCATTCGCACTGGGTATGGAGGACGATGATGGCAAAGAAGAATAATGAGACGACCCTGCGATGCTCATTCTGCGGAAAGGCGCAGGATGAAGTAAAAAAGTTGATCGCAGGCCCCATGGTCTATATCTGCAATGAATGCGTTAGCCTGTGCAATGAGATTATTGAAGAGGAGTTGAGCAGTGTCGAGCAGGGCGGAGCGAGGAAGCTGCCGACGCCGTCGGAAATACATAAATTTCTGAATGACTACGTGATCGGCCAGGAAAGGGCCAAAAAGATTCTCTCTGTGGCTGTGCATAATCATTATAAAAGGATCTACAAAGGGTCGAAGTCCGACATCGAATTGCAGAAGAGCAATATACTTCTGATAGGTCCCACCGGAACCGGCAAGACCCTTTTCGCGCAGACTCTTGCGCGGCTTCTTGACGTGCCGTTTACGATAGCCGACGCTACCTCTTTGACCGAAGCCGGTTACGTGGGTGAGGATGTTGAAAACGTGCTTTTAAAATTGCTGCAGGCCGCCAATTATGACGTCGGCCGTGCACAGATCGGTATCATTTACATCGATGAGATAGACAAGATCAGTCGCAAGAGCGACAGCCCTTCGATCACCAGAGACGTATCCGGCGAAGGTGTGCAGCAGGCCCTCCTGAAGATCATAGAAGGCACCATCGCAAACATTCCGCCCAGGGCGGAAGGAAACACCCGCAGCAGGAGTATATTCAGCTGGATACCACCAATATACTTTTCATATGCGGGGGGGCATTTGTGGGGCTGGACAAGATCATAGAGGAACGGACGGGCAAGAAGAGGATCGGCTTCGGAACTGAGCCTTTAAAGCAGGTCGAGAAGAAAGAGTCTAATCTGCTCAGTACCGCCGAACCGGAAGACCTCATGAAGTACGGTTTGATCCCCGAGTTTATAGGCAGACTTCCAGTGGTTGCAACGCTGACCGATCTTGATGAAACCGCCCTTATCAAGATATTGACGGAGCCAAAAAATGCGTTGGTGAAACAGTATCAGAAGCTTTTCTCTCTTGACGGTGTAAAGTTGAAGTTTACCGATGGTGCGCTCGCAGCGGTTGCAAAGAAAGCGATAGAGCGAAAGGCAGGGGCCAGAGGGCTGAGGGCGATCCTGGAAGACGTAATGCTCGAAATAATGTACGAGATACCTTCGAAGAAGGAAGTTGCGGAGTGCGTTGTCAATGAAGAGTCAATCCAGAAGAAGGAAAAGCCGCTGGTAGTCTATCACAAGAAAGCCGAATCGGCTTGATTGTACGACGTGCTTACAGGCCTGATCCATCCTCAGGCGCATATCTGTTCAACAACGCCATAGTAGCGAACAACATCGAAGGCTTGTAGGCCGTTATGTTGTCTATTTGAAAAAGAGTAAGGATTTGCCTGCCGGCCGGAGATCTGTGCATGCTTACGGCACTGTTCATGATGTCTTTTTTTATGGTTGGGCTCAAATGCGTGTTCATGCAGATCATTCCGTACATAAGCTTTTCCGAAGAGTGAATTATCATCATTTCCCTGGCCAGCTGCGGATTGAGTTCCGACATTGTTTCAAACGCATTCTTGCTCACCACAACTGCATCGGCCTGTTTGAAAAATACCGGCAGCACGGCTTGTGACGCCTTCTTCACCTCCTGGACCGACCCGAAGAACTTATCCTTGAGCGGCTGCTTTTTGTGGTGAACAACATTGCTTAGCCAGATATAGGCGCTGTCGAGCATATACGCATGAACCATTACCTTTTTGCCCTTAAGCTGTTTTACGTCGGTTATTCCCTGGTCTCGTCGCACGATGAGGGCCAGTTCGTCTCCGCCTGCAGCCCCGCGTCTGCTTGCAACAAGGGCCGGCTCTATGGCAACCTTATCCCTGATTTTTATGAAGTCCATTGCCGTCAGTGTTACCATGTCTATTTCATTATTCTGCAAGGCGGTAACCATTGTCTGCAGATTGTCGAAGATGAACGCCTTGGGCTGCACCTTCAGGATTGAACTCTTGGCCATTTCCTTTGTCCACAGTTCTATGGCGACCTGGGCATCTGCGAGACTCACATCGTTGAGGAACTTTGCCGAATAGCCTACTCGAAGATGATGAGGCATGTATTCATTGACTTCGGGGCTGCAGGTGCCGGTAATGAAAAATAAGAAGACAAGGCTTAAGGCACCCAGAACGAGTCTTCGCGTGTATTTCATGCGTGAACCTTCGAGCTGCGGCGCAGTAGAGCCCCCTTAATCATTGTCAATGCTTCACGCCGGATTTCGACAACTCGGAAAGCAAGTCCCTTAAGGTCCTGTCTTTGTCCAGCGGCACGGAGACTTTTATGGCCGTTTTTAATATAGGCTCAATTTCCTTTTGACCCGCGGGTCTGGAAAACAGATACCCCTGACTTTGGCTGCATCCAAGTTCCCTAAGTTTCTCGAGCTGATCGATAGTCTCAACTCCCTCTGCCGTCGATTCCAGGCCCATCGAGTTGGAAAGCAGTACGACTGTTTTAATGATTTCGAGATTTTGAGGGTCTTTCATCATCCTGCTTACAAAGCTGCGATCTATCTTGACACTGTTGACCGGAAACCTCGGCAGATAGCTCAGGGACGAGTAGCCGGTGCCGAAGTCGTCGATGGATAAATGAACTCCCAACCCTTTCAACTTATTGAGCACATCAACCGTATCAGTCGAATCTTCCATAATTACACTCTCGGTTATTTCAAGGTCCAGCAACGAGGCTTTCAAGGCTGACTCGTTTAGGATCATCGAGACCGTCTGAACGAAGTCCTTCTGTTTGAGTTGCCTCGGGGATACATTGACTGCAACAGACATCTCTGTCATGCCCGAGTCGTTCCATTTTCTGATCTGGCTGCAGGCCGTGCGCAGCACCCATTCTCCTATGGGTACGATCAAGCCGTTCTCTTCAGCGAACGGGATGAAATCTGCCGGCATAATGGTGCCACGCCGGGGATGCTCCCATCTGATCAAGGCCTCTACCGCTACCACCTGTCCGGTGCGCAATGATACAATCGGTTGATAGTGAAGGTGGAACTCGTTATTCTCCAGGGCCCTTCTGAGTTCGCTCTCGAGCTGCAATATAGTTACAGCCTGGGCGTGCATAGACTTGTCGAAAATCTCATGCCTCGCCTTCCCCTTTGCTTTTGCCCGGTACATAGCCGTATCTGCATCGCGCAGAAGCTCATCGGCATTCAGATATTCGAGAGAGCTGAATGCAATGCCTATACTGCAGGAAATGAACATCTGGGTGCCACCGATAACAAAAGGCACCTTTAGAATCTGCTGTATTCTTTCCGCTGTCTGCCTGGCATGATCCGCATCATCCAGATCCTCAACCAGGATGACAAACTCGTCGCCTCCGAGCCTCGCTACGGTATCTCCGCTTCTGACGCACTCTTTAAGCCTCTTCGACACTTCTACAAGCAGTTCGTCGCCGGTATTGTGCCCCATACTGTCGTTGATAACCTTGAATCTGTCGAGGTCCAGGAAGATGACAGCAAAGATATGCTCGCTGTTTCGTATCGACCTTGTGAATGCATGTTGCAGCCTGTCCATAAGCAGCGCACGATTGGGCAATCCGGTTAGTGAATCGTGAAAGGCATCACGGACCAACTGTTCCTCAGCACGCTTGCGAGACGTTATATCGGAGATCGACCCGGCCATGCGATAGGCTTTCCCGTTATTGTCCCTTACTGCTACGCCGCGACAGAGCATCCAGCGATCAGTGGCATCCTTATGGCGCACCCGGTACTCCGCCTCGAAATGGTCGCTTGCTCCGGACAGATGTGCGCTGATAAGCATCTTAACCTGGACTACATCATCAGGATGTATTCTGCCTAACCACTCGTCCAGGTTGTCTCCGATTTCATTTTCGGCATGCCCGCACATCGACTTCCATCTGGGCGAGTAGTAGACCGAGGAGGAATCTATGTCCCAGTCCCAGAGACCGTCGTTTGCGCCCAAAGCGGCCAGGGCATAACGCTCCCGGCTAATCCTTAGTTCCTGTGCTGTTTTGCTCGAGCGCAAAACGTATCGCACATGGTGGCCTAATATCGCATACTTGAAAGGTTTTGTTATAAAGTCTGTTGCTCCAACCTGATAAGCCCTGTTAATCGAGTCTGTGTCTCCGAGTCCTGTCATCATCAGAATCGGGACAAATTCCCCGGAGGGCATATTCCTCAGTTTATTGCAAACAGCAAAGCCGTCAAGCCCCGGCATCTGCACATCCAGCAGAACCAGATCAGGCTGAGTTCTATCAAAGGCCTCCATAGCCGTAAGACCGTCGGCAACGGCCTCCACCTCAAATCCCGCTTCCGCCAGAAGTTCGGAGGCCAAAAAGCGCATTGTCTCGTCATCCTCAACAATCATTATGAGCGGTATATCCCGCTGTGATATCGGTTTCATAACATTCTCTCCATCGTGCCGCATAATATCTATCGCTCTATAACGCTTTTGTTAATAGTTTGTTGTCGGCCAGGTTTTATCTCTCTTGCGAAGCTCCTGCTCCAATGCAGCCATAACCATTTTATACTCGGATTCTACTTTCTTAAGCAACATAGCTGCGGTATCCAGGTTGTTGGTCCTGCCCATATTTTCAAGCTCCTGGAGGAGCTTTGCCATCTGCTTGGCTCCAATAGCTGCGCTGCTGGATTTGCCGGTATGAGCGCTTATCTCGACTGCATGGCTATCACCGGTTACTACAGCCGTGCGCAATGCGTCTATGTACTTAGGAGTATTTTTTACGTATAGACCTATGACCTTGGCCAGCAAGGCATTCCCGCCGCATTTTTTTGCACCTGATATTTCATCAAGAGTGGTGCGGTCTATAACCGTAGAAAAATCTCCATGATCCGCTGGAGATGAGCACCTGCCCCGGCTGTGAAAATCACTGTTATCTGCACAAGAACTCCCACCTGCTGTGTCAGGCAATACAGAGCTGGTTTTAATCCATTTGGTGATCATACAGTGCAATTCAGCTTTCTTGAAGGGCTTTGTAAGATAATCATCCATACCGGCGTTGATGCATATTTCCCTGTCGCCCTGCATTGCGTGAGCTGTCAGGGCTATTATCGGTATGCTTGTGCCGGCTCCGTTGCCGTGCCGCTGTTCTTCTTCCTTTTTTCTTATGATCCTGGTGGCCTCATATCCGTCCATATCGGGCATCTGGCAATCCATGAATATAAGATCATAATGCGTTTCCGAAAAAGCCTGCACTGCTTCTTTGCCGTTATTGACGATGTCGACGACTAATCCGTATCCCTCCAACATCCCCCTTGTTACGGCCTGGTTTGTCTGATTGTCTTCGGCCAGAAGCACACGGCCTTCGAACCGCGCAGCATTATGAGCCGGAGCGTCTGCGTCAAGCATTGGCAACGATGATCCGGTGGCGTGATTCAAAACTGAAACCATGCAGTTGAAAAACTGGGATCTCACTATCGGTTTGCTCAGGCAGGCGTCGATGCCCGCAGACTCCATCTGGCCGTTGCTTACGTGCCGCCCGACCGGCGTCAATACTATGAGCCGGGTATCGCTTATGTCAGAATCTGTCTTAATCGTGTGAGCCAACCCCCGGCTGTCGATATCGGCAATTCTTGTTCCAATCAGTGCAACATCATAGGGATTTCCGGCCCACTTGGCTTCGCGCAACATCCTCAGCGCGTTATGACCATCCGCTGCACCGTCGCTTCGGATATTCCAGGCGGCCATCTGTTCGCATAGAAATAGCCTTGTAGTGTCATTAGCAACCGCTACGAGTACTCTGAGCGCTGCAGTCCCTAATGGGGAGGTTATTTCTGCAGGCTCATTTATGTGCCGTTTGTCGAAACGGGCTGTGAACATGAAGGTTGAACCTGTCCCATACTTGCTTATGAAAGTCAGGTCGCCGCCCATTAGAATGCTCAACTGTTTTGAGATAGCCAAACCGAGCCCGGTGCCGCCATACTTGCGAGTGGTAGATGCATCGAGCTGTGTGAAGGGCTGGAAAAGCCCGCCATGCAGAGCCTCCTCGATTCCTATACCAGTATCGCTGATCAGAAACAGGAGCTTGCAGCTGTCACTCGTCTCTTCATGCAGCTGTACGTCGAGATTCACCTGGCCGTGATCGGTGAACTTGACGGCATTTCCAATGAGATTAATGAGTATCTGACGAAGCCGTTCAGGGTCCCCGCGCAAGGCATCGGTGACATTATCTCTTATCCTGTAGACCAGGTCCAGATTTTTGCGGTGTGCCCGCTCGGCCAGCAGATGGACCGATTCCTCCACGATCCTATGCAGCTCAAAATTGACATTTGCCAGCTCAACCCGGCCTGCCTCTATCTTTGACAAGTCAAGGATACTGTTAATAATTCTCAGAAGGGATTCGCCCGAACTGCGGACTATCTCGGCAAAGCGGCGCTGCTCATCCGTCAATTTGCTTTCCAGCAGCAGTTCCGTCATGCCCAGCACCCCGTTCATCGGAGTCCTTATCTCATGGCTCATATTTGCCAGAAACTGGGATTTTGCCATGTTGGCCTTTACGGCATCTTCCTTGGCTCTTTGCAGGGCTTCTTCGGCCGCCTGCCTTTCAGTTATATCTACCGCTACACAAACTACTCCTCGGTCGGTGCCGTCGGAACTGCGCATCACGGCTGCTGAAAAGAGTACGGGAATTCTCTTGCCATTTTTGGCGCAATAAGATGTTCCAAGGTTTATCAGAGTTCCCTTTTCGGTCAGGCCGTTTGACCAGTATCCGGACAACGATGCACCGGAGTTCATTCTTTCATGTCCCAGGATCTCACCCATATGTTTCCCGATCAGCTCATATTCCGAATACCCCAGCAGGTCGAGAGAAGCCCTGTTGACCCTGCTTATCGTACCGACCGTATCAGTAACAATCAGTGCATCGTTCATAGATCTTATAATGTCATCGGTGTACTCCCGGGATGCCATGATTTCGCGCTGAGATTTCTGCAGGGCTTCGGTCATTCTGTTGAACGAGTGCCCCAGGCTTTCCAGCTCGTCTTCTGTAGCTATCTCGGCACGGGCGGTTAGATCGCCTTCGGCTACTCGCTGGGTCACTCTGTTGAGATCGTTAATCGGACTGCTGAGTTTCTTTGCGAATATATAAGCCGCTCCCATAGCCAGCAGGCTGCAAATGAGGGTGAGTATCAGGGTTCGGTAATACATGTTCGAGACGTCTTCATTGTACTTTTTCAAGGATAGGCCGATATGTATCCAGCCCCAGTCTATCCCGGAATATTTGAACGGATAACTATAGTGAAAAACGTCCTGTTTCACCAGATTGTTTCTAAGGAATTTACCCTGGGACAGTCTGGCAGAAGTGGGGTTCCAGATCCCGTCGAGCTGCTGCTGGCTCCAGCCGTCCGCAGTCTGCACCAGAGAAAAACCGTCATTGCGAGTTATGACTACATAGAGAATTGAAGAGCTGTCCTTGACGACCTTCATGCAATGCTCGACAACTGAGCCGTAATCTTCAGAAATCACGGCACTTGCAACGACCTGTTCTATCGACGTAACGATATTTCTAGCCTCTGATTCCATGCCCTCCATCAGAGCTTTTTTCTGGTACGGCAGGTTTGCAGAAACATATATAATAAGAGTGACAACGGTAAGCAGCCACGCAACAATGGCGGTTCGAACCAATATTCGGTTCCTGCCGATCTTCTGCTTAATGTCCGAGATAAATCTCATTTCTTCCGTCCCGTGATTACCTGGGCGCCTTTCTTTGTGCAGTCTCTTTTCTGGAGTGACTATTAGCGCTTGCTACCAGAGCTAAAGTGGTATCCAGCATGCGCGGGTTGTACTCAATCACCTTGTCGATCTGGAAGAGGGAAAGTATCTGCTTGCCGGCAGGAGTCGAGTGCATATTAAGAGCATTGTGAATTACCATATACTTCACATCTGCGTTCAGGTATTTGTTGAAACAGAACAGTCCGTAAAGCAGTTTGTCGGAAACGTCTATGGTGACCAGTTCTTTGCCGATCTGCGGATTGAGGTCAACCATTGTCTCAAACGCCCCCTTGCTGACAAGCGCCGCATCAGCCTGCTTGAAAAAAACCGGCAGCACAGTCTGGGATACCTTCTTAGTATCCCGAATGGAACTGAAGAATCTCTCTTTGTCCGGCAAATGCTTGCGATAGAGTTGTTCACTGAGCCATAGTACTTCGGCATCGTACATATATCCTGCGTGAATCATCAGTCGTTTGCCCTTGAGCTGGCTGATGGCAGTCATATTTTGGTCGCGGCGAACAACGATCACCAACTGCTCACCATAGAGGGCGCCACGTCTTAATGCAACGAGCGCGGGTTCCAGCGGAAATCTGTCTCTGAGTGCGATAAAGTCCATTGGAGTTATACCGACGACATCAATCTGCTTGTTCTTCAGAGCATTGAACATAGCGTCGATGTCATCGAAAATATACGGTTTTGAGTGAACATCGAGAGACCGGCTTTGGGTGAACTCCCTTATCCACAGCTCCAGAGCTGCCTGGGCATCCGCATAACTTACGTCATTCAGAAACTTGCCCATGAAACCGACTCTCAGGTCAAGCTTTGCCTCCGGCGGCTCGGCGCCGATAAGCTGAGCATCAAAACAGAGAAAGGCACATATTGCGACTAAAGCAGTGATAATGAGCCTTCCCATTATCCCCATCCTATTGCGTCTGTGCATATCGCCTCTTCAGTTGGCGGTGCTCTTGCATAAGGGTTGCGAGATGATCAAGATAGCCGGCTCAAGCGGGACGAGCCTGCTCATACCGAAAAGCGTCAGCAATTGCCTGCCGTCAGGGTCTGCATGCAACGACTGTCTCCAGCCATGCAAGCTGGATAACCGAATGTTGTCCCTTGACCATTTACGTTTAATATTGATTACGGAATGCATTGCGCCTAACGCCCATACATTAGTTCACGTATTTCCTTGCCGACTATGTAGTCCAGATGCGCTTGCGTTTCTATATGGTCGTAAAGCGTCTTTTGGCATTGAGCCTTCATGAACGACTCTATTAGCTGCGCTTCTATTACATCTTTGGTTTCGACCAGCTCGTCCTGATAGGCTCTTTCGCTAAGATCCCTATTTTCCTCCGCTGCCTTTGCTGCCTCGTTTGATGACCGTTGCTGATCCTGTGCACTCATCATCATAGTAAAGATATGCTTCACCTGCAGGGCGATTCCCTCCCTGAGCAGCACCTTTTCTTCGGAAAGTTTTCCAAGTCGCGCAGTAGCCTCCCGAATCTCTCCCTTCGTACGAAAACCGCTGAAGATCGGCAATTCAAGCGCCGCGCCGACATTCCAGTTGTTTTTGTTGTTCGAGCTTACAATTCCTTTGTTGTATGAGTTCTGAATGTTTACGAGGCTGCCGATTAGCGCTACTTTCGGCAGATGTCCGCTCTCAGCCTCATCTATGTGTGCCTCCGCTGCCTTCAATCCCTCCTGCATACGCGCCCAATCAGGATTGAACATGTAGGCATTGCTAACGAGCTGACTAAGGTCAGCCTGATATCTGTTGAATGGAATCCTGGTCTCAGAAATATTGATTGACCTGCTCCATTCCAGGCCCATCGTATTTGTCAGGGCAGCCAGAGAAAGATCTTTATTGGCCTTAAGCATGGTAACTCCGCTTCTAAGCTCCTCAACTATGGACTTGTTTCGCAGGTAGTCGGTTTTTTTTACCCTCCCGGAACCGGTCTTGTATAACTTTTCCGTAAGCTCAAGCGTAACTTCCATCCTCTGAAGGGCTTCGTTGCCGATGCTGTAGAGTTCTGAAGCGAGAACAGCGCCGTAGTATATGCGTTTAACGTCATATATGACCTGCAGGTCAGTCCTGCGGGCTTCCTGCCTGGCTGCTTCGAGTCCGCTTCTTGCCTGTCTTACTATCGCCGGCCGCTGGCCTCCGGTAAAGAGCGGGTACATGACGTTGAGTGAAGTCGAAAGAGTATCGCGACTCATCAGCTTCACATTTTGCTCCGGCACGTTGAATGACTGCGCCGGCACGCTGACGGGAAGCGGTCCCATCGGCGTGCTGGCAACAATGGTCGTTGCCGGCATACTCATAGTCGATGCAGGAAAAACAAAGTTGGGCTCATGATTCATGTGGGTATATGCAGACCTTAGCCCTACTTCAGGCCAATAGGAAGAAAGCGCTTGTCCAAGCTGGGCATCGGCTATTTCTACGGCAAATTGAGAAGCCGGGCGGGTATGATTGTTCTTCAGGGCTATTTCTATGCAGTCCTGCAGGCTCAGATTTATTAGGCTCTGCGCCTCGTTTTTTTGCGGAACGTTATTCGCCTGAAGAACTGCAGCCGATGTTTCCGCCGCTATTGAGATGTTCGGAAACAACAAAATAATGAAGCAGATCAGCATTACTATATCTTTTTGCACGGCCCCTCCATAAATTACATTGATTTATATCGAGAAATTCCCACATATTACATGAATTCAATCAATTATATTATCGGCATTATTGACTGGTCACTTGAATACGGGAAATGGAAAATATACCAAGAGAAGGTCTATTTAACGGGATAGTCGCACAAAACCTGAATGCGATATATCGTCTTGGTCTCTCTGATAAATTATAAACCGAAAAAGTGAAAAAAGATCGTGCTGGATAGGCGATAATCTGTCAATCTTCTGGTTTGGTGATGCCTATCACGATTAGTTGGGCGTGAATTGAAATTACAGTCTATGTACATATGAAAACTTAGGGTCAAGATTAATGGCAGGGGTTAATACGTGCCTGGCAAGGGCGGCTATTGGCGCCGTTTCCTTCTCGCTGCTTTCTCCATAGTCTGCCTGATCTGATCTCTTAAGCCGGCGTCATCAATATCTTCCACGACCTGCGAGATACGGGAAACGTCCTCGCCGGTCAACTCCCTGAATGCCTCCGGCGGCGCCAGTTTTTCGCCGACCTTGCGTTTTTCGTCGATGCGCACCCTGCCGAGCCTGAACTGAACCTGGGTTATGCCGTGCGCTGCAATTTTTTCTACTATTTCTTTCTGCAGAAACCTGATGTGCTGAAGCCAGGCTGGGGAGTCGACGGATATCACGAGCCTGTTTTCTTTGAGTTCAGTCGGCGCAGTATGAATGGAAAGCGATCCGGGGAAGGTAGAATGCCATTTTCGTCTTAGTGACTCCAGCCTGATGCGGTCCAAAATACCGAGGTTCCGGAAAAGGGAGTTGAGAAGCACATCTACAGGTTGCAGGCTGCGCTTATGCATCGTGAGTTCCGCCGGGCAGGAAGAATATGGTTATCCTGTTCCGGCGGATTACCGCCACTTAAACGGCTTTAACGACCTTGTTGGAACGGAGGCATCTTGTGCAGACATAGGTCCTCTTGGCTCCGCTTTCCGTAACAATCTTTATCCGCTGTATGTTCGGCAGGATAATCCGTTTCGTTCTATTATTGGCGTGGCTCACATTGTTCCCAGTGGTCTTCTTCTTTCCGCAGACAGTACAAACAGCCATTTCAACCTCCTCAATTCATTGCATATATAAAGTCTTTTATGATAACATTTTAGTCATGTTGTTACAAGATAGTTTAACGTTGGAGCAGACAGGAACATGGGAAGGGGTGCGCAATAATGTCCGCTGAAGGTATAAAAAGCACTGATCTCGCGCGGGAGTTGAGTGTCAAGGCTACTGATATAGTGACTGCTGTGGCCCGGCTGCGAGGTGCAGAATATAAAAAAGGCACAACGAATATAAAGCTTAGCGGCGAAGAGGCCGACAAAATACGGAATATGTTTGCCCTCAAGTCGTCCGGAAAAGAGAAGCCGGCAACGGTTGAGCATAAAGGCGGAGAAGGGCAGAAGGAAGCTGTCAGGCCTGATATCAAGCGGGAAGTTCGGAAAGAGCCTGCGCCTCAGAGGGAAAGAAAAACCGGCAAAGAGGCTGCAGCTGTAGAAGCCAAACCTGCCGCTCACAGAAAACCTGAACCTGTGAAGGAGGAACCGGAGAAGGAACCGCTTGCGGGTCAGGCGCCGGTAGTCCAGCCCGCAGCTGAACCTGAAGCCGCCAAGCCTGAAACGACGGGAGTTGCGACAGAGGAAGAGGATGTAGCCATACCTGACCGCTTCCGCAAAGAGGTGGAGGTTGACAAGGTTGAGAAAATCAAAGTCAAGCCTACCATGCAAAAAGCTTTTCAGACTGTCCGCAAGATTGAACAGAAAAAATGGGTGGACCTGAAGTCGGCTAAGAAGCCGGTAAAATTCAGAAAGCCTGAGGCTATTCAGCCGCCTCCCATAACTGCGCCCAGAAAAAAGTCAATCAAGCTTCATGAAGGCACGACGGTCAAGGAGTTTGCGGAGGCCGTAGGCCATAAAATTCCGGAAGTGATAAAGAAGTTCATGGAGATGGGTTACATGCCGACGATCAACCAGCCGGTTGACGCGGATGCTGCAATGCTGATTGCCGAACATTTCGGCGTCAAAATAGAATTTGCTTCAGCCGAGCAGCTCGACGTTGTCGACGAGGTGATTGAAGAAAGTGGAAACATGATCCACAGGCCGCCGGTTGTGACCATTATGGGCCATGTTGACCACGGCAAGACGTCGTTGCTTGATGCAATTCGCGAAACCAAGGTTACAGAAACCGAGGCAGGCGGCATCACTCAGCATATCGGAGCATACAAGGTGTCCCTTCAAGGAAAGGACATTGCGTTTCTTGACACGCCCGGCCATGAGGCGTTTACCGCTTTAAGGGCCCGAGGCGCCAAGGTTACGGATGTTGTTGTTCTTGTCGTAGCAGCAGACGACGGCGTCATGCCGCAGACCATCGAAGCAATAGACCACGCAAAAGCCGCCAATGTGCCCATCGTAGTTGCTGTTAACAAGATAGACAAACCAGAAGCCAATCCTGAAAGGGTGAGGCAGGAGCTTGCTGAGCACGGAGTAGTCTCTGAAGCATGGGGCGGCCAGAATATTTTCGTGGAGGTCTCTGCAAAGAAACGCATCGGCATTGAGCACCTTCTCGAAATGATCCTGCTCCAGTCGGATGTTATGGAGCTTAAGGCCAACCCCGACAGGCCTGCAAGAGGGACCATCATAGAAGCCAAGCTGGACCGGGGAAGAGGGCCGATAGCAACAGTCCTGATTCAGTCCGGGACGTTGAAGGTTGGGGATGCTTTTGTTGCCGGAGGTGCGTCTGGAAAAGTGCGCGCCCTTATCGACGATACCGGAAAGAAGATACAGAGTGCTGGCCCTTCCACGCCGGTAGAGGTTATAGGTTTTGCTGAGGTCCCTACATCCGGCGACATTTTTACGGTAGTTGAGGACGAGAGAAAGGCAAGACAGATCGCGCTTATCCGGAACCAGAAACAGAAGGGTCCTGATATAATGAAACACCCCAAGCTTACGCTCGATGAGCTTTATGCCAAGATCAAGGAAGGGCAGATAAGGGACCTTAATATTGTACTTAAAGGAGACGTCCAGGGTTCTGTCGAGGCCATAAAGAGTTCATTCGAAGGGATTACCCATCCAGAGGTTAAGGTCAACGTCATCCATGCATCCGTAGGAGGTATTAACGAGTCCGACGTTATGCTTGCAGCTGCCTCTAATGCGATTATTATCGGTTTCAATGTAAGGCCCGAAACGAAGGCCGCGCATCTGGCCGAAAAGGAAGGCGTCGATATAAGGCTCTACAATATCATCTATGAGGCGATTGAGAACGTCAAGAAGGCCCTTGAGGGGATGTTGGAGCCGACGATCAAGGAAAAAGTCATGGGCAGGGCGGAAGTCAGACAGACCTATTCAGTGTCGCGCCTCGGTACCATTGCGGGATGTTATGTAGTTGACGGCATTATTATGAGGGCCAGCGACGGAGTGCGGGTCATCCGCGATAACATAGTTGTATACCAAGGGAAAATCGCCTCTCTCAAAAGGTTTAAGGATGACGTGAAAGAAGTGGCTACAGGATATGAATGCGGTATTATGATTGAGAATTTCAACGATCTGAAAAACGGCGATATCCTGGAAAACTTTGTCATCGAAAAGATAGCGGCCAAATTGTAGCTCTTCAAAGCCGTTCCTTATCCAAGCTATGCAACCATATAAACGCGCACAGAGGTTGAACATCCTCCTGAGGGAGGAAATAGCCGACATCATAATGAGGCGGGTGAAGGACCCTCGCCTCGGGTTTGTCACGGTTACTGACGTCAGCCTCTCCGAAGATCTCAAGATAGCGCGCGTCTACATCAGCGTTTTGAATAGTGATGAGCGGGCCATCGCAATCGAAATCCTGAACGGGGCGAAGGGAACCATACGCTCAGAAGTTGCAAAGAGGGTCAGGACCAAATTCATTCCAACTCTCGAGTTTCGCATTGACGAATCCATCGAACAGGGATTCAAGATCGATAAATTACTTAAAGAGATCAAAGAAAAGGGAACAATGGAAGAGGGCGAACAATGAATTCAAAGCGGAACTGCGGACTGGTCCCTCCACAGGAACTGATCGACAAGATTCGAAGCGGCGACAACTTCCTTGTGGCGACGCATGTGAACCCTGATGGTGACGCGCTTGGGACGGCGATCGCATTCGGCGCTGCCCTTGAAAAGATGGGCAAGAAGGTCATGCTGCTGGATAAACACCGCGTCCCTGAGCATTACCGCTTTCTCCCGGGCCATGATAAATTCTGTACATATGAGTCTCTTGCCGATGCGGGTCACGGGGCCGGCGATTTCCAGATGCTGGTTTTGCTGGATTGCAATGAACCGCAGCGTATCGGACTTGAAAATAAGCTCCAGCATCCGTTCGCAGAAGGACTCAAAAAAAGGCTTGCAGATGGAATGACTGCAATTGTTATCGACCACCACGAAACCGAAAAGGGCTTCGGAGAGGTTAAGTGGATAGAGCCTGCCGCAGCAGCGACCGGCCTGATGGCTTTTTATCTGATAAAGGCTATGGGTGTGGAAATCACTGCTGAGATGGCGATCAATCTTTACGCAGCCATCGTTATTGATACCGGCAATTTCCGGTATGAAAATGCGACTGCGGAGGTATTTCGCGTTGCGGCTGAACTGATCGACTGCGGGGCCCGGCCAAACCGCATATATCAGGAGCTGTACGAATCCTGGTCGGACAACCGTTTCAGGCTTTACCTGCGGATGATCGAATCTCTCGATATGCGGGATGACGTAGTGTTCGGGGTCATCACCGGGAAGATGTTCGAGGAGACAGGGGCCACAGCCGAAGATACGGAGAATTTTGTGTCATTTCCGCGCGTTGTGAAGAGCGTGGCCGTTTCGGTCATGTTGCGGGAAATCGGCAAGGACGAATATAAGGTGAGCCTGAGATCCAAGGGTGATGTTAATGTCGCGAAGATTGCTGAAATGTTTGATGGAGGCGGTCATAAGAACGCAGCAGGCTGCAGAATCAGGGCTGATATAGCCGCCGCCAAAGATTTGCTCTTCGGAAAGATTAAGGCCTTACAGAAGCGCTGAGATCTTTTCCTGAAGCTCTTCAGGGGTGATAACACTGCCGCCCGGCCTGCCGTAGAAAAGAACCTCAGATTTGCCGTTCACCGCAAGCCGCACGTCCTCGACCATCTGGCCCATGTTCAGTTCGACTACCAGAAAGCGCTTGTTCAGACCTGCCAGATCGTTGATCCTGGTCTCCGGGAAGGGGAAAAGCGAGATCGGACGAAACATGCCGACCTTGCGGCGTTCATCACGCAGTCGCTTTACAGACGAGAAGGCAATCCTGGCCGATACGCCGAAAGCTACGACTATCAGTTCGGCATTATCCACCAGGTATTCCTGAAACATAACCTCGGCTGACTTTATCTTCTCATATTTCTTGGCCAGCCTGTAATTTACCTGTTCAAGCTCGCCCTCTCCCATGAAGAGCGACTTGACAACATTCGGAGTTCGACCTTTGCAGCCACCGAGCGCCCAGGTCTTCGGCGGAAGGTCCGGCCTGACATACCCTGTCTGAAGAAAAGGCTCCATCATCTGACCGAGAACGGCGTCGCCCAGGATCATGACCGGCGTCCTGTACTGATCGGCCTTGTCGAATGAGAGCATAGTGAGATCCCAGCACTCCTGAAGGTTGTATGGTGCATACACCAGATTCCGGTAATCTCCGTGTCCGCCTCCCTTGACCGCCTGAAAATAGTCCGCCTGGCTGGCCGATATGTTGCCCAGCCCGGGCCCGCCGCGCTGCATGTTGACGATGACTGCAGGGAGTTCGGCTGTAGCCAGAAAAGAAATGCCTTCCTGTTTGAGGCTTATGCCGGGGCTGCTGGATGAGGTCATGGCACGAGCACCGCATGCGGCGGCGCCGTAGACCATATTGATTGCAGCTATCTCGCTTTCTGCCTGGATAAATGTTCCGCCGACCTGCGGCATGCGATGGGCCATGTATTCCGGTATTTCATTTTGGGGTGTTATTGGATAACCGGCGTAGAAACGGCATTCGGCACGGACTGCAGCCTCGGCAATGGCTTCATTGCCGCGCATGAGTATCTTTTTCATTAGGAATTATAACATTTGGAGACAAATCATTGACAGCTAAAGGAGGTGCTTTTTCACTCTTTCGATGGCCGGGGCAATCGCTGCTTCAACTTTTGGCGTGCAGCCCTTGCCGAAGCTCTCGATGTCTTCGACCTCGACGCCGATAATGCGGATATCCTTCGGCATCTCGTCTCCGAAAAGATCGTAGCCTATCCTCAGGGATTCGGCCAGGGAGAGATTGTGAGTTCCGGAGAACCTGCTTTTGCCGGCCGCCTGCTCCCTGGTCATCTCGATGATGGTGCCCGGCTCACTGCCAGTAATAACGCCGTCCACTATGACGGCCCGGTCATAGCCGAGCACCGCATCGATGATATTGAAATCGGTGGTTGTGAGTATTTTTATATCCACAACCCCTTCAAGTGATTCTGCTACCTTGATACCTACGCTATCGTCCGCCATGAAAGGGTTACCTATACCGAGGACGATAGTCTTCATAGCTATTCCTGCTGCTTAGAAGTTCCTCATCTTCTTGAGATGAGTCCCGTTCTTTTCGTATACGTCTATCTCCAGCGGCATGCGGCCCGGCAGCGCGTGAGTGGCGCATGCGAAGCAGATGTCATAAGGCCTGTAGGCCATCTCGACCATGTTGATAAGGCCTTCGTTGATGATGCCGTTCTTGATGAAGCTCTTCGCAGCCCTTCTTACCGCTACGTTGATAGGCCCTTTGTTATTGGTTGTAGCTACGATGAGATTGGCATCCGTAACGATACCCTTGTCATCCGTCTTGTAGTGATGGATGAGCGTACCGCGGACGGCTTCGATAATTCCGACGCCCTCGTTGGGTTTGTTCGTGAGTTTTGCGCGCACATCAGGATCCGTAATGCTCTTGTCGGAAAGGAGCTCCTGCACTCTTTCCGCCGCGTTAAGAAGCTCGATGGCTCTTGCCCAGTGGTATGCAAGAATATTGTGGACAGGCTTCTTGCCGCCGAAGGCCGCAAGCATCTTCTCATAGTGCTCCTGGGCCTGCGGGGTGTTGAAGCCGTCGCAGACGTTGAAGCGGGCCAGCGGACCGACTGCGTAAAGGCCTGTGCCCTCGCCGTCTACCACGCCTTTCCAGCCGATCGACTTGAGATAAGGCATCTTCAGATACGACCATGGCAGAGTTCTTTCAGCAATGACATCGAGGTATTCCTTGCCCTTGAAACGCACGATTTCCTTGCCGTTCAGGTCGATGACCTTCTGTGTGCCGTCGTAGTAGTTGCACTTGCCGTTTTCGTCTACGGTTGCCATGTAGTTGACGATAGCCTTGTATGAATCGCCGACGACGAGCTCCATGTATTTTTCATTCTTAAGGACTACATCATCGAAGACCTTAAGAGTGATCTGACCGAGTTCTATCAGATCCTTGGAAAGCTCGAGCATCTGAAGGCGCTCTTCTTCGGATATGCTCTTGGACCATCCGCCCGGAAGTGCCGCGACCGAATGAAGGGGCTTTCCGCCGAGTATCTCAATGATTTTGACGGCGCTGAAGCGTTTCTTCAGTACGAGCTTTCCAGTCTCCGTACCTACAGCCGAAATAAGACCGATAAGGTTTCTGCCTGCAGGATCGGATGTCGGCCCCATGACAAAGTCCGGAAAACCGAGCGCGTAGAGAATTGCGCAGTGATCTTCGACATAATGGGCGTTTAGAAATAATTCCCTGATCTTCTTGGCGGTCGGTGTGGGCTCGACGCCGTAAACTCCGTCGGTAGCTTTTGCTGCCGCTGAAAAATGCACGCCGCGACAGACGCCACAAACGGTAGAGACGGTTCTGGGAACTTCCTCAATCGGCATGCCCTGGAGAAATCTTTCGTATCCCCTGAACTCGACTGTCTGGACAAATGCATTGTCTACGTTGCCGTTGTCGTCAAGAAATACCGATATCTTACCGTGACCCTCAAGCCGGGTCATCGGGCTTATTTCAATTTTTTGCATGTTCTGAAACCTCCTATCTTCCTGCCGAGAATTGATCCGGGCAGCGAATATCTGTTGAAGAGCTTGGTCGGGCTGGGGACCTGATCTACAAGTTCGTCTTTATCGAACAAGGCAGCTACAGCGCTGATTGCCCTCATACCGTAGTCTTTCACTCCGGGGATAGGTCCGCCGCAGCCGCGGCACGGTATGTTCACCTTGGGACAGCTCGACCCGCAGTCACCCTGAGTGATCGGGCCAAGGCAGAGATATCCCTCTTCAAGGAGACATCCGTCCGCCGTCGGGGACCCGTCAATTGTTCTTTTCACGGAGGAGATCAACTTCCTCTCCCTGCCGTTTGCGGTCGGGTTTCTCTTGCAGACATCGCATACGGCTTTGCCGTTGGTAATCCATGCGCCGGGAGCCGGCAGTTTGCCTGTAAGAATGGCTGTAACAGCAGCGGCCACATGGGTATAGTGCGGAGGACAGCCTCCGAGGTAATAATCGACATCCACCACCTGATCAAGGGTCCTGATGTGAGGCATGAATTCGGGGAGTTCAAGTTCGTACTTCCCATCTACCAGGCATTTGGTCTGCGGAAGTATCCCGTCGGGATTATCAGTGCTTGGGCTATATTTATACGCATATTCCAAAAGGGATTCTTTCAGGTGCATATTGCCCATGCCCTGAATTCCACCGAGTGAAGCGCAAACGCCGTATGCGATAAGCACCTTGCATTTGGCGCGCATTACCTTTGCGGTATGCTCGTTTTCATCGAGTCTGATACAGCCCGAATGAAGCCCAACGTCGATGGATTTGTCAGGCATCTCTTCCAGATCTTTGTATTTAACATCGGCGACCGTAGGCGCCCAGAAGACGATGTCGAGCTGCGGTATCACATCAACAAGCGCATCCGAAAGATCGACGATCGACATATCGCAGCCGCCGCATCCCCCGGAAAGCAGAAACGCTACTTTTGGTTTTGACATGTTGCTCCTCCTTTGCCATTGTCGCTGTACGGGCTCGGTCCGATAGCCCTGATCGCTGCATCGAATTCGTTCATCGCTTCCGAAAACCGCTTGCCTTCGGAACCGGCTATCCATTCGAGCTGGACCCTCTGCTTCTCGACACCGAGTTCGTCAAGTACCTTTCTGAGAAGACCGAAACGCTTTATAGCCTTATAGTTGCCCTCTTTGTAGTGGCAGTCTCCGAAGTGACAGCCGCCGATGAACACGCCATCGGCCCCTTCTTTCAGCGCCGTAGCTACGAATTCCGGCTCGAAGCGTCCGCTGCAAGGCACTCTGACTATATTGACTGTAGAGGGATAGGAATATCTCAGGCTTCCCGCAAGGTCGGCGCCCTGATAGGTGCACCAGTTGCAGGCAATCAGTATTATTCTGGGTTCCCAGTTGCTCATATTTTCACCCCGCAAATTTTATTGAGAATTTCGTCCATGTTCTGAACCGACATCGCCGTCATCTGTTTGGGATCGGCGCCGAGGCAGATCGCCAGCAGCTGCATTATATGCATTGCAGGAACTACGCTCTCCAGTTCACCCTTCTTCTGGAGCTGGTCCTGCGACATGTCGAACTGCATCAGACATGAGTTGCAGCCCGTTACGATCAGGTCCGGTGCCAGTTCCGCGTTAATGGTTTCGAGCTTCTTCTTGAAGAGAATCATCGAACGCTCCGGAGATGCCGAACGCATCGCGCCCATTCCGCAGCAATCAGTAAGGCGGCTGTAAGCGGGTGCACTGCCTCCAAGGGCTTCAACAAGCTCCCTCAGCCTGGCAGGATGAAATGCGTCGCTTTCACCCTCATAATATGCCTTGCTCGGCCAAATCGTATGACAGCCGGGCTGGACGGCAACCTTCAAGCCATTGAGGTTGATAGTGGCAGCCTGCTTGATGGCTTCGAGGCCGATTTCATTATATAGATAGTTTACCAGAAGCCTGACCTTGCTTGTCCCCTTGTACTGTTTGCCGATCTTGGCGAGCTGCTCGTTGACCTTGTCCTTCATTCCCGGCTTGTCGTGCAGATTGTGATAAGACTCGGAAAGGGAGCCATAGCAGCTGCCGCAGGTTGTGACGATATCAACGCCCCTTTCTTCGGCGATTATGAGATTCCAGGCAGATGAGGCAGCCCAGGCCGCGTCGTCTATTGAAGGCATGGTGCCGAACGCCGGGCAGCATGTCTGGCCGTCGAGGTTGTCGATCTCAACGCCCAGCTTGGGCAGCGCGTATCTGACGGACGCCTCGTTGTCCGGCCGGTTGAAGGCTGTGTTGCAGCCGATGAAAAAACCGACTTTCTTCATTTCTTCTCCTCCTTTTTCATCGGGAAAAGTCCCACTTCGTTAAGCTCCGAATTGCGCAGGAACTCCTGCAGCTGTTCGAGCATCTCCGGGAAGGAAAGAGTTGACGGCGGCTCTTCAGACAGCCCGACCGCCTTCCTCTTGGCCTGATAACCTTTAGGGTATACGGCATGCCCGGTCTTATAGTAATTCCGCAGTCCTTCTATGGTGTTGCCGGGGACGGAAAGCTCCCTGACGGCAGCCCTTCTGAGGGCCAGAAGCACTTCGTACGGTTTGACATCCTGCGGACAGACCTCGACGCACCTGTTGCATGACTGGCAGGCCCACATCGATGGGTCTTCCATGATCTCTTCTCTCATGCCGCATTCGATGGCATGGATCAGCTTCTTGATGTAAAACGGAAATCCGGCAAGTGAAAGGGGGCAGGTGGCCGCGCATTTGCCGCACTGTACGCATGCGCGAATGTCGAAGCCGCCGCGCTCCCTGATCTCGCCGATAAACGCTTTGTCCATTTCAGACAAAATAATAGCCATATAGTTTTTATCCCTCCGTGTATTGTTGGTCCGGTGTGAGTAAAAATCTACAAATTAACGATATCTTCTCGCCAATGTAACGATTTGCGCCTCGACCGCTTCAGTCGAAAACCCATGAAGCGTAATTGCCCTGGACGGACATGTCGCCGCGCATACGCCGCATCCCGTGCAAAGCACGCTCTCGATTTGGGCGCGGGTGTCGCCGTTCGTACCTACCATGGAGATTGCCCCATAAGGACAGAGCGGAGTGCAAACACCGCAGCCGCTGCACTTATCAGCATTCACTTCGGATATAAGAGGATCGAAAGTGATCTTGCCGGGTATAAGCAGGGCTGCAGCTGCAGACGCAGCCGCTCGCGACTGAGAAATCGATTCCGGAATGTCCTTAGGCCCCTGGATACAGCCGGCCAGGAAAACGCCCTTGGTCGAGGTCTCGACCGGATACAGTTTTGTATGGACTTCCTTGAGGAATCCTTCAGCGCCCTGGCAGAGGCTGAATTTACGCGCGAACTCTTCAGTGCCCGCAGCAGGTTCGATCGCAGTTGCGAGGATGGCCATGTTGACCTCAACCTCAACCGCCTGTCCGAGATCAGAGTCGAATCCGCGGACTCTCAGGTTGCCGTTCGGCAGTTCGTCGATTGCTGATACGCGGCTGCCCTTGATGACATGCATGCCCATCTCGCGGCAGTAGGTATGGAATTCATCGAAGTCCTTGCCGGGTGTCCTGACATCGATGAAGAAGAGGTATATCTCACTGTCGGGATATTTCTCCTTGACGATCCTGGCTTCCTTGAACATGTACATGCAGCAGACCTTTGAGCAGTAGGTATGATGCTTTTTATCCCTGCTGCCTACGCATGATACAAAGGCGAATGATTTAGGTTTAGTGCCGTCGGACGGACGCTGCAACTCCCCTTCTGTCGGGCCTGTCGCAGAGATGATCCTTTCGAATTCCATGGCGGTCACCACGTTCGGAGACTGCGGAGAATATTCCTTGAACGGGTCTTTCGGCATGGGCTTGAACCCTGTTGCGAGAAGGATTGCGCCAACGTTCAGATCGACGAACTCATCCTTCTGGCCGAAGTTAATTGCATTGGCCGGACAACCGGCTACCTTCTTTGCAGGAATGCCCTTCTGGCAGATCTGGCAGGCGGGTTTGCCTGTCTTGGCCATAGATTTAAAATAGAGACAGTGCTCTGAATCTATCTGGGCCTTTTTCGGGACTGCCTGCGGGAACTGTATATATGCGGCCTTTCTGGTATCCATATCATAGTTGTAATCGTTTTTGACCTTGGACGGGCATACTTCCGTGCAGACGCCGCAACCCGTGCATTTGTCAAAATCGATATAGCGGGCTTTCTTCTTTACGGTAACCTTGAAGTCGCCGACATGTCCGGCAACCGACTCGACTTCGCTGTAGCTCAGAAGCTGAATGTTCGGGTGCTGAGCCACTTCTACCATCTTTGGCGTCAGGATACAGGCCGAGCAGTCCATTGTCGGGAAGGTCTTGTCCAGCTTGATCATATGGCCGCCGATCGACGGCTCTTTCTCGACGAGATAGACCTGAATTCCCATTTCCGCGAGGTCAAGGGCAGAGAACATTCCTGCAACTCCGCCTCCGACGATCATCACCGACTTTATGGCGTCGCCCGAGCTTTCCATAAGGGGTTCAAGGTGATTCGCTTTTGCGACGGCGCTGCGGATCAGCCTTCTGGCCTTGAGCGTCGCCCCGTCCTTATCGTGCCAGTGTGCCCAGCTATCCTGGTCACGGACGTTCGCCATCTCACAAAGGTACTTGTTGATGCCACCTTCCTCACAGGCTTTCCTGAAAATAGCCTCGTGGGTGCGCGGGGTACAGGCGGCAACAACTACTCTGTCGACGAGTCCGGCCTTGATATCCTGCTTGATGATATCCTGGCCTGGGTCCGAGCACATAAAAAGATACTCGCGTGCGACAGTTACACCGGGGAGCGATTCTGAATACTCTCTGACGGCCTTGCAGTCGACCGCTCCGGCGATGTTTTCACCACAGTGACACACATAAACACCGATTTTCGACACTATACGCTTCCTCCTGGAATAAAAAGTAAGCTTCTGTAGTACCAGTTCTATCAGTTCCGAGTCAAAGAAAAAATATTTAATTCGTTATAACTTTCTGTAATAGCAACTGAAACGAGAGATTTGGGCGCATGATTATGCTGCAGAAGGAAAAGGTATATTTCTATTAGTAAGTAGATAAAAAAATAGTAAATACAATATGTTAATAAATGATGCAGCAAAAGATTGCATTAATCAAATGAATACTGGAGGGAATGGATCATGTTTCGCCCAATATGGGCGTGCGAACCAATAAATTGCACCAAGGGCCTGTTGGGATGCAAAAGGGGCGGTCTGCCGGTTTTGCAAACGCTGATTCATTCCGGCCTGCGTTTGATTTCAAGGATACAATGGACTGGAAATTGTTATCGGTGGTTTCTTTTGAGTATCTTAGCCAGGGCAATGAGCGACCTCTTTTCCATCATCCTTTCCAGCGTCAGAGGCGTCTTGCGAAGCCAGTTGGGATAAGAGTCCACTGTTCCGGGCATATTTTGCTGGTCAAGTATACCGACAATGTCTTCAAGACTTACGGCAAGAAGCCTGCACGGGGTCAGAGACAGGTACTCATAAATAGTAAGGCATAGAGCGGGAATCATCAGATTCATCGATGTGCGGTCGACTGGAAAGTCCTGCGGAAGCAGGTCAAGAGACTTTAGAGCGGTAATGAGCAGTGCCTTATCCCTTTCTCTTTCGGATATCTGCTGCTGTCGTAATCTTTCATCGGGATAAAGCGATAGCCAGGTCTTTTCCTCGATATCCCGCCCGCTCCAGTATCCGTAAAGGGTGGGGAGATCATGGGTCGTGACGGCACAAAGAGCCAGGTCCGAATATCTCGCCGGCAGCTTGAACGACGGGTCCGGATAGTTCCGCTCGAAGTAAAGGAGCTTGTAGCTCAACATCCTGAATCTGAAAAGGGTTTCCCTTACATCCTCTCCTACGGTGCCAAGATCTTCAGCAATGACAATGGTCTTGTTGCGCACACTTTCGAGCGCCACAATACGCATTATCTCTTCCGATGGATAGATGACATAGGCGCCGTTTTCGGCCTTCGCGCCCCTGGGTATCCAGAAAAGTCTGAACATTCCAAGGGCATGGTCGATCCTGAGCGCACCGGCATGCTGCATGTTTCTTCTCAAGGTCTGGACAAGAAATTCGTACCCGGAAGCCTTCATCCTTTCTGGTATGAAGGGAGGAAAGCCCCAGTTCTGTCCAACAGGGTTGAAGTCATCGGGCGGGGCGCCTACATCGATTTCGCCCGCCATCAGATCGCCTGCCAGCCAGGCATCGAAACCGCCGCCTGAAGAACCCACAGCCAGATCCTGATACAGACCTACCGTCATGCCGAACTGTCGGCATAGCTCTGCAAGCTCCTCATGCTGCAAGTCTATCAGCCACTGAACATACTTATAGAACAGAATCTGTTTTTCATTGTTTCTCCTGAACGCGCCTACTTCATCACTGCCTGTGTCCCGAAACTCCTCGGGCCATTCCATCCAGGAGTCACTGCCTGCAGCAGCCTGGATTGCCGAAAAAAGCGCGAAGTCCTCAAGCAGGGCGCCTTCTTTCTGCAGGTAGCGGCGGAATGCTTCACCCCGTTCAGATCCTCTGAAGTAGTGGATGTCGAAGAATGAGTCGAATGCTAGCCGCAGGACTTCCATTTTGAGCTCAACTATTGCCTCGTAATGGACGAATTCCAGGTCCCTGAGAAACTTGATCTGTTCGATAAACTGATCTGTTTCCATCAACTCAAGGGCTGCGCTCGATTCTATCACGTCTGGTATTGCGGTTAATTCCAGATAAAGAAAGTTCTTGAAAAAGCGGGAAATCGGTGAATAGGGGCTGATCCCGAATGGCCGCTGGTTTGGTATGGCATGCAGAGGGTTTATCCCAATAAACCCTCCGCCCAGATCTGCAGTCCACTCAGCTATGCGGCGAAGATCGCTAAAATCGCCGATCCCCCAGTTCTTTTCAGATTTGATGCTGTACAGGCTCAGGCACAAACCCCATGTTTTAGTCTTCTCGACATGCTCCTCATCAGGCTCGACATCGGCTGGAGCGAACGGAAACGTCTGCGGCATATAGCATGCTTCCGGTGTAATTATTATCCTTGATGACCCAGAAAGCCCGAAGCCGGGACTTATATATAAAATATCAAACCGGTAATATCCTATGGGCTTTACAACGTGAAGAGTCAGATTTACCTTAAGATGGAGAATCTCTTCTATGACTTGCTGTTCTGTAACCGTGACATCGTCGAAAGAAAACGAAAAGTCTTCGATCCCGCCGTATTCATCTTCGAGAGAACACCTGAAAGAAATGCCTTGCTCATCTCCCTGCCTGACCGGCACATGCACGGTTAGCGACAATGGCTGCTCGGCGTGAAGCATTACCATTGTAGGCTCTATGAAGACGTTCCAGGGCCGAAGGTGCCTTCTTTTAATCTCACGGGCCAGGTCCTCCACGGTATCTGTCTTGATCCCCATGGATTTCAGTATGGATCTTTTTGTTTCCAGGGGCGCTTCGTGCCTGCCGCCGAAGATGTCCCAATATTCCGGAACAATCCCGCAGAGAGCGGACAGTTCATTGAGCAGTTCTTCAAATGACGGCACTGCGACCTCCTTTAGCCACAGTACATTTTAGCAGAACCACAGGGATCGTGCTGTGATGCGGGGACGCGGTAGCCCGCATCCCCGGCTTTTCAGTGTGTGTGCTCCATAGGTTTTGACTCTTTAGGTTTTGCGTCCGAAGTCGTCTGTTGCATGTTCATCATCGAGCCCGACATGGATATCATACCGTCCATCTTCCTGATCATTTCCGACAGATCCTTTTCCATCGCAGCCTTGTCCCCAGCAGTCGGAGCTCCAAGCATCTTCTTCTGGATGACCATCATGTCCTTCATCATCTGCATCATGTCCTTCATCATGCGGTGATGCATCATCATCGGTTCCATGCCGCCCATCATCGTCTGTCCGCCATCTTTCATCATCGGGCAGTTCATCTGCATCTGGCCGTCGCCTTTCATCATAGGACAATTCATCATGGCCTTGCCTCCGGACCCGTTCATGTTGTGGTCCATCATCGGCATTCCCTGCGCCGGTGCAGACGGCTTCTGATCTTCAGCGGCCATGGCGATGTTGAGCGAAGCTATCAGCATCAGCGAAAAAGCTAGCGTAAAAATTTTTTTCATCTTTCTCCCCTTAAAAGGTATTTTTGTGAGGCCCTTAATATAAAATAACATCAATTCCTGAATATGAATAATCTGCTTTGACAGAGCGGGATTCTTTCTGATAGATTTTTGATTTGCTGCAGTCCGGTGGATATTTAATCCGAATATTAATATCATGCAAGAAAAGCGGGGGTCAAGGAACATGGAAAGAAAAAAGTCAGCCATCCTGTTCAAGAAGGCTGTCGGGCTGATGCCCGGAGGCGTCAACAGTCCGGTCAGGGCATTCAAGGCAGTAGGAGGCTCGCCGTTATTTATCCAAAGCGCCAAAGGTTCCCGCATACTGGATGTTGACGGAAACAAATATATAGATTACATACTTTCATGGGGGCCCATGATTTTAGGTCATGCGCATCCTGCAGTTGTGAAGGCATTGAAGGCCGCGACGGAAAAGGGCACAAGCTTCGGGGCGCCCACACCTTTGGAGGTGGAGCTGGCCTTACTGGTCACGAAGGCCTTCCCGTCGATAGAGAAGATAAGGATGGTCAATTCCGGCACAGAGGCGACAATGAGCGCCATTCGTGCGGCCAGGGGATTTACGGGCAGGGATAAGATCATCAAGTTCGAGGGTTGCTACCACGGACATGCCGACGGCCTTCTTGTCAAGGCCGGCTCAGGCGCCGCGACCTTCGGGGTGCCTGACAGCCCCGGCGTACCGAAGTCCTATGCAAAAAATACAATAACCCTGCCATTCAACGATATCGCCGCATTAAGAAAGACCATAGCAAAGGAGTGGAAGTCCATAGCGTGCGTGATTGTCGAGCCGGTCGTAGGCAACATAGGCTGTGTCCTGCCGGTAAAGGGCTTTCTTGAGACCCTGAGAAAGGAAACGGCGAAACACGGCATCGTGCTCATCTTCGACGAAGTGATGACCGGTTTCAGGGTGGCGCTGGGAGGCGCTCAGGCATATTATGGCATCCGGCCTGATCTGACCTGTCTCGGAAAGGTGATAGGCGGAGGGCTACCTGTAGGCGCATATGGCGGCAGGCGCGAGATCATGGCCTCGATATCTCCGGAAGGACCCGTATATCAGGCCGGCACGCTTTCGGGCAACCCACTGGCAATGACGGCAGGCATCGAGACCCTGAAGATATTGATAAAGCAGGGTGCATACGAAAAGCTCGAGGCAAGGATGCAGCAGCTTGAAGCCGGACTGAAAGATGCATCCCGAAAGGCTGGTGTACCGACAAAATTCTACCGTGCGGGAAGTATGTTCTGCTCTTACTTTACCAAAACAGAGGTGGTGGATTACAAAACCGCCAAACTGGCGGATGCAGAACGTTTTTCCCGGTTCTTCTGCGGCATGCTTGACCGTGGCATATACATGGCGCCGTCGCAATTCGAAGCGGGATTTATCTCGCTGGCCCATTCGATATCGGACATCGACAGGACAATCAGGGCTGCATTTGATACTATGAAAGAGATAAACAAATAGCCTGCAGTCGCACACTCCTTCAGGTCGCCGCACATGCAAAGACCGGTGTTCACAGGCAGATTGCAATTCTGCTGAAGGAACTTGTATCATCAGACTACGGGGACCTGAGGGACGACTGATTGCAACGGGATAATGAGAAATCGGTATTCAGCCAGCTGTTCGAAGCAAGCACTGTCGGCATACAATTTGTTCTGTCGATTGTTGTCGGGTTCTTCATGGGATATGGACTCGACAAACTGTTCGGCACGTCATATCTGAAGTTCGTATTTCTTGCCATGGGCATATTCGCCGGATTCAGGGAACTCTTCAGGGTTGCAAAGAAGCAGGGAGGAGAGGAACGTGGAAGAACTGATTCCACCGATGATTCAAAAGACCACTAAATACACCCTAATTATTATCCCCATACTCGCAGCTGCAGCCTTCTATTTCACCGACTGGATGTATTCATTTAATATTGTTCTTGGTGGCTGCATAAGCCTGCTGAGTTTCAGGGCAATGGCCTGGGCTGTACGCAGCTTTCTCGGCACTCAGGTTGCCCAGGCGGCGATAATGGGGTTAAGCATTTTGAAGGTGCTGCTCATCTTCACGTTTCTGGTGGCCCTTCAGTATTTCTTTCGGATCATAAGGCCCGTGCCTTTTCTGGCCTCATTCACCCTTGTCCTGGCAATAATCATTAAAGAAGCGCTCGCCGTTGCCAAGAAGGCGTCGAATACATGAATTATCTGATAATTCTTGCTGTGCTGCTTGTCATGATGGCCCTGAAAATCACAAAGGTGCTGTTCGTCGTGATATTAGCCATTGTGGGCATTATCCTCGCCCTCCGCAGCGGCATATTTAAAGACCTGTTCGGGGACAAGGGAAAAAATGGCAAATGAAGTTGCCGTCTTTGCTGCAGTTCATCGATACGACGGATGGTCTTTTCTCCACTGGCCGGGAGATTGCGTCAGCCCGCTTCTACTCCAGACCCCCAGACGCTTTGAATAGGCCCTTTGCTGCGCCTCAATGAACCTTTCCGCATACTTCACATTCGGCGGAACGGTATAAAGCACCGCATATCCGTCTTCCAGCATCTGTTCATTGATGAGAGTCTGAGACCGTCTGTTCCATAGATATCCGAGAAGACGGCCATACTGGTCTCGCTGCTCTGCATCAAACTCGACGTTGACAACCCAGTCGCTTTTACTTAGAAGTTCCTTGAGGTGCTTCTTTGCCCTTCGTCCCCATGGTTCCTGTGAGAGTTCCGGCGCGTCGATGCCAATGAGCCTCACACGCTCGATATTGGTAGGAAATCCTGCGAAGCTTCTAACCTTGATGCTTACGGTGTCTCCGTCATTAACTGCGGTTACGAGATATGGTGTGCCGGGCAGGGCATAAAGGGGGGAAGTAATGAAGACAATGAGGAAAATGAGGAAAATAATGGCAGCCACTTTTGTATAATAGTAGCGTTTCATGCATTATATTAGCACAGGCTGTTTTAAAAACAGCAGCAAGGGGTTGCTCGCGGAATGTCTAAGAATATTGTTCTTACCGGTTTTATGGGCGCCGGCAAGACCGAGGTCGGACGTATCCTAGCCCGGCGGCTCGGTTACGCATTGGTCGATGTGGATGACGAGATCGAGAAAGAGCAGGGCATGAAGATATCCGATATTTTCAGCAGGTTCGGCGAGCCCGCTTTCAGGGACATCGAGTCCGCAATGATTAACAGGCTCTCGCAGGGGGCAAGTATGGTCATCTCAACGGGTGGAGGAGCGGTTCTGCGGCAGGAAAACATCGACCGTTTAAGGTCAAAAGGCGTAATTGTCTGCCTTACGGCATCTGCTGAGACGATATTCCGTCGCACAAAGAGAAACAATGACAGGCCTCTCCTGAAGGTTGAAGATCCTCTTGGAAAGATAAAGGAGCTGCTCGCCTCAAGGCAGCATTGTTATGAGAAGGCCGACATGTCCGTCGATACAGAAGAGAAGACGCCGTCAGAAGTAGCAGGCGAGATAATTGAAAGAGTGGCAAAAAGGGCTTGAATGCCTGGCGCACTGAGGACTGCATATGGAAAAAGTTAAGGTTGATCTCGGACGCAGAAGCTACGAAATAATAATCGGCTCGGGCATTCTTTCAGGCCTGGGAGCTCAGATGAAGACCTTCGGGTTTTCCCCGACAGTCGGGGTTGTCAGCAATCCGACGGTGTTTGCTATCTATGGACAACAGGTGTTGGAGTCCGTCCGCAGTGCAGGATTCAACTGCTTTTCCGTGCTGGTTCCTGATGGAGAAGAATACAAAGATTACCAGTGGTCACATTATATCCTGACAGAGTTGTTGAAAAAAGGACTGGACAGGAATTCCTGTGTCGTTGCGCTAGGCGGCGGCGTCATAGGCGACATCACCGGTTTTGCAGCCTCTCTTTATATGCGCGGGATTCATTTCGTGCAGGTCCCAACTACCCTTCTGGCCCAGGTGGACAGTTCGGTCGGCGGCAAGACAGGTGTAAATCATTATCTTGGCAAGAATATGATTGGGACGTTCTATCAGCCCCGGCTTGTCTGGATCGACCCTGAAACGCTAGGCACTTTACCGGAGAGAGAGATCCTGTGCGGAGTCGCCGAAGTGATTAAATATGGAATTATATGGGACGGGGCTTTTTTCGATTATATGAGCAGAAGGAAGGACGATATCCTCGGTTTGAAGCCTGAAGCCCTGAGTTATATCATCAGGCGCTCCTGCGAGATAAAGGCCGAGGTTGTTTCTCAGGACGAAAGGGAGTCGGGCTTGCGGGCCATACTTAACTTCGGCCATACCATCGGCCATGCCGTCGAGACAGAAACCAGGTATTCTCGCTATCTGCATGGCGAGGCGGTAGGCCTTGGCATGTGTCTGGAGGCAAGGCTTGCCATGGTTCTTAAGATGATCGACAGGTTACAGTATGAACGTATGGAAAAACTGGTTGAAGATTACGGACTCCCGTGCAGGCTTCCGGATGACCTCAACGCGGCCAATTTGCTTTCTCACATGAAACGAGATAAAAAGACTGTAGCGGGAGAAATGATGTTTGTGCTTCCCGAAAAGATCGGTAAAGTTGTAATGAAAAAGGGAGTCAGGACTCAGGATATTGAAAGGGCATTGATTAAATGAAGCGGATACTGGTCATTGACGACGAAACGGACATTGTGGAACTTGTGGCGTACAACCTCAAGAAAGAAGGGTTCGATGTCGACATGACCTATGACGGCGAGCAGGGGTTGAAGATGATCTATAGCCGGAAGTATGATCTGATATTTCTCGACCTGATGCTTCCCGGGGTACAGGGTATAGAACTTTGCAAAATGGTCCGCAGCAATCCGGATACTGCCCGCGTGCCGATAGTTATGCTAACAGCCAAGGGTGAAGAGATAGACAAAATACTGGGACTGGAAGTCGGAGCTGACGATTATATAACCAAACCGTTCAGCCCACGTGAGCTTGTAGCTCGGGCCAGGGCGATTTTGAGGAGGTCTGAACAGCCGGCTGAAGCAGCGTCGGATGTGTCCGAAAATGAAAACATCCTGAAAATTAGAGACCTTGCTATAGACAAGGAGCGTTTCACTGTAGTGATGGGAACGCGGCAGATAAAGCTGAGCGCAACCGAATTCAAGCTGCTTCTATTCCTGGCTGAAAGGCCGAAAAAAATATTCAACCGCGAACAGCTGCTGGATATGGTTTGGGGCAACGACGTCTATGTGGAACCCAGAACCGTGGATGTCCATATCCGCAGGCTTCGCGCCAAGATCGAGGAGGACCCCAACGATCCGTCTTATATCAAGACAATGCGCGGGGTCGGCTATTATGTGGAGAAGTGAGTGAATACCTTTATTATTGCTGCCTTGCTGGTTGCTATAGTTGCGTTGATCGTTTACATCATACGCACTGCAATTTCAATACGAGAATTCGGAAGCCTGCTCAAGGAGCTTTCTTCAGGCAACCCCGATGCGCGATCTTATAAGATGGCCAATAAGACCCTCGACCGCATAGCGCGCGACATTGTTTCGGTTATGGACCTTACACGTGAGCGTCGCGACTTTGCCGAACAGGAGAGGGAGCGGCTTGAGGCCATTCTCAGGGGTATGTCGGATGGGGTGCTTATGGTTGACATCCATGGCAGGGTGGTGCTTGCGAACAGGGCCTTCAGGAAGCTGCTCCGGATCAGCGAGGACATTGAAAAAAAGCAGATAATGGAAGTGCTGCGGAATGCCGATATGCTTACATTGTTCAACAGGACAATGGATACCTGGGAAATAGCGTCGGCAGAGATCACTGTCTCAAGATCAGACAAGGATCTTTATCTCATCGCAACCGCGGTTCCCATTTATGCGGGTGATTCGGTCCGGGGGACGGTTATAACACTGCACGATATTACGCGGTTGAAGCTTCTTGAGGAGATGAGGAAGGATTTTGTTGCGAATGTTTCCCATGAGATAAAGACGCCGATTACCGCCTTGAAAGGTTTTGCCGAAACGCTGCTTGACGGGGCCATCGAAGACAGGGAAAATGCAATGCGGTTTCTGAGCATGATCAAGAACCACAGCGAAAGGCTGAACAGCCTGGTGGACGATCTGCTGACCCTTTCGCGGATTGAGCTTGGCGATATAATAGTGAACAAGTCGGAAACGAATCTGGATGAAGTTGTCGACACTGTATTTGCAATTCTGAAA
>Ga0187786_10000055_pt1 | contig 34838 bp, 31 predicted proteins | sample 0815_BV2_10_20_M_FD_132449 | JGI IMG/M metagenome (GOLD analysis project Ga0187786, IMG submission 132449) | Tropical peat soil microbial communities from peatlands in Department of Meta, Colombia - 0815_BV2_10_20_MG | ecosystem: Environmental > Terrestrial > Soil > Wetlands > Peat | place...
GGTCCGATTTAAGATTAACTTTGATTAACTCGGACTTATCTTCACTTTGCACAAAATCTGTGGACAACCTGTGATTAAGTCTGTTTATATTTTTTTTTTAAACGCTATCTTCGCAGTGAATCTCGAGATTGCCTACAATTTAATCACCAATTTACATTAATTAACAATAGCTTATACTATCACACCAAAATTTCTGCTCTTTTCTACGCTATGGAGTCTGACCAATATTTTTTTTCCAATATCCCCCTTTCTGGCTCCCTGAATGTTGACCCGGATGTAGTTGTCTGTAAGTCCTGAAAACAGGCCAGTTTGTTGGTCCTGTTTGTCTTCCACAATAACCTGATTTTTTTTTTCTACCTGACTCTTTCTGAATTCCAGGTTCTTTTCTTCACCAAGTTTTCTCAGAAGTTCATTGCGTTCTTGCTTAATTTGCTCTGGGACCTGCATTTCCATTTGCGCCGCATTAGTTCCGGGTCGCGGGGAATAGCTGAATACATGAAGATGGGTTAAAGGGCTTTCCCTGACAAGATCAACAGTATTTTGAAATGCCTTGTCGTCTTCACCGGGGAACCCCACCATAACATCAGCTCCGAGGGCTATCCCGGGAATGTGATGAGCCAATCTATCAAGAAGTTTGCGATAATAGTGCGATGTGTAGGATCGCCTCATTGCCGCCAGGATAGCATCATCGCCGCTCTGCAAGGGGATGTGGAGATGCCTGCAGATTCCCTTCCCTATCAATTGCATGATCCCCTCAGTCACTTCGTGGGGCTCTATGGAACTCAGGCGAAGCCGCGCATCACCCCGTCGATCGTTCAGCGAGGATATCAACTTTGTCAGATTCAAGTCTGCACCCAGGTCAGTGCCGTACATCCCGATGTGGATTCCCGTGAGCACGATTTCTGTGTAGCCGGCTTGCACGAGCCGGTTGAACTCGCGCAGCACTTCACCGGGATCCGCGCTCCTCGATCTGCCACGCGCATAAGGGACGATACAATACGAGCAGAAATTATCACAGCCGTCCTGAATTTTGAGAAACGCTCGGGTTCGTTCCTGGACTGCCATAACGGATGGCGGCCTGTGATTCGCAGTTCCTTTGCCTGTTCCCAGATGAGTCGCTATGTTTGACTTTCCTTCATTCCCCAGAACAAGTGAAACTCCGCGGATTCCTTTAATTTCGTCAGGTCGTGTCTCGGCATAGCAGCCCGTGACAACAACCCTGGCTTGCTGGTTCCGTTTTGCCGCGGCTTTAATCAGCTGACGACACTGTGCATCGGCCTTCGCTGTTACGGAGCAGGTGTTGATGACATATACGTCTGCCTCTGCGTCAAAAGGAACAAACGTGTTGCCGTCCTGTGCAAGATCATGACGCATCCGTTCCGTCTCGTATTGATTGATTTTGCAGCCGAGGGTCGTAAAAGCTATTCGCATAATCTGCCGGAAAGAGAATTGGCGCCCGCTCCGGTAATGAGCACATTTACCAGGGAGCCGATGAGGTCGTGCGGAGCCGAAACGTTCACCGCCTTGTTTCCCCTGGTTCTGCCCGTAAGGGTTGTCCCTTTTTTACTGTTTCCCTCCAGCAGAAGCTCCAGGGTTCGTCCTATATATTCCCTGTTCTTTTGAAGCGTAATCGGGTTCTGAAGTTGCAGCACACGGCTCAGCCTGTCTTCCTTAATCGAAGCATCAAGATGCCCTTGAAGCTTCAGAGCAGCGGTGCCCGGACGCTTCGAGTACTTGAACGCGAATATGCCATCGAACTTCGCGTCGGCGAGGAGTTGCATGGTCAGATCAAAATCCTCTTCCGTTTCTCCGGGGAAGCCTGCAATGATGTCCGTTGTCAAGACAATATCGGGCATGGCCTGTCTCAGCGCCTTCACTTTATCCAAATACTCTCCATGGGTGTATCTCCGGTTCATGGCCGCGAGAATTCTGTCGGATCCGCTCTGAACCGGAAGGTGGAGCGCTTTGCAGACCTTCGGCAGATCACGCATTGCCGCTATCAACCTGTCGGACAGGTCTTTCGGATGGGAGGTCACGAAACGGATGCGTTCTATGCCCGCCACCCCGTTGACCATATGGAGGAGCTCCGGAAAATCCATCTCCTTGGCAAGCCCCTTCCCGTAGGAGTTTACGTTCTGGCCCAGCAGGGTGATCTCTTTATACCCCTGCCCGGCCAGTTCACTCACTTCGCCCACGATGTCCTGCGGCGTGCGTGAACGCTCGCGCCCCCTGAGGTATGGTACGACACAGTAGGTGCAGAAATTGTCGCATCCGTACATGATCGAAACCCATGCCTTGAGTTTGCCTGTACGGCGTGCCGGGAGGCGTTTGCGGTGATAATCCGGGTCCCCACCGACATTGACCAGGGGAGATTTCCCCCTCCGCGCAGTCATATCTGACAGATGCCCTATATCCGAGGGTCCGAAAACGAGGTCGACATAGGGAGCCTTGCTGAGGATGCCGGCACCTTCCTGTTGCGCAATGCAGCCGGCCACCGCGATGGTCATGCCTGGATTCGCACCTTTGAGGCTCCGCAGCCTCCCGAGTTCGCTGAAGAATTTTTGTTCCGCCTTTTCACGAATGCTGCATGTGTTCAAGATGACCAGATCGGCATTTTCAGCATTTTCCGACGACTGATATCCCTGTCCCTCAAGAATGCCGCTTATTCGTTCGGAATCGTGCTCGTTCATCTGGCAGCCGAAGGTAATGATATGGAACGATTTCAACTGTAATCCCTTTCGCAGGATTCATCCCCCCGGAAGGGGAAGAATTCAAAAATGAAGGTGATATTTATATTGCCGGCGCGCGTTCAGAGCCAGACTCCACCGGTGAAGGCTCATCAAGTTTGCGTCCGGGGGGTATTATAATCCGCTGAAGCTGCATGTACAAGAGATATGATATGCGTGAGTGGAACAATCGCAGCAGGAGAATGAACGCGGTATTAACGGTTCATGGTCAAACGAACAGTTTCTCCTCGCTTGACCGAGAGCGCGGCCCTGGCGTTCTGTTTGAACATGAAAATTTCGAGTGCGCCCGAACTGTTCATGATGGCGCCGGGAACGCCCGGTGCAGATTCAGCATAGAAGTTCTTGAGTCCTTTTATTTCCTTTCCCCCGATCTGGACAATGGCATTGCCCAGGGAGCCTTCTTCGCCGATGAGGGGCTGGATCTGTTTAAAGGTGATGTTCGTAATCAGATTCCCGAAGCGGTCGACATAAACCACATGGCCGTCGATGGTTGAGCCTGCGACCTTCGGCTCGGGAATATTGAGTTTAACGTAGTCCGTAATTTCTTCTCCGAAGTTCCCCGAGGGAATGCCTTTGGCAAGCCAGGCCGCAACCGGGGCAAAGATATCACGTCCATGAAATGTCGAGCCCGGGTTCGGCAGGAAATAATGCGTTGACGTGATGTGATGCACACGAAGGCGCTCTGCATCCCGGTAAATGAGGCTGAACAGGCCGTTATCCGGACCGACATAATAATAGCTTTCCGTAACGGCTATAATGGGCCGCCTGTTGCTCCCCACGCCGGGATCAACGACCGCAAGGTGCACCGTGCCTTTGGGAAAATAACTGCCTGCAGTCTTTAGAACATACGCCGCTTCCCACACATCCTGCGGTGCGATTTCATTGGAGATGTCGACGATCTGTGCTTGGGGGTTGATCTTGAGTATGACACCCTTGATGCTTCCGGTGAAAGGGTCTTTTGATCCGAAATCGGTAATCAACGTGACAATGGTCGCCATGCGATCCTCGGTGCTGAAAAGTTAAAAACTGCAAGAATAATATCAGCACGGTCTTCCTTTGTCAACATTTTGAAATTGTGCAAACTGAATATTATTGTTTTAAGCAAGTATGCTTCTTGTCTCATCTTGACAAAAGATCTCAGTGTGGTAAACTCATTGCATTGTTTTCAACTAAAAGGAGGACATCATGAAGATGGTCTACCGTGCACTTATCGTTGTGCTGGCTTTTTCATTGGGGGTTGGTGTTGTTGGAGCAGCTGAACAGGCTTCTTTGGAAAAAGGCAAGGCTCTTTTCAATAACGTCAACCTCGGCACCGTGGGCAAGTCCTGTAACTCGTGCCATGCGGATGGAAAGGGATTGGAAAAAGCAGGAGCAAATGCAGATCTCGCCGGCGTTGTCAATACCTGCATCACAAAGGGGCTGCACGGCACAGCTCTGAAAGTTGATTCGGCTGACATGCAGTCGATGGTCCTCTATATCAAATCGTTCGGCGGTAAAAAACCGGCCGAAAAGAAAAAGGCCGCGGTAGGATGCTGACAACAGCCGCTGGTTGGTCAAAGCCCGCTCTATGAGCGGGCTTTTTTATGCAAGCATTTCCAGAATGCGGCTGAAATCTTTCGATTCATGAGCAAGCACTTCCAGCTTTGTGTTGCCGCATAGGCTTTGAATTACTGCCGGATTCGTTTTCTCCGCTGCACCGCGTTTACCTGAAGAAGCAAAATTAATGATAATTCCGGCGACTTCGATGCTCCTTTGTCGTAATGCGGCGAGGGTGAGCATTGTATGGTTGATCGTACCAAGGCCCGGCCGGGCCACAACAAACACCGGCGCTGAGATCATTTCTGCAAGATCAAGAAAGGTAAATGATCCGGTTATGGGCACCATAATGCCGCCGGCGCTTTCAATGATAAGTCTGTCATGCCTGGAGAGAAGTTCTCGATAGGCGGCCAGAATATGTTCAATGTCGATTTCCTTGCCTTCGAATTCTGCCGCAACCGACGGCGCGAGGGGCTTCATGAATCGATAGGGATTTACGAGATCAAGTTTGTCGCGTGATCCGGACGCCGCCCTCAGCCGAAGCGCGTCTCTTGGATACAGCCGGCCCGCACGAACAGGGCACCCCGTTTCCACAGGCTTCATCACACCGACATCGAAACCTCTTCGCCTGAATGCGGACGCAATTCCTGATGCAACGTAGGTCTTGCCCACGCCCGTATCAGTGCCGGTTATAAACAGAGCTCGGTTTCCATTCATCACATCAACTCACGATCATGCGGTCACTAGATAATCCTGCTGTCCAGGTTGAATACTTGACCGGAAACATTTTCCAAAGAGGAAAGATACCGGATAAAATCGGCTACCTCCCCTGGATTCGATACCCTGCCCAAAACATTCTCCCGAATGATCCGCGTCCGGTAATCATCGGACACCGTACTTCCCATGGATGTTGGCAGAAATCCGGGCAATACGGCGTTCACTTTGACATTACCTGCTCCAAATTCCCGCGCTGCTGCCTTGGTCAGACCGATGAGCGCCGCTTTGGATGCACTATAGTTCGCCTGGCCTTCCCTGCCCTGGATCGCGACTATCGAAGATATTGATATAATATGGCCAGTACCCTGCTTCAGCATGATTTCTGCAACAGCACGCATACAGTAAAATGCTCCGCTCAGGTTGGTGTTCACGACGGTGTTCCAGCTGTCCTCCCGCATGCGCAAAAGCAGTCCGTCTTCCGTGATGCCTGCGTTGTTGACCAGAACATCGATCCTGTCCCATCGTTTGATTGCTGCGGAGATCATTGCATGTACATCATCCGTTTTCTGCACATCAGCCCTGAACGCAGCGGCATCGCCGCTGTTTTTTCTTATCTCTTCAACCACCCCCTGTGCTGTTTTCTCGTCCCGACGATAATTCACGAGAACGCGGTCCCCGGTCCTGCCGAACCGGAGGGAGATTTCCTTTCCGAGCCCATGTGATGCGCCGGTAACGATGATGACACGCCTCCGTTCCATTGAATCCGTCACAAATAACCTTCCTGTTTACAGACAGCGAACGCCGCAACTACGGTGTCAATATCATTCCGGGAATGAAGGGCTGTCACGGTGAGGCGTATTCTTGCCGTGCCCTCCGGCACGGTGGGTGGCCGTATTGCCAGAGCAAACACACCGAGTTCAAATAGCCGCGACGCGAGGTTGTTCGCATTTGCCGAAGAACCGACGACAAGCGGGATGATGGGAGAATCAGTGTTTCCGAAGGCAATCCCGAGTCTCTCAAGGCCGTCCAGCAGCTGTGCTCTCGCTTCCCAGACACGATTTTTCGGTTTATCATCCTGCTCTACAATATCTATTGCCGCAAGGGAAGCACCGCAGACTGCCGGAGGCAGCGCCGTACTGAAAATAAAGCTCCGCGCCTTATTTATCAGATAATGAATAATATCGTCGTCGCCCGCGACAAAAGCGCCGAATGAACCGAATGCCTTGCTGAACGTTCCCATCTGTACAGGAATCCGTCCTTCGAGATGGAAATGCTCTGTGCTGCCCCTGCCGCGGCTGCCCATAACTCCAGTGCCGTGTGCATCATCCACAATGAGAACGGCATCATACCTCTCCGCAAGGACAACCAGATCTGGAAGCGGTGCCAGATCTCCGTCCATGCTGAATACACCGTCGGTTATTATAAACCGGCGCCCTGCAGCAGCACTTTTCAGGAGCGACTCTGCATGGTTCGCATCTCTGTGCCGATAAACCAGTGTGCGCGCTCTGCTCAAACGGCAGCCGTCTATGATGCTCGCATGGTTCAGGCTGTCGCTCAGGATGGTGTCCCCGCTGCCAGCCAGGGCCGGAATGATACCCGTGTTCGCGGCATAGCCGGAATTGAACAGGAGAGCGGCTTGTGTTCCTTTGAACCGGGCAGTACGAGTCTCCAGTTCCTCGTGAAGGGGGCTCGTTCCCGATATGAGGCGCGAAGCGCCCGCACCAAAGTTGTACCTGTCCAGAGCTGCTTGCGCCCCCTTTTTCAGGGCATCATGACCGGCCAGTCCCAGATAATCGTTTGAGCACATGAGCAGGAGGCTTTTCCCGTCGACAACGACCCGCGGGCCGGCGCACATTTCAACAATGCGTGTCCAGCGAAGCTGACTCTTCTTCTCTAATTCATTGAGTTCGTGCTCAAACATGGTAATGTTCTTCCGAGGGGAGTTCTCCGCGGCAGATGCCGGTGCCGTTGATAAGGACAGGTGCAACCTGCAGATAGTGGATTGTGTTCTTTGGATCGGCGTGATCCGGATCGATGAAGATCACTCTGCCGCCGAAAGGATCGCCAACACGTTTAAGATGGGGAAATCGAACATACCCTGTCTTGCGTGAGGCAACGTAGCCCGGTGTGTAACTGGGATCATCGGACCAGCAGAGTTCGGCGACAACTCCCGGAGCTGAGGCAACTTTTGTTGCGAGCGCGAGTGCCTCACGTGTGCGGTAATGTTCAAGGCCGATCGCTTTGAGTTTTGCATCGATTTCCCGTGCAGCGGTGTCACTCCAGTCGAAACGCGAGGCTCGAATCCCGCGTTCCCGGTCTTGCTCCAAACGCCTGCCCGTGCGAATATCGATGAGTGCCGCTCCGCGCATGACCTTGCCAGACTGCGATGCGCCGGAAACAAGAAGCCGTATTGCCTCGGCTGCTCGAGCAACCGGGACTCCCGCACGTTCCAGGACGCGCACGGCTGCTGCCCGGCCGCGTTCTTCATCCGGGCTACCAATGGTTATGAGATCAAGCGATATGAGCGTGTGCAGCTCTTCGGGCGCCACCCTGTCGCAATGAAGCACGATCTCATCGGGTTCGGGAATTGCCTGCGATGCTCGAGCGAGTAGTTGCTGTACAATCGCCTGCAGATCAGCGGCATCTGCTATGCGTTCGGCTCCGGATACATGGGCGCTTTGATATGATGCCCGCATGCGGATGCTGAAAGGTTTTTTCATCAGGAATCCGTCAAACTGACAGTCCGAAGTCACCGATCATTTTGAGATCATCCTCCGGCTTCAGCCCTGATTGTGTCAAATAGTTGCCGATCATGAATCCGTCAGCACCAGCTGCGAATATCAGGGGATGCAGGCTCCGCAGACCGGTCGCACGTCCACCGCAGATGCGTATTTCCTTTTTCGGCAGAATGAATCGGAACAGTGCTATGGCATGCAGCGCATCCAGGGGTCGTATTGGCTCGGCATGTTCCAGCGGTGTTCCCGCAATAGGCATTAGAAAATTGATCGGCACGGAATCGACATCAAGTTCCCGGAGCGTAAAAGCCATTTCCATCCGGTCTTCCATGCTCTCACCCAGCCCGAAGATTCCTCCGCTGCAGACGGACAACCCCAGCGACTTCGCATGGCCTATGACATCGAGACGCTCATCGAACGAATGGGTGGAACAAATTCTCGGGAAATAACTTCGCGATGTTTCCAGGTTGTGATGATACCGGAGCAGACCCGCATCCTTCAACCGGGCAAGCTGATCCCGTGTCAAGGTTCCGAGCGTTGCGCAGGGAGACAGTCCCGCATCACGTACTTTTTCAATGCCCCGGGCGATGGTTTCGAGATCTTTATCCGATTCAATTCCGCGTCCGCTCGTGACGATACAAAATCGTTTCGCTTTATTCTTTTTTGCGCTCTCGGCAGCGCGAGCCATATCGTGGACGGAGATGAGAGGATAAACCGGAGCAGCGGTCTGGTTATGCACTGATTGTGCACAATACGTGCAGTCTTCAGAGCATGCGCCTGATTTCGCATTGACGATGGAACAGATGTCCACGGTTGAGCCGCGATGGCGTTCGCGTATTGCGCCGGCGGCATAAAAGAGGTCCCATCGTTCGTGACCGTTCAGTCTGGCCAGCTGCCGCGCTGCTGCAGCATCTGCAGACGCTCCGTCCAAGCCTCGTAGCAGGGCATTAGGAACAGGAGATTTTCCATCGCTCATACAACTTTAATACCTGAAAGACGGTTAATTGTCAACTACAATCCTAAATATTGTTAACAATCAACTTGTTCAGGAGAAGTCTTCATTTCCTCTACACGCAGCTAAGCAATCATGTTATAATGCTTGCACCGGAGGGACCATGAATAAAACATCCCTATTAACAATCCTTATCGTGTCGTGCCTGTCCGCGTTGTTCTCCTGCACTACGAAGAATGACGGATTCATCGATGGCGCCGTTACTCCTCCCGGTCCGGGAATGCGGGTCACGGTGAGCCGTGACGGGAAGCCTTTTCGTGCAGTTGACATCGATTCTTCTGACGGCAGATTTCATATTGCACTGCCGCCCGGCAAATATGACGTCAGCGTATCTTCTCCCCGTTCGCCTTTTCCATCAACGTTTGCAGGGGTCGATATTCATTCAAACGCAACGTACACGCTGCCAACTGTTGAAACGCCTGGTGCGTCGGCGTTAACAAAATTGAGCGGAAAAATCGAACCTGCGGGGACAACGATTACGCTGCTGTCCGAAGGAAAAGAACGTGCAGCGATAAATGCCAGTGCGGATGGCAAATATGAGTTCGCAGACATTCCGGCCGGGTCGTATACCATGCGGGTTTCCGCGCCGGGATATGCAGTGAGTAACGAGGAAGTAGTCATCCCCGAGGACGGAGACACTTCCCGGAACCGGAGACTCCTCTACCTGTCCACGATCGACGGCGTTGATTGGGCAAACGGTATCATCCGCGCTACCGGCAGGGGCAAATTTCCGGTCGACTCCCCCAATCAGACAATCCGGCGCGAGATGGCGAAGCGCGCTGCATTATCCGATGCCGAGCGCAACCTCGTAAGAATCGTGGAGCAGATCAAGATAGATGCAAACCATGATATCAGATCATCCATGACGAACAGTGCGTTCTCGTCACGGATCAAAGGATATCTCCGGGGCTTTAAAGTAATCGGCGAACGAGACATTGAAGGCGGTATTGAACTGGTTCTGGAACTGCCGTTGACCGGCCAAAATGGTCTCACGGGAATTCTTGCTCAGTAACTATTTCAATTCATTCTATGGGAGAGGCTCATACCCCATTTCCGGTCAAGCTGTTTATCGGAATGCTCACGGCGCGCGAGCAGCTTTTTGCCAGCTGCATGCAGCGGTTGTCCGATGAGTTCGGGCCTGTTGAGCATGAAAGCCCTTCATGGTCGTGGGATGCGTCCGATTACTATCGTGAAGAACTGGGCGATGGTATCAAGCGGAAATTCATTTTTTTTCAACAGCGAATCGACCCGGGGTTGCTTCCGGAAATAAAGGAATATTCGAATTCACTCGAACGGCTATTCTCCGAGAAAGGTCAAAACGACAAGCCGCTCCGGAAGATCAATATCGACCCCGGTTACCTCACTGAAGCCAAGGTGGTTCTGGCTACGACGAAAGATTATTCCCACCGCCTCTACATCGGCAGAGGCATCTACGCCGAGGTTACCCTTCGCTATCATTCGCGGGAGCGAAGCTTTCTGCCCCATGAGTTCACCTTCCCCGATTTTCGCAGGGAGTCGTATCTGGCTCTTTTCAACAGCATGCGTGATTCTCTTCGGCGGGATTTGAAACGGTAGGGATTTTGACTGTTTTTTAATATTAACAGCTCAAGTTCAACAACTCACGGAAGCGCAGGAGACAGCGGGCGGCTGGTCTTTGGCAAATCTTCAGAGAGAAATCCTTTTGCAGATTGAATGGTAAGCAGCGGGATGAATTCATATACGCTGAGATTGATTCTATCGAAAGGGTTGAGGTGCTTGTCCGTGAAGCTGAAGCTGACCGCGTCCCACGAGAGGAATTCCTTTATTGCCTGACGTATCTGCTCGTGTACGAGCATCTCGATTATTTCAAAAGTCACTTTCCCCGTTTTGAGAAGGAGTGCCCCGAGCGGGATATTTGCATTTTGCTTTTGAAGCCTGAGCGTTTCCAATAAGTCGGATTCCGTCACCAGACCATCCTCAACGAGCAGATCGCCTATAGCGCGGGAATACGGGGAGAACGCCTGCAGAATCCTGCCCTTGTGAAAAAGAAGAGTGCCGATGTTGTTTCCTGATTCAACGACGAGTTCACCTGTTCGTGAATGCATTCCCAGAAGAAAGAGCACATCCGTCAGCGTGAGTCCCAGGGGGTTCATTTTCATGCACGTTTTAATATAAAAATATCTGCTGGTGTTAAACCACTTCTTCGATCTGCTTCATTCGTGGCGGTTGATGGCGGTTTCTCTTTATTTCATGAGGCCGTCAGTATTCCTGGTGTCGGTTTTTTCAAGGGCAGCTTTAATAATGCGTCCGAGTTCCCTTGTTTTTACCGGTTTGTTCACAAACTCAAACACACCGAGGCTGAGTGACTTGAGATATGTTTCCACCGCGCCATACGCGGTCAGCATGATAACCGGGATTGCGGGAAGGAGTTGTTTGAGGGCAACAATAAATTCCAGGCCGTCCATCCCCGGCATGCGATAATCCGTTATGACCAGGTCGATGTGTGCCCCGCCGCGGATTGCCGCGAGCGCCGAATGCGGATCAGGTTGTGAAATGACACGATAGCCGAACCTTTTTAGTATTACACCCAGCCAACTCAGGTTGTCTGGATCATCATCAACGAGCAGCAGTGTTTTCATAGGACCCCGTCACTTGTCGCACTCGCAACCTTCTGCGGATTATCTCTCTGTTCAATTCTGCGCTACAAGACTTTCCGGATTGTCCTGCCACTCATGCTGCGTTGTACCTGGCCCAAATTTCGTGGCTGCAAGGATGCCGTGTTTCTGGAGTTTGCTGTACAACGTGGACCGGGGGATCCTGAGCATTTTTGCTGCAAGATGTTTATTCCCCCTGCAATCCCTCAGCGTCTTGACGATGAGATCGCGCTCGGTGTCCCGCAGTGACATCGTTTCTCTGCTCAGCGGCAGGTCATGATGCCTGCCTTGAATGGACTCCGGCAGATCATCGGGCAGTATCTGCGGTCCCTTTGCCATGACGACAGCATATTCAATCGCATTCACCAGTTCCCTGACATTGCCGGGCCAGGGATAGTGCAACAGAACATCGAGTGCGTCCGGTGAAATGGACTGGACAGCTGTCCGTCCGTGGTGCCGTTCCAGGAAGTGACTGATGAGAAGCGGTATGTCTGTCAGACGTTCTTTCAATTCCGGCAGACAGATGGAAATGACATTCAAGCGGTAATACAGATCGTCGCGGAACAAGCGTGATTCCACGGCATCCTTCAGGTTCACATTCGTTGCGGCAATCAACCTGAAATCGACATGGATCGTCTTTGTCCCGCCGATGCGCTGAAATGTATGCTCCTCGAGGACGCGCAGTAATTTTACCTGGGAGCTGAGCGGCATAGTGTCTATTTCATCGAGAAAAAGCGTGCCTCCGTTCGCTGCTTCAACACGGCCTATGGCACGCTGGACGGCACCCGTATATGCGCCTTTTTCGTGGCCGAACAGCTCGTTTTCAATCAGCGTTTCCGCGAAAACGCCGCAGTTCACCGCTTCAAACGGTCCTTCCGACCGGCTTGAAAAATTGTGGATCGCGCGTGCTACGAGTTCTTTGCCTGTTCCACTTTTCCCCTGTATAAGAATCGTGCTCTCGGACGGAGCAATATTTTCGATGATGTCACGGATGCGTTCCACCTTGGGATGTGTGCCAATGATCTCATAATTCTTTTTCAGTCTGCGGATCTCGCCTTTCAAATGCCGGTTTTCCATTAAAGATTCGTGATATGCACATGCACGTTCCAATATCTGGAGAAAATGGGAAGGGACATACGGCTTGGTTAGAAAATCAAACGCTCCCATTTTCATTGCCTCCACGGCAAAATCGATTGTACCTCTTCCACTCATCATAATAACTTGCGTATCAGGTGATTGAGTTTTGCATGTTTTCAGCAGATCAATTCCGGTAATGTCCCGCAACATGAGATCCGTTATAATTACACTGAATTGCTCCTGAAGAGCGAGTGACAGTGCCGCTGCACCATTTTCGGCGACTTCGACGAGATATTTCCCCTCTCTGTTGACAATGGCACGAAGAGAATCGAGCACGATCGGCTCGTCGTCAACAATGAGAATCTGGTGATTGATTTTCATACAAGCCCCCCTGTTTCTACTGTACAACTGAGTTTTACTAATCAATATATTGTTACAACATATTTGTCATAATCTAAAATGTAACATTTGAATATGATATGAACGAGTGTTCAAGAATCTCAGGGAGAAGCGTTCTAATCCTCACGACTAAAAAGGGTTTTCCTTGAGAACACGAGAAAAACAGCCTTGATAAATCGGCGTTCAGCCAAATAAAACGCTGAAGCTGCCGATCTATGTTGATCAGCTATGTTTATCGGCTGATTTGCCAGAAACTTTAGGTTTTTTAGAGTAACTTTATGAAGCCGGGGATGAACTAAACGGTGGGTTATTATGTTTCAAATTGATTTACAAGGATATACGTGTGAAGCAAAAAAAGTACTAACGCGGACAACGATTCATTGTAGCATGTCTTGCATCCGACTCCTGAGATCTTGTCTATTTTTCGTACAGTCGGTTTGATATTTCTTGAAATACTTCCTTAAGCCGTAATACTCCCGCCAGCTTGTTGCTGTTTTCCAGAACAGGAAGCAAATCGAGGTTCGCGCATTCCATCAGATAGGCAGCCTTGTCCAGTGCCGTGTCAAGTCCTATCAGTATTTTAACCGGTTCCATGATTTCACTGATTGGTCTTTCCGAAGCCTCCTTGATTTTTCCGCTTTTAAAACTCGCGGCTATTTCGGGCGGGATATCTCTTTCAAATGCAGTTGCGGCCTCGGCCAACGTACTCGTCGATCCGGTCCGTACCAGTCCCTTCATCAGGTTATTAATGCTCAATGTGCCTATCAGGGTATATTTTTCGTCAAACACCAGGATAACAAGGGGGTAAATGCATTTTTGGGCATCTGCGACTGATTTTTTCATGATACCAGCAGCCTGACGTATGGTAAACCAATACGGCATATGGGGATATTCGAACGCGTCGATCATCAAATCACGGATTTGTTTCGAGGCATCCATTATCGTTCCTCCGATAGTACCAACGGTCAATGTTCACGATGGCAACGGCCATATTTTCGCTTGTACAACGCCGGATGTCAAGTATAAACATCGTGCCGTCGTACGCAATTTCTCTTGCAAATTTCCGGTCTGCCATGCTATCTTTTATCATGTCGTCTTTTTTGAAATTAACATCCTTCTGGAAGGATTTATTCTTCCCACGAGGCCAAAAGGGGCCTTCCGATCGCGATAAAAAATCGAAGGCCTCTGACGAACTCAAAAAAAAGTATCTTCTCTTTCTCGATCTGCTCAAGGCAAACAACCGCGTCCTCAGTCTCATGGCTGATATGGAGGAAAAATCCTCCGGCGAGTATCTGTTTGACAAGCAGTATATCGTGAATACAACGGAATCCATCGCGACAGGCGTCGCAAGCATCATTCAGCTTTTAAATGACATATCGGGCGGCAAGTATACTGTGCTCAACGAGCGCTTCCGGTTCATCCAGGAATCGCTTTCTCCCCTCCTCTTCCCGAGAAGGAATATCAAGCCCGGCAGACTCACGATCGACATCCGCGATCTGAGCGGCACAATGTCAGATGTTGCCGGCGGGAAAATTGCTCAGCTGGGCGAGATCAAGAACAGGCTCAATCTGCCTGTTCCCGACGGTTTTGTCATTACGACGTATGCGTCGAAACTGTTCCTTGAGCACAACAACCTGGGCGACAGGATCAATGGTATGCTTCAGGGTCTCAATGCCAACGATCTTTCGGCAGTTAATGCAATGAGTGCAAACATCTGTGAACTGATCTCGAAAGCGGAATTGCCGCAGGACGTCGTTGATGCCGTTGACAACAGCATCCGTGCCATGCAGCAGCCGCTGGTTGTTTCCGTAAGGAGCAGCGCGATTCTCGAAGACAGCGATTTTAGTTTTGCCGGCCAGTACGCTACGTTCCTGAACGTACCTGCGGACAAGATCAAACAACGTTATCGTGAGGTTGTCGCAAGCCTGTTTACGCCGCGCGCAATTTTCTATTATAAAACGAAGGGGCTGACTGAGGACGATATCATCATGGCCGTCGGTGTTGTGAGGATGGTGGAACCCAAAGCCGCCGGTGTTCTGTACACGGTTGATCCCAATGAGCCTGATCGTGATGTCGTGATTATAAATTCGCTGCGGGGACTCGGGCAGGCGGTTGTCGATGGTACCATGGCCCCCGACTATTATGCTGTCAATAAATCCTCTGGCGCAATAACCGACATGAAAATAGCGCAGCAGTCGCGCATGCTGGTCTGCAGTCCTGAAGGTGATATCAGAGAACAAGATGTGCCGTCCGAAGACCAGGGGACACCTTCCATCGACGATACGCAGATCAAAGAGCTTTTCAGCTATGCTGCATCGCTGGAAAAGCACTATGGCGTGCCGCAGGACATAGAATGGGCGCTGGATAGCCGCAACAGGCTCTATCTGCTCCAGAGCCGGCCGCTGAACACGCTGGCCGGAGAAAATACCTCACAGCATGTTCCCCGGCGTATTGAAGGCCAAACCGTTATCATTGATAAGGGGATTATTGCCTGCAAAGGAATCGCATGGGGTAAGGCGTTCGTGGTGAACAACAATTCCAACCTCACGGATTTTCCAGACGGCGCCGTGCTGGTTGCCAGGCATACGTCTCCGAGGTATGTGACCGTTATGAAGAAGGCGTCAGCGATCATCACGGATGTCGGCGGCATTACCGGTCATATGGCATCCCTGTCGAGAGAATACGGAGTTCCGACATTGCTCGATACGGGACGTGCGACTTCAATGATCAAACACGGGCAGGAAATAACCGTTGACGCATACAACTGCAACGTATACGCAGGCAAAGTCGATTCCCTGCTGGCGTACGCTGTCAAAAAGCCGAAAGTAGTCCTGGGGGGACCGCTTTTCGACATGCTCGGCACCGTGTTGAAATGGATCGTTCCCTTGAACCTTGCCAATCCCGAAGACAGGAATTTCCGGCAGGCGGCATGCATGACGTTTCATGATATCACGAGATATACGCATGAAAAGGTCATGTCCGAGATGTTCCGTATCGGGGAAGGAAAAGACAGCGGTATCGGAACCATAGCGCTGAACTACGAAGGCCCGCTGGATGCACACCTCATCGACATGGACAACTGCGTTGCAGACGGCGTGACTGTAGCATCCCCTGACGATATTCACTCAATCCCTTTTTCCTCCTTTCTCAAGGGTCTGTTCAGCATGAAATGGCCTGAGCCGAGACCTGCTGATGCTCACGGACTCATCGGCATGATGATGCACCATGCAACAAGGTCGGAGACCGAGACCTATGACGTAGGCCGCCGGAGCTTTGCTCTGGTAGCACGCAATTATATGAATTTCAGCGTCCGCCTCGGATACCACTTTTCAATGATTGAGGCTTATGCAGGGGAAAACAGAAACGACAACTATATCAGATTTTTTTTCAAAGGTGGGGGTGCTGCCGTTGATCGAAGGCTGCGGCGTCTGAAAGTGATTTCTGAAATACTCAAAGCGCTGGATTTCCGCATAAAGGCAACAGAAGACGTCATGAATGCCAGTTTGACGAAATATGATGCCAGCGACATCACCGACAAATTGGAAGTGATGGGAAAGCTCACCGTATATACGAAGCAGCTCGACCTGGTGATGTACAACGATGCGCTCGTCGACCAGCACATAAGCCAATTTATCACTCAGCACATCCGTGGTGTGAGTGGCTGAAAAAAAAGGATTGGCGGCACGATACCGCCAATCCCTCTCTCGGTCAGAACTTTCTGGACTCCAGCTAGTTGTTTGCCTTCTCGAGATTAAGCTGCTTTTCCGCCTTCACTCCCTGCAGCATGCGGATGATAATAAGAAGGCTCAATCCAGCCGCAGCCGTGAGCAGCAGATAACCGGCATAATTATTCCACATGGTTTCCATGGCTTTTGCCTGCTGAAAGGCTTCCGACTGCTGGGCAAACCAGCCTTTGACAGCCGCTTTATTCAACGTGATCCAGTCGCGTACCTGGACCTTTGTACTGGCAATGGATGAACCTTCTGTTTTTGCCCATTCCATAAACGCGGCGTTTGATTTTACCCATGCGTTCAAGCTCGAGGAATACACGGCCTTGTACGTGCCCGCCATAAACTTAAAGACCACGGAAACGCCTGCTAGCAGCATGGTGACGGAGAAGTACAGGCGAATCTTCAACCCCTTGACATATTGCGTCGCAAGCGTGCCAAACTGGGCGCCGACCGCAGCTCCGATCAGCATGACACAGGCAGCAATGAGCTCGACCCTGCCCTTCATCGCGTACGTGAATGCGCCATATGCCCCGGTAACGACGATTTCGAACAGATCGGTCCCCACGGCAACACGCGTCGGACAGCCAAGAACGTAAATCAAGGACGGCATCCTGAGGAAACCTCCGCCAACCCCCAGGAACCCTGCCACAAACCCGGTCATTGCCGATACGAGCAGAATGATCCACACAGAAATGTAGAAACCGGACACCTTCAGGTGCACCATGGGAGGTATCTTGATTTTTTGCATTGTGATAGCAAGCCCTGAAGTGCCCGCATCCATTACCGGCTTCGATTTGTCCGTTGCACCTCTCGATAATTTGAAGTATTCATACATCATATAGCTGCTCAGACCGAACAGCAGCACCATGTAGGTTATCTGCACAACGACATCCACACGCCCGGTCTTTTCCAGAAACATAATGGCATGGGCGCCGATTTCGATCCCGATAGCAGTACCAATAATCATCAATATTCCAAGCCGCATGTCCACATTGCCGAATTTCCGGTGCTTCGCTGTTGCCACGATGGATTTACCTGCGATATGGGCCATATCCGTTCCGATGGCGTACGCCATGGGAAATCCGAACACATTCAACGCCGGAGTGACCATGAACGCGCCCCCGACGCCGAAAAAGCCGCCTATAACGCCGACGGTAAACCCCAGCAGGATAAGCTGCCAGGCCAGAATTTCCACGCCCGAAATGGGTAAATAAATCATTTCATTTCCCTCCTATACCCAGGACTTTTCTGATGAGTTTCCCTGATGCCCAGCCAACAGCCATGGTGAAAAGCATCATCACGGCAAACACGGCAGCGATACCAAGGAATGGAATTAATTTTGTCAGCATGTCCGTCATGTTCAGCTACCTCGCTATCTATGGCCACATTCGTTACCGACTGTGGCTGCCTGTTATTACAACGTTCATTAGTTATTAATGATGGGACTCGATCCGCTCGCCCTTGATGCCGAACACTTTAAAGAGTCCTTCAATAAACAGGGCGATCAGGACACCAAGCCCTGACATTGTAATGACCGTGACTGCACCATACAAGATATGACTGTTTTTATTTATGTCAATGAGCCATTGGTCTATACTTGCCATCATAATTGTTTCACCTCCCTTCGTTTTATAATCTGACTTTCACAACCATATTTAATAGCGTTCAGAATAACCATCCTTTCTTTATGTAGTTTATGCATCCCAATTACATACCGCTTATGTCAATGCTTCTTTCGATTTCTATGGAAAACTTAAACCGCTCTGGCCGTGCTATTGTCCGCATATACATGACTTGTGAATCTTTCAGGAAAAAATGCTGCTCCATGGCAAGAGCGGATGCGCCTTCCTGGAGTCCAAGCAATTTACAGTCTTCAGCATCAGGGTGGGTGAGCTCAATGGACTCTCTTACTTTTGTAATCCTGATGCCGTATTTCTTTTCTATAATATCAAAAAGAGCATCGTTAACTAAATCTTCCTCCAGAAGCCCCGGGCAGGTATGATACGGTATGTAGATCTGTTGCAGGAAAAAACATTCTCCGTGTACTGCTCTAAGTCTTTTGATATATATTACGTGTCTGTTGGACGGAATGCTTAATTTATCTTCTATTTCACCATCAGGCATGGTTACTGTTTTAATGAGTATTTTTGAAGTAAATTCAAGACCAGCGTCAAAAAGTAAATCCTTAAAACTCTTGTATGTGGTAAGCCACTCCGGGATTACCCGGTTGCAAACAAAAGTGCCTTTCCCCTGCTTTCTTCTCAGAAAACCTTCTCGTACAAGCTCAAGTACGGCTAGCTTGACTGTTGCCTTACTCACCTCGTATATTTTACACAATTCATCTTCAGTTGGGATTTGAACTCCAACATGCCACTCATTATTTTCAATTTTGCCCTTAAGTACTGAGTAGAGTTGCACGTATAATTTTTGGTGCTTCTCACGGTCAACAGTATTATAAAGTTCCATATAACCTCTTTTTTATATTGTTATGTCTTTTAATTTAGTTAGATATTACATTATATCTTTAGGTTTGTCAAGTCTTAGTTTTTTGTGGTATAATGGATGCCATGGGAAAATTCGCTAATTTTTTCAACAGGAAAGAATCACAGTTAAAAGACGACGCTGCTGCGAGCAAAAAAAAAATCAAGGATAAGTACGCCTCGTTTCAGGATTTGTTAAAACATAACGATAACGTTCTTATCCTCATATCGGATATTGATGAGAAATTAAAATTTGAATATCTTTTCGATCAGCAGTATGTTACAAAAACCCTCTCTTCGATAAAGCAAAGCGTTCAGGCTATCATCACCAATTTGAATGCGCTGTCAGGCGGGAAATATGGCAAGCTCCATGACCGCTTTCTCAGCATCAATGATCAACTCGATCAGATAACCTCACAACAAAAGGTAATACAGGTCAGTGACCTTGTTATTCCTCTCGGCCGCCTTGAAGACAGCGCAACGGAAATAGCCGGGGGGAAAATCGCCCGTTTGAGCGACATGAAACACCGGCTGAACATGCCGGTGCCTGAAGGCTTTTCCATAACCGCATTTGCTTTTAAACGATTTCTCGAGCATAACGGTCTTGCGGACAAGGTGAATGCCCTCCTCCGCGACTTGCCGTCTGGTAACTCGGAAGAACTGACCAGACTCTGTCAGCACATGCGAAAGACCGTGTCCGAAGCGTCAATCCCCCCTGATTTGCAGGATGCAATCGACCAAGCGGTGGCAAACCTGAAATCATCCGTCCAGCATTCTCCCCTCCTTGTTTCGGTAAGGAGCAGTGCAATTCATGAAGACAGCGATATGAGCTTCGCAGGCCAATATGCCACGTTCCTGAATGTACCTGAGCACGCAATCGCTCAAAAATACAAGGAAGTCGTAGCGAGCATCTTTCGCCCCCGCGCGGTGTACTATTTCAAGACCAAAGGGTTCTCGGAAGCGGAAATCGTCATGTCCGTCGGGGTCATACAGATGATCGATGCGCGTGCTGGCGGCGTGGCGTACACCAAAGATCCGAACAATCCGGACAGCGACACACTGATCATCAATGCTGCAAACGGCTTGGGTAAAACTGTTGTCGACGGGACAGTAATACCCGATACCTATGCTGTCTCCCGCACCAACCATGAAATCCTGTTCAGAAATATATCCGACCAGCGAGTCATGCTCGTGTGCGCAGACGGGGGTGATATTGCAGAAAAGGTTGTCACTGATCAGGGCGGGATGGCAGCCGCGCTCAGTGATGCAGAGGTCACTACACTGGCTGGATACGCAACTGAACTCGAAAAGGCTTATGGGAAACCTCAGGACATCGAGTGGGCTGTTGACAAAAACGGCGGGATTTTCCTGCTTCAGAGCAGGCCTTTGAAAACCGCGGCATCGACATCAGCACACATGGCAGTACCGCGTCGCGTGGATCATTACCCGCTTCTGGTCGACAAAGGACTCATCGCCAGCAGAGGCGTCGGATGCGGCCGTGCCTTCGTGGTCCGGAACGGAACGGATCTTAAGGCGTTTCCTGACGGCGGTGTTCTCGTTGCATCCCATATGTCCACCGATTTTGTTCTTGTTATGGAAAAGGCTTCAGCCTTCATCATAGAGAAAGGCAGCATCACCGGTCATATGGCGTCGCTGGCGCGCGAATATGCAGTCCCGACCATCGTGAACGCGGAAAATGCGATGCAAGCCGTCCAGGACGGCGAGGAAATAACGGTAGACGCCGTAAACTGCAATGTCTACCGAGGCAGGGTTGAGGAAATCATGAAATGCGCTGCATCCCGTGAATCGTCATTCCGTGAAACACGCGTTTACCGCGTCCTCGAAAGTGCATTCGCGCTGATCTCACCGCTCAATCTGGTGAACCCCGACGCGGAGACTTTTGCCCCGGAACATTGCAGGACGTATCACGACATTACAAGATTTTCGCATGAAAAAGCCATGAATGATATGTTTTCTATCGGCTCGGACCATGATATGGATTCCTGCAGTGCCGTCCCGCTCAGGGCCGGCATTCCCATGGATGCGTATCTCATCGATCTCGACTGCGGACTCGCAGAAAACGTCACCAAAGCGACCTCAGCCGACATCCGGTCCCTGCCTTTTGCATCATTCCTGAAGGGGATGAAAAGCATGCGGTGGCCCGAACCACGGGCCGCTGACGTAAAAGGTTTTCTGGGGATGGTCGCCAACACGGCTCAGATACCTGAAGCGGAACTGCGTGAAACGGCCGACAGGAGCTATGCTGTTATTTCATCGAATTACATGAATTTCAGCATCCGTCTGGGCTATCATTTCTCGGCCGTCGAATCTTATTTGAGCGATGTCGTGAACTCGAACTATATAAAATTCCTTTTTAAGGGCGGCGGGGCGACGACGGACCGCAGATTAAGGCGCATCCGGCTGATCACGGAGATATTGAAAAAACTGGGATTCGGCATTGAGATCAAGGGAGATCTGATGAATGCGACACTGCCCAAGCGCAGTCTGACCGATACGTCAAGAACGCTCGAAGTTCTCGGCAAGTTAACTGCCTATACGAAGCAGCTCGATATGGCAATGTACAATGATGCAATAACAGACCTGTTTATCGAGGACTTTCTGAGGGACCACGTCGCGGAAGAACAATGAACCGAATGACACCCCTGGACTAGGCCTGCGCCCCGCCCGAGGCCTTCAGCTGCTCCTTCAGACGTTTGTTTTCCTTCTGCAGTGCGGCAAATTTCATTGCTTTTTCGATCGTAAAGAGAATCTGTTCCTTTTTAAACGGTTTGGTGATGAAATCAAACCCGCCTTTCTGCATTGCCTCAAACGCCGACTCTGCAGAACCATATGCTGTTACGAATATTACCGGGATGTCCTCATCCCACTTTTTTAATGCTTCAAGCACCTCAATTCCATCGAGCCCCGGCATCTTGAGATCCGTTATCACGAGGTTGAACCCGCCTTTCTTGACGAGTTCCACTGCTTCGTGGGGATTGTTGGTAGCGACGGATTCATAGCGTGTTTTCTCCCTGATGATCATCCCGAGCAGCTTCAGCATGTCAGGTTCGTCGTCAAGAAGCAATATTTTGTCTGCCATAGTGTAGCCTCCTGATGTCGTTATGCGGATTTCTCGTATCGGAGAACAAGCACATGATTCTGATTATGCTACGTAGCAATCGGCGCCGATTGCGTCCGTTCTTTCGTTGCAATGGGCAAATCAACGATGAAGGTCGTTCCTGTCGGCGGACCGTCCTCTTCAGATCTCGTTTCAAAGGTGATGGTGCCGCCGTATTTGGAAACGATTGCATAGCAAACGGACAGCCCGAGCCCGGTTCCCTGTCCTACTTCCTTGGTCGTGAACAGCGGGTCGAAAATCTTTCCCCGATGCTCCTTTCGTATCCCCGTCCCGGTATCGGAAAGCCTGATTTCTACCGCCTTGCCGCTGCCGGATAAACAGGTTTTTATCGTCAGAACACCGCTCCCTTTCATTGCATGAACGGCATTGTTGACGATATTCAAGATTACCTGCTCTATTTCTCGTGCATCTCCGCGGAAGGACGGCAGGTCCTTCCCGAATTCCTTCTCGACAGTCACTTTGCTGACCTTGAGGGTATTCCCTGCTACTTGCAAAACGTCTTCAATGCTTTCATTGACGTCAAAGAGAGTTTCTTTGCCTTCGCGGTATCGCGCGAAGCTCAACAGGTTTTCAACAACCCGCTTCGCATTATTTCCCTGTTTTTCAATGGTTTTTAGCATTTCTTGCATATCGGGATCAGCGCCCGTTTTTTCCAGAAGCATGTCAGTAAAGCCAAGGATGACTGCGAGCGGATTATTGATCTCGTGCGCCACTCCGGCGGCAAGCGTACCAAGCGAAGCCAGTTTTTCCGTATGGTACATCCGCTCTTCGCTCCTTTTCCGCTGCGTGACATCCCGGGAGATCCCGAGTACGGTCGGAACGGTCCCGGTACTGCCGCCTACGAGGCTGTAGCTGGTGCTCACCCAGATTTCCGAATTATTAATATTGATCGGGTAAACGATCTCGCGGCTCTCACCTGTTTCAAATACATCATTGATCGCCTTGTACTGCCGAGACGCGCTCTCCTCATTGAAACAGATACGGCCGATATCGCTTTGGATAATTTCCGCCCTGGTTTTCTTGAAAAAATCTGTACCTGCTTTATTGACCGTAAGGAATTTCCCGCCGTGATCGACTGTGTAGATGATGTCGCTGGCATGCTCTACGAGCGATGTATATTGATTCTCCGACTGCAGGAGTGCATCGGCCTTCTTGTGGACCTCCTCTTCGAGGGCGGTGGACCATTGGGCCAAAACCGTGAACGTTATGAAGCTGGCGATCAGCACGAATATAATGATGCTTCCTTCGAGCAGGTTCTGCCGGAACTGGATGTCTGCGATGGCGCCTTCAACTTCTGTCATGGGAGCAACAACAGCGACGGACCACGTCATTGGTTCCGGGGTGGCAGAAATTCGTACGGGACTGTAAGCAATGAGCTTTTTTATTGTACCGTGCATTCCGCGGTGCCAGCCGGAAATATATGCTCCCGTTCCCTCCTCGCCTTTCAGCATCTTCTCGTTCTGAATGGAGTCGATCTGCGTAAATGAGATCGATGGTCCCCTTTCCCTGCGCGCTTCGAAGGCATCTTTGCCGATAAAGTCCGCGACGGGATGATAAAGGAAAAACCCGTTGTTGTCGATCAGCCACGCATATCCTGTGCGGCCGGAGCGGATGTCTTTGAGCCGCCGCTCAGCTACGACTAATCCGTCGACGACACAGATCAGCATTCCCCGCATACTTGAATTCTCCGGGGTATAGACATCCTTTGCAAGGTAAAGCAGTGCGGTATGTTTCCCCGTATCGGCTGCAGGACCATGTTCAATGAATACATGAAAATGTAGCCTATCTTGGTTGCTGCTCTTGAGGGAGGATGAAAACAATTCCCGGTCTCGTGAGGTCGGCTGTTCGATACGGAACTCTTTCCCCTGCGGAACGGCCCTATAGACGTGCTTGGATACAGCATCAAAATAACGGATTTCGAGCAGCCCCTCATCAGCAAACAGCGAGAAGGACACGGGAAGTAATTTCTCTAGTAATGCAGGATCAGATGACGTCAAGGCAGGATGTTTACTTAAAAGCGACATTTCTCTTTTGATGATGTCAAAAAAGATTTCCGTCTGGGACGCTGCGTGCCTTGCCAGAACAAGCTGCTGCTGGTTGAAGTTCTCGACTACGGTATCCCTTACCTTTTTTGCAGACAACCATCCCAGGAAAATAACGATAGCAAGCACTCCCAGTGTCACCGTGACGAGGAGGGATTTCCAGTGCTTTCGTACGTACTGGAAATATATGCTGAACCGGTCCTGGAGATGATCGAAAACTTTTTGGAAGAGCTTAATCACAGAGGATATCTCCCACTTTGTCGGTAGGATAGTCTGATTAGCTGTTTAACTACACGGGATTAAAATTAACGACATTATAGCTGAAAGGGGTCTGATTCGCAAGACAGGATAATGGAGGCGGCACTGATTTTTACGTTCATTTACCTTGCACCGCCACACCGCATATCATTATGATGATTTTATCCTGCGATACAGGTCGGGATACAACTTTTGTGCGCAGTCGGGGCAGATACTGTGACTGAATTCCGCTTCGGAGTGTTTGCTGATATACTGTTCAAGATCATTCCAATAGCCATGGTCATCCCTGATCTTTTTGCAGGAGGAACAGATAGGGAGAAGGCCGCTCAGCGCCTTTACTTCGCCCAGTGCGTGCTGCAGGTCCTGAATGAGCAAGTCCCGTTCCTTGGCTGCTTGCTTTCTATCGGATATATCGATGCAATACTCGATCATCTGCATCAGATTCCCTTTGTCGTCGAAGAGTGGATATCCGTGGACCTCCACCTCCTTGAGGGAACCATCAGCGTATCGATGAGTGTGCTCAACCATGACGGGCTGGCCTGTTTCCCGGATCTTCTTCAGCGGGCAGGGGTGCTGGTCCCCCCTGCACGGCTTCCTTCGCTGGTGGGAGAATTCATGACACGTAGCTTCTTTCGGAATGCTGCCCGGACAGGCCGCATAATTCGCCAGTTTCAACCGGTAATTCGAAGCATCAATGACGTAAAATGGATGGGGAAGCGCATCAATTACTTTCGTGAGAAATTTGTTCTTGAGGATCACCTTTTCCTCTGCCTGTCTGAGTTCCGTTATATCGTTGATGATCAGAACGGCCCCGTCGCCCCAGTGAGCATCATGTGAGGGCGATATTGATATCTGGGTCATCCGCAAGATGCCGCCCTTTGTTCGCGTTTCCGCGTCACGTCGCAGAGAAGGAATGTTATCGTGAACCGCCTTCATCAGAGGACACCCCACCGTGCACCTGGGGGATTGTTCGCAAAATATTTCGTAACACTTTTTCCCGAGGGATTCTTCCATGGTGTACCCTGTTATGCGGACAGCCGCTGGATTTGCATATTGTATCCGCATGTCGCGGTCAACAACGTATACAGCGTCGTTGATGCTCCTCAGAATTGCTTCATGAATAGTGATTGATTCCATACAGTTTTTTCTTGACTGATCGCTGCAGTGCACCCCCGTTCATTGCGGAAAAAACATCGCCACTACTGCTCAAATGCGCGGGGTTCTCCTTTCCTGTGATATGCTTTCGCCTGGTGCATAAAAGCTTCCAGCCGCGTCTGTGTTTGGGAATCCCCCTGGCCCTCGTAAGCGATATTGAGCACCGGAACATTTTGATGATCCTCCCGCACACGCTTCAAAAGCGCCATTGCTATCGTCCCCGGCATGCAGGTAAAGGGCATGACATTCACGATACCGGACGCTCCCCGTTTCAAATAGTCTATGGCTTTTCCGACCGATAAAACGGCCTCTCCTTCAAACGAGTAGTGCACATAAGGAAGCGCCGCACGCAGGGTGTTCCTGATGGTCGGTTCATGCAGACTGCGCAAGGATCCGTTGAAGCTCGCCAAAAACCGCTCTTCCTCCTTTTTTTGCACTCTGCCCGTCAGGTAGGCTTTCAGGAGATGCTTCCAAGCACGGTTCCTGAGCGCTGAAACCTTTGCCGTCTCATTCACATACAGGAGCCACTCCGATATGGGCGCCACCCAGGCCTCACCACCCAGTTTTTCCACGCGGCGTACAACATCTTCATTGCTGAAGCGGTTTGAGCGGATATAAATCTCTCCAACAATGCCGATTACGGGTTTCGTACGCTCAGATATTTCAACAGCCATAAAGTCGCGATAGATCGACTTTAAGATGGGGACCAAATCCTGCTGTTTTTCAATGCCGGTAATAATCTTCCGCAATGATGCTTGATATACCTGCTCTGCTGCTCCGGCCTTCATTTCATACGGTCGTGTTTCCCACAACGCTTTCTGGATCATGTCAACAGCCAGCACGCCGCGCCAGCTCATGAGCACGAAATTCCGGTCCAGCGCGCGCACGTCATTATGGAGCGATTCATCCTGCATGGGTGACAGAATCTCGACTTCGGAGAGCCCCAGTTTATCGAGCACCTGGCGGTGGTAGCGATGGTATTGCCCAAACCTGCAGGGTCCCTTGCCCGTAGGCATAAAAAAGGCGCTTTTCGCCGGATTAAATCCGGGACGCCGCGTCGCCTTGATCATGTCGCCAACGGTGAGCGCCAAAGGATAACATTCGCGCCCTGAACTGTTTTCACGGCCGAGCCTGACCGTGTCTTCGTCCGATTCAGGCAACACTTCAGCATCAACGCCGCAGGAGCGGAATGCCGCTGCAAGCGCGTGGGCGTGGTCGGTCATAAATGGCAGGTAGATTTTCTTTTCGTACAGCGATCCTTTTTCCCCCGGAGACGCCGTTACGCGCGGGGCAGCAAGCTTCTGGGTCTTTTTGACATTTCTGAGGCTGTCGAGGAAGGCTTCGATCCGGGTGATCGCCCCCGCATCGGCGCTGTGTTCATCGATTTCGAGCTGGAGAAATGGCAGCCCCTCCCTGTCTCGACGGAAAAAATGCGTAATGAACGAATCAGGTCCGCACCCAAAGTTTGTAATGTAGAGCGGATACAACCCTGCATGGCGCTTCATAAACCTCCCCGCGGCAATTATCTTCTGGCCGGATCTCCAGTACATGCTCTCATGACCTTTCATATCCACGTCGTGCAGCGGCAGGAAATCCATGGGAATGGCTTGAACGCCAAGTTCGCGAATCTTCGCAGGGAGATTCATATTTACGCCGGGATCGCAGGTATTGTACGTACGGCCTATGAGTACCAGGGCCGTCCCGCCTGGTTTTATTGCGCTGAGCACTTCCCTCCCGCGCCGCTCCATGGCACGGTGATAGCGCTGCTGCGCTTCCAGGGCGTATTTCAGGGCCCGCGAGACTGCCGCCCCGCTTTTCCCCAGGCTCTTGCCGATTTTCCGCATTGTGGCATTGATTCGGCGGTCATTATCGAAATACAGGGCTGGATCGATAATGCGGACTTCGGATAAGCGCAGCGAGGCTTTTGCAACATACGGGAATGCCTGGGCATAGGGGCATGCCTGGGCGCTTTGTTGAACATTCCACTCCACGGGAAAACGTATGAAGCTTGGGAGAAACAGAATATCGACTTTTTTGTCGAGGAGATCGAGGACATGACCTAAACCGACTTTTGCCGGGAAACAGGTTTCCGCTGTCGTAGCCTCCAAAGACCGGTTGATCAGCGGCCTCGAGGTTCTGTCAGAAAGTACAACGCGAAAGCCCAGTTCGCTGAAAAAGGTCATCCAGAGGGGGATGTAATCGTTCACATACAGCATGCGCGGGACGCCGATTGTCTTGTCGTGTTCACCTGGTTTCCGCGTGCGGACCGCTTCCAGCAGCATGCGCTCCCGCTCGGCAAAGAGATCAGGAAGCGGGTCCGAACCGGCCTTTCGCTTGACATCATATTTCTCGCATCTGCTTCCGTAGTACAGCGGTTTTTCTCCCTCGAAGCTCACCATGCGGATATCGCACCGGTTTGCACACTCAGCGCACTCGAATGTTTTGACGGTATATGCACGCCTGCTGAGGTCGAAACCCTTGAACGCACTCTCCCCGGCGGTTCCTTCCCGCGCGAGGAGCGCCGCGCCGATGGCGCCCGTCACTTCATGGTGCGGCGGCACGGTAACATGCTTGCCGGTTATAGCTTCAAAGGCGGAGACAACGGACTTGTTCGCCGCAACTCCTCCCTGGAAAAAGATGCGTTCCCCCACCCGCTTCCCGGCAACCACTTTATTCAGATAATTGTACGCGATGGAATAGGCAAGTCCGGAGGTCAGCTCCTCGACGGTGGCCCCCGTGTTCATCGAGTGCACCAGGTCGGATTCCATGAAAACGGTGCACCGCTCGCCGAATCTGCACGGCGATTCGGCGCAGAGCGCCTTTTTCTCGAACTCCCGCCGGATCTTTATGCCGAGGCGTTCAGCCTGCTCTTCCAGGAAGGAGCCCGTACCCGCTGCGCATGCCTTGTTCATTTCAAAATCGACCACCACGCCATCTTGCAGGCTGATGTACTTGGAGTCCTGCCCGCCTATTTCGAATATCGTATCCACAAGGGGATCGATGGCTGCTGCTGCGGTTGCCTGTGCGGTGATTTCATTGCGAACCACGTCGGCTCCGATCATATCTCCGGTGAGATATCGTCCGGATCCCGTGGTGCCTGCGCCCAGGATGGTCACGCGGGCGCCGATTTCATCCCCCACTTCGGCGAGCCCCTGTTTGACCGCTTCAATCGGCCTGCCGGCGGTGGGGAGATACCGCTTTGTCAGAACATGTCCGGCCCTGTCGATGACTACGACATTCGTAGATACGGAACCCACATCGACACCGAGATATCCTTCAATGCGTTTCTGCTTGTCCGGCTGAATGTCCTGGCCTGGATTCGGCAGAATGCCCGAGGGATGCACGAGCCGGGGCATGGATTGCCTCGGACGCGCCTGCTGTCTGACGATCATGTCGGAAAGAGCCCGTACGCCTTCATACCGGCGTGGCGTTTTTTGGCGCGCAGCAAGCAGCGCTGCTCCAAGAGCCCCTGATGTAGCATAATGTGCAGGTACTACCAGTTCCCCTTCCGACAGCTTCAACACGTCCTGAAAGGCGCGCCTCATGCCAAGATTGGCTGCAACTCCGCCGAGGAACAGGACAGGCATGTGGAATTTCTTCCCTTTGCCGATCGTTGCCTTGAAGTTACGGGCCATCGCATAGCAGAGGCCAGCAACTATATCAAAATCCGGTGTTGCGATCTGTTGGAGGTGTATCATATCGCTTTTTGCGAACACGCTGCACCTGCCCGCAACGCGGGGCGGCGTTTTTGACTTCAGGGAAATGGCGCTGAACTGTTCAATGGTGAGATGAAGACGCGCTGCCTGCTGATCCAGGAAGGATCCGGTCCCCGCGGCACAGGCGGTGTTCATGGAAAAGTCCTCTATCTTTGCTGTCCGGCTTGTTTCATCGTAGGACAGCGCGATGAGTTTTCCATCCTCGCCGCCCATTTCGATTACGGTTCGTGCGTTCCGATGAAAACTTCCCGCAAATGCCGCCTGGGCGAGTATTTCGTTTTCGAATAGTGCGCCGATTGTTTCGGCGGCGTGTTTGCCGCCGCTTCCCGTAATAGCTGCCGCCTTTATTTCTCCTGCAGCAGTGTGCGATTCCAGAAATCGAAGCTGTTCCAGCAGCGCCCTGAGCGGGTCTCCTTTTATCCGCTCATAGGTCTCTGAAAGCACTTCCTGTTTTTCTGTGATCACAGCTGTTTTGATCGTCACTGATCCGATATCAATGCCAAGATAGAGGCCCGTCTTCATGGTCATGTCCTCATATAAAGTATTACTGTGTACCATGGTGAATGTCAGGGAAGTAAAGGTTTCGTTTACTGCGTCAGGAAGGTAATGATCTAATTATAATAAGAACGGAGCCGGGAGTCAATATCACCGGCTGCAACATATCCCCGGCTGCAGCCTGAATTTTGCAACATGCGGAACCCATAATTTTGGAACCGGCTGTGTTTTTTTCCATGGAAATGTTTTTCCGTTAGAATTATAATCGACGTCAGTAGCACGAGGGTTTGGATGATCACACCATCAGGCATCATCAAGGGGATGACGATAGCCCGGCTGTTCCAGGAATTTCGTATCGGGAAGAAGTCCGGAACGCTTGTTGCGTCACGTGACAACGAAACGAAGAAGATTTACTTCCGTTCCGGGGAGATAATTTATGCATCTTCGAACCAGCCTGCCGACCAGCTCGGACCGTCATTACTGAACGCGGGCCTGATTACGGAGCAGCAGCATGCGGCAGCAGTTGAGGCGGCCCACAACACGGGAAAGCCGCTCGGCGCCGTCCTCGTCGAACGCGGTTTCCTTGCGCCGAACAAGCTCGTAGAAGGCGCCAAACACCAGGTTTCCAAAATCGTTACGAGCGTGCTTGCCTGGATCGACGGTAAATACTCCCTGGACAGCCAGCCGATACCGATAGGTGAAATCATCCCTCTCCAACTCTCAGCAGGCGCGTTGGTCCTTTCTAGCGCAGACAGCCTGGATTGGAAAACAATCAGAAAATCGCTTCCTTCGCTCAATGCGATTATGGTTCCTGGCAAGGACGGCCCCGCGCATCAACAGGGGATTGTTCTGAATCGCGACCAGCTGGACATTCTTGCATTGGCCGACGGTCGCAGGACGATCGAGGAAATCTGCGCCGTATCGGAAGCCGGTGATTTTATCACCCTGAAGACGCTGTATGCACTCTGCGCATTGGGGATTCTGGATGTCGGCAGCGGGAAAATCGCCGAGCAGCACGCTGCCCCGGCTGCTGATGCCGCTTCAGTGGACGGCGCGGTTTCGAAAGAAACGATCCTCCGTGCGTTTGATGCGCTTGAATCGCAGGACTACTACCAGATACTCGACATCAGCAGGAGCGCCGAGCCCCATGAAATCAGGAAAGCATATTTCCGCTTTGCAAAGATGTATCATCCCGACCGGCATACGGATTCCGATATGGCCGAGCTGAAGGACCAGCTCAACACCCTGTTTATAAACGTCACTGAAGCGTACAATATCCTGAGCAGGGAAGACTCGCGCGAAAAGTACACGAGTGCGCTGGGTCGCGGCGTCAAGCGGTATAGCCGCGGGGACGAAGTGCCTGCCTCGCAGCAGAACACCCAAAAAACAACAGCAATGACGCAGTTCAACGAAGGGCTGAAGCAGTTCCACCTCAATAATTTTTGGGGTGCGGAGGAAGCATTCTCCTGGGCGGTCAAGCTCGATCCTTCAAACGCTGAATATGTATTCCATCACGGACTCGCCCTTGCGCGCATACCGAGACGCAGGCACGACGCTGAAGTACTGTTCAAACAGGCGTTGAAGATGGCCCCGTCAAAAATTGATTACTACATGGAACTCGGGACGTTCTACTCGAAAAACGGACTCAAAGCAAAGGCGCTCGCCACGTTCAACGACGCGTTGCGCCGCGATCCAAACTCGTTGAAAGTCCAGGAAGCCATTAAAAACATCGGCGGTGGACCCGTGTCCTGATGCTGCCCCTCGGACCTTCAGTGACCTGCCCATCCAGGTGCCACCATGTCAGATACTGTCTTGCTGCGTTGCAGCGCATGTAAAACCCTCAACCGCATTCCGGTGTCCAGGCTGGAAGGCCGCCCCCTGTGCGGGCAGTGCAGAACGCCCCTCGTCATTCCGCGGGCCCCCCTGCATGCCAGTACGGCAAGCTTCGATCAGCAGGTAGCGGGATGGCCCGGTTTCCTTCTGGCTGAGTTCTGGGCCAAATGGTGCGGCTACTGCCGTTCCGTGGAGCCGTTTATCGCGGATCTTGCATCAAAACGTGCGGGCAGATTGAAGATCATAAAAATCGATGTGGATGCAGAACCGGTCCTTGCACGCCGTTTTCAGATTAAAGCCACTCCCACGTTTATTGTATACAATAACGGCCGGTTCATCGCCCGCCTCGATGGCGCTCCCGCGCGGCAAGAGGACCTTGTGCACTGGCTGGACAATCTGATGAAGTAGAAATACGGGGTGAACTGATCGGTGGAAATTGATTTTACGCCGGGGAGCGTCTCAGACTGGCCTGCGGCAATCCTGCAAGTTTTTCCATTTTTTCTTCAGCCATCCGATAATTCCCCTGCCGAAGCAATTCTAGGATGTCGGAATCCACGATTGACTGAAATACTCTGCGCCTCGCCTGCTGATTGGTCATGGTTTGCAGCAGCTGCTTCCGGACACCGGCCAGCATCGAAAGAAACGAAGCGTATTCTGGACCATATCTCTGTTCAAGGTCCTTTCGAATGGCTCGCGACAGCGCCGGGCTGACACCGCTCGTTGAGAGGGCGATGAGCAGATCTCCCCGCTCGACAACCGACGGTACGATGAATGTGCTTTCCTCGGGAGGAGCGGCAACGTTCACCAGGATATTCTGTTCTTTGCAGGTCCGTGCAACACGTATATTCACCTCAGGTGAATCCGTTGCGGCAAGGACAAGAAAATATCCGCGGACATCAGCGGGTTCGAAGGTCTTTAATTGCAGGACGATGCTGCCCGCTGAGGCCAGCTCATGCAGCCGCGGCGTGAATTGGGGGCTCAGCACAGAAACGCGCGCGCTTGCTTCGAGCAGCAGCATCGCCTTCCGCTCCGCCACGGAACCGCCACCGATCACAAGGCAGGGGCGGTCGCGCAGATCGAGATAGGCGGGGTAGTACTTCATAAGGTATCGATTTTTCGGAGCTGTGCCTGTGCGGTCGACTTCATGGCAGGATATTTTTGCGCCAAGGCGTTGAAGCGGTCTCGTGCGAGGTCCTTTTCGCCCAGCTTTTCGTGCGCCAGGCCGGCGTAGTACAGGGCGTCTTTTTCAGCACGCGCGCCGGGATAGTCGATCAGAAGCTTTTCGCACCGTCCTGCTGCCGCCTTGTAGGACCCCTTCCGGTAATAAAACCTCGCCACGTACAGTTCATAATCCGCGATCCATTCCGTAGCAATGGCTATGTAACGCTGCGCTTCTCCTTCATACATGCTTCGGGGATACTTTTCCTGGAGCTTTTTCATTTCTCTGATCACCGTATACGCCGGTGAGGGATCACGGTCAATGGTCAGAAGATCCTTGTAGCTGCTTATAGCGACCTGGTATTGGGCATAGGGGGCATCTTTGTGAGCGGGGTGGTAGTTCAGAAACGCCTGGTATTCCACTGCTGCTTCACTGTACTTTTCCTCGCCGTAATACGTGTCCGCAACCCGCAGCATGAGCACTGCATCATAGCTCTTATCCGGTGATTTTTCTTCTATCTCCTGATATCGCTTGCGGGCTTTTTCATAGTCCGCGTTCTTCATGCTTTCTTCGGCCTCTCTGAACGACGTCACAGCATCGAACGGCGGTTCTTTCGTCGCGCAAGCAGCCAATGCGGTAAATAGAATTATGGCCATTATCTTTTTATTCATTACATTCCCATCTTCGCAGGCATGATCATCTGCCCTGCACAGCTCCGTGTAAAGATATTTCGCGCATCGGCCATCAGGACAGATTCACGCCGGTCTCCTGCCCAACATGCACACACGACGGGCATCGAGCGCACTATAACATATTGAATCGTTTTTTTCTACTGGAAACAGGTAGTTTGCGGTTGGGGCCTGTGCATGAAACAGTGGCAATAATAAATGACTTGTTCCCTGTAGGCATGCTTTCTGCAACTGCGTAGTATCCGGATCAGGGCTTATTGCTTGTTGTGCATTTTTATCGGGCGGCGTTTCAGCCACTGAGCCTTCAAGGAATCAGATGTATGCCGCGATAGGTAGGGACCTGTTCATCCCGGGGTTTACTCTTGGCAAAGGTTTATATTCTTTTTTCCATCCTGTAGTCATCCATGACAAAACCGCCTCCGATATCCTGGACAACAGGACCTTGGTGCTTGAAACCGATTTTTTCGTATGCCTGGATAGCGATGCTGTTCTGTTTGTTCACCGTGAGCGTGATTTTTTTAAATCCTCCGTTTTTGGCTAGGGTTTCCGCGAAATCGACCCCCTTTTGTCCGTAGCCTTTTCTGCGTAAGGCGGCCAGCACATAGATCTTGCTCAGGAACAACTCATCGCCTTTCGGCTGCACGGCAAGGTAGCCGATGGAATGGCCCTCCCCGGCGATCAGAAAATAACGGATGCCGTTCCCGATCTGTGCGGCGACCGCCTCGCGGGACTGGAATCGCTGCAACATGTACTCCACCTGGTCCCTGCCGATGATCGGAGTATAGTGCTCGACCCATATTTCCCGCGCCAAGGCTGCGACAGTGGCGATCTGGTCTTTTGTAGTTACTTCGGTAAACATGCTTGAATGTTGTCTTATGATCATGTACCTGTATCATTGAGCCGTGAATTGAGCTGGGGGGAACAGGTCTTCGTCCGTATATTTTATGATGCCGTTTTTACAGCGTTGTTCCTTGTTTTCAATCCTGCGCTGTTTGATCATCGCGTTGAATTTAAAATGTTCCGTATTCATGTCCCACGTACCCGGATGATGGAGATGATATACAATTGCCATATTCCTGACTGATCGGATGAACCCGCCTGAGTTGATGACTCTGATTCCCAAATCTGCGTCCTCGTCTCCAAAAGCCCAGAAATCCTCGTCATATCCGTTGATATCAAGAAACAGTTTTTTATATATGCTGAAATTGCGCCCGATGACCGATGTGGCTGATTTTATCCTGTCACGCTGCAACAGGTTGCGAAGGATGCCACTTCGGAGAATAAA
>Ga0187786_10000056_pt1 | contig 34665 bp, 35 predicted proteins | sample 0815_BV2_10_20_M_FD_132449 | JGI IMG/M metagenome (GOLD analysis project Ga0187786, IMG submission 132449) | Tropical peat soil microbial communities from peatlands in Department of Meta, Colombia - 0815_BV2_10_20_MG | ecosystem: Environmental > Terrestrial > Soil > Wetlands > Peat | place...
GAGATCGTACTCGGCATCGACAACATCATCTTCATTTCGATCCTCGTGGGGAGGCTTCCCGCGGATCGGCGGTCCAGGGCGCGCGTGCTCGGTCTGGGCCTCGCCATGATTACGCGCATCCTGCTGCTCTTGTCGATCACATGGGTCATGCGGCTCACCGCGCCGCTGTTTTCTCTTGCGGGGCGGGAGATCTCAGGGCGCGATCTCATCCTGATCGCGGGCGGACTGTTCCTGATCTGGAAAAGCACGATGGAAATCCATGGGAGCCTGGAAGGGGGCGAGGAGCGCACGACCCCGAAGGGCGCCGCGAAATTCGGGGCAGTCCTTGTTCAGATTGCGATTCTGGACATCGTGTTCTCCCTCGACTCCGTGATCACAGCGGTCGGGCTGGCGCAGGACGTGGTCGTCATGATTCTCGCCATCATCGCTGCCGTGGGTGTAATGATGATTTCGTCCAGGGGGATCGGCGATTTCGTGGACCGCCATCCGACCATCAAGATGCTGGCGCTCAGCTTCCTGGTCATGATCGGAGTGGCTTTGATCGCCGAAGGATTCGATTTCCACATTCCCAAGGGATATATCTATTTCGCCATGGCGTTTTCCGTTGTCGTCGAAATGCTGAATATCCGGATGCGCAAACGCTCAGGCGAACCTGTGCTCCTGCACAAGCAGCTCAAGGAGTGCGACGACAAAGGTTCCGGTTCACCGGGAGTGTAAGCTGCTTCATGGCACGCGGCGGATTGCCGGGCTCTTCTGCTCGCCGGCGACGCTCGGCAGAGGGGGCTCCCGCATTACCCGTTCCATTTTGGATCAATGATGCTTGCCATTTCCAGTTTATGCATCAATTTCCTGATGCGCGCGGCGTTCGTTCCCATGTCGCTCAAACCGACGCGCGATTCCGAGCGCATATCGATCCTGCTGCCGCCGGGCGCCGGTGTAATGCGCACGACGATGTCGTCCGTGAATCCGAACCAGAAGGTCGTTGCCGTGGCTTCAATGCGTCCCGCAGCCGGATCCGTGGACACGATGCGCCACCCCATGTTCCGCGCGGCGATGAGAGCTCGGTCGAATGCCGTTGCCGCCGCAATCGGCAGTACGACGGGCTTGATATCCGGATAGGCAGCCTGCTGCTGAGCTGCTATTGCCTGCCCGCCGTATGCAGAGGAGTTCGATGCATCCTTGCGAAGCGGCAGGATCGCTTCAAACTGCGGCGGGTTCGCGGTGTCCGTGGTAATGTCGTGAATCTTCGGCACGCGCTCTGCCGTGCGCATCCACGCCCAGGGAATCGCCGCGATCAGGAGGCCGATAACGACCCCGGCGAGAGCTGAGTAAAAAGCGCCACGATGCCCGGCCGGGCGAGCACCGATGGCGCCGATCAGGGAGATGACGGCAGCAGCGGCTCCCCCGATGCCGGCCCAGGTGAAGATGGTGAATCCCGTACGGAAATACCACCAGCCCATCCTGCTGCCGGGACCGGCCAGCGCTTCCACGATGCCGGCGAGCATTGCAAGCACAAGCCCTGCGGAGCCGAGATAAGCCGCCAGCGATATATGTGGTGCTGCCGCGTGTTTCATGGCATGTTGTTCAGCGTTCATAAAGAGCCTCCTTTCATGCTCTCAAATAATGCAACACGAAGACATTTCGATATAATAATTGTATCACCATGCATAAGTTCTCTATCGACAGCGAGGTGGATGCATGATACCTTATCCGCACATTGATCCGGAGATCGTCCGAATCGGACCGTTCGCCCTCAGATGGTACGGTCTTATGTATGTTGCAGGATTTGCTTCGTCGTATATTCTTGTCAAGCGGCAGGTGAATGAATTAAATAAAGCCGCGCACGCGGGAAAGAAGGGGGGCGCTGCCGAGATCCCCGATGCGTTCATCGACGCGGTCTACACCTATCTCGTCGTCGGACTGATCCTCGGCGCGCGGCTGGGGTATGTTTTGTTCTACGATCTTTCCGCATACGCCGCGCATCCTCTCGAGATTTTCGCCGTCTGGCACGGCGGCATGTCCTTCCACGGGGGCATGATCGGGTCTCTTGTCGCCGGATATCTTTGCTGCAGGAAGTACCGCGTGGATTTCTGGAAGGCCGCGGATCTCGTAACCGTTACTGCGCCGCTCGGCCTCGGCTTCGGAAGGATCGGGAATTTCATCAACGGCGAGCTCTACGGACGGGTCACCGATGTGCCGTGGGCCATGGTCTTTCCCGGCGGCGGGCCGCTTCCACGCCATCCCTCCCAGCTTTATGAGCTCGCGCTCGAAGGCGTGGTCCTTTTCACGGTCCTCTGGCTCCTGAAAAACCGCAGGCATGCTCCGGGCATGATGACTGCGGCGTTTCTGATGCTCTACGGCCTGTTCCGCATCATCGTCGAGTTCTTCCGCCAGCCGGACGCGCAACTTGGTTTCATTGCAGGGCCTTTTACCATGGGCCAGGTGCTGAGTTCGCTCATGGTGCTGGCAGGGGTCGGCCTTGCGGTAATCGTGAGGCGGAAATCCGCGGCATAAAGCAGCACGTTGCGAATAAGACGATGCAGGCCGTCCTGCTGTCCGTTCGCAGTGAACGGCCTCGAACCTTCTGTTAGCAATCGCAGTAAGTTCCGGCGCTTCATAGAGGAGCACAAATTATTGCGAAAAACGCTTTTGTTTCCATGAATCCCGCGACTTGCAATCCCCCGGCTCCTGCCGGGGGTTCACGCCGTAGGCCGCGGGAGGTCGCGTTATTAGGGGGGAGCCTCCGGCTCCTGCCGGAGGGGGCTCCACTGCCGCCAGTGCATGAAGTTCCGTCATTTTCCCGCCGATGTTAAAAAAGCTAAAGTTTTATAAGAAGATGCCGATAAGTAGAGGCGGCATGGCGCAAAGGTTTGAGCCGCCGCGGATACGATGAAAAATCATGAAATGTATTCCCGGATGATGATTGATTCTTTCACGCCGAACAATGTCAATACGGAGGTATCGCGATGTCTGACAGTACCGCTATTTCGCCGGAAGAGCTGAAAAAGATGCTGGATACGAGCAGCGTGGAATTTCTTTTCGACCTCAGGAATGCCGATGACTTCAAATCGTGGCACATAGAGGGGAAGAGGGAATTCGAGACCCTGAACCTTCCCCAGGAGGACTTTATCGGGGAAGAAGACAGGCACCTCGGGCGGTTCCCGAAGGATAAAAAAATTCTCACGATATGCGCTCACGGCGATGCCGCGGCCTATGCAGCGGACTTGCTGCGAAGCCATGGTTTGCGTGCGCTCAGCCTGAAAGGCGGCATGGATACCTGGAGCGAGTATTACGAAGTCGATAAGGTAAGCTCTGATCCCGCCATATATCAGGTCTATCGTGTAGCAAAGGGATGCATTTCCTATCTCATCTCCTCCCGGGGGCAGGCGGTTGTCATCGATGCACCACGCCACATCGGGCAGATCAGGACGCTCGCTGAATCTCTCAAGGTGAAAATCACGGATGTTCTCGACACGCATCTGCATGCGGATCATATATCGGGAGGGCATGACCTGGCCGAAGCTGTCGGTGCTTTGTACCACCTGAACACGGCTGATGCGGGAGGCGCGGCAATTTCCTTTCAACAACTCGCGGACGGGCAGAAAGTAACCTTCGGCAGCTGCGTACTGGAGGTCATTCACTCTCCCGGCCACACGCCGGGGAGTACATCGTTTCTCCTGAACGGAACATACCTGTTTACGGGTGATACGATCATGAAAACGAGCATCGGACGGCCGGACCTCGGCGGTCTGGCTGATGAATGGTCTGCGCTTCTCCATGATACGCTTTTCCGCCGCTTCGCCCGTTTCAGCGATGACATTGTTATTCTGCCGAGTCATGCATCCTCCGTTCGCGAACAGGACGATGAAAGGATCATCCGGACAACCATGGGCGAGGCGCGCCGGGACAGGGACCTGTTCCAGCTCAAGGACAGAGGCGCCTTTGCGCGCCGGATCAGAGAGAGTCTTCTCGAGAATCCGGATCGGTATCAGGATATCCGCAAGGTTAATTTGGGCGTCATGCTGCCGGATGAGGAAAAAAGAAAAGAGCTCGAAATAGGGAAAAATCTGTGCGGTATGGCCAAGGTGCAGGGATAAGGCACGGAGAGCGCGGCGTGAGCCTCATGAGTTGCCGCACAGATGCCGAAGCCCTTATGATTCCACGCGGGGCGCCGTCACTGTCCTGAGTGCATTCATCGGTCCTACGGCTTTCAGGCGGCCGAGCTGCCCGGCGTTGCGCACAAAGAACGAACCCGCAAAGGCGAGCGAGTTGAGGGAAACGTCCTCGAAAAACTCTCTGGTCCTCGGCACGATCAGCATCCAATCCGCAGTCACAAGCAGGCAGTAGGGGCCGGACTGGCGCGTCAATGCATTGCCTGACGGGGCAGCCATGCCGAGGGATGCGAGCATGGTTCGGTACAGATCGAAGGTCGCCAGCGCCGCGTTGCGGGGATTGTGAACGAGCCCGCTGTCCAGGCGCGCAAAAGAATGGAGAAACGGCAGGCCGGGGACGAGACCGGGTCCGGGGCGGTCGACGTGGGCGAGCAGCGGCTCGATAGGTGTCCGCGGTCCTTCGGGAGAGATGGGCAGCGGCACGACCTGGAGGTGACGGTGCTGCTGACTCGCACCCGCTGCACGGCCGCCGTTGTAGAATCCGAGTGACGGATATTCCGCAAGGCAAAGCCAGAGCGCCTCGAAGTCCGAAGAGGTGAGGAGCATGTCCTGGTCTTCGAACTGCCGCGTCACGATGAGCAGATGGTGCTCCATCACATTGAATTTGTTCAGCACGGCTGTGTGCGTTTCCGACACGCCGGTTACGGTAAGATCCTTTTCCGGGGGCAGGAACGGGTTGGCATTCCTGCCTGCGGATTCCTCCCGGTTCTGGCGCGTGCGCGCTTCATCCTTGCGCGACAGGCTTGCAAGCACACGCACGAAAAACCTGATCCCGCCCTCTTCCACAAACGCATGGTCCGTTGGTATGGGAATGAGCGCTCCCGTCCTGACAGCGTGTTCCGTCGTGCGGACGATGCAATCCCACAACGTACCCTTCTCGAATTGCATGGCGTTTGCTCCCTGGTTATCGCTGCGTCCTGCTGCCTTGTCGCGGATTACTATATCAGGAAATGCGGGGGATTGACAGGAAAAGATACAAGTTCATCCTTCTCGGAAACGGGCAGGAAGCATCCGTATAGTATTGGTTAGGCGGCTTTGTTTTTCTGTCGGTAGGTAATCCGTCCCCGCGTGAGGTCATAGGGAGACAGCTCCACCACGACCGTATCTCCCGGCAGTATCCTGATGTAATGCACCCGCAGCTTGCCCGCGAGATGGGCCAGGATGACATGTCCGCCCTCCAGCTTGACCCTGAACATGGCGTTCGGCAGGGCTTCGACGACCATACCTTTGACTTCTATAACATCTTCCTTTGCCACGGCAGCCTCCCCTGGGAGCTTTTTTCCCCAGGGTCTTCTCTTTAAATTATATACCATGACGAAGCACTGCGGTGAAAGGGGAAGAACTGCGATTACAGAGGACAGTCGCATAATAGTTTTGACACGATAGCCGGGGGCCTCCTTGAAGGCTCTATCGGGAATGGTGCCGCATCAGATTCCCGATAAAGGCCCCGGGAATGACGATATAATTGTTGTTTCAATTGTTGCGGTCGTGAATGAGTGAAGACAGAGGGCAGCTCGAACCAACATCATTTTCGCCTGTCGATGATATACGCACTGGAAGGGGACTTCTTCGCAAGTTTTTTGAGTTCCGCAGCTATTTCAGCGACCTTTCCCGCATGCTGGATGCGGGGGCTGTCCAGGGGCACAACGGCCAGGGACACGCCCAGCAGGGGAAATTGTTGCTCCACGCCTTTTCTGTCCCGTGCCACATAGAAGCCCCGGACCTTATCCGGTTCACTGAACATATCGGAGAGGATGACATTGAAGTTGTCGATGATCCGTTTGCAGATCGCTTCGGCATCATCTTTCGGCGTGATGAAAACGAAGTCATCTCCCCCCACGTGTCCGACGAATCCGCCGACGCACGATTCCCGGACTGCATTGGCTGTGATGCGGGCCACCATGCGGAGCACCTCATCGCCCCTGCTGAAACCGTAGGTATCATTGTAGGGCTTGAAGTTGTTGATGTCCAGGTAGCAGACCGCCCGCGGTGCGCCGAGCGACTGTTCGATTGCATGCTGTATCGATGTGTTGCCGGGCAGTTTGCTCAGGGGGTTGTTGTCGAAGATGCGCCTGATGCGCTGCTGGGAGAGCAGAATGCGGCTTTGCAGTTCCCGGCAGTCAAGAGGCAGGGAAACGAAATCATCAACCGGAAGCTCGTCCCACAACGGGGCGGCGCTGTCAGACGTACTGAAAAGTCCGAGCACAGGGATCTCACTGAAATAGCTGTCCTGTTTCAGACCCATTAGCACGCCCGTATGGGCCGGATCGCCGCGGGACAGGTCGATGATGATCACATCGGGCGGCTCGGCATACGCGACTCCCAGAACGAGGGACGCGTCGGTCAACACAAGGAGCCTGCACTGCACACTCTCGAAATGTTCTTCAAGCAGGCGGTGCAGGTCCGAATTGACATGAAGCAAAGCGAGGCTACGCTGAAGATTCATTGTCCGTCTGGATTTCGAGACTGAAATTTTTCACTTCCGCCAGTTTGCTTTCGAGCTCCTCGACAACGGAAGCGAACACAATATCGGTCAGACCGAGCTTGTTCCATGCCGCCGGATGGATCTGCGGAACAAACGGGTCTCCGCTGAAGCCGAAGCCGAATGCCTTGACGAGCGCGTCAGCAACGTGCACGACCGCTGACTTAACCTGGTGTGTGGAGGATTTCTCAACCCGGTGATGGCACGCCACCGGTTCGATCAGTTTTTCGGGCAAATGCCAGGACTGAATGAGCCAGCCGCCGATCTCCGCGTGGTCGGTCCCGAGGAGCTCCTGCTCTGCTTCCAGCATGGTCATGTTTCGGTCGCGCAGAAGCGACGTGAGTTCGCCATAGTCTTCCTGCAGCTTGATTTTGATGATCACCTTCCCGATATCGTGCAAGAGCGCCGCAGTCGCCGTTTCCTCGGCATCGGGAAGCTTCAGCGTTCTCGACAGGGTATTGGCGGCGACAGCAACACCCATGGAGTGCTCCCACAGGCCAACCACGTTTTTTTCCATGATCTCGAAGATGGAGCTCGTGATGGCAAGGCTTTTTACGACGTTGACGCCGAGCAGGATGAGCGCGTTCGACACCGTCGAAACGCGGCCGGGAAAACCGTAGAATGCGGAGTTTACGAGCCTGAGCACCTTTGCCGAAAGGACCTGGTCCGCCGATACAACGCGGGCAATTTCCTGGGACGAGACCTTGTCATTTTCAGCGAGGGAGCCGAGCCTGGCGATGATCCCGGGCAGCGTCGGCAGGGACTTGATGTCGCGGATCATGCTCTGTATCTGCGAGCGCCTATCTGCCATCGGAGTCTCCCATGGAGCGTATGATGAGATCCCGGTACACGGCCTTGATCTTCATCATCAACGGGTCGTCCGCTACTCGGCTGAACCGGACGTCGAGCGCCGCAAGCATCTGTTCCAGCGTGGCTTCACCTTCCTCGTGCACCGGATGCCCTTCGACAGTGATGGACTGTACGCCCTTTTGCTGAAGCCGGTCGATCAGCGGTTCCGTCAGGATGACGCCCTTGCCGCAAATAGTCATGCTCGAAGGGTCGTCGGAATTCTTAATGTCCTTCGCAATGACCATTCCTGCTTTTGCGAGGGTGATGGGGATTGTTTGCATAGCGCTGTCCGGTCTCGGTATGATACACTGCCTGCGGATGTGCGGGTTCGGCAACTTCGGATGCAATGTAAATTACAGATATACTATACACGATAGCCGTTGGTTTGTATAGAGAAGTACCGGTATAAGGGGGGACGCCTGGGCGTCTCAGATATGCAAGCACATCGGAAACGCGCAGGCGTCGGGGGGGAGTTGATTGAGATGATGACGAATACAGGAACCCGATTGGCATTGCGGCGATCAGGAAAACGATCCTGTCCGCATCATCTGCGGTGACAGATTTATCACGACCTCAGTTAATGCGAACCATTTTTCACGCCATAGTCATGCATTCTTGAGTAGATGGCATCCATTTGGTCATCCTCTTGCTGGCCGATCGCCAGAGACGCCATCAGTATAACGATGAAAAAACCATATCCAGCCAGCAAGAGTATCCCAATTGTGGCGATCATTTTATTCCTCCTCAGAAAAAAGAGTCAGGATGACTGTTTGATCAAATGGGGGGATTATTAACTCTCACTCAATTCCCTGATGTCATACATTTATAATTGCAAAATAACTGCCAGCAGCTTTTCCCTGAATTATCGGGCTGTTGTAAAAAACTAAAACCTCAGCCATGTCGTATTTTGAACTGTTGCTGCAGGGCAAAAATGATAACTGTTTGAATAGAAAACAAAACTGACGTGTCGTGATCCGGACGTGAATTAAGCAAGCTGTCAATTTTCCGATAGGCTGTGAAATGCGAGATTTCCTTGATGCCTTGTGGGAACTCGTTCAGGGAGAGCAGCGACCCGGAGCCCGTGTCTGCAAAATCCGGGGCTTCCCATACTTATGAATCCCGCTCTTTGCCGTCTGCAGGCAGTCTGTTTCACCGGAAAAAACTCAAGCGGGAATGTTTCATGCGCTGCGTCTATTGGTCTTGAACTTCTGTTAGGCAGGTAGAGATTACAAGGACTCGATGACGGCCGCCGCCAGCAGAGGCAGCATGATTTCGTGGTGTCCCGTTAGGGCATAGCCTTTTCCACCGCCCTGGGTCGGCCTCCTGACCACGTTTGTGTTCGGCCGGTAGTGCTGCACGAAGTCCATATTGACGGTGGAAAAACTCCTGAGCGGATAGCCGAGATTTCGTACAAGCGTGACAGCTTTGAGGAATATTTCGGGCAGCAGAACCGCAGAACCGAGATTGATGTATACGCCGCCCTCGAGTTCAGATACCAGCGAGCAGAATGTCTGAAAATCGCGTTGTGCGAGCTCCCCGGTTTTCCTGCCGTCAAAGGACGGATGCATATGAATGATGTCCGTGCCGATGGCCACATGCACCGTCACCGGCAGGCCGAGTCGATGTCCGGCTGCCAGGATGCTTTTATCTTTATAGGCAAAATCGCCTGTCTGGATCATTCTGCCGACAGCTGCGCCGAGACCTTCGTCGCTTGCAGCCGAAGCAATGGCATTGTTCAGCATGCTGCCGGTCTCTTCGGCCATGCCGAAAGCGCCGGACAGGATCTCCTTGTCCACGTCTTCCGATGTCTGGCCGATGAACGAAAGTTCGAAATCATGAATGATGCCAGCCCCGTTCAGCGACAGGCTGGTCACAATCCCGCGCTCCATGAGGTCGATGATGATCGGATTGAGTCCGACCTTTATCGAGTGGGCGCCCATGCCCAGCATGACCGGTTTTGCGTTTTTCCGCGCGAGCACGACGGCGTCGACGACGTCCTTGAAGTGCCGGGCGGCGAGAATGCGGGGAAGGGATGAAAAAAACTCGCCGAACGTTCCCCCTTTTGCAAAGGGGCGGGCAAATTCGTCAATGCGCACCTTGCTCTGCCGTTTTTTTAACGAGTAGGATGTTATTTTCGATGGGTCGATTTTTTTCATGATGGCCGTGACGCGCCGAAAAGCTCTTCATCCACGAGCTGACAAATGATGTGCCCGAGCGTGATGTGCGTTTCCTGGATTCGCGGGGTTGTTTTCGTCGGAACGGTGAACGCGTAGTCCGCAAGGCCCGCTATTCTGCCGCCCGATCCTCCGGTCAGGACAACCGTTTTCATGCCGTTCTTTTTCGCCGTTTCGAGCGCCTTGATCACGTTGGGGGAATTGCCGCTGGTACTGATGCCGATCACGACATCGCCTTCATGCCCGAGCGCGGCAAGCTGTTTGGAATAGACCTGGGAAAAATCATAATCGTTGCTGATGCTCGTGAGCACTGCAACGTCCGTATTGAGAGCGATCGCCGGCAGCGGCGGGCGCTCCATGAGAAAACGGTTGATGAACTCTGCGGCAATATGGGAAGCGTCCATTGCGCTGCCGCCGTTCCCGAAGAGAAGGACCTTCTTCCCCTCGCGGAAAGCCTGGGCGATCAGTTGCGACACCTCGACGATCTTCCCGGCATTTTCCCTGGCGAATTTCACCTTGATCGCGGCGCTGTCCTCAAATGCCTTCAGCACTGTTTCCTTCATACGATGCTCTCTGCTCCATCCTGCCGCGAATGTTGTTGCGGCGGAGAACCGTTGCCTCGATACCGAGCGGTTTATTATATGGCAAGGTGCATAAATGTCAAGATGAAAAGAACTGACTGTGGTCCTGAAAAGCAGGGCCCCGGCACGATCTGCATGAGCCGGGGCTGGCGGAGGGAAAATCTGCAGCAGCCTCATTCTCGAAGAAGGGGGGGCAAAGACGCCGCCGCAGATTGACAGGCGAACTCAATTGTTAAACACAGCATAACATAATTATTTTGTTATGTCAATAATTTTTAGTTTAATTGCCGGGCACTGTTTCGCGTCTGGATATTAGTGGCTTTTTCACTTAAACAGCTATACCCTTACGAGGCCGGGAAGAGGGAAGATATGCTGATGCCTTTGTTCGAGAACGGCGTATGATCTGTAACGGACCGCAGCAGGCGTACCACGCGGCAATAAGCGACCCTCACGGTGAAGATGCAAAGTTTTCTGCAGGCAGAGGCGACGTCCCCTGCATATCATTTTGCCTCAGGCGCATCAGACGTTATATGCCGCGCTGATCGCATCGTGCGCTTCAATGGCAAGTTCTCTGCGGGAATGCCGGCCGCGGATATGTACTGGAGCGAGCAGTGTGACATCCACCTGAACGGAGCGTATTGTGAGAAAGCGCATAAGGTGGGGGAAAAAAGAGGCGCCGCCGTAATAATACAGCGAGTCGCGGTTTTCAGGCGTGATTCGCTGTCCGTTTATCCGGGAGTACCGCAGGCAGATCGGCATGATGTCGCAGCCAGCGACGAGTGCCGCTTCAAATACGGCATTTCTGAAAGAATGCACCCGATCTCCGTTCGAAGTCGTACCCTCGGGAAAAAGGACGAGCGGAAGGCCGGCGCTGAGAAGGCGTGCGATTGCCGGGATTTCCTTTTTTAAGGATATGGCTTTTCTTCGCTCGATAAAGACGCTTCCTCCCAGCCGCGCGAGCAGGCCGAGAACGACGGTATCTCCCAGCTCCACGGAAGTGACGAATACGGACGGGAGAAGGGATGAAATGACGAGCACGTCGACGTAAGAAACGTGGTTGGAAACAAGAAGCTTGCCCGATCGGAACGAGCGCAGGCGCTCACGATGATGAAGGTGAACGCGGACGCCGAACAGCTTCAAGAGCATCCGGGCAAAAAAAGACGAGTTTCGTATAAGAAATATTCGCCGCGTTCTGCGGTTGACGGGAAGAAGCGCGCACAAACAGGCGCAGATCGCGTATGCGATAAGGAGAGGGATGATTGCAATCCATTTGAATGCTCCGTGCATACCTGTAGTGCGGGTGATCAAAAGCCCAGGAGACGCTGCAATGAGATCAACGATAGTATTAGAATTATTGCATACACAAGGCCGTATTTCAACAGGAAAATCAAGAGGGTCGGCCAGCTTTACAGGATTGGAGCGTCACGATATACTTGAATCAGAAGGAGGTTTGAGAAATGAACATGTCCCCGAAGGCAGAAGACAGGGGGGGGAGGGAGGAGGAGGCATATGAAGACAGCGATAAAGTCCGCGAAGACTTACAAACTTGCGTATAAAAAGAAGTCTCCAACAACTGATTCCTATCTTCCGCGCGGCGGAATGTGCAGTATCTCCATTTGTGAATCCTGCCGATCCGTATACAAGAATAAACGTTGGTATTCGGCCGCATCGGATTATGAGATTGCCAGACGCGACAAGAGCGTCGCCACGACTGTATGTCCCGCATGTATGAAGATTCGTGATAACTTCCCGGGAGGGATCGTAACACTGAAGGGCGCCGTTGTGCTCCTTCATAAAAGGGATCTGATCAATCTGGTAAAGAACGAGGAAGAGCGTGCACGGGCGTTCAACCCCCTGGAACGGGTCATTTCAGTGAAAGAGAACGGACTGGGAAGCATCGTCATTTCCACGACGAATGAAAAATTGGCGCAAAGGATCGGCCGGGCGGTGAAAAAGGCGTTTCACGGGGAAGTGACCTATCACTGGTCCCATGACAACAAACTGGCGCGGGTGGATTGGATCAAAGAGGCTGTCTAGCCGTCCCAGAGGTCCGTGTAAAGAAGAGGAAAGGTATGGCCTGAAATATCAAGAGGGGCTCCCCTTCTTCAAAGTATCGAGATACTCCTCCCATTCGATGGGGAGGAGATATTTTTTTTTATTGTTGCAGTCCTTGCAAGCGGGAACAATATTGGCATGGATGGACTTTCCACCGCGGGCAAGCGGGATGATGTGATCCATCGTCAACTCGATTGCTCTGTATTTTCGGCCGCAGTAAAAACACATGCCTGTTGACCGTCTGCGTTTCCACCAGGGAGAGGAGCGGATTTCACGAGCTTTTGCCTTCTCTCGTCTCATATGTTCGTCACTGGCGGGTACAAAAAAATCGATTGCCATGGCGTATATCTTACTTTTTATCCATTAATTTGTCACGCTGAAAATCCCTGCTGGCATCTATTCTCCCCCACCATGTAACTTCTCAAAAATTCATATTTTTCTTGACATTGATAGCTATGATATATATACTTTGGTTTGTAGGTGGTACAAAGTGGGACAACATGGTGGATGAGGTTGAGAAATGTTTCGAGGCAGCTTCGAACATACTGTTGATGCCAAAGGCCGCGTGAGCGTCCCATCAAAATTCCGCGAGATCATTGCAGATCGTTATGACGGTAAGATCGTGCTTTCGATGGACTATGATCGGTGCCTCACTGTGTATCCTCTCGAGGAATGGGAGCGGCTTGAAGAAAAGATAAAATCTTTATCCCTCGTCAAGCAGGAGGTCAAGGAGTTCCGACGGTTCCTCCTGTCATCTGCCATGGAGTGCGAACTCGACAAGCAGGGGCGCATTCTGCTGCCTCCCACGCATCGTCAGCATGCCGGCATCACGAAAAGCGTTACGCTCGTCGGGCTCATTGAGAAAATAGAAATCTGGGATGCAAAGGCATGGGAAGCGAGAAACAGCCAGAACAGCGATAAAATCGGCGAGGCGCTCGCTGAATTGGGTCTCTAACGGCATGGAAGAAAAGCTGAAAGTATATCTGATGAATCTTGAGGGGGAGGTCGATGCGGCGAAGATGGCCGAGATCAATCGTGTCATCGGCCAGCTCATTAAAGGCGAAATGTACGGGCTGATACTGAATTTCGGGGCCGCAGAGCATATCCATTTCACCATCCTTGCTGCGCTGGTGGAGCAGAAGCGGCGGCTGCAATCATTCGGCGGCGATATCCGGCTTGCAGCCATGTCAGATTATATTAAGAATATATTCAGGACAACAGGGGTTCTGGAAGAGTTCCAGGTGTTCGAAACGGTTCAGCAGGCGGCAAAGAGCTTCGGTTCTGCAAAACCGGTGACGAACCTGCCCTTGGGATTGTAAACGCAGTTTGGCGTCGGAAGTTTGGAGTCAAAACGGCGAGGTTCCGTTCGGAAAGGGGGGCAGGGGGTTCGGAGTGAGAAAGCAGGCACAAAAGGAAAACAGCAGCTCTCCGAACGCCGGGCTCGATACTCCGAATGTACAGCATATTCCCGTCCTGCTCCCTGAAGCAATAGGGTTGCTCGCTCCCCGCCCCGGAGGCGTCTATGTGGACGGCACGCTCGGCGCGGGCGGCCATGCCGAGGAACTGCTCAGAAAATCATCGCCCGACGGCGTTATGATCGGTCTTGATCAGGATGTCGAAGCGATCGATCGCTGCCGTGAGCGCCTCGCCGCCTATGGAAAACGCGTCATTCTGCGGCACGCAAATTTCCGGAGCATATCCCCGATCCTGGCCGCGGCCGGGTATGCGGGTGCAGACGGGCTGATTCTGGATCTCGGGGTCTCATCGTTCCATCTCAAGACGCCCGAGCGCGGTTTCAGTTTCTCATCGGATGGTCCGCTGGACATGCGCATGGACCGGAGCGGACGGCGGACGGCGGCGGATCTGGTGAACAGCCTGTCCCGTGAAGAACTCGCCGCGCTCATTCGCGAATACGGCGAAGAAAGCAGAGCAGGCGCCATTGCACGGGCCATCGACAAGGCGCGTGCCCGGAGTCCGATCATGAGCACGGTTCAGCTTGCCGACATCATTTCAAGCGTGTTTCCCCGCTTTCCTCCCCGACGTATTCATCCCGCAACGCGTACCTTCCAGGCATTACGCATCGCCGTGAACGATGAACTCGGCGCCCTTCGGGATGGCATCGCGGACGGGATTTCGCTTCTCAACCCCGGGGGAAGGATTGCGGTAATAACCTTTCATTCCCTCGAGGACCGCATCGTGAAGCAGGCGTTCGTGGCCGCTGCCCGGGGGTGTGTTTGCCCGCCGAAGCTGCCGGTGTGCGCCTGCGGACGCTCGCCAATGCTCGCCATTCTGACACCGCGGCCCGTTGTTGCAGGAGCAGCGGAGGTGGAGCGCAATCCCGCGGCGAGAAGCGCCAAACTGCGGGCTGCGGAAAAACTGCCGGCCGAGGTGCGGGCATGAGCTCCCTGACGCCGCGGACAGGTCATATCGGAGCATTCGTGTTCGAGCAGGGCAGGCGCGGGAGCCTGCGGCGCGTTCTGCTGATCCTCGTGATTGTCACGAGCCTGCTGCTGTACGTTGGTGGGAAAGTGCGGATCATGAGGCTTGGTTATCAGATCGAAGCGCTTGAGCGCGAAAAGCAGGAGCTCGAACGGGCCAACCGGTCGCTTCGGATCGAGGCGTCGAGCCTGGCTGCGCCCGCGCGCATTGAAGAAATTGCAACCAAGAAGCTCGGCATGGTTATGCCGGCGAAGGGTGATATCGTCGTGGTCAAACGGAAGGAAGCGCGGAAACACTGAGAGCGGGCATGGAACGACGGGGACGGATAATCGCTGTTTTTCTGATCATGGTGCTGGCTTTTGCGGTCGTGATCGTGCGGCTTGTGCATCTCCAGGTCGTGGAGCGGTCGCGGCTCGCGGCCCGCGCGGAGCGTCAGCAGGAACAGATTGTCATACTGGAGCCGAAGCGGGGCACGATCTATGACCGGGGAGGACGAGAACTGGCCGTCACGGTGGATGTGGATTCGGTCTATGGCGTGCCGTCGAACGTGGACAACCCGCGCGAACTTGCGGCCCGCCTTTCACGGATTCTGCGCGAGGACCCGCGCCGGATCGAGCGAAAGCTCGCCGGCGACAGAAAATTCGTCTGGATCAGCCGCAAGGTGGACCCTGCAAAGGCAGCACGGGTGAAAGAGCTCGATTCCGAGGAAATCCGGCTCCGCTCCGAGATGAGACGGTTTTATCCGAAGCGGTCTCTGGCGGGGCCGCTGCTCGGGTTCACGGATGTCGACAACCAGGGTCTGGAAGGAATTGAGCGCGCCTACGACAAGCTGCTGCGCGGTACGAACGGCTGGGTGCTCGCCGAAAAAGATGCCAAGGGCCGCATGGTGTTCCCCGGCGGCCCCGGCTTTCAGTTCAAGGTGCCGAAGCCGGGCAATGACCTGATCCTGACCGTCGACGAAGTGATCCAGCACATCGCGGAAAAGGAACTCGACACCGCACTGGTCAGCTCCCGCGCCAAAGGCGGAGTCTGCATCGTTATGAACCCCCATACGGGCGAGGTGCTGGCGATGACGGTCCGCACAAGCGGGTCTGCGCGACAGGCATTCAACCCGAACGAACCGCAGACGTACAAGCCCGGTGAATGGCGCAACCGTGCGATCACCGACGCCTTCGAACCCGGCTCGATCTTCAAGCCCATTCTTGCGGCTGCAGCGCTGGAAGAGCGGGTCGTCCATCCACTCGAGCGCTTCGACTGCAGGGGAGGAAAAATCCAGCTCGCCGACCGCGTGATCAAGGACGCGGAAGAGCACGGCGTTCTGACGTTTACCGATGTGGTCGCGGAATCGAGCAATGTGGGTACGATCAAGGTTGCGCTGCGTCTCGGCAGGGAGCGCTTCTATAAATACATCGCCGCATTCGGTTTCGGCAGGAAAACAGGGATCGATCTTCCCGGCGAGATTCCGGGCCTGCTGCGCGATGTCCGGCAGTGGTCGGGCGTGTCCCTCGGCGAGATATCGATCGGTCAGGAGATCGGCGTCACCCCGCTGCAGGTTGCCGTTGCCTACAGCGCCCTTGCGAACGGCGGCACCATGATGACCCCCTACATCGTCTCGGAGATTGTGGACCGCGAAGCGAACGCGCGGCAGAAATTCACCCCCCGGCCGCTCGGACGCGTGGTCTCGCTGGAAACGAGCGCCAAGGTGAACGCGATGCTGCAACGGGTTGTGGAATCGGGCACGGGCCAGAAAGCCCGCCTCTCGGGTTATACCTGCGCGGGAAAGACCGGCACCGCCCAGAAAATAGATCATAAAACGGGCAGCTACTCGCGGAAAGAATATGTCAGCTCCTTTGTGGGCTTTGCGCCCGCCGTATCTGCGAAGCTCGTGGTCGTGGTGATGATAGACACGCCCGAAGGCGTCATCTACGGGGGCAGCGTCGCCGCGCCTGTGTTCAAAGCAGTGGCGGAGCAGAGTCTTGCCTACCTCCAGATCCCGCCGGATGCGACTGAAGGCAGGATGCTCCTGGTGGCGAGATGAAACTTGGTGAACTCATAGCCGGGCTCGATGCCGGAGCCGCACTTCCCGACGCCTGGCGGGATATCGAGGTGTCTGGCGTCGTGCACGACTCCCGAAAGGTTATCCCCGGATCGCTGTTCGTGGCTGTGCGCGGATTTCATTCGGACGGGCACCGCTTCATCGAGCAGGCCGTGCGCCAGGGGGCGTGCGCCGTCGTAGCCGAGGAAGGCGCCCGAACGGCGGGGGTTGCCGTGCTGCTCGTACCGGACACGAGGAAGGCGCTCGCCAGGCTTGCCGCTTCATTCTACGGCCACCCGTCGAGGCAGCTCGGGCTGGTGGGAATCACGGGGACAAAAGGCAAGACCACGACAAGTTATCTGGTGAAGTCGATTCTCGAAGCTGCCGGCCACGTCACCGGACTTATCGGCACCATCGACTACCGCGTGGGCAACCGCATTTATCCTGCGCCGAATACGACGCCGGAGGCAACCGACGTGCAGATGCTCCTGCGCGAAATGGTCAACACGGGCGCGGCATACTGCGTCATGGAGGTTTCGTCCCACGCGCTGGCGCTCGGCCGCACCGATGGGTGCCTGTTTCAGACCGCGGTGTTCACGAATCTGCAGCAGGATCACCTGGACTTTCACAAGGACCGCGAGTCGTACCTCCAGGCAAAGCTGCTGCTGTTCAAGGGGCTGGGACAGGATAAAACCGCGGTCGTCAACAATGACGATCCCGCTGCGGGGGAGGTTATTGCAGAGACGCAGGCCCGGCTTCTCACCTTTGGTCTGACGGAAGGAGCCGCCATCCGTCCCGTGGAGGGAATTCGCCAGGGCATGCACGGGCTGAAATTCACTGCCCGGACGCCACAAGGCTCACTGACGGTCGAATCGCAGCTCGTGGGCATGCACAATGCCTACAACATCCTAGCCGCGATCGGCGCTGCCCGGTCCCTCGGCATTGATGACGACTCGATCATCCGGGGCATCCGGGACATGCGCGCCGTGCCCGGCAGAATGGAGAAAGTCGACGAAGGCCAGCCGTTCGGCGTGATTGTCGATTACGCACACACGGAAGAGTCGCTGATCAGCCTCCTGGCAGCCGTTCGCGGCGTGGCCGAGAAACGCATCATCACTGTTTTCGGCTGCGGTGGAGACCGGGATCGCACGAAGCGGCCTAAAATGGGGGCTGCCGCTGCCGCCGGAAGCGATGTGGTCATCATAACGACGGACAACCCGCGGACCGAAGATCCGCTGGCGATCATCAGCGAGGTCGAAACAGGCATGGCGGCCGCGGGAACGAGAATCGCCCCCGGCGAGGCAGCGCACCGGGGCGCTGCCGGCAGGACGCCGTATCTTGTCATCGTCAACCGGGCCGAGGCGATTGCAGCGGCAGTGGAGATGGCGGAGCCGGGGGATGTGGTCGTGCTTGCAGGCAAGGGGCACGAGAACTACCAGATCATCGGTGACCGGAAAATCCATTTCGACGACCGGGAAGCGGCCCGGGAGGCGATCAGACGGCGGCGGTAACTCGGCCGTCGTTTCCCGGCGGGAGAACCGGAGGCGGGCGGCAGCCTGCCGGAGCGAAGCATAATGCACAGGCAACGCGCATATACGATTGCGGCGCTCTTGAGGAGGTTGGACCGGATGGAGATAACAGGCATATCCATAGATTCCCGGAGCATCAAGGAGGGCGAACTGTTCGTTGCGCTCAAAGGTCCCCGTTTCGACGGGCATGACTTTGTTCCCGATGCACTGAAGAAGGGCGCCTGCGGCGCGCTGGTGGAGCGAACCTCTCTTGAGAAAAAATATGCGGTGCTGGGCGGCCTCAAAAACATTCTCCCCGTGGAGGACACGCTTTTTGCCCTGCAGGAAATGGCGATCGCCCACCGCCGGAAATTCACGATCCCCGTTGTGGCCGTTACCGGGTCGAACGGCAAGACCACGACGAAGGAAATGATCGCGGCGATGGCAAAGCAGAAGGGGCCTGTCCTCAAGAACGAGGGAAACCTGAACAACCACATTGGCGTGCCGTTGACGCTCATGAATCTGAATGAGCGGCACCGTGCTGCGGTGCTCGAGATGGGCATGAGCGCCGCGGGCGAGATCGATGTCCTTGCCCGGATCGTAGCCCCGACCATCGGCGTCATAACGAACATTGGACCGGCACATCTTGAATTCTTCGGCAGCCTGGACAAGATCGCCGACGCGAAGGGCGAACTGCTCGACAATCTAAACAGCGACGCCGTTGCCGTACTGAACGCGGATGATGCCTTCTGTGAAAAGCTTCGCACAAAATTCAACGGCCCGATCGTGACCTTCGGCATGGAGAAGGACGCCGATGTGCGCGCCGTGCGCATCGTTCCGGGCTTCGACCACATTGATTTCACGATCACGGCGCGCAACGAGTCCGTGGACGTCAGACTGCGCATGGTGGGAAACCACAATATAGCAAATGCGCTTGCCGCTGCAGCCGCCGCGCTTGCGATGGGCATACCGCTTGATGCGGTGAAATACGGCATCGAAGATTTTACGCCTGTCGCCATGCGGTCGGAGGTCAGGAACATCGAGGGCAGGACGGTCCTGGCTGATTACTACAACGCCAATCCCGCATCCATGGAAGCGGCGATCCGCACCATGGTTTCGCTCGCAGCCGGGAGGAACGCGATCGCCGTGGTGGGCGATATGCTGGAACTGGGCTCCGCATCGGCTGAGATTCACCGGAACGTCGGCGCTTTTGCCGCCCGGAACGGCGTAGCGTTCGTGATCATGCTCGGCGATCTGGCAAAGCACTTCGGCGAAGGCGCACGGCTCGCGGGCATGCTTCCCAGCCGGACGATCGAAGCGCGCACGCACGAGGAAGCGGCGCAGCTCGCAAAGAAGCTGTCCCGGCCCGGGGATGTGATCCTGATCAAGGGGTCCCGCGGCATGAAGATGGAGAAGATCCTGGAGGCGTTCTGATGCTGTATCACCTTCTGTTCCCGCTGCGCGACGTGTTCTCCGGCTTCAACGTGTTCCGGTATATCACCTTCCGGAGTGCGGGTGCGGCTCTTTTTGCGATGATCGTCACCTTCCTGCTCGGACCGTCCATGATCGCCTGGCTCAGGCGGCTCAGAGTGGGCCAGCAGGTGAGGACGGACGGACCGCAGACGCATCTCAACAAGCAGGGAACGCCGACCATGGGCGGGATTTTGATCATCACCGCCCTGGTGTCGTCGGTGCTGCTGTGGTCCGATCTGACGAAAATCTATGTGTGGGTCGTTCTCTTCGCGACGCTTGCTTTCGGCGGGATCGGTTTCTGGGACGACTACCTCAAGGTCGTCAAGAGACGGTCGACGGGACTCCGTGCGTACCAGAAATTCGGCCTGCAGATCCTGGCGTCACTCGTCATCGGGGTCTTTCTGTATTTCAACCCGAACGACCCGGCCACGACGCATCTTTCCGTGCCGTTCCTGAAGAATATGATCATCAATCTGGGGTGGTTCTACATACCTTTCGTGGTCGTTGTGATCGTCGGCTCTTCGAACGCCGTTAACCTGACGGACGGCCTCGACGGCCTGGCCATCGGCCTCGTGGGCATCGCGGCAACGGCCAATGCCTTCATTGTGTATCTGGGCGGCCACCGGATCATTGCCGACTACCTGAAAATTCCCTTCATTCCCGGTAGCGGCGAGCTCGTGATCTTCTGCGGGGCGCTGCTCGGGGCGTGCCTCGGCTTCCTGTGGTACAATGCCCATCCTGCCGAGGTGTTCATGGGCGATGTGGGTTCGCTCTCCCTCGGAGGCGCTCTCGGGACGCTGGCTGTCGTGACAAAACACGAATTAATCCTCGTTGTCACCGGGGGGCTGTTCGTGGCAGAGACGCTCTCGGTCATGCTGCAGGTCGCGTCATTCAAGACGACGGGAAAACGCGTATTCAAAATGGCGCCGCTTCATCATCACTTTGAGCAGACCGGGTGGCCGGAATCCAAGGTCATCGTGCGTTTCTGGATCATCGGGATCATTCTGGCGCTGGTCTCGATCAGTTCGCTGAAGTTGAGGTGAGAACGAAGCGGCCGGGAGGAGAAATTAATCCCCGGCGTATTCGGTACGGGAGCGACGGAAAAAAGCTGGAGCTGTTCCGGAGATCGGTGCATGGATTTTCGCAATAAACGGGTGACGGTCGTAGGACTTGCCCGAAGCGGCATCGCCGCGGCACGGGCGCTTGATTCGCTCGGCGCGCGCGTTACCGTGACGGACAAGAAGCCCCTGGGCCAGCTCGAGGCGCAGGTGAAGGCGCTGGGAAGCAGCCGTATTGCGGTCGAGGCAGGCGGACACCCCGACCGTCTTTTTTCCGATGCGGATCTTATCGTGCTCAGTCCGGGCGTGCCGAAGATATCGCAGATCGTCGCGGCTCGGCGGCGCGGCATCAGGGTGATCAGTGAACTCGAGCTCGCCTGGCTGCTCTCGCGTGCTCCTTATGCCGGGATCACCGGAACGAACGGGAAATCCACGGTCACGACACTTGTGGGGCTCATGTTAAAAAGGGCGGGAAAGAAAACCCTCGTCGCGGGCAACATCGGAAATGCGCTGACCGAGGACATCGGTCAGCTCGAAAACCAGGACTGGATTGTGGCGGAGCTGTCGAGTTTCCAGCTCGAGGACATCGAGACATTCCGGCCCCGCGTGGCGACGATCCTGAACGTGACGCAGGACCACCTGGACCGCTACCATTCCATCGAGGAATACGGCGAAGCCAAGGCCAGGATCTTCATGAACCAGAAAAAAGAGGATTTCCTCGTCCTGAATTTCGACGATCCCATCGTGAAGTCCTTCACGACGCGGACGCAGGCCGCGGTGATTCCCTTCTCGCGGCTGCTGAGCTTCAACCCCGGGGCCTGCGTGGGCGCGGGGTTCGTGGAGTGGAATCAGAAACGGGTCGTTCCTGTCGAGGACATCAGGGTCAAAGGCGTGCATAACCTCGAGAATGCCCTTGCGGCAGCAGCAGTCGCTTTCTGCGCAGGTGCGGACGCGGCATCGGTTGCGGCGGTGCTGATGGAATTCCCGGGACTTGAACACCGCCTTGAATTCGTGCGGGAGCGGGGCGGCGTCACCTATATCAACGATTCCAAGGGCACGAACGTGGGCGCGGTGGTGAAATCGGTCGAGGGGTTCATGCAGCCCGTAATCCTGATCGCGGGCGGCCTGGACAAGGGAAGCGACTTCAGCCCCCTGTTCAACCTGTTCCGGGACAAAGTGAAGCTGCTGATCCTCATTGGAAAAGCCGCGGACAAGATGGCTGCCGCGCTCGGCAGGTCGACGGAGACGGTGTTCGCCAAAACGCTGCAGGACGCGGTGCTGCTTGCGTCCAACCGGGCGTCTGCGGGAGACGTTGTGCTCCTGTCCCCCGCCTGCGCAAGCTTCGACATGTTCACGGACTTCGAGGACCGGGGAAGGCAGTTTAAAGAAGCGGTGATGAGTCTATGAACTCTCTCAACGCCATGCACCCCCATGCTGACCGCACGCTGCTCTCCGCAGTGCTCCTGCTGCTCGTCGCCAGCGTGGTGATGGTCTACAGCTCGAGCAGTGTCGTGGCGCTCACGAGCTATAACGATTCGATGTATTTCATGAAGCGCCAGCTCGTGTCCGCGGTGATCGGACTTGTTCTGATGGGGCTGACGATGCGTTTCAGCCATCGCCTATTCTCCGACCAGCGGCTGGTGCTCGCCCTTCTGGTGCTGGCGCTCGGACTCCTGGCTGCCACGCTCGTCCCGGGGGTGGGCAGGATGGTCAACGGATCGCGCCGGTGGCTCCGCCTCGGCATGATCTCCTTTCAGCCGTCCGAACTGGCGAAATTCGCGCTGATTGTATACTTGAGCTACTATATCAGCAAGAAGGGAGAGCGGCTCCGCGATTTCAAGAACGGTTTGCTGCCCGCGTATGTCGTGACCGGGATATTCATGGCGCTTGCGGCGTTTCAGCCCGATTTCGGTTCCGCCGTGACGCTCGCCTGCGTTGCCGCGGTCATGCTTTACGCAGGAGGCGCGAATGTGCTGCACATGGGCGGCACGATTGTCGCGGCGCTTCCCCTGCTGTTTTTCGCCGTCGTGCACAAGGCCTATCGCTGGAGAAGGATCACCGCCTTCCTGAATCCGTGGGACGACCAGGATGGCAGCGGATACCAGATCATCCAGTCCTTTCTTGCCTTTGGCAGCGGCGGTGTATTCGGCCGGGGGCTGGGAGAAGGACGGCAGAAGCTGCTGTTCCTTCCCGAACGGCATTCGGACTTCATCTACGCCGTGATCGGAGAAGAGCTGGGGTTGATCGGTGCGCTGGCGGTGATCGCACTGTTTCTGGTGATTCTCTGGCGGGGGGTCAAGATCGCGCTTGCCGTCCACGAGCCGTTCAGCCGGCATCTGGCCCTCGGCATAACGTTTCTGATCACGGTGCAGGCCGTCGTGAACATGTGCGTCGTGACAGGCCTCCTGCCGACCAAGGGAATCGCCCTGCCGCTCGTGAGCTACGGAGGATCGTCGCTCGTGGTCACCATGGCTGCGGTCGGAGTGCTCTTGAATATATCGCGAGAGGCAACATAGCGGGGTCCGGACGGGAGAGTCCGGAGGCGGGCCTGAACGGATGCTGAACGTATTCCGTGTTCAAGCGGTTCCCAGGCATTGCGCCGCAGTATCGCCCTGAAAAGATTTCCCGACATGCCCGCCTCCGGGATCACGGCATGTCGGGATGGGATAGCGAATACGACATGAAAGTTGTCATTGCAGGCGGAGGAACCGGCGGGCATCTGTACCCCGGGATTGCGATAGCCCGGGAGGTGCTGCGCAAGCAGGGAAACAACGTCCTGTTCATCGGAACGGAGCAGGGGATCGAGGCGAAAGTGCTCCCCCGGGAGAACCTGCCGGTCCGGTATATTCATGCGGGCAAGTTGAAAGGCATGAGGCTTTCAGCTGCCATAAAAACAGTGGCAAGGCTGCCGCGAAGTATTTTGCAGTCCGTGCGGCTGCTCAGGGAGGCAAAAGCGGACGTGGTGATCGGCGTCGGGGGCTATGCTTCGGGACCTGTCGCACTCGCAGCGTGGGCGATGCGGATTCCGCTCATCCTCGTGGAGCCGAATTCCCATGCTGGCCTTGCGAACCGGAAGCTTGCACGATTTGCAGACAAAATCGTCCTCTGTTTCCCCGGCACCGGAGCGCGGAATGCATTTCCGCCTTCCAAGACGGCAAGCCTCGGCCCCCTCGTGCGCAAGGGCATCGAGAACGGCAACCGCGACGCGGCGCTTGCAGAATTCGGGTTCGTTCCGGGAAGGTTCACCGTGTTCGTGATGGGAGGAAGCGGCGGTGCCCATGCCCTCAACATGACCATGAAAGAGGCTGCACCGCTCCTGCGTGATTGTGAGCGGTTCCAGATCCTGCACCAGACCGGGGACAAGGACGTGCAGGACGTCGATGCAGCATACCGAGCTGCCGGAATACGGGCGTCCGTGTTTCCCTATATTCACAACATGGCGGGCGCCTATGCCGCGGCCGATCTCGTGGTGGCGCGGTCCGGCGCTACGACGGTGGCTGAACTGGCAGTCTGCGGGAAACGGGCGGTGCTTATTCCCTTTCCCTTCGCAGCGGACAATCATCAGGAGTTCAACGCACGGACCCTGGCAGCGCAGGGAGGAGCCGAGGTCATCATCCAGAAGGACTTGACTTCTGCACGGCTCGCCGCTGAAATAAAAAAATACGCCGGCGGGGAGAACCGCCCTGCACCGCTTGCGCGCATGGACAGCCGGGCGGCAGAGGAAATCGCGAGGATCTGCGAAACGTATGTTCAAACGAATTAAGCACATTCATTTTGTCGGCATCGGCGGCATCGGCATGAGCGGCATCGCCGAAGTGCTCCTCAACCTCGGTTATAAAATCTCGGGTTCGGACCTGCGGGAGTCCGACACGACGGACCGGCTCAGAAAACTGGGGGGCGAGATCTTCGTCGGCCATCGGGCCACGAACATCACGTCGCCGCATGTCGTTGTGATCTCCTCAGCCGTGAAGAGCGACAACGTGGAGGTGATCGCCGCCCGCGAGAAGCAGATCCCCGTCATCCCTCGCGCGGAAATGCTGGCGGAGCTCATGCGCCTCAAGTACGGGATCGCCATTGCCGGCGCGCACGGCAAGACGACCACCACGTCGATGGTCGCGACGGTACTGGCGGCAGGTGGCATCGATCCGACCGTAGTGATCGGCGGCAAGCTGAACAGCCTGGGAACGAACGCCAAGCTCGGGCAGGGCGAGTTCCTCGTTGCCGAGGCAGACGAGAGCGACGGGAGTTTCCTCAAACTGTCGCCCACCATCGCTGTGGTCACGAACATCGACGCGGAACATCTCGACTACTACCGGGATATCGACGAGATCAAGGCGGCCTTCCTCGCGTTCATCAACAAGGTGCCGTTTTACGGCGTGGCCGTGCTGTGCTTGGACCAGCCCCATATCCAGGCGCTCATCCCATCCATCCAGAAACGATACCTTACCTACGGCATGAGCACGCAGGCCGACTATCAGGCGCGCGATATTGCGCTCCGTCCGCTGGCCTCGACGTTTAACGTGCACAGCCACGGCGAGGATCTGGGGGCGTTCGAACTGTCCGTTCCCGGCATGCACAACATCAGCAACAGTCTCGCCGCGATCGCGGTGGCACGGGAGCTCGGCGTGGAGCTCGAGGTGATCAGAAAAGCGCTCAGGGAGTTCTCCGGCGTACAGCGGCGGTTCCAGATCAAGGGCGAGGCCGGGGGCGTCATCGTGGTCGACGACTACGGCCACCACCCCACGGAAGTGAAGGCCACGCTCGCTGCCGCGGCGGCAGGACTTGAACGCCGCGTTGTGGTCCTGTTCCAGCCCCACCGGTACACGCGTACGCAGCACCTGCTTGAGGAGTTCTTCACGTCCTTCAACCAGGCGGACAAGCTCGTCATCCTGGATATCTACGCCGCCGGGGAGAAGCCCATTCCCGGGATATCGGGGCAGACGCTCTACGAAGGGATCAAAAAGTACGGTCATAAGGATGTGACGTATCTCCCGGACAAGGAAAAGGCAGCGGACTTCCTCGTAGCCGCGCTCAGAAAGGGCGATCTGCTGATCACCCTCGGCGCAGGCGATGTCTGGAAAATCGGCGAACAGGTCGTGGAGAAACTCAGACATGGACATTAAAAACCTGAGGGGCGAAATAAAGAAGAACGAACCGCTCTGCTTTCACACCTCATTCGGAATCGGCGGACCGGCGGATATGCTCATTTATCCCGCGGACCGGACGGAACTCATCGTGGTGCTGAAGGAGATCAGGAAGCGGGGGATGCCCTATTTTGCATTGGGCAGCGGCACGAACGTGCTGGTGCGCGACGGCGGTTTCCGCGGCGTGGTGATCTGTCTGAAGCACCTGACCGGTGTCGAGGTCGAGCGGGAGTACCGGTCCGTAGGCGGGGCATTTACCGTGGTCCGCGCCGAAGCGGGCGCGTCGCTTGCGAAAGTGCTGGCGTTCACGATGGACAAGGGCCTCACGGGACTGGAATTTGCCGCTGGCATCCCCGGCACCGTGGGGGGCGCAATCTGCATGAATGCCGGCACGTCGTCCGGCGAAATCGGCGACATCGTCGAGACCGTAAGCCTGCTTTCGCCCGACGGAACGATCGTGACACGGGGCCGCGAGGAACTGGGGTTCGGCTACCGCACGTGCATGATACCTGAACACCATCTTGTGCTCGAAACCAAGCTGGTGCTGCGGCGCGAAGACAAGAACCGCATCCAGGGCCGGATCAAGGACCTGATGGAAAAACGCTCGCTGTTTCAACCCCAAGGGCTGCCCAATGCAGGCTCCATGTTCAAGAATCCCCACGAGGAATCCGCGGGGAGGCTCATTGAATCGGTGGGGCTGAAGGGGAAATCCGTGGGCGACGCCCAGGTTTCGGAGAAACACGCCAACTTCATTGTGAACCGCGGCAAGGCGACCGCTTCGGATGTTCTGAAGCTCATGGAGATCGTGAAGAAGACCGTGCTCGAAATGCGCGGCATCCGGCTGGAGCCCGAGATCAAGATCATAGGAGAAGACTAGGAGTCAAATAAATCCGGCGAGTCAAAAGAGTCTGAAGAGTGCGGGTTCGCTCGTTCGACCCGAAAAAGCTCAGAAGACGCAGAAGACCCGTCTGACGGCGAGTGAAACGAGCACATGGTGACCACTAAGAAAATCGGCGTCCTTCTCGGCGGGCTGTCTTCGGAGCGAGAAGTGTCGCTGGCGAGCGGCAGGGCAATCGTAAAGGCTCTCGAGGAGAAGGGGTACCGTCCTGCCAGCCTTGACGTGGACCAGGACATCGCACGAAAGATTCGCGAGCAGAGTGTCGAGGTCGCATTCATCGCGCTTCACGGCAGGTTCGGCGAGGATGGCGCGATCCAGGGGCTGCTCGAGGTCATGGGGATCCCGTACACCGGGTCAGGCATCCTTGCGAGTGCGCTCGGCATGAACAAGATCGCGTCGAAGCAGATTTTTCGCGCCCAGGGGCTCCACGTGGGGGCGTATGAGGTGGCATCATCGGCACACATGGGCAGGGTCGAGGACGCGGTCGAGCGCATCGGCTACCCCGCGGTTATTAAGCCCTCGGCGGAGGGGTCGAGCGTGGGCGTGAGCCTTGTCTATAACAAGGAAGAGATCGCATCCGCCCGGGAATGCGCGTTTCGCTACGGTCCGGAGATCCTGATCGAAAAATTCATCAAGGGCAAGGAAGTTCAGGTCGGCATACTCGGCGACCGCGCCCTGGGTGCAATCGAGATCGTGCCGAAACGGGCCTTTTACGATTATTCGGCGAAGTACGAGCCCGGAATGTCCGATCATTTCTTTCCCGCGCGCATTCCCGGCGAGGTGTACCAAAAGACGCTTGCCGCCGGTCTCGCCGCGCACCGGGCCTTGGGGTGCCGTGGCTACAGCAGGGTTGATTTTATCGTCGACGAGCAAGGGGACCCCTACATTCTCGAAGTCAATACGCTGCCGGGCATGACGGCGACGAGCCTGCTGCCGGATATCGCGCGCGGCGTCGGCATTTCATTCCCGGATCTGGCCGAGGAAATTCTGCGGCTGGCACTCGAAGGAGCATGAATCGGGGCTTGCGGATCTCGATCCGCGATCCGAAACTGATATGCGAGACTACAAGCACGTAACGGTTCCGAAATCCTACCGCACGAGGAGGACCCGCACTGCCGTGAAGCGGGTCGGCGTGAACAGCCCCTATGAGCGGGCGGGCGGCGGTCAAAAAAGGATAGCGAAGACGCTCCTGAACCTCGTCGTAGTCGTCATGACAGCCGCAGCTGCGCTTCTGACCTGGCAGGCGTACCGGATGATCATGCACGCCGATGTATTCGTGATATCGGGTGTCGACATAAAAGGGGTCAAGCAGCTCGGCGAACGGGAGCTCAAGGGGTTCGCAGCCGCGTTTTCCGGTCAGAACATCTTTCGCGTCGATCTCGATGCAGCCGCCCGGCAGGCCAGAATGAATCCGTGGGTGGCGGATGTCAGGATCCATCGACGCCTGCCGAACCGCATTACCATGGTTTTTAGCGAACGCATTGCCACGCATGTTCTGGAGACCGCTTCGGGCCGTTATCTGATGGACAGGAGCGGCGTGGTCATTGAAAGGATATCGAAGGAGAACGCCGCGGACCGGCTCCTGCCGGTCATCGCGATTCACGGCGCCCGGGCGGTTCCGGGCGAGGCGGTGACGTCGGCGTCCCTGGCCGAGGCGATGCAGCTCCTGGATGAAATCAATGCACGCGGCGGGTGGCAGGCGGCGGACATCACGGTGTATGCCGACACATCCGATTCCATCGCGGTGGCATACGGCGGTACGATATTCAAGATGGGCAGCGGCCGGTACGATGAAAAGCTGCGCAGGCTGGGAGAGGTCATGGCTGATGTCAGCAACCGGGGCATCGCCGTTGCCTACGTGGACCTCCGCCCCGAGCGGCAGGCAGCGGTGAGAAGAAAATAGTACGAAGTACAGAGTACGGGAGTACAAAGGTCGGAGTACAAAGGGTAATGTAACGGTTTTAGCATGCAGGTTTTACTGTTGTACTGTGTACTTTGTACTCTGTGCTGCAGTTAAGCAAGGAGGCCATCGTGGCGAAGAAAAAGCCGGACAATGTGCTCGTCGGTCTCGATCTCGGGACGACCAAAGTGTGCGCCATCGTGGGCGAGGTGAAAGAGAACGGGCAGGTCGATATCATCGGCATCGGCATCAGTCCCTCCCACGGCCTGAAAAAAGGGGTGGTCGTGAACATCGACAGCACGGTGGAGTCCATCAAGAAAGCAGTTCAGGAGGCTGAATTGATGGCCGGCGTCGAGATCGGTTCGGTCTTCGTGGGGATTTCGGGCGGGCACATAAAAGGCATAAACTCCCGCGGCGTGGCAGCAATCAAGAACCGCGAGGTCGGGCCGGCGGACGTTGCGCGCGCCATCGACGGCGCGCGGGCGGTGAACATCCCTATGGACCAGCAGATCCTGCATGTGCTGCCGCAGGAATTCATCATCGACGACCAGGACGGGATCAAGGATCCCCACGGCATGTCCGGTACGCGGCTTGACGTCAAGGTCCACATCATCACGGGTGCGGTTACGGCGATCCAGAATATCGTCAAGAGCTGCTCGCGCGCGGGCCTGCACGTGAACGACCTCGTGCTGCAGCCGCTTGCCTCGAGCCGCGCCGTGCTCACGACCGAGGAGCAGGAGCTCGGCGTCGTGGTCGTCGATATCGGCGGCGGAACAACGGACATGGCGTTCTTTCTGGAAGGGAGCCTCTGGCACACGGAGGTGCTGCCCATAGGCGGCAATCAGGTCACGAACGACATTGCCATCGGCCTGCGGACACCCGCCTCCGAGGCGGAAAAGATCAAGATCAAATACGGATGCGCGCTCTCGTCGCTCGTGAAACACGAGGAAACGCTCGACGTCCCGAGCGTGGGCGGCAGGCCGCCGCGCCTGCTGTCGCGCCAGATCCTATGCGAGATCATCGAGCCGCGCGTCGAAGAGCTGTTCGGCCTCGTGCAGCAGCGGCTCAAGAAAACGGGTTTCGAGGACATGTTCGCATCGGGAGTGGTCCTGACCGGCGGCACGGCGCTGATGGAAGGGGTGCAGGATTCGGCGGAGCGCTGCCTGGGGCTGCCGATCCGGCGCGGCGTGCCCCGCAACATCGGCGGGCTCATGGACGTGGTGAACAGCCCGATTTACTCCACCGGCGTGGGCTTGGTCATCTACGGGGCGGAGAATCGGCAGGAAACGCCGCGCAAGTTCAGAAGCGCCAAACCGGGCGGCGGTTTCTGGAAGTGGCTGGGGGAATACCTATGAGGTAGTGGAGTCCATTGAGTTCTCGGCGTTTGCAGGGCAGGGGCGAGCAGCATTCCACCTGTTCTCTGAACGCAGCGAACTCAATAAATTCCATGAACTTAAAAAACGTTGCAAACTCGTCCGGCTGCGCCGGACCGGAGGTGCCATGGACGATAATCTCGATTTCGGCTTTCAGGACATCATGGAATTTGTCATCGACGAGCAAAAGACGGAACCCAGTCGCGATCCGGACGACGAGAGGAGGGAACCCAGGATGTTTCAGTTCGAGGAGGAAAAACTGCCGGCCGTGATCAAGGTCATCGGTGTGGGCGGCGGCGGCAGCAACGCCGTGAGCAGCATGTTCCAGTCCGACATCAGGGGTGTGCAGTTCATCGTGGCGAACACGGACATGCAGGCCCTGGAGCTGTCACGTGCACCTATCAAACTCCAGATCGGCTCCAAACTGACTAGTGGACGGGGGGCGGGCGCGAACCCTGACATCGGACGCGATGCAGCGCTGGAGGATGCGGAGAAGATCAAAACGGCGATATCGGGGGCCGACATGGTATTCATTACCGCCGGCATGGGCGGCGGCACGGGAACGGGTGCGGCGCCCATCATCGCAAGCCTCGCCCGGGAAGTGGGCGCGCTGGCCGTGGGCATCGTCACCAAGCCCTTCAGCTTCGAGGGAATGACGCGCATGCAGAAAGCGGAAGAGGGGATCGCCGAACTCAAAAAGAACGTGGACGCGCTCATTGTGATTCCGAACGAACGGCTGCTGAATCTCGCGGAGAAGAAAACGACGCTGCTCGACTCCTTCAAGCTGGCTGACAGCGTGCTGGGCCAGGCCGTCAAGGGCATCTCCGATGTCGTAATGGTGCCCGGGTATGTGAATGTTGATTTTGCAGATGTGAAAACGGTCATGGCGAGCAGGGGCAGGGCGGTCATGGGTACGGGCGTCGGCCGCGGGGAAGGACGGGCTATGGACGCGGCACAGAAGGCGATTGCGAGCCCGCTTCTGGAAGACGGGTCCATTAAAGGGGCGCGCGGCGTGCTGATCAACGTGACGGGCGGCAACGACCTGGGCATTTACGAGTTGAACGAGGCAACCGCGATCATCAAGGAAGAGGTCGATCCGAGTGCAAACATCATATTCGGCGCCGTGATCAACCCTGTCATGAGCGAGGAAGTCATGGTCACGGTAATTGCAACAGGGTTCGACGAAGCGGGAGTCCGCGAGCGCGTGAAACGACCGGCAAGTCTCCGGGAGTTCATGAAGGTGGTCGAGAAGCCCAAGCGCAGACAGGAGGCCTTCGATTTCAAGAACGAGGCCTTGGGCATCGACAACGACGATCTCGACCGGCCGACGTTTTTGCGCAGACAGGCGGACTGACCTGACGGTAAAAACCGCAGGCGATATCCGAAGGAATGCACGCGCTGCCTTGACCGATGACGAATACGCTCCACCCGCGAACCAAGGGGATTATTTACTGCTATTTGCATCCCCGGATGCTGCGGCCGAAACGAGCTGGCCCTGTTTTTCACGAACGCGTTCCATGCCGAGCAGCGTTGTCGAAAACCCGAACTGCGAGGTTTCCTCCTCGACTTTTACGGATTTCATGAAGTCGCATGTCCAGCAGTTATGCAGCTTCTGCGCATAGGTTCCCTGTATTTTACCGCCGCAAAGGGAGCCGGCGATGGCCCAGCAAGCCCTGCCCGCGTTCTGCCCCTCATGCGTTCCGTTGAGATCGCAGCACACGGTCACGGGACATATTCCGAGTTCTTCCGCCCTCTGGCCTCCCGGTTGTCTGCCGCACTTCTTATGCTCCCAGCAATTTAATTTTTTCTTCAGGCTTCCTTCCATGTTTCCTCCCCTCGGATATTCTTTGCTGCGCGAGCCCCGTCTATCTTTTCAGCTTCCTGCTCATTATCGGACATGCTTGCACTTACAACATAATTTGCGTCCATCATTAGTTAGATAATGAAGAAGGATAAAGTATTATATATAAGTTATATGACGTTGAATAACATGTCAACCCGAATGTTAAACTACATAATTATTAATAATTAAAATTTTAGAATGAATGCACAACTTTTTCAATTATTTGCAACGCGCGTTGATAGAGGTCAGGATTCCACGAAGGATGCGGACGTCTCTGCGGTCAGGACGCGATCTGGCGAAGAGTTGTCTCAGGATGAGCATGATATGCTCCGGGCGGTCGCGGTCAAGGAAGCCGGTCATTCCCAGCGTGTCTTGAAGATGGCGGTAAAAACGTTCAAGCTCATCCGAAGATGCAACCGAACGATCCGATGCAGTATGACTCTCCAGAAATGCGGCAAAGAGTTCGTACGCTATTACCATGACCGCATGGGAGAGATTCAAGGAGGAAAAGCGCGACGACGACGGGATCGTGACAATCTCGGTACAGAGCGCAAGAGCGGCGGTGTCCAGACCATTCACCTCGTTGCCGAAAACGACGGCAGCGCGGTTGTTGGCAAGAAGGGGGAGAACCTCGCGCGCCATGGAGCGGGGGGATTTTGCGTCCTTTCTTTTTTTTCCTGCATGGCGCGAAGTCCCGATCACGATGCTCCTGTCCTTGACCGCCTCTGCAAGGGTATGAGCGAAAACCGCTCGCTGCAGGATTTCTTCGGCTCCGGCCGCGAGTTTAAACGCCTCTTCGTCGAAAGGCTTCAGCGGATGAACCAGGACAAGACTCTCCAGCCCCATGTTCATCATGCAGCGCGCGATCGCCCCCACATTCGCCGGCGTGCGCGGCTCCACCAGAACAATGCTCACCTTGTCGAGAAGCGATTGATCAGGCATAAAGCAGAATTATCCACATATGAACTGAGATAACCGCACGTGAAAACAAACTTGATAAATTCAGGAAAAATTGCCGAAACTTCGCTCCCTGCTCAACCTTGGCAAGTCGTCAGGTAGCTTGCTGCCGCAGCGGCCGTTGGCACCGTGCGTCTGGGTTCACCCCTGGTTACTATATCTTAATTTCCCCCCGTTTGATTTGTTCAATTGACAAACACCCGCGCTGCTGATAGAGTATGCCCAGCATTGCGATGAAAGCGATTTCCCTCCAATCCGGCAGCAGCGGCAATTGCATCTACGTTGAAACCTGCGGGATCAGACTCCTGTTCGATGCGGGGATCAGCGGCGTGCAGACCGAAGAGCGGCTCGCCGCCGCCGGCCGCGACATCCGTTCCATTGACGCGGTCATCATCTCCCACGACCATCACGACCACATCAGCCACGCCGGCATTCTCCAGCGCAAGTACGGACTTCCTGTGTACGTCACGCCTGCGACGCTTGCGGCAGCGAACGCACGCCGGCCGCTCGGCAAGATGAAGGACGTACGGCACTTCCGGTCCTGCGACAAGCTCCGTTTCGGCAGCGTGCTTGTCCACGCCATCCCGACACCCCATGACGGCGCGGACGGCTCCATATTCATTGTCGAGGCAGACGGCAAGCGGCTCGGCATCATGACCGATCTCGGTCATGTATTCAAGGACCTGGTCGCGCTTGTATCATCGCTCGATGCGGTCTTTCTTGAAAGCAACTACGATCCGGACATGCTCGCCCACGGTCCTTATCCTGCATATCTCAAGCAGCGTATCAAAGGACCTCGCGGTCACATTTCGAACAACGAATCCGCCGAGATCCTGCTCAGGGCCACCTCGGGCAAGCGCATGCAATGGGCCTGTCTTGCACACCTCTCAGAGCAGAATAATCACCCCGACATCGCCCTGCGCACGCACCGGGAAGTGTGCGGTGATTTCCCTCTCTATGTAGCCGACCGGTACAAGGCTTCGGAGCTGTTTTCAATTCTGTAGCAAGGCTGGAATCTGTTCCGACACAATAGCAGATACGTCAGCTCGCATCATATTTTTATCCGCTTTTTCCGTGGCGGTAACATTGTTTGTCTGCGAAGGCGATTTTTCCCCTTCCTACTTCCTCAAAACCCAGAACAATATCAGCAGCAGGACGCCGCAGACCCCGAGAGACCATGCGCTTTCGGCGGACAGGTGATTGATGCGGAATGCAACCGAAGCCAGGCCCGCACCGACTGTCAGAATCGCGAGTATGAACCCCCGGCCGATGCGGTGAATTTTTTTCAATTCTGCGACAATGTCGTGCGACGTGATATCAACGCGTGTTTCCCCCCTGCTCGTGGTCACGAGGAAATCCGTCACGAGCTGCGGGAGCCTCACCAGGCTGCGGGCTGTTAAGGCGGTCTGCTTCAGGATGCTCTCAGGGGTAAATTCATTCGCGGTAATAAAGCGTTTGGCAAACGGCGCGGCGATCTCGATGATATTCGTCTCCGGGTCGAGCTGCGTGGCGAGGCCGTTCAGCATGCCGATCACACGGCCGAGCAGGATAAGGTCGTTCGGGACCTGGACCGAGGGGGATATGCGGAGCGCCTCGAGCACATCGTCGCCGAGCTCGTCGATGGTCATTGCCTTGAGCTCGGTTCCCGTAATGTCGCGGTACTTCTGGAACAGCCGCTCGACGAAATGGACGATGGGCTGGATGTCCTTGGTGAGCGGAATGAA
>Ga0187786_10000057_pt1 | contig 34608 bp, 33 predicted proteins | sample 0815_BV2_10_20_M_FD_132449 | JGI IMG/M metagenome (GOLD analysis project Ga0187786, IMG submission 132449) | Tropical peat soil microbial communities from peatlands in Department of Meta, Colombia - 0815_BV2_10_20_MG | ecosystem: Environmental > Terrestrial > Soil > Wetlands > Peat | place...
ATCGAGGTCGAGGTGGTTGGTCGGCTCGTCGAGCAGCAGCAGGTCCGAGCGCGCCATCAGCGCCCTGGCCAGGTTGAGCCGCACCCGCCAGCCGCCGGAAAAATCAGCCACCGGCCGCGTCAGGTCGGCATCGGCGAAACCCAGCCCGTGCAGAAGCTCTGCCGCTCGCGCCCGGGCAGCGTAGCCGCCGACGTCCTGCAATCGGCCATGCAGCAGGGCAATCTTTTCGCCTTGGTGGCCAGCTTCCGCCTCGGCCAGTTGCCGCTCGATGGCACGCAATTCGGTGTCGCCATCGAGCGTGAATTCGAGCGCGGGATCGGGCAGGGGCGGCGTGTCCTGGGCGACATGGGCGATGTGCCACGACGCCGGCAGGTTGACTTCGCCGGCTTCCGCGTGCAATTCGCCCCGGCAGATGGCGAAGAACGAGGACTTGCCGCAGCCGTTGGCGCCGGTCAGGCCGACCTTCCAGCCGGGGTGGATTTGCAGCGAGGCGGTTTCGACCAGCGGCGTGCCACCGCGGGCAAAAGCCAGATTAATTAGGGAAATCACTATGAAGTTCGGCCGGGATTTGTCGTAATTTTATTCATTCTGACCATGAACAACACCACATTCGGTCCCCACAGGCCTCAACTCCGCAAGGTTCCGGTAGGCCTTCTGCGGCCGGGCATGTTCGTTCACGATCTCCAGGTGGGCTGGCTCGCCCACCCGTTCTGGCGGCGCCGCTTCGTCATCAAGGACAGGCACGCGATCGCTCGTTTGCAGCGGGAAGCGGTCAGCGAGGTGGTCATTGATGTCGCGCTGGGCCTCGATGTCGATCCGGCCATGGCGCCGCCCGGCGAGGACGACACCCGGCAGCGCTTTGCCGACCTCGACCAGCGCTTCAAGGCCATTGCCCAACAGCGGACCGAAAAAGTGCGCGACTCCGTCTCGATCGAGGAAGAGCGCTGGCGCGTCCAGTTCCTGCAACGGGAAGCGCTGCAAACGGTGCACCACCTGATGGACGACATCCGCCTCGGCCGCCAGGCCGATGTCCAGCGGGCCGAGCCGATGATCGAAAAAATGATGCGCTCGGTGCTGCGCCACCGGGATGCGCTGATTCCCCTCTTGCGGCTAAAGGATCACAATCTTTACAGTTACCAGCATTCCGTCAGCGTCGCTGCCATGACGGTCGCCCTCGGTGTCACCATTGGCATGGACGAGGAAACGCTGCGACAGACGGCTCTGGGCGCGCTGCTGCAGGACATCGGCAAGGTACACATTCCCGACTCGATCCTCGACAAGCCCGGCCGCCTGAATGCGGCCGAAACGAGCCTGGTACACCGGCATGTGGTCGACAGCCAGAAGATCCTCGCCGATACGCCCGGCGTTACAGATCTGATGCTGGCGGTCATCGCCAATCACCACGAGCGCCTGGACGGCACCGGCTATCCCCACGCCGTCGCGGGCGACCGGATTCCGCTGCCGGCGCAACTGGCGGCCATCGTCGATGTCTATGACGCCATCACCTCGGATCGTCCCTACCAGCACCGCGCCGAGCCGACCGAGGCCTTGCGGCAGCTTTACGGCATGGCCAACAGCCATTTCCGCGAGGATCTGCTGCAGGCGCTCATCCGCACGGTCGGCATCTACCCGGCAGGATCGCTGGTCCGGCTCGACAACAACCAGCTGGCGATCGTGGTCGAAGTGAACCGCGACAACCTGCTCAAGCCGCGGGTACAGGTCATGTACGACTGCCGCAGCAACCGCTACATCCAGCCCTATTTCCTCGACCTGGCGCGCCGACTCGAACCGCCCGCCATTGTCGGCGTCGAATCCTATGCTGGCTGGGGCATCGATCCACGACACTGGCAGCCGCACTGAAGCCGCGTGCTACCATTTGCGGTCACTTGCCCGGTACGACCGCAATCCACCCTCAGCCATGACAGCCGAACGCGATATCGCCACGCGCGGCCAGGTATTCACGCCCGATGCGATCGTCGAGCGGATGGTGGCCTTGATGCGCAACCACGGCCGGATTCTCGAACCGGCCTGCGGTGACGGCGCCTTCGTCGCCCGCATCCCGCCGCATTACCCGGATGTGGTGGCCATCGAACTCGATCCGGCTCATTGTCCGGATGGCGCGCTCAACGCCGACTTCTTCACCTACCCGGAAATCGAGAAGTTCGACACCGTCATTGGCAACCCGCCCTACGTGAAAGCGCGCGACATCGCGCCGGAAACGCGACGGCATTTCTCGACCCGGCTGCTCGACGGCCACGCCAATCTTTACCTTCATTTCATCGAGAAATGCATCCGCCACCTGAAGCCCGGCGGCGAGTTGATCTTCATCACCCCGCGCGACTTTCTCAAGGCCACCGGCGCCGCCCGCCTCAATACATGGCTGTTCGACCAGGGCACGATCACCGACTTCGAGGAACTCGGCGACGCCAGAATCTTCGACGGCGTCGTGCCCAACTGCGCCATCTGGCGCTTCGAGAAGGGCAACACCGGCCGCCGCTTGCACGATGGCCGGCGGACCATTTGCGCCACGGGGCAGATCCTGTTCACGCGCGGCATTTACAGCGTACCGCTGAAGAGCGTCTTTTCGGTCAAGGTCGGCGCGGTATCGGGCGCCGACGACATCTTCGCCAACGCCGAACTGGGTAACGCCGATTTCGTCTGCTCGAAAACGGCGCAGACGGGCGAATTGCGGCGAATGATTTTCGACGCCCCGCTGCCGTATCTCGAACAGTTCAAGGAGCGCCTGCTGGCCCGGCGGGTGACGAAGTTCGACGAGCGCAACTGGTGGAAATGGGGTCGCCGCCACCACGACTCCGACGCGCCGCGCATCTACGTCAACCAGAAAACCCGCCAACCGCGGCCCTTCTTCCTCAACGACTGCAAGAACTACGACGGTTCCGTGCTGGCGCTGTTCCCCCATCGGACGCATCTCAATGCCAGCGAGTTGCGACGGCTGACTTTGATGCTCAACGAGGTCGATTGGGCGGAACTGGGCTTCGTTTGCGACGGCCGCTTCCTGTTCGCCCAGCGCAGTCTGGAAAACACTTTGCTGCCTGAGGACTTTTCCGCCTACGAGGTGGGTGGACTGGTCTAGGGCCTCGTGTAAACTCGGGACATGGTTCCCCATCTCACCACCGCCCTCTCCGGCCCCCTGCTGGCACTCGAACGCCGCTTCCTCGAAGCCGAGACGGCTATCGAACGCTGGCTGCGCGGCCAGTGGCTGGAACATACGCCGCCCTTCTACGCCTCGGTCGACCTGCGCAACGCCGGCTTCAAGCTGGCGCCGGTCGACACCAACCTTTTCCCCGGCGGTTTCAACAACCTCAATCCGGCCTTCCTGCCGCTGTGCGTGCAGGCAGCGCAGACGGCGATCGAGAAGATCTGTCCCGAGGCCAAGAATCTCCTGCTGATTCCCGAGAACCACACCCGCAACCAGTTCTACCTGATGAACGTCGCCCGGTTGGCCGCCATCCTGCGCCACACCGGCCTCAACGTGCGCATCGGCTCGCTGTTGCCGGACGTGACGGCGCCGACTACATTGGACCTGCCCGACGGCCAGACCCTGACGCTGGAGCCGCTGCGCCGGCTGGGGCCCAGCGGCCGCCGGCTCGGCCTCGACGACTTCGACCCCTGCGCCGTGCTGCTCAACAACGACCTCTCGGCCGGCGTGCCGGACATTCTCAAGGCCCTGCACGAGCAGTTCGTCATCCCGCCGCTCCACGCCGGCTGGCATGTGCGCCGCAAGTCCCGCCATTTCACGGCTTATCAGGAAGTGGCGCTGGCCTTCGCCCGCGAGATCGACATCGATCCCTGGCTGATCAATCCCGAATTCGAGGTCTGCGGTGAGATCAATTTCCACGAGCGCACCGGCGAGGAATGTCTGGCCGCGCAGGTGGACACGCTGCTCTACCGCATCCGCGCCAAGTACCGCAATCACGGCATTGACAGCGAGCCCTTCGTCATCGTCAAGGCCGACGCCGGCACCTATGGCATGGGCATCATGACGGTCAAGGACGCCAGCGAAGTGAAGGACCTCAACCGCCGTCAGCGCAACAAGATGGCGGTCGGCAAGGAAGGCCTGCAAGTCACCGAGGTCATGATCCAGGAGGGCGTACCGACGGTGGAAACCGTCGCGGCGGGCACCGCCGAACCGGTGATCTACATGATCGACCGCCACGTCGTCGGCGGCTTCTACCGCGTCAATACCCAGCGCGGCATCGACGAAAATCTCAACGCCCCTGGAATGCGCTTCGAGCCGCTGGCCTTCGAGACCGGCTGCACGCTGCCCGACCGCGCCCAGGCGCCCGACGCACCGCCCAACCGCTTCTACGCCTACGGCGTCGTCGCCCGTCTGGCGCTGCTGGCCGCCGGCATCGAACTCGAACAGAGCAATCCGGACTGATGCGAGCATTGTTCGTCGTCCTGCTGGCGCTGCTTGCCGCCGCCTGTGGCCGCCCCACCCTCCATTCCCAGGAGTCCTACGTCTTCGGTACCCGCGTCGAGGTGCTGGTCTGGGGCGAGCCGGAAGGCAAGGCGCGTGCCACCGTCGCTGAAGTATTGCGCGACTTCGACCGCCTGCACAGGACCTACCATGCCTGGCAGCCTTCGGAGATGACTGCCCTCAACGATGCCATCGCCGCCGGCAGGCCGCACGAGGTGACTGCCGAGTTCGCCGGCTTCATCCGCGAAGCGCAGGATGCCGCCGCCAAGGGTGAGCACCTGTTCGATCCGGGCATCGGCCGGCTGATCGAGCTCTGGGGATTCCACGACGACACCTTCAAGCCGCAACTGCCCGATGCGGCAAAGCTGGCCGACCTCGTGCGGGCAAGGCCCTCGATTGCCGACCTGACCATCGATGGCACCAAAGTCAGCAGTCGCAACACGGCGGTCGCGCTCGACTTCGGCGGCTACCTGAAGGGCGTTGCGCTCGACCGCGCGGCGGCCCTCCTCAAGGCCAGGGGCATCGCCAATGCATTGGTCAACATCGGCGGCAATGTGCTGGCGCTCGGTTCCAAGGCTGGCACGCCCTGGCGCGTCGGCATCCAGCACCCCCGCCAGACGGCGCCGCTGGCGACGCTGGAGCTGCGCGACGGAGAGGCCATCGGCACCTCGGGCGACTACCAGCGCTATTTCGAGGTGGATGGCCGGCGCTACTGCCACCTGATTGACCCGCGCACTGGCCGGCCGAGCGACGCCACCGAAGCCGTGACGGTGCTGATTCCGCCCGGCGCGCAGTCCGGCATGTGGTCCGACGTCGCCAGCAAGCCGATCTTCATCGCAGGCCCGGACTGGCAACGGCTGGCGGCAAAGCTTGGTGTCAATCAGGTGTTGCGAGTCAACGATGCCGGACACGTCGAAGTAACGGCGGCGTTTCGTCAGCGCCTGGAGTTCGCCGATGCCAAGACGGTCGTGACAGTCCTGCCGTAAAATGCCGTCATGATCGGCCTGTTCCTCATTACCCACAGCACCTACGGCGAATCGCTGATCCAGTGTGCCTGCCACGTGCTCAACACGCGACCGCCGCAGATCGCCCAGATCGGTATCGCTGCGCAGGATGATCCGCTCGACGCGCTGCCGCTGGCAAGACGCATGCTGGAACTGGTCGATGGCGGCGAGGGTGTGCTGGTGATGACCGACGTCTTCGGCGCCACGCCGGCCAATATTGCCATCAAACTGCTCAAGCCCGGACGGATCGAAGGCATTGCCGGCGTCAACCTGCCCATGCTGCTGCGCGCGCTCACCTACCGCGACAAGGGCATGGAAACATTGATCACCAGAGCAATCGCCGGTGGCCGCGACGGCGTGCTGCAGATGCACATGTAAAGGACCATCGATGCCCAAGGCAGAAGTCGAAATTCTCAACAAGCTCGGACTGCATGCCCGTGCCTCGGCCAAGCTCACCCAGTTGGCCGGCAGCTTTCCCTGCGAGGTCTGGATGGAGCGCAACAGCCGCCGCATCAACGCCAAGAGCATCATGGGCGTGATGATGCTGGCCGCCGGCAAGGGCTCGAAAGTGCTGGTCGATTGCGAGGGTGAGCGTGCCGACGAGGCACTGGCGGCATTGCTGGCCCTGATTGCCGACCGGTTCGGCGAAGGCGAGTGAGGCCGACGACATGAGCTTCGCGCTCCACGGCCTTGCAGTATCGTCCGGCATCGCCATCGGCCGGGCGCACCTGGTGTCGCACGCCACTTTGGAAGTGGCTCACTACAAGGTGCGCGACAAGGCCGTGGCGGCGGAAGTGGAGCGCTTCGACACGGCCGTCACCATGGTCCGCACGGAACTGGAAGCGCTGCGTGGCGAAGCCTCGGGACCGGGAGCACCCTCGGAACTGGCGGCCTTCGTCGATATCCATGCCATGATCCTCGAGGATCCGCTGCTGTCGGAGCTGCCCAAGGACCTGATCCGCGAACGCCGCTGTAATGCCGAATGGGCGCTGGTGCAGCAAATGGAACTGCTGGTCGAGCAGTTCGAGGAAATCGAGGACAGCTACCTGCGCGAGCGCAAGCACGACGTGGTGCAGGTGGTCGAGCGGGTCTTGAAGGCCTTGATGGGCAAGGCGAGGAAGTTGTCCAAGCGTGGCCGGGACGAGGACCTGATCATCGTCGCCCACGACCTTTCGCCCGCCGATACCATCCAGTTCAAGACGCTGAAGATCGGCGGCTTCGTCACCGATCTGGGCGGTGCCACCTCGCATACCGCGATCGTTGCCCGCAGCCTGGCGATTCCCGCCGTCGTCGGCCTGCACCACGCCCGGCCACTGGTGCGCGAGGACGATCTGGTCATCATCGACGGTGCCCGTGGCGTATTGATCGTCGAGCCGGACCCGCGGGTGCTGGAGGAATACCGGCTCCGGAAGAGCGAACTCGAACTCGAGCGCTCCAAGCTCAAGCGGCTGAAGACCGCCCGTGCGGCGACGCTCGACGGCGAGGACGTCGCGCTGTACGCCAACATCGAGCTGCCGCAGGACATCGAGCAGGTGAAGGAGGTCGGCGCCGACGGCATCGGCCTGTTCCGCACCGAATTCCTGTTCATGAACCGCGACGAACTGCCCGACGAAAACGAGCAGTACGAAGCCTACAAGTCGGTCGCCAAGGCCATGGCCGGCAAGCCGGTAACCATCCGTACGCTCGACATCGGTGGCGACAAGAATGCCGGCGCGCTGGCCGGTAGCGAGCGGCAGGCGCCGAATCCGGCGCTGGGGTTGCGGGCGATCCGCTACTGCCTCGCCGAGCCGCAAATATTCCTCACCCAGTTGCGCGCCATCCTGCGCGCCTCCCACTTCGGCAAGATCCGCCTGCTGATACCGATGCTGGCCCATGCGGCGGAGATCGAACAAACGCTGGCCATGATCGAGCAGGCCAAGGCCCAGTTGCGCGAGACCCGGCACAAGTTCGACGAGAACATCAAGGTCGGCGGCATGATCGAGATTCCCGCCGCCGCGCTGGCGCTTGGCCCCTTCGTCAAGCGCCTGCAGTTCCTGTCGCTGGGTACCAACGACCTGATCCAGTACACCTTGGCCATTGACCGCACCGACGAGGCCGTCGCCCATCTCTACGACCCGCTGCACCCGGCTGTCCTGCGGCTGATCGCGCAGACCATCGCCGCCGGTGCGCGCATGGACGTACCGGTTGCCGTCTGCGGCGAAATGGCCGGCGACCCGGCCTTGACACGACTGCTGATCGGCATGGGCCTGCGCCAGTTCTCCATGCACCCTTCGCTGATTCTGGAGGTAAAGCAGCAGGTGGTCATGGCCGATGCCGAGCAGTTGACCACCAAGGTCGGTCGATTGTTGCGCTGCGAGGAACCGGACCGCCTGCGCGAGCAGGTCGAGCGACTGAATGCCTGACATGGCAGACGATGGCGTCGGAATCGTTCAGGCCGAGCGCGCGCACTTCGACGCTCCGCTGGCGCTCGCCTCGGGCGGCACGCTGCCCGGCTTCGAACTGGTTTATGAAACCTACGGCAGGCTCAACGCGGCGAAGAACAACGCGATTCTGATCTGCCATGCGCTCTCCGGCCATCATCATGTGGCCGGCCACTACGCCGACAATCCGAAGAACATCGGCTGGTGGGACAACATGATCGGTCCGGGCCGGCCACTCGACACCGATCGTTTTTTCGTCGTCGGTGTAAACAACCTGGGCGGCTGCCACGGCTCGACCGGGCCATCGTCGATCAATCCGGCTAACGGCAAGGCATGGGGTGCCGATTTCCCGGTGGTGACGGTTACCGACTGGGTCAATGCGCAGGCATTGCTTGCCGATCATCTCGGCATTGTGCAGTGGGCGGCGACGGTCGGCGGCAGCCTGGGCGGCATGCAGGCCATGCAGTGGACCATGCAGTTCCCGGAGCGCGTCCGCCACGCGCTGGTGATCGCCGCCGCGCCCAACCTGACCGCCGAGAACATCGCCTTCAACGAGGTGGCGCGCCAGGCCATCCTGACCGACCCCGAATACAAGGCCGGCCGGCGACCCGTAACCGGACTGCGGCTGGCGCGCATGCTGGGCCACATCACTTACCTGTCCGACGACCAGATGGCCGAGAAGTTTGGCCGCAAGCGCCGCCCCGGCTCGGGCAGCTACGGCTTCGGCGTCGAGTTCGAGATCGAGTCCTACCTCAATTACCAAGGCGACAAGTTCGCCGAGTGGTTCGACGCCGACACTTACCTGCGCATGACCAAGGCGCTCGACTACTTCGACCCGGCAGTGGAGACCGGCGGCAACCTGCGCCAGGCGCTGGCACGCGCCAAGGCGAAGTTCCTGGTCGTCTCGTTCTCCACCGACTGGCGCTTCTCTCCCGAGCGCTCGCGCGAGATCGTGGACGCGCTGGTGCATAACGGCCAGGACGTCGCCTACGCCGAGATCAAGAGCGTGCACGGCCACGATTCCTTCCTGATGCAGGATGCGCACTACCATGCCATCATGCGGGCCTACGTCGACGGAGTCCGGCTGTGACAGAAACCGAGCTGAACCGGATTGCGCACGGGCGCCCGGACTTCGACGTCATCGCCGGCTGGGTGCAGCCGGGCGAGCGCGTGCTCGACCTCGGCTGCGGCGACGGCTCCATGCTCAAAGGCCTGATCGAGACGCGCGGCGTGCTCGGCTGGGGTGTGGAACTGGACGACGCCAAGGTTCTGGCCGCCATCAGGAACGGCATCAACGTGATCCAGGGCGACCTGGAAGGCGGGCTGCGCGATTTCGAGGACGGCGCCTTCCATCACGTCATCCTCTCGCTGACCTTGCAGGCGATGCGCCACACCGAAGGCATCATCAACGAGATGCTGCGCGTCGGCCGCGAGGCGGTGGTGAGCTTCCCCAACTTCGGCTACTGGAAGCACCGCCAGGCCATTCTCAACGGCCACATGCCGGTTTCCGAAAGCCTGCCGCACCAGTGGTACAACACGCCCAACGTGCGCTTCTTCACCATAGCCGACTTCGACGACTTCTGCGCGGCGCGCAACATACTGGTACGGGAGCGCAAGGTGTTCGACTCCGGCCGCGAGATCACCGAGGAGCAGAACTTCCTCGGCAGCATCGGCGTCTACCGGCTCGGCCGCCCGAGGTAACGCGGCGCCACATCCTCCAGCGCCGCTGCCGCGAGATTGAATGGCAGTGTGCAGCCCGCTTCGCAGACGTTCGGCACGCTCATCGAGCGCAGGTTGTCGCGCGTCATCGGGCCACCAACGATTTCCAGCGCAAAGGCCTGCAGCCAGGAGAGCATCGGCGACAAACCCACCACGGCGCGGCGCCGGCCGGTGACAACCCCCGTGTATTCCACCAGCTGGCGCAGCGTATAGGTCTGCGGCCCGCAAAGCTCGTAGGTCCGGCTGCGGCTTTCGGGTCGCAATAATGCCTCGACGATGGCGTCGGCTACATTGCCGACCCAGACTGGCTGAAACTGGGCATCGGGACAAGCCAGGGGCACCAAGGGGGTGATTTTCAGCAGGCCGGCAAACGTGGTCAGAAGCGAGTCGCCAGCGCCAAACATCACCGAGGGCCGAAAGATCGTCGCGTCCGGAAACGTGGTGCGCAGGGCCGCCTCGCCGGCTGCCTTGGAGCGCAGGTAGCCGGAGGGCGCATCGGTCGCTGCCTTCAGCGCCGAAACATGGACGAGATGCTCGATGCCGGCAGTCCAGGTGGCACGGGCGATCCGGCCCGGCAGCTCGACATGGTTACGGGCAAAACCGGCGCCGTAGGGCCGGCCATTGCCACCCTTGATAACGCCGACCAGGTTGACGACCGCATCGTGGTTGGCGCACAGCCGGCCCAGCGTGGCGGCGTCATGTACATCGGCCTCAACGACCTCGACTGTCGGCAGCAAGATCAGATGCTTGGCCCGCTCGCGCCGACGTGTCGGCACCGTCATGCGCAGACCGCGGGCAGCCAGCCGGCGCGCCACATGCGAGCCGACGAAGCCCGATCCGCCAATCAGGAGGACACTCTCGATCACGGCAACTCGGACGAGTCGGTGTCGCCTATGCCACGGGCACGGACGACACCCAACCGGGTCTTGAGCGACTGTGGCTTGCCCTCGAACAGAGCCGCGTAATACACGGTGTTGCTCATCACCTTCTTGACGTAATCGCGCGTCTCATTGAAGGGAATGGTCTCGGCGTACACGGCGCCCTCGAGTGTCCGTTCGCCACGCCATTTCTTCGCCCGGCTCGGCCCGGCGTTGTAAGCCGCCGAAGCCAGCACCGGTTGGTTGTCGAGTGCATCCAGCACCATCTTGAGATAGCGGGTGCCCAGCGTGACGTTGGTGTCCATCTCCGTCATTCGGGACGGATGGTAGTCGGCCAGGCCAATCTTCGTCGCCACCCAGCGAGCCGTCCCCGGCATCAGTTGCATCAGTCCCTTGGCGCCGACCGACGAGCGGGCGTCCATGACAAAGCGGCTTTCCTGGCGCATCAGGCCAAACACCCAGCCGTCATCGAGCGCGAGTTCGCGGGCCTTGATGGCCACCTGGTCGCGGAAAGGAGCCAGGTAGCGCAACGAATAGTCATGTTCCACCACGGTCCGGTCGGCCGTATTGATCGCTCGGTCCCACACGCCTTGACGGCGGGCAAGTTCGGCGGCAGCCAGCAATTGGCGGTCATCCATGCCGCGCAGGCTCCAGGCCCATTCGCGGACGCCTTCGATGCGCAAGTCGGTATTCAGCACCGCCAGCGCTCGGCGCAGACCGAAATTGGCTTCCGCCTCAGCCAACTCTTCGGCGGTCGGTGGTGCCGCCTTTGGCGGCATCGAGATCGGCCGGCCAAGTTCGTCGTCGGCGAGGTTGCCATAGAAATTCGGCTGGCCGCTGATCTTCTGATAGAGAACCGTAGCCTCCTCGCGCCGCCCATCAGCCACCTCGGCACGGCCCCGCCAGTAGGTCCAGTCCGGCAGACTGGCCAGCTTCGGCGGCATCCGGCCAATTGCCTTTGCCACGCGCGGCCAGTCCTGGGCACGCAACGCGGCACGCGCCTGCCACGCCAGTTGCTCGTCGTTGAGCGGCGCAGCCGCCGCGAGAGCATACCAATCGAGCGCTTCGGGCAAATGCTGCAAGGCAGCCTGCCAGGCGATCTGCCCCCACGCATAGGCCCGGTCGGCTTCGTCGAAGCGGCTTTCGATGCCGCGCCATTGGGTCGCCGTCGCAGCCGGGTCATTGCGAGCCATGCGCTGTACGGCGAAGAGGGCAAGTTCGCGGCCCGACCGCGATCCGGCGAAGTCCTTCGGTAGCCGTACAAGATAGCGCGCCGGATTGTCGATGACCGCATCCAGCTTGCGGGTATCGAAGGCCTGCGTTGCCGGCAGATGGCGCGCCGCGGCCTTGGCAGCTCCGAGTTTTTTCGCCTCCATGAGACGCCGCAGGCGCGTCCAGACGTCGTCGGTCGTCAAGCGGCCATCGGCAAGCAGCCGCTCCATGAGCGGCAGGCAGGCGTCCGGCAGATCGGTAACGGTAAACCAGAGTGGCCGCGCCTCGTCAAGGGCGGTGTTGTCCTGCTGCCTGTCCAGCCGCGCCTGCAGCCCGTAGCACGACACTTCCTGGTCCGGCTGCACGAGGAACGGAAACTCCTTCTGAAATGTCTCCCATTGCCGCTGCTTGCCGAGCTGCCGCAACCATTCCCCACGCAGTTTTTCGGCAAGATAGGAGCCGTTTTCCCGCTCCAGGAACTCGGGCACGCCGTCGCTGCTGTTTTCCTCCAGCCGCAAACGCAATTGCCAGTGAGTCACCCACGGCGCAAACTCGCTGCCGCGCAGCGAGTCGGCGATCCTGGCCAGCTTGACCCGCTCACCGGCGCGAAAAGCGTCGCGCGCGGCCATGAAGCGCGCCTCGATATCCGCAACATCGCCGGCAAAAGCAATGGTCATCAGGCCGGCCAGCAAGGGTGCTGCCACTACTCTCTTCATCGTATATAGTCCTGCCGATACCAATCCAGCTTAGCACACGGCCATGGGCGATCCATTGGGCGATCACGGGTTCGATTCCGCCTTGTTTCGCAGCGAACAGCGGCAGGCAAGAATCGCAGCCCGCCAGGCGATGTCATCGGAGGAGATTGCCCGAGCCTCGGCCACCGTCGAGACTCATCTAGCGACGCTGCTGACGGCGCGGCCACCACAGGTCATCTCCTTCTGCTGGCCGGTACGCAACGAATTCGACTGTCGGCCACTGGTCGGCCGCCTACTGGCCATCGGCTGGCGCGCCTGTCAGCCGGTGGTGGTAGCGCCGGCGGCACCGATGGAATTCCGCGCCTGGACGCCGGCAACGCCAATGACGACGGACCGTTACGGCATCCCCATCCCGGCGAAAACCGCGACGACCGCCATCATTGCCGTGCCCGATGTGGTCCTGCTGCCGCTGGTTGCCTTCGACGAACTTGGCTTCCGTCTCGGCTACGGCGGTGGCTATTTCGACCGCACCCTGGCCGCGCTGGCTACGCGTCCCTTGGCGGTCGGCGTTGGCTTCGAGCTGGCCCGGGTCGATACGGTGCGGCCGGAAGCGCACGACATCCGGCTGGATGCCATTGTTACCGAAGCGGGCATTCGCCGAATTGGCCCGGATGCTTGCGTTCCAATCCAATTCGAATAATCATGCGCGCTGTTGGAGAATTTCTGCCATGAACGCCACCCAAGCCGCGACCAGTTTTCCGCTCATCCTCCTGCAACCGGTTGCCGACGCCCAACACACCTGGGTGGCCATACTGCTCGAGACGGCAACACCGCTGAGCAGTAATGAACTTGGCCGTCTGTTCGGCGAGTTCGGCCTCGGCGAAACGCTGGATACCTTGCCTTGCGTCGCCATCGGCGCCTGGACCGATGCTGAACTGTCCACCAGCACCGCTGGCCTGGGCTGCCGGCCTGGTCCTCACCTGGCAATGCACGTCGACAGCTACGATCAGCTGCGACACTGCCGTGAATCCGGTTATTCCTGGTTCGCCGGCAACTACCCGCTGCATCCGCTACCGGGTCATCCGCCGCGCAATGCCACTCGCCACGCCTTGTTGCTGCAACTGCTGACGCTCATCACGCACGATGCCGACTCGCACGAAATCGAGGGCCTGATCAAGGAGGATGCGCAGCTTTCATATCAGCTGCTCAGATTGGTGAACTCGGTGGCCTTCTCACTCAACCACAAGATCATCAGCTTCGCCCAAGCGATCACGCTGCTGGGCATGCGGCAATTGCAGCGCTGGCTGCAGCTGTTGCTGTACGCCCGCTCCGAGGGCGGTGATCGGAGCCCCCTGCTGCCCCGGGCCGCCCTGCGCGCCGCCCTGATGGAAGCGCTTTGTCCCGATCAGGGCGGTGAAACACGTGAACAGGCTTTCATGGTCGGCATGTTCTCGCTGCTGGACTTGATGATGAGCACCAGCCTGAAGGAAATCCTGGCGCCGCTGCATCTCCCGGACGATGTCGCCAACGCCTTGCTGGAGCGCTCCGGTCCGCTCGGTCAATTGCTGAGCGTCGTCGAAGTCGCCGAGCAGGGTGATCCCGCAGCCCTGTCGGAGACATTGGCCAAGGCAGGAATCGACAACATCGCCTGGGCTATGGCTCTGATTCGGGCCTACCGCTGGGCCATCCGGGTCAGCCGAGAGGCGTAAAAAGCAAGCAAGATGCCGCCCGCGAGCACTCCCCAGGAACAGCAGAAAGGGAAACTCGAGCAATCCATGGCCGAACTGCAGGAGCAGGCGGCAATTCTGGATTACATCAACGAGTCGGTCATCGTGATGGACCTTGGCGGCTTCATCACGCGCTGGAACAAGGGGGCCGAGCGGATGTTCGGCTATACGGCCGACGAGGCCGTTGGCCGCAGCATCCTGTTCCTCTACGCCGACGATGGCGCCGACGAGGACCGCAGTTTCCACGAGGCATTTCTCGAAGGCAGCAGCCGGGAAATGGAAGTCCGCCGGCGCAAGAAGTCCGGCCAGGTCTTTTGGGCCAGCCTGCAGTTGTCGCTGATTCGCAACGATGCCGCTCAGCCTGCGGGGCTGGTCGGCTACCTGTCTGACATCACCGAGCGGGTCAACGCCCAGGAAACCCTGCGGCTGCATGCGCGCATCTTCGAAAACAGCGAGGAAGGCATTCTCATCACCGATGCCGAACAGCGCATCCTCACGGTCAACCGCGCCTTCTGCCGCATCATGGACTACGCGCCGGAGGAGGTGCTCGGCCACACGGCGACCATGTTCCGCTCGGCGCGCCATCCGAAGGCGTTTTACGATGCGATCGCTCGTGACCTTGGCGACATCGGCAACTGGCGCGGCGAAATATGGAACCGGCGCAAGGACGGCGGCGAACTTCCCGTCTGGGAATCGATCAGCGTCGTCAGGGACAGGAACGGCAAGATCACCAATTACTTCGCCATCCTGACGGACATCACCGAGCGCAAGCATGCCGAGGAACGCATTCACCACCTCGCCTACTACGATGCCCTCACCGGCCTGCCCAACCGCTCGCTGCTGTACAAGCTGGTCGATCAGGCGCTGGCCGAGGCCCGCCGCAACGGCATGCACGGCGCCCTGCTGTTCGTCGATCTCAACCGCTTCAAGCCGATCAACGACACGCTGGGTCACGGCATTGGCGACCTGTTGCTGCAGCAGGTGGCGTCGCGCCTGCGTGGCGCGTTGCGTAATGAAGACGTGGTGGCGCGCCTAGGCGGCGACGAGTTCGTCATCGCGCTGTTCGACATCAGCAAGCGGGAACACGCCGGCATCGTCGCCCAGAAGGTGCTCGCCGCACTCGACAAGCCCTTCCACGCCAACGCCCACGAGCTCAACATCGGCGCTGCCATCGGCATCAGCGTCTATCCCCAGGACGGCTTCGACACCGAAACGCTGCTCCGACTGGCCGACATTGCCATGTATCGTGCCAAGGGGACCGGCGACGGATACGCCTTCTACAGCCGGGAGATGAACCAACGGGCGCTTGACCGGCTGAAAATCGAGGCCGGCTTGCGGCGCGCATTATTGGACAACGAGTTGTTCCTGCACTACCAGCCTAAGGTGGAAATTGCCAGCGGCCGCATCGTCGGCGCCGAAGTGCTGGTGCGCTGGCGCCACCCCGAGCAGGGCATCATTCCCCCCGGCGAGTTCATTCCGGTGGCCGAGGAAACCGGCTTGGTGGTGCAGATCGGCACCTGGGTGCTCGACGCCGCCTGCGCCCAGGCCAGCATCTGGCATGCGGCCGGACTGCCACCGTTCAAGATCGCCGTCAACCTCTCTGCCCGCGAATTCGCGCCCGCTCTCAGCCAGCGCGTATTCGACGTCCTGAACCGGCACCACCTGCCGCCTTCGTGGCTGGAACTCGAGATCACCGAAGGCATGCTGGCCCGCAGTACCGAGCCGGTGATCCGCATGATGGACGAATTGGCCCGGCTCGGTATCGGTTTGTCGCTGGACGACTTCGGTACCGGCTTTTCCAGCCTTTCCTATCTCAAGCGCTTCCCCATCGACACGCTCAAGATCGATCGCTCTTTCATCACCGGCGTCCCCGATGACGCTAACGACTGCGCCATCGCTGGCGCCATCGTCAGCATGGCCAAGCAACTCCGGCACCGGGTCATCGCCGAAGGCGTGGAAACGGCGGGGCAGCTCGCATTCCTGAAAGAGCTTGGCTGCGACGAGGTGCAAGGCTATCTGTTCTCGCCCCCGGTGGACGCGAGCAGCTTCGAGGCGATGTTGCGCGCGGACCGTCCGCTGGCATTGGGCTGATCGCCGCCGCCGTTGCTCGCTTTCCGTATCGCGGCTGGGGCGTATACAATTACAGTCGTTCTCTCCCGCGATCTTGCCATGTGCCCAATGTCCCGTGCTCTCCCCCTGCTTGCCGCCTTGCTGGCGGTTGTCGCGTCGGCAGCCGAGCCGCCAGTCACGGGCACTGCCACGACCCCCGCTGTCAGCGCGCCGACGGCCGATCCACCGCCCATCAACCGGAGCGGCGCCGCCAAGAAGGCGCTCAAGGCGCTGAAAGGCCAACACGAGACCAACCCGCCCGCTGCCAGGCCAGTCGCCAAACCGGCGCCGGCTGCCGGTCAGGAAGCCGGAAAGTAGGCGTCGCGCCCGCCTCGGACGGGTCAGGCGTCCAGGTGCTGGTACAGGACGGTCGAGAGGTACCGTTCGCCGAACGAGGGAATGATCGCCACCGCCAGCTTGCCGGCATTCTCCGGCCGGCGCATGACTTGTAGCGTCGCCCAGACCGCGGCGCCCGAGGAAATTCCCACCAGCAGTCCTTCTTCCCGCGCCAGCCGGCGTGCGGTGTCGAGGGCATCGTCGTTGGAGACGCGCACGACTTCGTCGTAGGCCGCCGTGTTGAGGATGGCCGGCACGAAACCGGCGCCTATGCCCTGGATCACGTGCGGGCCCTTGGCGCCGCCCGATAGCACCGGCGACGCATCAGGCTCCACGGCAACCACCTTGACCGACGGACGTCTTGCCTTGAGATATTCGCCGACACCGGTCACGGTACCGCCGGTACCGACGCCGGCGACGAAGATGTCCACCCGGCCGTCGGTGTCGCGCCAGATTTCCTCGGCAGTGGTCCGGCGATGGATTGCCGGATTGGCCGGATTCTCGAACTGCTGCGGGATGAACACGCGCGGGTCGGCGGCTGCCATTTCCTCCGCCTTCCGGATCGCCCCGGCCATGCCCTCGGCTCCCGGCGTGAGCACCAGCTCCGCGCCGTAAGCCATCAGCAGCAGGCGTCGCTCGCGGCTCATGGTTTCGGGCATGACGAACACCGCCTTGTAGCCACGCGCGGCGCAGACCATGGCCAGGCCAATGCCGGTGTTGCCCGAGGTCGGCTCGACGACGATCGTGTCCGGCTTGATCTTGCCGGCCTGCTCGGCGGCGTCGATCATGGCGACGGCGATGCGATCCTTCACCGAATGCGCCGGGTTCATGAACTCCAGCTTGCAGGCGATGGTGCCGGAAATGCCGGCGGACAACCGGTTCAGCCGCACCAGCGGCGTGTTGCCGACGAGTTCGGTGACGTTGTTGGCAATGTGCATGCTCTACCCCAGGAATAGTTTGTAGGCCGGGTTCTTCGATTCGTCCCAGTGCCGGTAGCCGAGAGTCTTCAGGAAGTTGCGAAACTCCTTCATCTCCTTCGCCGGCACCTGCATGCCGACCAGCACGCGGCCGTAGTCGGCACCGTGGTTGCGATAATGGAACAGCGAAATGTTCCAGCCCTTGCTCATCTGGTCGAGGAAGTTCATCAGTGCACCCGGCCTCTCGGGGAATTCGAAGCGGTACAGCAGCTCGTGCATGCCGTTGGCCGTCACCTGCGGCGCACGACCGCCGACCATGTGGCGAATGTGCAGCTTGGCCATCTCGTCATCGGTCAGGTCCAACGTCGGCAGCTCGTGACGACGCAACGATTCGACCAGCCTCAGCGACTCGGCGCGGTCCGCGACCTGCACGCCGGCGAACACGTGGGCTTCCTTGGCGTCCGAGTAGCGATAGTTGAACTCGGTGATGGCGCGCTTGCCGATCAGGCCGCAGAACTTCTTGAAGCTGCCGGGCTTCTCGGGAATGGTCACCGCCAGCACCGCCTCGCGCTGCTCGCCCAGTTCGGCGCGTTCGGCAACAAAACGCAGGCGGTCGAAATTCATGTTGGCGCCCGAAGCCACCGCCACCAGCGTCTGGTCTTTCGCACCGGTCGCTTTCGCCCACGCCTTGGCGCCGGCGATGGCCAGCGCGCCGGCCGGCTCGAGGATCGAACGCGTGTCCTCGAACACATCCTTGATGGCGGCACAGATGGCGTCGGTATCGACCAGCACCACCTCGTCGACCAATTCCTGGCAGAGCCGGAAGGTTTCGGCGCCAACGTACTTCACCGCTGCGCCGTCGGCGAACAGGCCCACCGTTTCCAGCCGCAGGCGCTTGCCGGCGGCCAGTGAGCGCGCCATCGCGTCGGCATCGCTGGCCTCGACGCCGATGATCTTCGTCTGCGGCCGCAACCGCTTGATGTAGGCCGCCACTCCCGAAATCAGGCCGCCACCGCCGATGGTGCAGAACACCGCGTCGATCGGCTCGGGATGCTGGCGCAGGATCTCCATGGCGATGGTGCCCTGGCCGGCTATCACATCGGGATCGTCGTAGGGATGGACGAAGGTCAGCTTCTGCTTCTTCTCCATCTCCAGCGCCAGCGCGTAGGCCTCGTCGTAGGAGTCGCCCGCCAGCACCACCTCGCCGCCGCGCTTCTTGACGGCATCGATCTTGATCTGCGGCGTCGTCGTCGGCATGACGATCACCGCCCGGCAGCCGAGCTTCTGCGCCGATAGCGCCACGCCCTGGGCATGGTTGCCGGCCGAGGCGGCGATGACCCCGCGTTTGCGCTGCGCCGACGTCAGATGCGCCATCTTGTTGTAGGCACCGCGCAGCTTGAACGAGAACACCGGCTGCATGTCCTCGCGCTTGAGCAGCAGGCGATTGCCGATCCGCGCCGAAAGAATGGGCGCCGGCTCGAGCGGCGTTTCGATCGCCACGTCGTAGACGCGGGCGTTGAGGATCTTTTCCAGGTAATCCGGGTGCATGGCAAATACTGGCGTCTACGAAAGGGGCAAGCGTAGCAGGTAACATCCCCCCATGGAATTGGCCGGCCTGTTTCTCTCCAGCTTTCTCGCCGCCACCTTGCTACCCGGTGGCTCCGAAGTCGCGCTGTTCGCGCTGCTGAAGTTGCACCCGGAACAGACCCTACCGGCGCTGATCCTGGCCACCATCGGCAACACGCTCGGCGGCATGACCACCTACGCCATGGCGCGCCTGCTGCCGCAGAAACTGGTGCCACAAGAGTCAGCCGTGGTGGCACGCCATGGCGCGCCGGCATTGGTCCTCGCCTGGGTGCCGATCATCGGCGACGCGCTGTGCGCCGCCGCCGGCTGGCTGCGTTTGCCGTGGCTAGCCTGTGCGCTCTGGATGGCGCTGGGCAAGGGGTTGCGTTACGCCTTCGTCGCGGCGGGGGCGGGAGTTCTCTGACTTTTTCAGGACACAGAACCATGGAACCGGATTTCTGGCATCAAAGGTGGGCCGCCAACGAGATAGGCTTTCACGGCAGCGCCACCAATCCCATGTTGCTGAAGCATTTCGCCGCGCTGGCGCTCGACAAGGGCCGCCGCGTGTTCCTGCCGCTGTGCGGCAAGAGTCTCGACATCCACTGGCTGCTCGCCAACGGCTATCGCGTCGCGGGTGCGGAGCTCAGCAGGCTCGCCGTCGAGCAGCTGTTCGCCGAGCTCGGCGCCGAACCTTCGGTATCCCGCTGCGGCTCGCTGGAGCATTACAGCGTGCGCGATCTCGACATCTTCGTCGGCGACATCTTCGACCTGTCGGCCGACCTGCTCGGCCCCGTCGATGCCACCTACGACCGCGCCGCCCTGGTGGCGCTCCCCGAAGGCATACGCGGCCGCTACGCGGCCCACCTGACGGCGATCACCGCCAACGCGCCGCAACTGCTGCTCTGCTTCGAATACGACCAGCGCCTGATGGACGGGCCACCGTTTTCCTTGACGAATGTGGAGGTGATGCGCCTCTACCGCGAGACCTACAAGCCGGCGCTGCTCGAAAGCTTCGACATCCCCGGCGGCTTCAGAGGCAGGGTCGCCGCGACGGAGCATGTCTGGCTGCTCAGGCGGTGAGCGGTACGGAATCGGCGACTCGGATGGCCTGCTTTTCGGCCAATCCGGCCGTTCGCCAGTCGTTCGATATCGGACGGCAGTCGGGCGGTAAAACGGCCCTTCAGCCTCTGCTGGCCTCGAACGGCAGCTTCTCTGCCCGTCGCAATCGTGCGCCCGACCCTGAGCGGAAATCGACTGCCTACCCGACTAGGACGGCAATCACCTTCATTCTGGCCAACCATAAGTAGTTGATTTAACAACTGATTATAAGGCACAGCCGTCGTCAAATACTCACTTGATCCCTGAAAGAATTTGCACTTTATTTACGCTGAACCACCCTGCCAGAAAGGCTTGATCGCCACTTTCCTTCTTTGAAGGCCTTGAGTAGTTTCTTTGCATGACCTTCATCAATGCCGTGGAATGATTGTCCTTGTCCAAAATAATCGTTCAAACCGTCGATACTTCGGAGCTCCTTTTGGGAAATCTTGGAATAACCCATCGTCCAATTGGCGAAATCTCGCTCTGAAATCGGTTCGAGCAATACTCTTGTTACTCGCTGGTGCCGCTTGTCTTTTTCGATCGTCTCAAACAGCAGTTTGACAATATCAGCATCACCCTCCAGTACCTGGAAAAAATCTCCCTCATCAAACAGCAGCATACCGGTCACGTTCAGCTTGGCATTCTTCTCTCTGGCGACTTGCAGAATTTCAAGAATTCCATCCTTCCCGACGTTCGGGGACATGGTACTGGCATAGATTAGGTGAACCAATTTGAATTGATCAGGTTCTTGGCTTGCCATGACATCAAAGTCTCCATAACAGAACAAGGCATCCTAACAATTGTCCCGAGTGGACGCCTTGATGATCCCGCTTCGGTCTAACGAAGCATCATTGGCGGTTCAGTCCTTGCGGCTCTGCGCGCAGCCTATCGGTTTGAAATCGCACATGACATCCTCCGTGACAAGTATCTTTCTGGAAAGACAACATTGGAAATAATCCGCGATTGAACGGTTATTGACCTATGCGCCCTTTGCGGGTGTCGGCGGAAGACGGCCATAAATAAAGACAGGGGCAAAATCTGGTGAAAGTCGCCTTCAGGTTCGTTGCTGTAGTAAGTTTCCCACAGATCAGCCGGTTCTGGCCGGGAATTCCCGTTCGCGACGGTAGCCAACGGCTGCCGTTGGGCAACCTTGCGATCACACCGAAGGGCTGCTGCCGGGCTTGGCCGCAAACTTTCGGTTGCGGCCCGGAGGAACTTTTTTTCAAGACCGCTGAACAGTCATTCATACGGTTGGCTTGCCCCGGTAACGGCCGGATGACAGGTCGTAGTGACTCGACCGGCGCTGATCTTCAGATTTGCGTTATTGCAGGGTCAATAACATGATGCATTGCCAATGGACGGTGTATTACTGGCAAACGGCTCGCAGTCAAACACTGGATTTCGAGCGCGGACTTGTAAGGCGATGCTCATGTGACAGACTGCGGCTGTCCGTACAGCCAGAACGTCATGCCCTTGTCGAGGAACTCGCGCCACGGCATGTAGTGCGAACCGTCACACGAGAAGGTCAGGCCGACGATGCCATTGAAGATGTTAAGCATGCCTGATCGCAAGTATATGGTTTCATCCATGAAGCGCAGATCGCGGAAGCGCTCCAAGATCGTTTTCACAGCGCTTGCCGGTATTTCCGCGTCATCCGGATAGGCGCGTCGGGGGTAGGCGAGACAAAGGTCGGGTTGCGCGAGTGCGTCGATACCGTGGATGCGAAATCGGAAGGGATCATCAATCAGCCACAGGGTTGCCCGTGAGCTCGAGAAATGCAGCTTTGCATGGAACACGCCATGCACCGTGATTAGTTCGGTGACCAGGTCAAGCACCAGATCGATCTGCTGATCCAGTGGACTGGCAATGCGTTCCTGCAGGAAAAGCCCGGCTCGAATCGCCGGATCACCACGTAATTGCATCCATTGTCCCGGTTGGCGATACCGGGACTGCGTTGCAGGCAACTCACGCAGATCGAAGTCGGCGCCGAGGAAGCCCAAGAGATTGCCCTGTACATCCTCAATGCGTTGCACAGCCGTCAGGGAAGGACGGCGGGCATTGCGGCTGATATAGGCTTCCGATAACGAGAAAGATCTACCTGAGAGCGCTTGAGCAAGGTAGGGACGCTCACTGCGATCACGTCCAAAATGCTCCAAGCGGAGACCGGTACGCGAGGCGTTTGCCGTGATCTGGCGTGCCTTGGCGTCGAGGACATAGAGATACTTGCAGTAGGGCAACTCGGTCATGCCTCCTGTCAGTCGCATCTCGAGCGCAGTGCGGTCAGGCCAGACAGACCGGCAGTCGTCGGCTAGGTCCGTTAGGGTCGAGGACAGCCAGCCTTGAAGAATGTGCCGTTGGCGGTCGATGGATTCCTGCAGTGTAGACGTCATGTCAGCGGGATGTAGATCAAGAGCTTGCTGGAATCTAGCGTCGCCTTGGGACAGACTACAGTGCCGGACTTCCCCGCCACGTCCTTGAGCAGATCGGTATCGTGAATATCAAACGGGTATTCGGATGTCATTTACGCCATCTGTTGAAAGATGCTTCCACAAGGCTGGCCCCGGTACATGGCACCAGATTCCTCGCGACAGCGTATGGTAAAAGAAACAGACGGCGCAAACGGCGATAATCGGCCAGTCACCCTCTCGTCTAATCAGACGCGTGAAGGACAGCTCCGCATCTGAAACCCGCCGGAAGGGCAATTCCAACTGGTTGGTCAAGTGGGAAGCCTCAGAGCCTGTGTAGAAGGGCGAATCTATGCATCAAGTTTCCGGCAGGAAGCCAATGCACCACGCGCTTGTCCTGTGGCGCCGAACAGCCGCAGAGTGCGGGCCACTTCCGCAGCTACGGCTACGCGCACCGCATCGATCGCCCTCAGATAGCCCGCCTCTATATTAGCCAGCGCATTGGATGACGCGGCAGCAGCCACGTCAGACAAGGCCGTGAAGTAATTGATCTTTGAAACGCCGCTCTTGATCAAGCCGCGATACTCCTCGTCGGCCAACCCAGAACCACCATGGATAACCAGTGGCACACGTACGACTTGAGCAATATCGTTCAAGCGAACCAGGTCCAGTTGCGGCTCCCCGATCAGGTGACCATGTACGGTGCCAACCGCCACCGCCAGGCAATCGACACCGGTCGCCGCAATAAAGTCAGCCGCCTCCTCAGGAGCGGTCAGGTGCATCTGTCCGGGATGGAGTTGCGCCTCCTCACCAAGAACACCTGGAACGTAGCCAAGTTCTCCTTCGACCAGCACATCATGGGCATGCGCCAGATTGACTACGGTACGTGTGGCCGCAACATTTGCCGCGAATGGCAAAGCCGAGAAATCAGCCATCACCCCCTGACAACCTAGGCGGATTGCCATCTCGATCGAGTCGCTGCGACTTGCATGATCGAACAGCAGGGATACCGGCACGCTTGCCCTCTGTGCTGCCGACTTGGCAGCCTTTATGAGAGTCTGCAAGTCATTATGAGCTTGATGTGCCTCAGCAAAGCCGAGGATCACGGGCGCCTGTTCGGTTTCCGCAGCATCAAGGACGGCGCTAACGAAAGTGCTATCTACCACCTGATAGGTCCCCACGGCATAGTGGTGCGCATAGGCGTGGTTGATCAGGTCCTTCATGGCAACGAGTGGCATCTACGATTTCCTCAGACTGAGTGCAACAGATATGGAATTGTAAGTGGAGCATGCCAGCGAGCCAGCTTGACGAGATCGACAGCATCCAGATCGGGTAGTACGGCCACGGCGCCGGTAAAATCGTTGCTGCGAGTCTAAGTGCATTCCGTCACCAGCACCGGAATGTCTGCGGCAATTGCGGCGCGCACGCCGTTGCCGGAATCCTCGATGGCGAGGCAGTCTTCACTGGTCAGCCGCAGGCACGCCAGCACGGATTGGTAGACATCCGGGGCCGGCTTCTTAGCGACGACGCCCTCACCGGCGCGAATCACCTCGAAGCATCCGGAGGGCAGGTCGAATTCCTTTAGGTTGACATTAAAGGCTTGGCGATGCTCCTCCTCGGTATCGGCGAGGGTGCCATCGACATAGAAAATGACGGCTTTCAGGATCATCGCTCTTTCACTTGCGGCGGATGCAGCCGGCTTTCGAGTTCCTCTGCCATCAACTGCAGGGCGCGGTTGCGCACCTTGGCCGCCCCCTGATGGTAGTCGCGCACGCGGCAAGCCACTGGCTCATGCAGGGCGGTACGTCCCTGGTCATCGAAATCTGACCAAGCCAGCACCGGCATGTCGTAGAGGCTGGTATCGACCAGCACCCATTCGCGCTCATCGAGCAGCAGCGACAGAGGCGGCAACTCCAGCAGGCCGAAGCAGGTCGAGCGCGGATGCCGCATCCAGTAGCGCCGCCAGGCATTCCAGGTCGCGGCCGGAATGTGCGAGGGATACTCATTGAGGGCAGGACAGTCGCGAAGGCGTTCGTACATGGCCAAGTATTCGATTACTCGTCCTCACCCAGCTCCGGATTCCAGCCCTTGGCGCGGGCGGTCTGGATGGCCTGGTCATACAGCTCACCATGCCGCTTGAGCAAGTGCGGTGGCAGGCGGCTGGGTAGGTTGGCGAATTCTTCCCATTCGTTTTGCACGCGCTCCATCAGATCCTGCATGCGGCCCATCGACCAGCCGGCGCAGTCTTCGCTGTCCGCGATCAGGCCGAACAACCGGCCGTCGAGGACGATGCGGCCCAGCTGCGTGAGGCCATGCTTGTCGTTGGTCAGGCCCGGGTAGGTTTGCTCCATGATCGTTCCTATCGTGTCAATCCGGCGTACAAAAGGGGAAGCTTCTCAGGCAGCTTCTGGACATGATCCACCACCATGTAATTCCTCTGGCCGAAGATGCGTGAAACATAGTTGTCAGCGCGCGGGTCCAGGCTAATGCAGTAGGTGGTGACGCCGAGTTTCGCCACCTCCTCCACCGCCTTCTTGGTGTCGTAGCGCAGGTATTGCGGGTCGCGCACATCCACGTCGGCCGGCTCGCCATCGGTGATCACGATCAGCAGCTTCTTGGCGGAACGCTGCAGCTTGAGGTGGTGGCCGGCGTGGCGGATCGCGGCGCCCATGCGGGTCGATAGCTGTCCGGTCATGCCGGCGAGCTTGGCTTTGGGCGTTTCATCCCAGTGCTGATCGAAGTCCTTGAAGCGGTAATACCCGACATCGTGGCGGCCGTCCGAGCAGAAACCGTGGATGGCGAACGGGTCGCCAACCTTGTGGATCGCGTCGGCCAGCAGCACGCAAGCCTGCTGGGTGAGTTCGCGCACCGAATACTCTTGATCTTGCACTTTCTCGTTGGTCGACTCCGACAGGTCGATCAGCACGAGTATCGAAAAGTCGCGGGTCTTGCGCACGCTGCGCATCATGATGCGTGGGTCGGGTTGGTTGCCTAGCCGGATATCGGTAAGACTGGCGATGGCGGCATTGATGTCGATCTCGTCGCCATCCTCCAACCGGCGGATGCGCTGCACGCCTTGCGGCTGCATCGCATCGAGCAAGAACTTCATGCGGTGGATCTCGCGCTTGTACTGCGCAGTGATGCCCTCGATGATCGACAGGTCGCCGGCCTTGGCACGCTTCTCCAACACCGTGGCCCAGGCCGGGCGCTCCAGCTGGATCTGGTAATCCCACTCGGAATAATGAAAGGGGTCGGAGACCGGCTCCCTGCCTTCCAGTTCGTTGAAGCTCTTGCCCCCTGTCTCGTCGCCTATGTTCTCGTACGGAAACAGCTCGGTACCGAGCACCCAGATTTCTTCGGCATCGTCGCCGGCCGTCTCGACATCGATTTCGTTGGCCATCTCCATCACGTTCACATACTTGCGCACCTGCTTGACGGATTCGTAGCCGGCACCGGCGGCCTTGGTGAAATCGAATTCCTCGAAGGCCCAGAAATAGCGGTTGTCGTCGCGGTAGGGGGCGTTGAGCAGGTCGGTGCGCGGATTGAACGGGATGCGCTTCTGGCCGAAGCTGTGGGCGAGCTGAACGCCGATTTCCCAAGTGGTGTGGTTGCTGTCGAGCCTTTCCTGCGTCTGCGCAAGCGCAAACAGCGTACGGGCTTCGACGATCCATGGATCGTCGTCCTGGTAGCTGTCATCGAGCAGTGCGCGGGCAAGCCGGTTGAGATAGTCGCTCATGCAGCTGTTTAGCGCGGGCGTGGCCGTGTGCAGTTTGCACCAGAGCTGCTTGAGGCCGGGAAAGCGGCGGATGGAAAGAGTTTCGACACGCGCATCCTCGATCACGCCGATCACGGCCACCTGCGCCGGATTGAGCGCCTCGGCAGAGATCGGCTGTTTCGTTTCGACCACGTGGGCGGCACAATGCGCGGCCGTGGCACGGTACAGTTCAAGGCCGCTAATGCCTTCATGATCATCGAAGGCATCGGGCAAGTGCAGCAGATAATCCTCGATATAGGGCCGGTAGCCTTCGCGCGACTCGAAGTCGCCGGAGGTCGGGCGCATGAAGAAATCGCGGCCCCACAAGGCACGCAGATACATGTTGATACGCCGCTGCACATCCACCAGCAGGGTGCCCTTGCGCTCCTTCTGCACCATCGCCAGCGACTCCCTGGAGTCCAGGCTGAAATACTTGATCTGCTCTTCGTAGTTGGTGCGGTGGGCATGAGCGCCCCACAGCGCCCAGCGGCGCAGGCCGCCGAGCGTCAGATGCTGGAACAACACCTCCAGCTTGTTCAGCATCGGCCGCACGCCACGCGGCGCTTGCGCGATCAGGGTATTGATGAATTGCAGGTACTTGATGAAGAGCTCGGCATCACCCAGGCGATTGGCGGCAGTGGCGGCGGTGGCGAGCAGCAGCTCGATCACCGTTCCCGAGGTGCGCGAGGCCAGTTCCAGGGATGCGGTGGCCAAGTCGCCGACGACGTCTTCGCCGACCTCCTTGGCAACCATTGGCGCCTCCTCGATCCAAGTTTCCACCAGCGAGTCGCCCTTGCCTAATCCGCGCATGGCGGCCGCGCCCTTCAGGTAGTTGTCGAGGCCGCGCGGCGAGAACACCTTGGTCGCTTCGTGCCAATTGGCCTGCAAGGCCTCCTGGCTGTGCGGCGACAGGTTTTCCAGCAATTCGGCGTAGCCGGCAAGACTGAAGGACATGGCGGCCGACCTTTAGAAGAAGGTGCTCACCGCCGCATCCAGCGCGTCGCGCATGTCGGGATCGTCGGTGATCGGACGCACCAGTGCGACACGGCAGGCCGCCTGCGGCTTGACGCCCTTGGCGATCAGCGAGCCGGCATAGATCAGCATGCGGGTAGACAGGCCTTCGTCGAGACCGTGGCCCTTGAGGTTGCGCGAGCGCTCGGCGATCGACACCAGCTTGCCGGCCATCTCGGCGCTGGCGCCGGATTCATGCGCCACGATCTCGGTTTCGATGGCGTGCTCGGGATAGGTGAAGTCGAGGCCGCCGAAGCGCTGCTTGGTCGACTGCTTCAGATCCTTCATCAGGCTTTGGTAGCCAGGGTTGTAGGAGATTACGATCTGGAAATCGGGATGGGCCTGTACCAGCTCGCCCTTCTTTTCCAGCGGCAACACGCGGCGGTTGTCGGTCAGCGGGTGGATCACCACGGTGGTGTCCTGGCGCGCCTCGACTACCTCGTCGAGGTAGCACATGGCGCCGTGACGTGCCGCGATGGCAAGGGGGCCATCCTGCCATTCGGTGCCCTGCGCCGACAGTAGGAAGCGGCCGACCAGGTCGGAGGCTGTCATGTCCTCGTTGCAGGCGACGGTGATCAACGGCTTGTTGAGCTTGTGCGCCATGTATTCGACGAAGCGCGTCTTGCCGCAACCTGTCGGGCCCTTGAGCATCATCGGCATGCGTACGGCATAGGCGGCCTCGAACAGTTCCACCTCGTCAGCGACGAAACGATAGTAGGGTTCCCGGGTGATGCGAAATTGATCGATGAGCGTACTCATGGGGTACTCCGGAGAAATAGCCCCGCCGCCTTAGGCAAATCGTCGGCGGGGAACACTTACGGGATCAGACCGTCCTGCCGCGATACACCACCATGGCTGCGCCCTGCGACTGCTTGAAGTTGTCGTAGCCGATTAGGCGCACGTGGTTGTTGGGGTTGGCCTTGTGGCAGGCCTCGGCCTCGGCCAGCACTCGATCGACGTCGGTTTCGCCGAACATTGGAAGCTTCCACATGTACCAGTAAGAGTCCATCAGGTACTCGGGCTCGATATGCTCGATCGCCGGATTCCAGCCCTTCTTCACCAGGTACTCGACCTGCTTCTTGATGCTGGCCGCGTCCATCGCGGGCAGGTAGGAGAAAGTTTCGAACTTCCGGCTGGCAGGGTCGGAGAGGCGGGAGTTGTAATCCATCACGTCAGACATTTCATTTCCTTTCGAATCGGGTTGAGCGCTGGGCGACTTATTTGTGGGCGACGTCGAGCTTGTCGACCGTGTCGAACTCGAACTTGATCTCTTTCCAGGTTTCCATGGCGATCTTCAGTTCGGGCGAGTGCTTGGCGGCCTCGGTCAGGATGGCCTTGCCTTCCTTCTCGACAGCAACGCCCTTGTTGCGCGCCTGGACGCAGGCTTCCAGCGCGACGCGGTTGGCGGCGGCGCCAGCGGCGTTGCCCCAGGGGTGGCCGAGCGTGCCGCCACCGAATTGCAGCACAGAATCGTCGCCGAAGATGGTCACCAGCGCGGGCATGTGCCAGACGTGAATGCCGCCGGAGGCGACCGGCAGCACGCCGGGCATGGAACCGAAGTCCTGGTCGAACATGATGCCGCGGCTGCGGTCTTCCTTGATGAATTCGTCGCGCATGATGTCGATCCAGCCCAACGTCGCGTCGCGGTCGCCTTCGAGCTTGCCGACGACGGTGCCGGAGTGCAGGTGGTCGCCGCCGGACAGTCGCAGGCACTTGGTCAGCACACGGAAGTGGATGCCGTGGTGGGGGTTACGGTCGAGCACGGCGTGCATGGCGCGGTGGATGTGCAGCAGCATGCCGTTGTCGCGGCACCAGTTGGCCAGGCCGGTGTTGGCGCAGAAGCCGCCGGTCAGGTAGTCGTGCATGATGATAGGGGCACCGATCGACTTGGCATATTCGGCGCGCTTGTACATCTCTTCCGGGGTCGGCGCCGTGACGTTGAGGTAGTGGCCCTTGCGCTCGCCGGTCTCTCGCTGAGCCTTCTCGGTCGCTTCCTGCACGAAGTCGAAGCGTTGCCTCCAGCGCATGAAGGGCTGGCTGTTGACGTTCTCGTCGTCCTTGGTGAAGTCGAGGCCGCCGCGCAGGCACTCATAGACGGCACGGCCGTAGTTCTTGGCCGACAGTCCCAGTTTCGGCTTGATGGTGCAGCCGAGCAGCGGACGGCCGTACTTGTTCATGATGTCGCGCTCGACCTGGATGCCGTTGGGCGGGCCGCCGCAGGTTTTGACGTACGCGATCGGGAAGCGCACGTCCTCGAGGCGCAGGGCGCGCAAGGCCTTGAAGCCGAACACGTTGCCCACCAGCGAGGTCAGCACGTTTACCACGGAGCCTTCCTCGAACAGGTCGATCGGGTAGGCCACGAAGGCGTAGAAGCAGGTGTCATCACCCGGCACGTCCTCGATGCGATAGGCGCGGCCCTTGTAGTAGTCGAGGTCGGTCAGCAGGTCGGTCCATACCGTTGTCCACGTACCGGTGGAGGACTCAGCGGCCACCGCGGCAGCGACTTCCTCGCGGGCCACGCCCGGCTGCGGAGTGACCTTGAAGCAGGCCAGGATGTCGGTGTCTTTGGGGGTGTACTCCGGTGTCCAGTAGGTCTGGCGATATTCCTTCACGCCAGCGTTGTAGGTCTTTGCAGCCATTCGCGTCTCCTTTGGGGTTGTCTTGTCGGTGTCCCGACGGCATCGGGATGGCTGCAGTATGGGCAAGCGAAAGACTAAACAAAACTGAATAGTATTTATAATGTCTATAGACTTGCATGTAGTATTCACCCATGCGTTTCAGCCTGCGCCAACTCCAAATTTTTGAAGCCGTGGCCCGCCATCTGTCCTACACACGGGCGGCAGAAGAGCTGCATCTGACGCAACCGGCCGTGTTCATTCAGGTGAAGCAACTCGAGGACAGTGTCGGCCTGCCACTGCTCGACCGCCTCGGCAAGCAGTTGTTTCTCACCGACGTCGGGCGCGAGGTGCTCGCCACCAGCCGTGAGACGGTGCAGGCAATTGAGCGCCTGGAAATGCGCCTAGCCGACATGCAAGGGCTCAAGAAGGGCAAGCTGCGCATCGCCATCGTCACCACCGCGAAGTACCTGATCCCGCGACTGCTCGGCGAGTTCTGCACGCGCTACCCTGGCATCGAGGCCTCGCTCACCGTCACCAACCGCGAGAAGCTGCTCGCCCGACTCACCGCCAATGATGATGACCTCGTCGTGCTCGGCACACCGCCCGAGCACCTTGACGTTGTGGCGATGCCCATTGCCGACAACCCGCTGGTGGTGGTCGCGCGCAACGACCACCCACTCGTCGGCAAGCGAAAAATCAAAGTCAAGCGTATCGCCGAAGAGCCATTCATCCTGCGTGAGGCCGGGTCCGGCACCCGTTTGACCATCGAGCGCTATTTTGCAGAACGAGGACTAGTGCCACGCATCCGCATGGAACTGGGCAGCAACGAGGCGATCAAGCAGGCGATTGCGGGCGGCCTTGGCCTTTCAATCCTGTCTAGCCACACGCTGACGCTCGAGAGCCCGCAGGGACCGCTGCGGGTACTCGATGTCGCTGGGTTCCCACTGATGAGGCAATGGTTTGTTGCCTATCCGACCGGGAAACATCTATCAGCTGTAGCTGAGGCGTTTCTTGATCGCTTGTTGGGAGATCAGAAGGCGTTAAGTTGATTGGGGTTATCAGCGAACTGCTGGCTGACTACCAAACTATGTAAGCCATCAGTTCGGAGTGGTATCGCTAATCCTTTCTATCCCGTATCTGTTTGAGATCGAGGGCAAGGGCTTTCTGTGTCTGTTCAGTCATGACTTACACCTCCGCAACGCTCGAACACGGCTCGCCGCGCTGAATGCGCGCCTGCGTCAGCTGGTTCTTTGAGGTCGTCTTGGCGGGCATGTCCGTCACCTGATGGGCAAGACAAGAAATATCCACTTTGCGCGATTGGCGACCACACCGCAAGCCGCACCTGCTCCGACTGTGCGACCGGCCGCCTCAACCGGCGATCGCGGCCTTGTTGGCGGCCAGCCAGTCGCGGTACTTGATCGGCTTGCGGCCAGTGAGCAGCTCGAAATCGCCGGTGACGTCGGCGAAGCCGCCAGCCTTGGTGTTGGTGTCGAACGAAGCGAACACTTCCGCCATGCCTTGCGGCATGCCGCCGGCCACCATGCCCTGGATCAGGCCGTCGAGCGGCACCTGCACCACCTCGATCGGCCGGCCGGCGGTTTCGCTGACCATGCGTGCGGTCTCTTCGGTGGTGAAGGCTTCGGCGCCGCTCAGCGTATAGGTGCGCTTGCCGGTGTCGTTGCCCGCCAACGCCGTGGCGGCGGCCAGCGCGCAGTCCTCGCGGGCGATCCAGGCCAGGCGGCCGTCGCCGGCAGCCGTGTACCACGTGCCGCCGGCCAGCAGGTGCGGCAGGGTGAAGAACAGGTTCTCCATGTACCAGTGGTCGCGCAGGATGGTCCAGCTCATCGGGCTGGCGGCAAGCGCGCGCTCGGTGCCCAGATGGTCGGGCGCGAACAGCACGGCCGAGGTTTCCGGCCTGGGCATCGACGTGTAGACGGCGTGCGCGACACCGGCCTTCGTCGCGGCGTCGATGGCATTGCGATGCTGCGCGAGGCGGCGGCCGGGCTGGTCGAGCGCATCGGTGCTGATCAACAGCAGGCGCTGCGCGCCGGCGAAGGCGGTGGCCAGCGAGCCAGTATCGTCGAAGTCGGCGCGGCGCACGCCCACGCCGCGGGACGCGAGGGCGGCGAGCTTGTCGGGGTTGCGCGTGGCGGCGATGATGTTGCGCGCGGGGACTTTCCGCGTGTCGAGCAGATGGGCGATGACGCGCTGGCCGAGGTGGCCGGCGGCGCCGGTGACGAGCAGGGTGGCGGACATGGCGGAACTCCTTGTTGGCAATCAACCGGGATGGCTGATCTGGTGCTATAGTTCTTTTATAGTACTTAGGCTACAATTTGCCGCAAGTACGGATACAACCCTTACCTGGTTACCTCAATGTTACCGTCGAGGCACGAGATGACACTGCATGCACTCAAGAGCCAGCTGGCCACGGCCTGCCCGATCCGCGACGTGGTGGACCGCGTCGGCGACCGCTGGACGGTGCTCGTCCTGACCGAACTCGGCGCCGGCACCCTGCGCTTCGGCGAACTCAAGGCGCGCATCCCCGACGTTTCCCAGCGCATGCTGGCGCAGACGCTGCGGCGGCTCGAGGAGGATGGTTTCCTTTTGCGCCAGGTGTTTCCGACCAGCCCGCCCAAGGTCGAGTACAGCCTGACGGCGCTCGGCCGCTCCTTCATGGCGCCGGTCAGGGCCATGATCGAATGGGCCGCGGAGAATCATGCGGCCGTGCGCGCGGCGCGCGCGGCCTACGGCGGCCGCCCGGCGGCGATAGCGGCGAAATGATTCGCACCCACCACGAAACCATGAACAACCACTTTCGCCCCGTCGCGCTCGAACATGCGAGCCGCCTGATCAATCATGGCCCGACCGTGCTGGTGACGAGCACGGACGGCAAGCGCCGCAACGTGATGGCGGCCGCCTGGTCGATGCCGGTGGAATTCACGCCGCCGCGCGTCGCGGTGGTCATCGACAAGCGCACCTTCACCCGCGAGCTGGTCGCGGCCAGCGGCAGCTTCGGACTGATTCTTCCCGGCGCGGCGCTGGTCGATCTCACCTATGCGGTTGGCAGCGCGAGCGGGCGCGAGTTCGACAAGTTCGCCCGCCACGGCATCGACGCGAAGCCGGGGCCGGTGCTCGGCGTGCCGATCATCGAGTGCGGCTGCGCGGCATGGCTCGAATGCCGGCTGATTCCCGAGCCGCATGCCGAGGATGCGTACGACACCTGCTTCGCCGAGGTGGTCGCCGCGGCGGCCGACGCGCGCATTTTCGCGGGCGGCCACTGGTCCTTCCGCGACGACAACGCCGCGCTGCAGACGATCCACCACCTCGGCGGCGGCAACTTCGTGCGCGCCGGCGGTGTTGTGCACGCACGCGTGCTCTAGCTGACTTGCACCGTGTCCGCGCGCGGCCGCGAAATGCGAAGGAAATAGACCAGCACGACGATCCCCGCCAGCAGCACGCTCACCGTCGCCGCCAGCCAGAAACCGGCCGCGCCGCGCGCCGGACCGAGCATATCGGTGAGGCCGAGCAGGTAGCCGCCGCCGAGGCCGACGCCCCAGAGCGAGAAGGCGTAGACGAGCATCGGCACGGTGGTCTTCTTGTAGCCGCGCAGGACATTGACGATCACTGCCTGCAGCGCGTCGGCGAGGTGGTAGAAGGCGATGATGCCAATCAGTCCCGTCGCCACCGCGCGCACCTCGGCATCGGGCGTATAGGCCGCCGCCAGCCGGTCCGCGCCCAGCCAGAGCGCCAAGCTCACCACCGCAGCGACGACCAGCCCGACGCCAAGCCCGACCAGCCCGGCGTGGCGTGCTTCCGCTGGCTTGCCGGCGCCCAATGCATGGCCGGCCAGCACCAGCGCCGCATGACCGATCGAGAGTGGGATCATGAAGGTCAGCACGGTCAGATTCGAGGCGATCTGGTGCGCGGCCGAGAAGGTGGGTCCGAGGCGGGCGATGAACAGCGCCATGAAGGTGAAGGCGGTGACATCGACCAGCAGCGTCGCGCCGATGGGCAGGCCGAGCTTCATCAGCGCCAGGATGGGTTGCCACTTGGGCAAAGTCAGCCGTGAGAACACGCCGTATTCGGCGCAGTCGCTCTGCCGCGCGCACCACGACCATGCGATGATCGCCGTGCCCCAGGAGATCGCCGCCGTCGACGCTGCGCAGCCGGCGGCGCCCATGCCGAGCTGGAACATGAACAGGGCGTTCAACGGCACCTTGGCGGCCAGGCCCATCAGGTTGAAGGCCATGATGGCGCGCGGCCGGCCGATGCCGGTCATGAAGCCGTAGAAGATGCGAAACATCATGCCTGGCGCCATGCCCCAGGAGACGGCGTCGAGATAGGCGCGCACCTTGGCCTCGACCGGCGGCGTGAGGTGCGACAGCGCGATGAAGGGCTCGGGATGGCGCAGCAGGATCGTGCCGAGTAACGAGAGCGCCAGGGCAAGCCAGGCCGACTGGCGCACGTCCTCACCGATCTCGGCGCGCCGGCCGGCACCGTAATGCTGGGCGACGGTCGGCGTCAGAGCCAGCAGCACGCCCATGCTGGTGACGAACACGGTGATGTAGATGGCCGCGCCGATGCCGACGGCAGCTAGGTCGAGCGCCGACAGCCGGCCCGCCATCATGGTGTCGATGACGCCGTTGGCGACGACGGCCACCTGCGCGACGAGCACGGGTCCGGCGAGGTCGAGCAGTC
>Ga0187786_10000058_pt1 | contig 34380 bp, 37 predicted proteins | sample 0815_BV2_10_20_M_FD_132449 | JGI IMG/M metagenome (GOLD analysis project Ga0187786, IMG submission 132449) | Tropical peat soil microbial communities from peatlands in Department of Meta, Colombia - 0815_BV2_10_20_MG | ecosystem: Environmental > Terrestrial > Soil > Wetlands > Peat | place...
AGTATCGTAAATATAGCGAACATCAGAAGCAGTGCAATTCCGACCAATGAGGCCCTGCGCCTGCCCTTCTCGCCGCGATCAATGTACGGGATGAAGAGAAGAAGACATACATACATTACCGGAATAATCACGGTGCCGATGATTGCGGTCCTGCCCGGGAAATATCCAATTAGCTCGAAGAGCCAAAGAAAGTACCATTCGGGTCGAGGTTGAAACGGCTTCAGAAAATCGATCTGCCGTCCGATCGATGGTGGATAGAGCAAGGCGAGAATGATCACTATCTCAAAACAAATGAAGATGGTCGCGATAATCTCTGATAGATAGTCGGGATAAAAGCGCTTATCGCCTCTTTTTTCGCTTCTTGCTTCCACGGTTTCATGATTATGTTCATCAGTATTGTTCATAGGTTTCTGGATATGCCCTGCCTCTTCACCATATGGAAATGCGCCCAAAGAAGTGCAGAGATTGAAAGAGGCAAATAAAGTATATGCAGACTATAAAATCTTACAATGGTTGCGCCGCTTACTTCAGGGCCGCCTCTGAAGGCATTCATGATATCGACTCCGATGAACGGCACGTTCGTGGCCATTGCCGTCCCCACCTCGGTCGCCCAGTACGCCTTCTGGTCCCACGGCAGCAGGTATCCAGTAAACCCTGAAAACATGACAAGGACGAAAGTCATGGCGCCAATCATCCAGTTCAGATCGCGCGGGGGCCGATATGCCTTCGACACAAAAACGCGCATGGTGTGAAAGATTATCGAGATTATAAAAAGGGAAGCCGACCACTTATGCAGGCCCCGTATAAGCCATCCCATCCTGACCTCATTGGTTATCATAACTATGCTGCGAAATGCTTCCTTCTCCGACGGCACATAATAGAGCGAAAGGAGAAGCCCCGACGAGGCGAGCATTAGAAAATAAGCGAACGCCATCCCACCGAAGCAATAAGTATAGCCGAGGTCCGATGGCACCCGCCGCTGAAGGAACCTGGCATGCGGCTTCTTCAGCCCGAAGCGATAGTCGAGCCAATCGAACACCTTGCCCACTAGACTGTCACTCCGATATAGACCTTGCCGGATTCTATCTTTACAGGAAGGCGATTCAGAGGCTTGGGAGGCGGACCTGCAATTACGCGACCGCTGATATCGTACCGCCCTCCATGGCAAGGGCAGAGGAATTCCTTTCGGTTATTGTCCCAGTTGACATAGCATCCAAGGTGAGTGCATACAGGAGAAAAGATGACAAGTCCGCTTTCACCGACAACCAGGAATGCCCTGTTGAGCACTTCATTATCATCAACGGCATATTTGAATTCGACCTTGCGGACGCCGCGCCTTGGCAGCTCATCTTCATCGATCGCGAAGACGTACTGCAAGCGGCGCTTCTTTGACACTGAAGGATAGACATACCACAATGCAGCAAGCACCACTGCAACCACCAATGCCGAAAAAGACTTGATAATGCCTATGAGAAACGCCCTGCGAGTCATGAACCCATCCTGACGGGACGCATGAAACGGGCGCGCTTCCTTATTCTCCCCGGTTCAGCGCATGATGAAAAGGCTTGCCTATTTTGAAGTGGAGTGCTTTCTTGGCCGGCACCTGCACCTTTTCACCGGTTTTCGGGTTCCTTGCCACCTTGCCGTCGCGTTGCTTTAGCCTGAAATTTCCAAACCCTCGGATCTCTATCTTTTCACCGCGCGCAAGGGCGTCTTTCATACCGTCAAATACGGTGTTGATAATTGTTTCGACCTGTTTCTTGGTCAACCCTTCTACCTTCTCGGTAACCTTTTCGATCAGCACTGATTTTGTCATTATCTTTCTCCCCCAAAAAAAGTCGCGCAATATTTTCAGTGAGCGGTCCAAATCTAAATCCGGCCGGCCCACGCGATTTACGGCATATACATATAATACATGTATTTAAGATGCAGGTCCGGCAGCACATGGGAAAGCCCCTCGGGTACCCTGCCATCCAGGAATTTTAATATCATCCCCTTCTCTGACTTCGAAACGACTTCGGGCTCGCCTTCTATCCCGGCCAGTTTCCCAGCTGCCTTGACCGCATCATCCAGATCGCCTATTTCATCCACCAGCCCTATACCAATCGCCTGCCGACCCGAAAAAATCCTTCCGTCCGATATTTGGCGGGCTTTATCAAGAGGCATCTTACGGCCTTCCGCCACTGCGGAAATGAACTGCTCGTGGACATCGTCCATTACGCTCTGAATTATCCGGCGCTCGTCCTCCCCGATACCCCGGAAGACAGAAGCAAGGTCTTTGTTCTTCCCGCTCTTGACGACTTCGGTCTTAATGCCCACTTTGTCGAGGAGCCCCTTAAGATTCGGGACCACCATGATAACCCCGATCGAGCCGGTAATCGTCCCTGGATTGGCTATGATACGGTCAGCCGGGGCAGATATATAGTAACCTCCTGAGGCAGCCACCGAGCCCATCGAAATTACCACTTTCTTGATTGCCTTCGCCTTCCTGATCTCATCATAGATCTCCTGCGACGGCACCACGCCGCCACCCGGACTGTCGACGCGCATGACAATGGCCCTGACAGAGGTATCCTTTACATATCCCTTGATTTCGTCCACTACCGTCTTTGCCTCGACTATCGGCCCTTCCACCCGCACAAGCGCCACCTTCTCGCGTGAGCCCTTGCTGACAAGCGTAAATATAACGCTGATGAAGAGCAGAAAGAAGACAAAGAGAGAGCCAAAGAGTATCGCCCTACCTGCTTTCATTGGACCTCACGTTCTTCATGCTTAGGCCTATCTTGCGCTCCTCGACGTTCATCTTTATGATCCTTACCCTGACCTCGTCCCCTTCGTTAAGCTCACGGGCGGTGTCTATTTCGGATGAGTAGATCAGGCCTTCCACACTATTATCAAGCTCCACAAAAATCCCGAAGTCGCTCTTACGCAGCACTTTCCCCACAAATTCCTCGCCGAGCTTGAATTTCACCGGAATCTCAGCCTCCCATGGATCACCAGTCAGCTGCTTGATGCCCAGGGCCATGCGCTCACGCTCCGGATCGAGACTGAGGATTACCGCTTCAACTTTTTGTCCCTTCTTCAGCACCTCGGACGGGTGTTTTATATGCTTGGTCCAGGACAGGTCGGCAATGTGTATCAGACCATCCACCCCCTCGGGCAACCGCACGAATGCTCCGAAATCAGTAATTGTTTTCACCTTGCCGACAATCTTCTGGCCAATCTTGTAATGTTCTCCGATAAGCTCCCATGGCTTCGGCCTGAGCTGCTTAAGGCTGAGCGAGAGTCTCTTTTCCTCTTTGTTCACATTGATTATCTTGGTCTCTATGGTCTCACCAGCCGACACGTACTTAGACGGATGCTTCTGGCGCGGGGACCAGTCCAGCTCCGATATATGGATCAGGCCCTCCAGCCCTTCCTCTACCTCTACAAAAACACCGTAATCCGTAATGTTCACAACCTTGCCTGTTATCGTCATGCCCGTCTGATATTTCTGTTCGACGGACAGCCACGGATTCGGTTTCTTTTGCTTGTAGCCCAGGGTGACTTTCCTTGACTCTTCGTCATACTTCAGCACGATAAATTCCTTTTCATCGCCGACAGCAAAGAACTCCGAGGGATGATTGACCCTTCCCCAGGAAATATCGGAGATATGCAGAAGCCCGTCTATGCCGCCCAGATCCACGAAGACGCCGTAATCGGTTATATTCTTTATTATTCCCTTAAGGATAACCCCTTCCTTGAGATGCTTAAGGGTCTCCTCTCGCAGCACCTTGACCTGTTCTTCAACAATGGAGCGGCGGGAAACGATCAATGTCATGCCGGCGCCTGCTCCGGGGCCATGCCCGCGTACAGGAATCATTTTCAGGATTTTGAGCGGTACTGTCTGTCCGACGTAGGCGTCCAGATTCTTCACCGGCTTTATATCGATCTGAGAACCCGGCAGAAACGCCTTTATGCCCATGACGTTGACGATCAACCCGCCTTTGGTCTTTTCCGTAACCTTTCCTTCGACAGTGAGGTTTTTTTCGAGTGCTGATGTAAGCGTCTCCCATGCCTTTATTCTTGAGGCCCTCTCCCTGGAAAGATATACGACTCCCTCCTGGTCATTGATCCTCTCGATAAATACATAAATTTCATCATCGGCCTTCAGGGTCTTCAGTTCCTCGGCGCTAAACTCCGACACCGGTACAGTGCCCTCCGATTTATATCCAATGTCGACGACGACACCATCCGATTTGACAGCAATGACACGCCCTTTTACCACCTCTCCGCTCTGGATCCTCTGGAGGGTTTCAGCATACATCTGCTCAAGTTCTTTGGACTCTTCGTTCGTCTGCATGTTCATACTGTTACGTTCCTCCTAAATGTCGGATTCTGTCCGCAACTTCGTCTATTATCCAGTCGGGCGTCGAGGCACCCGCGGTAATACCGACCTTTTTGACATGAGCAAACCATTTATCCTTGATCTCGGAAGCAGTTTCTATATGATACGTCGGCACCGACATTGAAATACAGTAATTTGCAAGCTGAGTAGTGTTGGCGCTGTTTTTACCTCCGACAACAATCATTGCATCCACCTCGCGCGCCATTTCCCTCGTCTCCTTCAACCTTAGCGCTGTAGAGTTGCAGATAGTGTTGAAAACTTTCAGTTCCTTGACCCTGTCGATTGCCTCATCGACAAATTTCCTGAGCGTGCCTACTGGCTGAGTCGTCTGCACTACAACGCCTACTCTAACTTTCAGCCTTGGCATGGTGTCGTCCTTGTTGACCACCACTACGTTCGGCCCCGCATAGCTCATAAGCCCCTTGACCTCAGGGTGCTCCCTGTCCCCGATTATCACCACCTGATACCCCTCTTCATTGAGCAGCCTGGCATAATTCTGCGCCTTCTTTACAAAGGGGCACGTAGTGTCGATTACCTGATACTTCTTTTTGCCAAGGTTATCGGATATCTCTTTCGGCACTCCGTGGGTTCTAACAATCAGCGTCTTGATCTTCGGGCTGTCGATCGATTCAACCGGCCGCACACCCTCGGCCTTCAATCTCTCGATCACCTGCGGATTATGTATTATCGGTCCGAGCGTAAAGACTCGCTCGCTCTTTTTCGCCGCATCGAAGGCCATGTCTACAGCTCTCTTCACGCCGAAGCAGAAGCCTGCGCGTTTCGCCGTGATCACCTTTATTTTACCCGCCAACAGACACCTCGCAATGAGACCCGAGACTCAAAGGGACTAAACTCTAAGATACAGAATTTTGCACATAAATTCAAGGATATATCACTTGGCCATCCGTACGATCAAGTCAACGACCTTCTCAATAGACATATTTGTTGAATCTATGTAGACTGCATCATCAGCCCTCGTCAGCGGCGCAATATCACGGTTCTTGTCTCTGAAGTCCCTTTCCCGTACGTCTTTCAAGGCTTCTTCCATGGTTATCGACATACCATTTCCATTAAGTTGATGATAACGTCTAAGCGCACGCCCCTGCTCTGAGGCATCAAGATAGATCTTTATAGCCGCATCCGGAAATACAACCGTTGTCATATCCCTTCCTTCTGCAACGATGTTGAAGTCCCGGCCCGCCGCCTTCTGCATGACAAAAAGATATTCCCTTACGCTTTTTCTTGCAGAGAATACAGAGGCAAAATGCCCGGCATCGGGTGTTCTGATGGCTTCGGATACATCCTCTCCGTTCAACAGAACCTTCTCTCCCTCCAGTTTGATGTCAGCGTCCTGTGCCGCATCCGCAATGACCGAATCGGCGGCGTCGGCGCCGACCCCCTTTTTTGTCAGGTGGAGGGCCAGGGCGCGATACAAGGCCCCGGTGTCAAGATACTGATATCCCAGCCACCCGGCAACCAGTCGCGAGACCGAACTCTTCCCTGCGCCGGAAGGACCGTCTATCGCTATGACCTTTGACAGACTATGCCTCCAGTCCCCTGAGTTTTTCAAAAAACCCCGGAAATGATATGTCCGCGCACGATGCGTTGTTTATAACCGTCGGACCATGAGCAAGCAGGGCGGCGATTGAAAGTGACATGGCTATCCTGTGATCGCCATAGCTTTCGACGCGGCCTCCGCTGAATTGAGCATTCCCCGTGATATCCATCCCGTCGGGATATTCCCTCACCTCGACGCCAAGCTTTGCAAGTTCGGTTGCCATGGCCTTGATCCTATCGGATTCCTTGACCCTCAGTTCCTGGGCGCCCCTTATCTCGGTAACGCCGTCAGCACAACTGGCTAATATGCAGAGTATAGGGAATTCATCTATAAGCGAGGGGACTATGTCGCCGCCGATTTTTACAGCCTTGAGCGCGGGGGCCGTAGAACAGACAATGTCTGCAACAGGCTCGCCGGAAACATCCATCGAGTTCTCTATTTTAATTTCAGCTCCCATGTCAGCCAAGACCTTAAGCAGCCCGGTTCTGGTAGGATTCATGCCTACGCCCCTGATTAAAACCTCTGAATTCGGGACGAGAAGCGCGCCGGCAATGAAAAAAGCTGCGGAAGAGAAATCCGACGGGACAGCTACATCAGTTGCCCGAAGCCTCGCATTTCCTTTTACTGAAACCCTCAGACCGTCCACGCAGATTTCAGCCCCCATTGCCGCAAGCATCCGCTCTGTATGGTCCCGCGATTTCTGAGGCTCGCTGATCACAGTGACGCCGTTTGCAAAAAGCCCTGCCAGCATTATGCATGACTTCACCTGAGCAGATGCAACCGGCATAGTGTAATCTATCGCTTTAAGCCCGGCCCCCCTTATCGCCAAAGGCGGATACCTATCGCCGCCCCTGGCAAAAATCGACGCGCCCATCTGCTTGAGCGGATTGATGACGCGGGCCATAGGCCGCTGCTTCAGGGAGTCGTCTCCGGTAAGGACGGAGAGGAACGGATTGCCGGCAAGCACTCCTGACAACAATCTTATAGTTGTACCGGAATTGCCGCAATCCACAACATCGAAGGGCTCTGCAAGGCCGCGAATCCCTTTACCCTCAATGATAATTTCCCCGGATGCGTCTTCGATGATATTGACGCCGAGCATCCTGAATGCCCTTATTGTGCTTAACGGGTCTTCAGCCCTAAGAAAATTCCGCACGACGCTTTTGCCTTCGGCAAGCGATGCGAACATAATCGTTCTGTGCGAAATGGACTTGTCAGGCGGAGGTACGACCTCCCCGCTCAATCCGTTTGATTTTGTAAGCTCAACTGTCTGCATTATCGTGCACCTTCAACCTTCATGATTCACCAGCATATATAACGAAAAATCGTTAGATGCTCATCCTCAGCTTCTGCGCCCTGGCAAACTCTCTTTCGACTGCGGCCCAATCGTTTTCAGCCATGCACTTTTCTATCCTATCCAGGTTTTCCCTGAAGAGTTTGAGGACCTTACTCAAGTTGTCGCGGTTCATCATGCAGATATCCCTCCACAACTCCGGCGAACTCGCAGCAATCCTAGTTGTGTCCCTGAAGCCGGCCCCGCTGTATTTGATGCATTCAGGATCAATGCTCTCGACTGCATTAACAAGGGCATAGGCTATGACGTGCGGCATATGGCTTACAAGTGAAAATATCTCGTCATGTCTGAAAGGGTCCATCAACTCGACAGATCCGCCTATAGCCTGCCAAAGCAGGACGATTCTTTCGACAGCTGCCCTGTCTGAGCGCCATGTCGGCGTGATTATACATCGAGCTCCGACAAACAGGCTGCCGCGTGCATCGTCGATACCCGCCTTTTCGCTGCCTGCAATAGGATGTGACCCTACAAAATGGACGCCATCAGGCATGAGCTCCTCGATCTCGCCTACCATCAGGCCCTTAATACTGCCGACATCCGTGACCAGCGCACCCCGCTTCAAAGCAGGGGCCGTCTCAGCTGCCATATCCTTCAGAATACCCACCGGAGTGCACAGGACTACCAGATCGGCCCCTGCTGCAGCATCGGCAGCATCCAGCAGATAGTCGTCGATGATGTTGCGCTGCCTTGCACGCCTGAGGTTCTCCTCTTTCCGCCCGCAACCTGTAATTGTGCCGCATAATCCTTTTTCTCGCAAGGACAAAGCAACTGATGCGCCTATCAGCCCGACGCCGATGACGGCTACTTTATTGAAATATAACTCCATGGATAGATTCATCCGATCTTCAGCAAATTCGCAGACTCTCTTTCAGCGCCTCGACGTAGCGCCTGTTTTCCCCGGGCAACCCCACTGTTACCCTTATCTGTTCGGGTCCTACGGGCCTGACGATTACTCCTTTCCTGAGAAGCGACTCGAACAGCTCCCGCGAGTCTCTGCCGAGCAGCATATAAATGAAATTGGCCTCTGTTGGAACATATTTAATACCGAGTGAGTCCAGCTCCCTTGAAAGATAGTGCTTGCCTTCTTCGTTGATGTCTATTGAGCGCTTCAGGTGCTCCTCATCTTCAAGCGCCGCCAATGCCGCCTCCTGGGCCAGCGCATTGGTGTTAAAGGGCTCCCTGATCTTGTTCATCTCGTCCAGTATCTCCCGCCTTGCAATCCCATAGCCGATCCTCAGTGACGCCAAGCCGTATGCCTTCGAAAAGGTGCGCAGGATTAAGATATCCCTGCCCCGCGCAAAATACGAGATCGAGTCTACATATTCAGCGTCGCGAACGTACTCGAAATAGGCTTCGTCCATTACAACAAGCACCCCTTCCGGCACCCTTTTCATGAAGGCCTCAAATTCCGCCTTCCTGTTAATCGTGCCGGTCGGATTATTCGGATTTGCAATGAAAACCATGCGGGTCTTAGCCGTAATTGCATCGGCCATGGCAGACAGGTCGTGGGCATAATCCCTCAGAGGGGTCTCAATCGCAACCCCTCCGGAGGACTGAACGCCCATAGAGTAGACGACAAACGAAGGCGCTGCCATGATCGCCTCATCCCCGGCGCCGACAAATGTACGTATCGCTATGTCGAGCAGCTCGTTGGAACCGTTGCCAAGCATAATCTCGTCCGGAGCCACTTTACGGCCGTCTGCCGACAGTTTTTTCGAAAGTGCTGCCTTCAGATAATATCCGTTCCCGTCCGGATAACGGCAGAGCTCGCCGGCGTTGTCAAGGCACTTCTTCAGGGCTGCCACAGCCTTCGGAGATGGTCCGGCAGGGTTCTCGTTCGATGCAAGCTTGATGCACTCGGTTATTCCGAGTTCCCTTTCAAGCTCCTTAATAGGCTTGCCGGGAACATACGGCTTGATTCGCGACACATATTCAAGAGGTTTGGGCATTGCGAACTCCTCGATTTTATCCGGAATGCCCAGCCTCACCCGATGCCGGACCATGCAGACCCTCCCGGAACAGGCTATCTCTCGTCGACCGGGTAAGATCCAAGGTGCGTCAGGTAAAGACAGTGTTCCTTGACCCTTTCAATAGTCTTCCGGACTTTCTCATCGTCTATATGGCCCTCCATATCGACGAAAAAGATATATTCCCAGGCCCTTCTTTTTGAAGGTCTCGACTCTATCTTGGAAAGGTTTATTCTGGTTTCCTTGAAGGGATAGAGGACGTCATAGAGGGCTCCAGGCCTGTTCTTAAGAGAAAACATAATGGAAGTCTTATCCGATCCCGATTTGCCGGGCGATTCCTTGGCTATTACGAGGAAGCGCGTGAAGTTGTTCCGTTTGTCCTCTATATGGCGCCTTATGAACTTGAGATCATAGAGCTTTGCGGCAAGTTCGCTCGCAATGGCAGCCGCCTCATCGTCGCCTGACACCATCTCGGCAGCCTTGGCTGTGCTGACTGCAGCAAGGACCGGAATGCCGGTCATATTGGTCTCAAGCCAACCCCGGCATTGAGCGAGCGCCTGCGGGTGCGAATATATTCTTCTGACCCTGCCTTTTTCTCCGCTTTTGGAAAGCAGATTATGCGAAACCTCAAGCAGGACCTCCGCAGCAATCTTCAGGTCATAATCCATGAACATGTCGAGCGTATGGCTGACAACACCTTCACTTGAATTCTCTATCGGGACGAGTCCGTAATCCGCCTCTCCGTATTCGACAGCATCGAATACGGATTTTATGCTTTCAACCGGTATGTATTTTGCCGAGGAGCCGAAATGCCGGATCGAAGCAAGATGCGTGAATGTGCCCTCCGGTCCGAAATAGGCCACCCTCAAAGGCTCCTCCAGCGCCAAGGATGCAGAAATGATCTCCCTGAAGATAATCTTGAGCGCATCGTTTGGAAACGGCCCCTTGTTCATGGTAACCAGCCGCTTGATAATAGCGGCTTCCCGTTCAGGCACATGAAATTTCTGTTTTGCCTTGCGCTTGACGCCTGCTATCTCGACCGCTACCGCCGCACGCTTGTTAAGAAGCTCCAGCAGAGACGCATCTATACGATCAATTTCCCTTCTTAATCCCGTCAGCACGGAGGCTCCATCTTTCTTTCGCATAGAGATTTAATATACAAGATTACCCTTATTTTTTCAATATTTACAATTAGCGTAGGGGGTTCTATCCAAAGCCCGGCAGCCCAAAAAAATTCTCTAAATTTAAAAAAACTCCTACAATTCAATTAAAGATGTTATTATTAAAGCATTAGTGTTGAATTGCAGCTGGGGCATTTCTCATTATAATGCTTATTAAGGGAGGCGCTGCAGTTCGTTTCGTCAACCGTCAGCACTGAATGGAAGATATCCGACCCATCAATGACAATCTGAAAACGGCCACTATTCTTGCGGTAGACGACGACCCGTATGTACTGGAATATGTCTCGTCGCTCCTGGGTGAGTATGGCTACAGTTACATCGCGTGCAGAAACGCGGAAGATGCATTCCAGAAGTTTATGACCGTCTCAGTCGATGCGGTGCTGACCGATATAAAGATGCCCGCTGTCTCAGGGATCGACCTGCTTGAGAAGATTTGCCTTGTGCGGTCCGACATACCGGTGATCCTCATGACGGCGCATGCCGAAATAGATATCGCCGTCGATGCAATCAAGAAAGGGGCTTTCGACTTCATAATCAAGCCCTACCGCTCCGAACAGCTGATCCATTCGGTCGAGAAGGCGGTCAAGTATCGCCGTCTGACAGAAAAGGAAAAAGAGTACAAAAAGACGCTTGAAGAAACCGTCGAAAGGCGAACCCGCGAATTGCGAGAAGCCCTGACCATGCTCAGGAATATGAGCGCAGAGCTTATAGACCGCCTTACCGTCGTGGCTGAATTCAGAGATACCGGCACCGGCTTTCACAACTCGCGCATGGGGCGTTACGCCAAAGAGATCTCCCAGGCACTGTCGATGCCGCCTAAATTCACCGAAGCGGTAACCTTCGCAAGCCCGCTGCATGATATCGGCAAGGTCGGCATCCCGGATACAATATTGCTCAAACCTGCATCCCTCTCAAAGCCGGAAGTGGAAATTATGAAGAACCACACATCAATAGGCGAAAAAGTCCTCGCCGGCTCATCATATCCATTTATTCAGATGGCTGCTTCGATTGCGCTTAATCACCACGAGAGATGGGACGGAACCGGTTACCCCCGCGGGCTTAAACAAACCGATATACCTGTTGAGGGCAGAATAGTCATGCTCTGCGATCAATACGATGCTCTAAGGAGCAGCAGACCTTATAAACAGCCCTTGTCGCACGATGAGACGGTTCACATCATAACCGTCGGCGACGGCCGGACATTGCCGGAGCACTTCGACCCTGACGTGCTGAACATCTTCAGGAAAATCTCCGACCGCTTCAACGAAATCTTCAGCGACTTCAAGGAATAGCTGATCATTCGTCTCCAATATTCTTATCGCCGGGTCTGAGCTTTCTGTTGATCTGGGTGACAATGCCGTGACACATGGCGAGTTCCCATTCGGTCAGCCCGGCCCTTCCGATAAAGTGTTTGAGGTTCTGCATGATCTTCTTTTCAAGGTCACGGTCGCCCCTGGGGATGTATTCCAGCGCTTTCAAGGTAGCAGATATTTTTTTGTACAAGAAATTCATATCCTCGTGAGGGACAAGCCGCACCGGCTTTGTATCCGGCTCTGAATCTCTGTAATCGGCCCTCGAAAGCTCATACGCCACTATCAGCACCGCCTGGGCCAGATTGAGCGAAGGCTGCTCGCTGCTGACGGGTATCGACATAAGGAAACCGCATTCCTCAACTTCTTCATTGAAGAGCCCCCTGTCCTCCCTGCCGAAGAGTATTGCAACCTTGTTCTCCTGAGCCAGTTCGCGGAGACTGCGGGCTCCACTGTCAACCGGATAGATAACCCCCCTTCTCTTGCCCTTTCTTCTGGTTGTGCCTGCAACAATGGTCTTGTCTCTGAGGGAATCTTGCAGGGTATTATAGATGGCTGCAGATTCGAGCACATCAAGGGCGTTGTGTGCAAACCATCCTGTTTCGTCGGTCATAGGAGGAGGCGATACAAGAGCGAGCCGTCTGAAACCCATATTTTTGATCGCTCTGGCCGATGCGCCGATATTGCCTGGTTCGCGCGGACCGACGAGAATAAAGGTGACGTTATCCTTCCAGTTTTTCATAGTACAAGCATTATGCAACTATCTCCAGTCCAAAAAAAAGGCGGGACCGATGTCCCGCCTTCAAGGTTCGAAGTGATTAGCAGCCTTCGACTGCCTTCTTCTTCATGACCTTTCCGTCTTTTACGGTGACCTTATCGCCCATCTTACAGGTCTTGCCGTCGCCCTCAGCGACGACCTCTTTTCCGTCAGCACCCTTCACGGTGATCTTGTTTCCGTCGATCTTTGTAATCGAGCCCTTCATATCGGCTGCGAAGCCAAGACCGGCTACCGTGAGGGTGAATATTACGGCTACAATCAGTACCAGATATCTCTTCATCAACTGCACCTCCTGTTTGTTTGAAGATCAGCCCGAATCGGGCTTTTCCTGCTTATTAATTTTACAATATCGACAGCTTTTTCATCCAGTCCGACTTAATCCTGCATCGGCTTGATGAACATAAAGTACACCATTGTCCAGTTGCCAAGGATGATGAAAACGGTTGCTACAATGCTTTGAAGCGCCAATCCCGACACACCTGTCAGGGCATGACCGACCGTTCAGCCACCGGCAAGGGCACCACCGATTCCCATGACAACACCGCCGAAAAACACCCTCAGCAATTCGGCAGCCTCCCTAGGGGTAGTCAGCTTGAACTCGCCAAGTCCTTTGGCGCTGATGAATGCGCCCAGAGGAACCCCAAGAATGTAAAGCGAGCTCCATGATATTGCGCCGTAGCCGAATATGCTGAACAGCTGGTCATTCTTGGCACCGCTGTCTCCCGTAAGGAAAAAAAACATCGACTCAGCAAGAGGTCCCGAAAATGAAAGCCCTCTAGCGCGCCCGCCCCACTGATAAGAAGTCCACCATGCGCCGATGATTACCAAGCCGACAAGCAGGCCGCCGAGCGACCAGGACCATCCCTTCTTGGGCTGCTTTCCGAAGGGTTTCCCTTTGATAATTACGGGCAGCATGGCCACCACAATTACCGCGATAATGATCCATTTGTACTGCGGCCCTCCAAAGATGTCCCAGAGGGCCGGATTCATGATCGCATCATCTCCGGTACCGATTGAAACCTTATAGCCCTTCAGAAACTGCATGAGGGGCTGAAGAGGTCCATGATAGCTTGCTATAAGCGACAAGCCAAAACCAAGCATGGCGACGAATGCAGCAAAAGTTCCTTCGCCTTGTTTATACAGGACGCCACTTCCGCACCCGCCGGCCATTACAATGCCCAGGCCGAAAATATAACCTCCGACAACAGCGGCTATCGGGGCAAAAGTCTGCCTCGTCAACCCATCATCGCCTAGAAGTCCCAACGCCTCCAGACCGTTTGAGCCTACTATAGCAACAGCAAGCGCCACCAGCCATGCCCTCAACAACGTAATATCGTTTACAAAGATCACGTCTCTGAATGCTGAGTTCATTCAATATCTGCCGCGTTGCAGGACGAAACCGAAGACTAGACCGGTGAGAATGCCGCTCAGGATAACCATTATGGTCGCCGGTTGGACTTCCATGAACAAACCCTCCTTTATTATCTTCGCTATAATCATGGCCCAAGGCCTTTCATACTGACCGAACAGTCGCGCGGAAAGATCGTTTTAAGAGGCTTCAGGTTATTATTTTGCACTTCCTCTGGATAAAAGTCTTATCTGAAATTTTTATAAACCTATTAAGGGTTATCGGTTTATCGATAACAAGAAGAAAAGGAGAATTGAAATTGTGGGGACGCCGCTACATAGTGTGATAAAGATAGACCACCAGGAAGAGACCTATTGCCAGGACGGAAAGAGTTAGCAACGCGTCGAGTATCTTCGACGGATTGTATGTGCCTTCCTCAATCTGTCTCTCGACTTTTTTAAAGCGCACAAAGGCAAGCAAACCCATCAGGGCGCCGAGACCTACCAGTGCGACTCCAAGGAAGGATGAAACTCCCTGGGAAGGCGGCGAGATATGCTCGGCGGGTAAAATGCTGTAACGACCGCTGACCTCCGCCGCACTTATGAAATGAGAAAATTGCCTGACGAATAGCGCAAACTTCTCGACCACGAAACCAAAGGCCATAATGCCGATACTCGTTCTGATCCAGGCAAGAAAGGTCCTTTCATTAGCCATATGCACGCGGCGGTTGCGAACACCGGCACGCGCTTTGTTATCTGGACTCTTTTCGATTAACGGCTCCATTCATAAATTATAAGGTATTAGAGCGCTGGTTGGAAGTTGTATGATGAATCGCAGGGTGACTATTCAGGACTTGACTATTAAGACAGGGCATGGGGCGAGGCCTATTACCTTGGCGGCCACGCTTCCCATCAGGAGTCTGCGCAGCCCGGTCCTGCCGTGAGACCCCATGCAGATGACGTCGGCTTGCTTCTCGACAGCCAGCTTCGTAAGAGACAGGGCGGAATCGCCTTCCATAACCACTGCATCGGCTTTAACACCCTTGGCGACGGCCTGGGCCTTTATGCCTTCCGCATAGCCTCTAGCCTTCTCAATCATTTTGTCGACGGTCTCAGGCGATTCTCCGTAGAATTCCGGCGGGACATCAACCACGGAAGCGACTTTTAGCTCACCGTTGTATGATGACGCAAAATCGATAGCGCGCGCCCCGGCTGCAGTGCTGTATTTGGAGCCGTCCGTGGCCACTACAATTGTCTTCCAGCCGGCAGACGCGCCCTTTGGCACTACAAGAACATCTTTATATGTATAACCGATAACCCTCGCAGTTACACTGCCGACCAGGGCCCTTTCAAGATTGCTTTTCCCGGTCCTGCCCATTACTATGATATCGCAGTTTTCGGCATCGGCCAGGTCTATGATCCTCTCAAAGGGCTCGCCCTCTTCGCACACCGTCTTGATAAGTATGCGCTCTTTCTTGGCCATCTGGTCCGCAATAGAAAGAGCCCGCTCAGCGGGCTCTTTCAGGGCTTTTTGGACATTGCCTACGGCAGTCGTAGAAAGGTCTCCCTGATAGGGAGGGGCTACCGATGTTACCGTAATCCAGCACTTCTCATCGATCGCCAGTTTGAAGGCTTCCTGAAGCGCATGAAAGCCTGCTTCGGAGCCATCTATGGCAACCAGTATCTTGCGGTATCTTGCCACTCTATGCCATTACCTTAACTGTTTCGGCTGCAAGCTGCTGACGCTCTTCCTTGCGGCCTATCCACATCGAGCGGAGCACTATAAAGGCCCCAACCGCAAGTGCGAATATCATTATGGCGAAGCTTGTGCTGCTCAGCATCTTGGAAGTAGTTTCGCCAAGCTTTCCGATCAGACCCAGCTGGGACATATATACAGGCACCATCAATGCACGACTGAAAAGCACTATCACCATTATAACACCCATTACGATCTTAATCATGAAAGGCTTGACATATGTCGTACCTATGGCCCCAAGCTGAATCCCGAAAAGAGAGCCGGCAAGTATTATCATAGCAAGACGAATATCAACCAGGCCATGCATGGCAAATTTGAACGAGCCGCCCAATCCCATGACAAAAGCGATTACAAGTTCTGTGGCAGAAGCCATCAGGCTCGGCGCCCCAAGCACGTACATCATGGAAGGGACGCCGACGAACCCGCCGACGGCGATTGTGGATGCAAGGATTCCAGTAGCAAACCCGAGAGGGATTGTGAAAAGGACTGAGATGCGAGCATTCAGAGATTTGAAATATACCATCGTTCCGGGGATATTTACGGACTGAATCCACTGGGCTAGCCTGGTTTTCGTTTCCGGGGCGTTCTGTGCGCCCGCACGCCCGGTCTTAAAGGCATCATAAAGGACGAAGCCTCCTACAACGGCCAATACAACTACAAAGCACGCACTGACATAAAGATTTGACCCGGCGTCTCCAAAGGCAGCCTTGATTTTCTCCTGTATACCGGCACCATACAGAACTCCGGCTTCAGCCGAGATGCCCAATACTACGCCCAATTTGACGTCGACCTGACCGTACTTGGCACGTTTGAGCGCCCCGACCAGAGATTTAGGGAATTTATGGCACATGTTGCTGGCAACAGCAACCAATCCCGGGACTCCAAGGGACATCATAGCCGGAGTTAAAACAAAGGCCCCTCCGGAACCTATGAACCCGCTTACGAGACCACCAACGAATCCGACCAGAAAGAGATAAACAATATTCAGTGTATCAAGTGTGATAAAATTAGCTGCGTGCTGCGCTATATCATGCATTAGTGTGTCCCCCCTTTCTTTGATGCCTCAACGCCGAGCACACTCCAGAAGCTGCCGGTGAATGAGCCGTGAACGAATGAAAAGAGAAAAGCCGCCGCTATCGGCAGGAATGCAAAAAGTCCGCCCCTTGCGAAGTTGTTGTTGATCGTGTCTTCATAAACAAACAGAAGCAGGTAAAGCGCTAACGAGAGCGCGCCGAATATGGCGGCTTTCACTGCCGGTTTCCTTTTCTTGCTGCCCTTCGTTTCCATACTGTTCATCTCCTCCCCTTTTTCCAGTTTTATTTTTCGCGTGTCAGGCCCCGACTACAACGAGCGGGCACCTGACAATATCCCTGACATCCAACAGCGCATTCGCCTGATTGCCGCACCCGGCATCCAGGTCTTGATAAGAGCCGACGACCACATAGCGAATGTCCGATGCTGCCGACGTAATATCCAAAACGGCTTGCTTCAGGCAGCCGTCAGTTTCATCAATTTCGTAATTGATTCCTTTCGCGCGAACCTGTGCGAGTAAAAGCTCGGCTTTTTTCTTCGAGCCGGCCGGGCATAGCACTTCAAGCTTTGCTTTCATGCGTTCGCAGAAGTTCTGAGCATACTTGAGGGATTTCGCATCACTTTCATTGCCGACAAGCACCAGAAGCACCCTTGCCTCCGGCTGCATCAGCTGCCGCGCAGCCTCATATTCTCCGGCTTCGGCAAAGGCGGAAGCTGTAAATGCATTCTCAACCCGTGCCATAATCTCCCGCATATCAATTTTCTTTCTGTCCATTTGCAGCCTCCTGCTTCCTGGTAAGTCAACAAATATGCCACCAGAAAAAGAAGGCTTATTGCATTGTTTTTATTGATTATTTCTCGCAAGAAGGGTGGGCCGGGATAGAGCTGCTTGTTGCATAATGCAACTGGGGAAGACTGCAGTGAGGCTTATATGCGGAAATTAAAGGGATTGGGGCGACGTTGCAGACAATAGGGCAGATATTTCAATTTGCAACATATGGGACTTTTAGTAAAAGCGACGGGAGAAGGGGGTTTAAATCAGGACTCTGTCGACCATCTCTTCAATACTCTCAGCAAAGAAGAATTCGAGGTCTTTCTTCATATTAGGGGGCAAGTCGTCGATATCAACCTTGTTCTTCAGCGGCAGGATCACTTCCTTGACGCCGGCCCTGCTTGCGGCAAGTATCTTTTCCCGTGTTCCACCGACAGGCAATATGCGGCCGCCGAGTGACAGTTCACCAGATACGGCAACACCCCTTCTGGCGGGTCTCGCCATAAGCATTGAAAGCAGAGCCATCGCTATTGTAGCACCTGCAGACGGACCGTCCTTTGGAATGGCGCCTGCCGGAACGTGGATGTGTATGTCATGGTTTTCGAAAAAATCCTCCGGCAAATTGAAAACAGCCGCATTGCTCCGTATATAACTCAGCGCCGCCTGGGCGGACTCCCTCATGACCGTGCCGAGCGAGCCCGTCAGGATCAGTTCCTTGCTGCCCCACATTTTGGCAGCCTCGACGAAAATTATGTCGCCGCCGGTCTCGGTCCAGACCAGCCCTGTCGTAACGCCCACCCTGTTTTTCGCAGTAGCGGCCTCGAAATAATATCTCCGCGGCCCTAATAGCGTTTCAACGATCTGAGGAGTAACGAGTCTGCTTTCTGCGGTACAGGCATTGAGGACAATCTCCTTGGCGATCTTACGGCATATAGTCGCGATCTGTCGCTCAAGCCCCCTTAATCCGGCTTCCTTGGTATATGACTGAATAATGCTCGCAAGCGCGTCCCTTGTGAACTCAGGCGGGCAGTGAGACAACCCCTGCTGTCGGATCTGGCGCGGAATAAGATACCGCTCCGCTATCATCTCCTTGTCCTCTTCCGTATATCCCGGAAATTCTATAACTTCCAGCCGGTCAAGGAGAGGCTCATATATATTGTCGGCAACATTGGCTGTAACAATAAACATTACGCTCGACAGATCAAAAGGGGCATCAACGTAATGATCAATGAAGCTATGATTCTGCTCGGGATCAAGCACCTCCAAAAGGGCAGACGCAGTATCCACCCGCGACTCGTTATGCATCTTGTCGATCTCGTCCAGCATGAGCACCGGATTCGAGGATTGCGCACGCCTTATCTCTTCGATAATCCTTCCTGGCATTGCCCCTGCGTAGGTTCGGCGATGTCCCCGTATTTCTGCCTCGTCCCTGACGCCGCCCAGCGATATCCTTGAGAAGTTCCTTCCGAGGGCCTCTGCAATACCCTGCCCAAGCGACGTCTTTCCGGTGCCGGGTGGACCCGAAAAGCATAGAACAGACCCCTTGATAGACAAACTTGATGCCTTTTCAATCGCAGCCTTAACAGCCGATCTAACCTCATCAAGCTTGAAGGGCTTCGTTATGTAATTGAAAGCCCCTTTTTTTATCGCCTCGGTTGCAGACTCGATGGTCGCAAAAGCGGTGATGACGATTACCCTGCTCTGGGGATAGGAAGCCCTGATCCTTTCAAGCAGCTCGATGCCGCCCATCTTCTGCATCCTGAGATCAGTCAGCACAAGATCGAAAGAGGAGATCTCCATTTTCCTGAGAGCTTCGGCCCCACTCAGCGCTGTTTCAACAGTATAGTCTTCTTTTTGAAGAACGTGTTCGAGGTTCCTGACAGCTACCTCTTCGTCATCCACGACCAGGATATGGGGGAGCTTGCTCTGAGAGAGAAGCAGTTTCTTTACCGCGAGGTGTTCGAGTATTCTTTCCTTGACGTTGCCAAGTCCGAAATGCCTTTCGCTCAGGATCATCTCGGCACGACCAAGATCCAGGTGATCTTCGGTTTTCCTGTCCCAGGGCAGACTAGCCAGATATTCGATATACGTAAGCCCAATTGAATATTCAGCCATCGCAGGGCTTATCCGGGAGATCGCGCCAAGCTCGCCCTCTGCGATCTCCCTGACTTCAGCCGGCATTTTCGCAGCTTCGATCTTCCGCTTCAGATCGTCTATTGCAGCTGACTGTGTATTATCCTCGCCCTTTCGAAAGAAGCCCATTGCTTACATTATTACACAATTGTCTATTCCTGCCAACACCTCAAAGGGTTATCTTCTTTTCAGTCCCGGTGCCTTGAGTTCCTTCCTGGGTCGTACCGTCGGAATTACCCGGTCGAACTGCCTTGGCCTGTCCTCGTCCCTCAGATATTCACGCGCTGTTTCAAATTCGCCGGCTTCCGCAAATGTGATAGCTACGAACAGGTCCTCAATCTTCTTACCAAAAGCTTTCATGTCATTGCCTCCTTTAGCATCCTCAGCAGCTATGAAATATGTCGCTCGATCTGCTTAGTTATGGAGAAAAGCATTTATCGTGCCAGTTCATTATCAATGAAAAAGCTTGAAAATCGAGCCTTCCGCCATCGGGGTTAATATCCATCCGCTTCAAATTGAAACGCAGCTGAACACCGGCGACCGCAAATCGGCCCACCTGAGGGGATAAACCGTTGCGGACAACTTGTTGCAGGAAGCCAAGCAGTGTTGCTATTTGCAATAGCAACTGCTAGAATTATCGTATGTTCAGATACAGAAGCAGCATCAGGCAGAAAATCGTCGTCGGCTATTACGCGGCTGTTGCCGTAATCGTAGCAATAACGGTCTTTACCTTTATTACGCTCATGTTCCTCGAAAAAAAGATCGTCTTCAGCACGGTCATCACCGAACTTTTCGATACAACTCTTGAGATCAGGCGCTTTGAAAAGAACTTCTTCCTGTATGAGAAACCGGAAGATTACCAGGAAAATATCCGGTATGTTAGCAAGGCCCAGGAGATACTGGACGCCAATATGGAAAGATATAGAAGCCTTGCGGTATCCCGTCAGCTCTTCACTCTAAGGGAGAGCCTTAAATCATATAAAGACCTGATGGAACATTTCGCGGCGCCGGACGAGAAGCCTGCCGCCCGGAAAAAAATCTCGGAGAGCGCCATAAGAGAGAAAGGAAAAGAGATAATTACAATTGCAGAAAACATATCGACCATCGAACGCGAGCGGCTTCGCGGACTGCTTGGTCAGGCTGGCCGGTATCTTATATATGTAATCGCTTTTCTCTCGCTGGCAGGCATAGCGATAGGTCAAATCCTGTCAAAAATAGTCGTCAAGCCCCTCAAATCCCTGGAACGGACCATGCAATCTATATCAGACGGAAAGTTTCACACCGTCTCCATAGATTCTGCTGATCAGGAGATACTCTCACTCGCCGATGCCTTCAATACGATGCTTAAGGAACTCGAGACCCGCCAGAAAAGCCTTATCCAGTCCGAAAAACTTGCGTCCCTCGGCACTTTGCTTTCAGGGGTGGCGCACGAACTGAACAACCCCCTTTCAAACATATCAACATCGTGTCAGATCCTGTCTGAAGAGATGGATGAACTTGATCCTGACTACAGGCGGGAACTTCTCGCTCAGATTGAGGAGCAGGCCGACCGGGCCAAGAACATCGTCAGGTCCCTTCTTGAATTCTCCAGGGCCAGGGACTTCAAAAGGACCGATCTGGCACTGGCAACCCTCGTTCTTGAAACCATACGGTTTGTCAAAGGCCAGATACCCCCAAAAGTGGAAATAGTCACGGACATACCGGCCGATATCTCTATCTTTGCCGACAAGCAGCGGGTGCAGCAGGTGTTTCTGAACCTCATAAAGAACGCCATCGAAGCCGTCGGAGAGGAGGGAAAGCTTATGATAGCCGCCCGCATGACAAAGGGAGGCAAACCGGATGGTTTCGACTTTGCCCTCTCTGAAGAGTGCGCCCGCATGCTTCCGCGCTTTGCGGACGGCGACGCGGTCTACATCAAGATAACCGACACGGGCAAGGGGATACCTCAGAATATTATCGGGAAGATATTCGATCCTTTCTTTACCACCAAGGATGTCGGCAAAGGTTCCGGACTCGGCCTGTCCATAGTGCACGAAATCATCGAGGAGCATGGCGGCTGCATCGGGGCGCACAGCGAAGTGGACAAGGGCACGACTTTTCTTATCAGGCTGCCCGTGTCACAGGCGGGCACTGATCCGGCAGCCAGGAGAATTGCAGCGCAGGATGGAGGGAAAGCTTAATGAACGGTTCAGCCAGAATACTGATAGTCGACGACGAACGGGTTGCCCTGAGGAATCTGGATCATGTCATGAAAAAAGAAGGGTACGATGTCACCAGCACCCAGAGCGGAGCCAACGCCCTTTCCCTTCTTGAAGAGCGCCAGTTCGACGTCGTCCTCACCGATCTCAGAATGGAAAAGGTGGACGGCATGCAGATCCTGAAGAAATGCCGCGAACTCTATCCCGACACCGAGGTAATCATGATCACTGGGTATGCAACGCTCGAATCTGCCGTCGAGGCGATGAAGGGCGGCGCATTCTACTACATAGCCAAACCATATAAACTCGACGAGGCCCGCAAGGTCGTCAGCGAGGCGGTCGAAAAGGTGATGCTCAAGCGCGAGAACAGACAGCTGCGGGAACAGATCGAGACCTATCAGGGCAAGGTAAAGATAATCACGCAGGACCCAGGCATGACACGTTTGCTGGAGACTGCGAAGCAGATCGCGCCGACTGATTGCAATGTACTGTTGAGCGGAGAAAGCGGCACAGGCAAGGAACTATTCGCGCGGTTCATCCATTTGAACAGCTCGCGCTCGGAAGGCCCCTTTTTTGCTATCAACTGCGGCGCATTCAATGAAGAACTCCTCGCAAACGAACTCTTCGGCCACGAAAAAGGGGCGTTCACAGGGGCATTGACGATGAAAAACGGGCTGATCGAGATGGCATCCCAAGGGACACTCTTCCTTGACGAGGTCACCGAGATGTCTACCTCCATGCAGGTGAAACTACTGCGGGTAATACAGGAGAAAGAGCTGCTGCGTGTGGGAGGAACACAGGCCATAAAGGTAAACGTGCGCATTATAGCCGCGACGAACCGGGACATTCAGCACGCGATCAAATCCGGCAATTTCAGGCAGGACCTCTATTTCAGGCTGAATGTGGTCTCACTCCATGTCCCACCTCTTTCCGAACGCAAAGATGACATACCCCTGCTCAGCTATTATTTCCTGAATAAATATGCTTCGCTTATGAAAAAGAGCGTGACGGAAATTTCGGGAGATGTCCTGGAACTGCTGATGAACTACGAATTCCCCGGCAACGTGCGCGAACTCGAGAACATCGTCGAAAGAGGCGTTGCATTGTCCGGCGGAAACTCGATAGAGGTAGCTAATCTTCCGGACGACCTGAAGGAGTTGAATATCAAGATATTCCGGAAAAAGGACGGCAGGATACCTTCGCTGGAGGATCAGGAGAAAGATTATATCAGATGGGTACTGGCAGAGGTGGGCGGAAACAAGACACTGGCAGCCCAGACGCTCGGCATCGACCGCGTCTCACTTTGGCGGAAGCTGAAAAAGTACGGACTGGAAGAATGAAATAAATGTCGTCGGATAACTGCACCTTCTATTTGTGATTGCAGGCAGTTAGCGGTATAATTACTGAAACGGCATTCCCTGTAAAGGTGATCGATTGAATACCCGGAGTGGCATGTTGACCGAAAAGAGATCTTGTCAGCGCGCGGCGATCTGGAAGAAAATCAGATTCACGGTCGGCGCCAAGTCATACACCGGATTGATCGGAGATATTTCGATCGAAGGGATGTGTATAGTCTCGAAATACCGGTTTATCTGCGGGTCCATCGTTGATCTGAAGATCCCGCCGATGACAGGCACCGTCCAGTATTGTGTACCTTATCGAAACGACTTTTTCAAGACGGGTTTGAGATTGCTGAAAAACAATTCTTAATTGCAGATCCGAAGGCCGGCCCTGCCTTCGGCCATCCAGACTACCGTTGCTTTTATCTTGGGGTCGGCAATGCTCAGGATCTCTCCGGCCCTCAGGGCCGCACTCGATACGATGCCAACGCCGCGATAGCTGATATCGATTATCCTGCAGGTCCAGAGATTCCCGCGGGAATCGTGGCACTCCGTATAATAGCTGCATTTGAAGCGCGGCCAGACCCGTTCTTCTTTTGCCAGGAATTTCTGGAGATGGTTTTCGAGCGTACCCACGATATACCCTCTTTACGGATGTCCTGGTTCATAGTATAAACGCTGTGTAAAATTATCTCAACCTGCAGTAGTTTTACAGATTGATATGTGCCCGCCTCGCTCTGCTACCTATGGACGTGAGGATTTCATATGGTATTGTGCCTATCCTTTTTGCAAGCTCGTCAGCCCCGATAAATTCCGCCCCCTGCCGGCCAATGATCGCAACCTCATCATTCTCGCTGACGTCCCCGATCTCGGTAACATCTATCATCGTAAGGTCCATGCAAACCCGCCCCACAACCGGGGCGCGTTTTCCTCTCAGCAGCACCTGGGCGTTGTTGGAAAAACGCGTATTAAACCCATCGGCGTAACCGACCGCAGCAACTCCAATGAGGCTTTCTCTTTTCGTGACAAAAGTTCTTGCATAGCTGACCGGTGTGCCAGCCCTCAGCCTGCGGACAGAAATCAGCCGCGTATGGGCGGCCATGACCGGCTGAAGGTCTGCAGCTGCCACGCCGCCGGCGCAGGAAGAATAGCCGTAAAGCATAAGCCCGGGTCGCACGGCGTCAAGTCTCGCTTCGGGGATATTCATAGTTGCCGCACTGTTTGCGATATGGAACATTTTGACATGCAGACCCTTTTGAAGCAGCTCCGATTTCAGGGTATTGAACGCACTCAGCTGGCCCCTGGTAAATGAAGGGTCGGACAGATCGGCTTCGGACAGGTGACTCATTACACCCTCGACAAGCAGCCATTTTTCAGCGGCGACACCAAGAATTTCCTCTACCGGACTACCGGTCAGCCCAAGCCTGCCCATACCAGTATCGACCTTGATGTGCACCGGTATTCGTACCTCGCGCCTCTCGGCCTCAAGCGCTAGAGCCCGTGCATGTTTTCTGCTGGTCAGAACCGGAATCAGATTGTACCTGACGACGTCTTCCGGATCGGAATCAAAAAGCACGATTATCGGGGCCGTTATGCCCGCCTCACGCAGCGTTGCGGCCTCGTTGGTGAAAGCCACCGCAAGATAATCGGCACCTGCAGCCAGTACAGCCCTGGATACTTCTGAGGCCCCGTGACCGTACGCATCCGCCTTGACAACCGCAATCACCGAGCTTCGCCCGGAAAGGCCTTTTACCGTTCGCAAATTGGCTGCTGCTGCCGCCAGATCTATTTCTGCAACGACACCTCTATGCATGCGGGCCGCACCAGCCTATTTCTTTTCGTCGGGCTTGTCGGACTCCACAGGTTTCTTCGGAGTTACATCAACTTCATCCGGCTCATTTACGGCTTTCTTGAAATTCCTGATGCCTTCGCCGACGCCTTTGGCCAATTCGGGTATCTTCTTTGCTCCAAAAAGAACCACAACTATTCCGGCAATTACCAGAATGTCCTGAGTGCTTAACATGCTCCCTCCCGTATGTTGAATTCCCGGCGTTCCCGGCCGTCACTGAATGCCCTGCCTTGCCTGCACATCACCACGTTAAAATCAGCTTCGGTATTAATATTGATAAATGACCGGCCTTCCGGATCTACTGCACGCACGTCGGACTCATCTATATAATGGGTCCTTATCTCGCCCAAAAAGGGTTTCATGGCGGCCCTTTCGGTCAATATGCCGCTTTCAAGGACCGGCAGAGCGGTATCTCGGTATATACCTAATAGAGGCTGCGGCTCGCCGTTGAAAATCGGGATCGTCGCATCGCAGCACTCCTTGATAGCCAACGCCTCGTGTTTATCGCAAACCAGGGACATGACGCCCGGATCGATAAAAGGCATGTCGCAGGCAACAACAAAGACAGCAGCACCGCGCGAGTTGATCAGCGCAGTATAAATGCCGGACATCGGCCCGTTCGAAGGAAGCACGTCTCCAACCAGCGGCGCACCAAGATAGAAATATGCCTCAGGCATGTTAGTGCTGATCATGACCTCCCGAAAGAACGGCCTCATGATAGAAATGTCCCGTTCGATTATCGCGGCGCCGTCTATCCTGATAAAACCCTTTTGAATCGGGAACCTGGTATTGCGACCGCCGGCAAGCACGACCCCGGCTATATCATCCCTTTTTCTGAATCCGGCATTTACCGTCACTTAACGATGATCCCCGCATATCCGACAACGCGTTCAAAGTCGCCGCTGGTCTCCCCGGAAGTTGCATACTTGACAAGTCTCGCCTCACTCGCACCCAATTCCAGGGCCGCATAAAGCATGACTGTAGCCGGGATGATGCCGCACATGGATATCTTCTCCCTCATTACAACCGAGTAAAGACCCTCGGGGTTGAGGTCGAGGATTTCTTCGATAGCCATCCTGTCCAGTTTTCTCGCGACAGAATCCTGCTCATAGTGGCTCATGTCGGAGCTGGCCACGATTACTACTTCGTAACCGACAGACCTGACAGCATCTGCAATGCCCCTGCCGACAGCTGCGCAATCATCTATTGTGGCCCTCATGAAAGTTACCGGGAGTATGCGGCAATCTCCAGAAGAGTGCGCTATAAAAGGCAGTTGCACCTCAAGCGAGTGCTCATACAGATGCGCCTGGGTATCCTCTCTGACTGAGGGCACCCTTGCCTTGATCTTCGCGGCCAGTTCGGGATCGAGTCTAAATGTAGCGGTAGGGATTTCCCATTCGCCTGCGCTCATCATTGAAATGCCGGGCCCCAGCCCTGAGTGGTTCGGGCCGAGCAAAAGATAAGTCTTTGGAACTTTTATCGCTGAATAAACAGCCCCTGCCACATGGCCGGAATACATAAGGCCCGCATGCGGCGAGACAATGGCCATGACCTTTTCTTTTATCGAGTCATGGATCATGTACTGCTCAACCTGCCTTGCAAGACGATCCGGACTTCCGTTATAGAACTGTCCTGCAACCGCCGGCATGCGCTTCATCAGTAAACCTCGGCTTCCTGCTCATAAGTCAGGTTGGAATGATCGTGGAATCTCGTGCAGGATGCCTCGAACGAAAGCTTCACCGTGCCGGTAGGCCCGCTCCTCTGTTTCGCGATGATGATGTCCGCTGTGCCGCGGTTGTGAGGGCTGTTCTTGTTGTATACCTCGTCCCGGTAGAGGAAAATAATGACGTCCGCATCCTGCTCAATGGCGCCCGACTCCCTCAGATCGGCAAGCGTCGGTATCTTTTCATGCCTCGATTCAACGCTGCGGTTCAGCTGGCTCAAGGCAACGACGGGCACCTTCAGCTCCTTTGCGAGGGCCTTTAGTGAGCGCGATATCTCGGATATCTCCTGCTCGCGCCTTTCAAAGTTTCCGCGGCTTCTCATCAGCTGCAGATAATCGACTACCACAAGGCTGAGTCCGCCGTGCTCCATCTTGAGCCTGCGCGACTTCGCCCGGATTTCCAGTACTGTAAGCGCCGAAGAGTCATCGATGAATATAGGCGCTTCGGCCAGTCTGCCGGCAGCACCGGTCAGCTTCGGCCAATCCTCTTTTCCTATAAAACCCTTTCTGACCCTCGCCGAATCAACCATACTTTCGGAGCAAAGCATCCTCATGACAAGCTGTTCCTTCGACATTTCAAGACTGAATACAGCGACGGGCTCTTTCATATTTATTGCAGTATTCTGAGCAATATTAAGGGCAAAGGCCGTCTTGCCCATACCAGGCCTTCCACCAACTACGATAAGGTCCCCCGGCTGAAACCCTGAAGTGAGTTCATCAAGATCCTTGAAGCCTGATGCGACGCCGGTGATTGCCTCTTTCTTGTCATAAAGATGCTCGATCATTTTGAAGGTGTCTTTTATAACGTCCTTCATCGTGGCAAAAGAGGTCTTGGTCCTCTGTTCCGCTATCTCAAAGATCATCCTCTCGGCATTGTCCACAAGCTCATCAGGATCGGAGCTGTCCTCATAGACCCTTGCAGTAATGTTGGTCGCAGTTCTGATAAGGTGTCTCAGCAGGGCCTTTTCACGGACAATTCGAGCATGATATCTGATATTGGCTGAAGTCGGAACACTGTCAACCAGCGTAGAAAGATATGCCACGCCGCCCACTATGTCAATGTCACCGCTTTTGCGCAGATAATCAGAGACTGTGACGATGTCAATAGGGTCGTTCTTTTCGAACAGATCCAGGATGGCCCGGTATAACCGCCTGTGCGACTCCCGGTAGAAATCATCCTGAGCGAGTATCTCAAGCGACTTGGGCAGGGCCTCGTTGTCCAGGATAATAGCTCCGAGGACAGCCTGCTCCGCCTCGATATTCTGAGGGGGCAGCTTGGTGATCGTCAGGTCTGCATCTTTCAATTCAAGTCACCGGTAATGCTGTTAACAAAGTGCAGCGGCCCTATTCGGGCACAACCTGCACATTAAGCTGGGCCGAGACTTCCGCATGGAGCTTGATCGTGACTGCGTAATCGCCAAGCCTTTTGATCGGTTCTTCAAGGACAATCTTCTTTTTGTCCACCTCTATGCCCGAAGCCTTCAGCGCATCAGCTATATCCATGGACGTCACAGAACCAAAGAGCTTGTCCTCTTCACCGGCCTTTGCATGTATGGTCACTTTGGCAGCTGCAATCCTTTCGGCCATATCGGAAGCTCCGGCCATGACCTTCTTGGCCAATTCCTGAATCTTTCTTTTTTCGTGTTCGAACGCCTTCAGGTTCTTGGTGTTGGCTTCCGCTGCAAGACCCTGGGGCACCAGAAAATTGCGGGCAAAACCATCCTTAACGTTAACGACCTCGCCCATGCGGCCAAGGTCTTTGACATCAGACTTGAGAATAACCTTCATAAAACCTCTCCTTGCAATCAATGATTTTCGATGAAAGTATAGTATACCTAATCGCCCAGGCAAATGTTAACCCGGCTAAGGACCGCAGATTCAGCGATCACATAAGACTTTTCTTGCAGAGAAAGTGCCTCAGATTTCCGTTGTAATCCCCGGAGATGATGTCAAACATGCCGTGGTCTAACTGGACGAAGGGTGAACTGTGTTCATTCATCCGCACATTTGCAAGCAGGGCGGTTTCCTCGAACTTCAGAGATCTGTAACTTGCGGGCTTGTCCCCAATACTGGCCCTGAAAGTCCTTATCCGGCCATCCTGCTGGCCGACGAAGAGGTAAACCGTATTTTCATCCCGAACGATAGTCGGCACAGAAAAACCGTCAACCCTTATGTCGCTGAAAGCACCGTCGATCTGCTCCCAAACCGGAAGGCCTTTCTTCAGGCCGCTGATGCGGAATGCGTAAAGCCTGCCGTCAACAGCGCCCGACACGAGCTGCCATTTCCCGCTGCCGTCAAGATCGAATATGGCAGGAGAGCTGTGCTCCTTAATCCTGACTCCCTGGAAGAACCCGGCCTTTTCCTTCCAGAGCGGACTGCCGCCTTTTCCCATATTCATGAACGCTCGCAGCCTGCCGTTGCCCTGGCCGGTAATGAGCATTTCCCTTCCTTCCCAGACCGTAAGAATGCCGCGCGAAAAGCCCTGAACCCTTACTCCGTTCAGATATCCGCGCTTCTCCGTCCATGGAAGGCTCTGGCTCGACTGGCTTTTCTCAAAAAATCTGAGAGTACCGTCCATATTTCCGATAACCATATAAGTCTTGCTGCCGATGCACGCTATTGTCGGTGAACAGACCGGCCCCGCAAGAATCCTGTTATTGAAAAGATCGTCTCTCTTCCTTAACGAGCCGAAATCGCCGCTGAGGTTTTCATAGTAAGATATGACTCCGTCGCCGTCGGCAACTACAAGGTCAGTCCTGCCCTTATCCAGAAGATTCGCAAATGCCGGGGATACAAATGATTTTGACGTGATGCCCAGCTTCAGCTGCCTTGATGACCCATTCCTGCTTATTTCGAACATAAAAAGCCTGCCCATGCTATTGCCGACCACAAGATATACCTTGTCGCCGATTTTCTTTGCAGCAGGCACGGAATACATGCCGAAGACGGTCCTGACCGGGGGGGTCGCGCTTTTTTCAAATCTCAACTGGCCGCCGGCCGATACATTTCTGAAGAAAAAAATCTTCCCCTCTGAGTTGCATGCTATAATATCCGGCCTGCCGTCAAAATCGTAATCAACTACCGTCACAGCTGCATCGTTGCCTACAGACAGCACCGGATCGCTCATTTTTTTCCACGAGGGCGCCTTGGCGGTGCCGCCGTTTCTAAAAAAGAAAATCTTGCCGGAATCCGACGAAAAACCGCCTGTGCCGACAATCAGCTCAGCCCTTCCGTCTCCGTCGAAATCTCCCAACGCAGGCGACGAAAAGGCGCCCGCCTTAACTCCGCTGAAATATCCCCCGTCCAGTTGCCACGGACTGCTGACAGGGCTGCCCGAATTTCTGTACAGGTAGACAGAACCGGTCTTGTTGCCGACTATCATATCCTGAACACCGTTGGCCTGAATGTCTGAAAATGTCATACGCATAAAAGGCATTGTTTCGATGCCGCTGCGGTTGATGCTCTTCGAAGTATATTCCTCACAGGCTGCTTCCCTGGGGGGCGCCGGCTTTTCGGGCAGTCGTGCGATCTCCGGTTGTTTTGTTTCAGGCGTTACCTTCGGAACAGACACTGTTTCTTTTTCGGTAGCACATGACGCAAGGAAAATCAGGGGGAAAACTGCAATCAGGGGTAAAACACGGATAGAAGATATCTTCATAGCGGACCTGCCTTGAAAAAAAAATAAGGGGCGGGAAGAATCCCGCCCCTTCCCTTCCGTATTATAACTTATTTAACGACAACCTCGAAATGAACCCGTCTGTTGGACTTCATGCACTCAGAGTTCTTGTTCTTTGCTGTCGGCTTCTCTTCGCAAAGAGGCCTGGTCTCGCCATAGGAAATTGTTGACATCCGGGACTCCTCGATTCCGCCTTCCTTGACCAGATACTCCTTTACTGCATTGGCCCTTCTCTCACCCAGTCTCATATTGTACTCATCGGTCCCGTGCTGGCAGGTATTGCCCTCTATCCTCACTGCGATTCCGGGATTGGCCTTGATTACGGCAATATTCTTCTTCAGTATCGCCTTCGCCGCATCTGTCAGGGTCGCCTTGTCAAAATCAAAATGTACGTCTTCCAGTACAACCGGTGCCGGTGCTGCCTTCGCCGCCGGCGCAATCTCCTTCGGTTCAGGCTTCTGAGCAGGCGCTGGAGCCGGGGCCGGCGCAGGCTCTGCCACAGGTGCCGGTGCTGCCTTTCCCTTGCCGCCAAGGGCTATTACAAGACCGACTGTCAGCTCAACATTATTATGCTTCTCATCAAACAGGTATATATCCCTCAGGTCAAGCCTGAGCGCAGTGGCGTCACTCAGCCAATACTTGTAACCGGCACCGATATTAGCAAGGAAGCTGCCTCTGTCCGAGGTAGAATTAGGATGAAAATGAGATCCGCCGATACCTCCAACTATATACGGATTGAACCTGCCTTCCGGAATAATATGATAAATTGCATCCAAATGATAAAGGAGATTGTTTACGGCTGTGTTAGGGGTCCCAAAATGAAGCTGATCACTGTCGGTAGCGCGGTCCCCTTTGCTTATCCTGGCACGTTGTATATCTACAGCAGCTTCAATGCCGATGTGAGGCGTAAAATTGTAGCCACCTCTGATGCCAAGCACCCCTGCCGGCTTCAGATTCTCGGCCCCGTCATGGACAAAAGCGCCGAAATAAGGGTTTAATTCCACACTGCCTTCCTTGATTTCAGCGGACGATGAAAGAGGCATCACAATAGCCGCGATCAGGGATACAACGAGCAAGCATTTTCTTAACATCTCATACCTCCTTAATTTATAAAAATTTAAAGTATAACCAATTACATAGCCTGATAAATTCTATTCGCATCCGCCACATATGTCAAGTGCCCGGATTATCAGTGTCAAGTATTATGGGCCTTTGCGACTGTGATAACTATCGTCACAATCCTGTACATTGCATCCGCTGCCTCACTGCCTCATACAAACAGACCGCAGCCGCGACAGCAACGTTGAGGCTTTCAGCCTTTCCAGGAATCGGGATTTTTATTGAATCCGCAGCCTCTGCCGCCAGCTCAGCACTGACACCCTTGGCCTCATTGCCGAATGCAAGGGCAACCGGCCGCCTGAAATCGCATGCAAAAAGCGAGTGTTCGGCGTCAACATCGGTTGTGATCAAACCAATTTTGCCATAGGACATAAAATCGATCAGACCGTTCTGATCAGAGCTGATCACCGGGATATTGAATATACTGCCTGCAGTTGCTCTTACAGTCTTTGGAGAAAAAGGATCACAGGTCCCCGGCAGGACAATAACGGCATCTGCTGCCACGGCATCTGCCACGCGTATTATGGTCCCGAGATTGCCCGGATCCCTCACACCGTCACAGACTGCCATGAGCGGTTCGTTAGAAGCGGCAAGGCCGAACAGCGACGTTTGCGGTTGCTCGACAACAGCGATGATGCCCTGAGGGGTCTCCGTATCGGATATCCTTGCGAATATGTTTGAAGGGACTTCGATCGAGAATCTCGGTACTGACTCCATCTGTGACAGTTTGTAGAGAATTTTCCTGCCTTCAGTTGTCCGGACAAAGTCCTCGGTAAAGAAAATTTCCTCGATCTGCGCAGAAGATCCTGCGGCTATTTCCACCAGGTGAGGTCCTTCTGCGATAAAAAAATTCTTGGAGCCCCGTTTCCTTGACTTCGCTTCGACGGCCTGCCTAACAAACTGGTTTTCGGCGCTGGAAATTTTTTTTCGGACCACAACGCCTCCGATTTCAGAATGTCACATTAAAGGGCGCGGGGACAAACGTAATGATGAAGATCACAAGAGAAATTATCCCCGTAACTATGCGTCTGCTGTCAAGCGGCTCTTCCCAGAATAAAACAGGCGGGTGCTTTATCCCCAGCAGATACAGCAGACCGGCCCAGACTGCCCAGCCGGGCCAGAAGAAAACCGCCATGATGCATAATACCACAAGCAGTATGCCGGACAGTCGGCTATGTCTGTCGCCCAGAAATGCATACGCGATGTGGCCGCCGTCAAGCTGCCCGACCGGAATAAGATTCAGCGAAGTTATGAACAACCCGATCCAGCCGGCAAAGGCAATAGGGTGCAACAAGATGTCGGTATGGTCCGGCAGCACTCCGACGATAGTCAGTGCAAGCATTTTGAAGAGTAGCGAATCCCCAAGGGAAAACATGCCGTCCGTTCCCTTTACAGGGATTACCTGTGACAGATGCAAACCTGCAATACATGCGATTACGGCGACGATGAATCCCGAGATCGGGCCCGAGGCGCCGATGTCGACAAGCGCATTTCGCGTCGTTATCGGAGATTTCATCTTTATGAAAGCCCCCAATGTTCCAAAGGCTACAGGGACCGGTATGAAATACGGAAGGGTAGCACTGGTGCCATGCCGTCTCGCAGCCCTGTAATGCGACAGTTCATGAACGAGCAAAATAATTATCAGGGGTCCGGCAAACGGGAAGCCTTCAAATATCCTGTCCGGATGCGCCAGTAAATCTATGCCGGACCAGAACGCACCTGCAGCCAGCATCGATATGAAGGTTGCAACGAAAAGGACCAGGTGCAGAACAGGAAACTTTTTCATTGCGCTAAACCAGCTTTCCTTTCAGATCGTAATCGTACGCATCTACTATTTCCACATTGATGAAATCTCCAACTCGCAATGGCACATTGCCTTGCTCCATTGCGTTTTCGATGATGGTAACACCATCGATCTCTGGCGCCTGGGAGCACAACCTCGCAATCACCACTCTATCATCAATCTCGTCAATTATAGCCCGAAACGTCTTCCCGATGAGTTCTCTGTTTGCTTCAAGCGAAACAGCCGCCTGGCGGCTCATAATTTCATCAAATCTGCGCCGTTTTATTCTTTCAGGGACCTGCCCCTGCAATCGGGCTGAAGGCGTCCCCTCTTCTTTGGAAAATATGAAAACCCCAAGCCTCTCGAACTTAATCTCCTCGACAAAATCGACCAGAACCCTGAAATCCTCTTCTGATTCGGACGGAAAACCAACTATGAACGTAGTCCTCAACGTAACGCCGGGGATCTTTCGCCTGATGGTCCGGATCAATTTTGCATACTCCTTGCGCGTGCCGCGTCTGCCCATGAGCCTGAGCAGGCGGTCCTCTGAATGCTGCAGTGGGATATCGAGGTACTTGCAGATCTTGCTTTCATGCGCAACAACGTCGAGAAGCTCTTCAGTGACTTCGGTCGGATAAAGATACAATAGCCTGATCCTGAAATCTCCCTCTATTGCGGCCATGTCTTTCAGCAGATTGACGAGGCCGTAACCCTTCCACTCCTTACCATAGTTCAGGATGTCCTGTGCAACAAGTATCAGCTCTTTGACACCGCTGCGAACGTGCGCTCTCGCTTCGTCAAGGATCGTTTCGCCGGCGAGGCTCCTGAATTTTCCCCTTATCGAAGGAATGACGCAGAAGGTGCATTTCTTATCGCAGCCCTCGGCGATCTTGAGATATGCGAACGATTGCCGAGACGCAGTGCGACTCGCCCTCGCAATCTTCTTTGGTACGTCATGGCCGCGCGCGGTAAGCCACGCCCCTGCAGATTTATCAATATGTTTACAATATTCGACGATCTCTTTTTCCTGCCCCACTCCCCATATTTCGTCTATCTCTGGAATCTCCTTGAGAAGCTCCTTGCGATATCTCTGCGCGAGACAGCCGAAAACCAGCAG